>OBLU010002209.1_pt1 | contig 18039 bp, 18 predicted proteins | sample 1518681 | NCBI WGS metagenome assembly OBLU01 (sample SAMEA3539304, study PRJEB22396) | soil metagenome | biome: tundra; feature: field; material: soil | place: USA | collected 2010-05 | depth 0.15 m | reverse complement strand
GAATGGCCTCGGCCTTGATCTCGTCGATGGTGCGCTCGCGCCGTTCCTCTTTTTGGGCAGAGGCACTGGCGGCAATGAGTGCGGAGATTAGTAACAAAAAAAATGCGGAAGAAAACTGCTTCGTTATTTTCATAGGCCAGTCCATTCCTTGTGGCTCACCGACGTGAGCCATTTACAAAAAAAGGCCGGACGGAATCGCGTCCAGCCTTCTTTCACCGCCTCAAACCTGACCGCACGGCTAGAACGTCAACTTCAACCCCAACTGCACGGAGCGGGGGCCTCCTGAACCCACGGCAGGATTGGCGGCGACCACGTCGGGTGTGGCACATCCGCAGCCGAACCCGGGCACCCCAGGATCGTTGTTACCGTAGCCGTTCTGTCCGCCATAAGGGTTGGCAAAATTTGGGTGGTTCAGAATGTTGAAGAACTCCGCCCGGAACTGCGCGCGCAGCCGTTCCCCGAAGTGAAAGTTCTTGGCCAGTGAGAAGTCCAGGTTCCGGAAGCCCGAGTCGGGGAAGAGGTTCCGGCGCATAGTGCCGAACGTCCCGTAGGCTGGCGGAATCATAATGGAACTGCCCTTGGCATAGCAGCCCCACGTTCCGAGCGCGGTCAGCATTCCAGGCGTCGTGGCCTTGGCCACGCAGGCCGGATTGCTGGTGCCGGGGAAAAACGGAAGCGGCGTTGATCCTGACTTGAAGTCGGAGGGGCTGCCAAAAAAGTCCCAGCGCATTGGTGTCGCTTGCGGCGGGCTGACCGGCAGGCCGCCGAGGCCGGTGAGATCGGTGGTCAAGTCAATCGGTCCCCAGGGCTGCGCGCTTTGAATGGTGGCGATGGTGTTGATCTCCCACCCTTCCATCATCTGCCCGAAGCCCTTCTTCCCGGGGAGGGCGTAGGTGAGAGACAGCGTCAGGCGGTGGCGAATATCGAAGTCGCTGTTGCCGTATTCCCGCGCGACATTGGTGGAATCCTGCGGCAGCCCGTAGCCCGCGCCGAAATCCCAGTTGGCGCCCACATCATCCAGGGCGTGGGAGTAGGTGTAACCCGCGACCATGCTCAGGCCATGGTAGTTGCGCGCGTTCAGTGTCGCCTGCAGCCCGTTGTAGTTCGATCGGTAGAAGTTTCCCATCTGGAAGATCTGAGCCAGGTAAGGGGCCTTATTGTTGACCGTGTACGGCCGGGTAGCCTGACTGTCGGTGCCCGGCGTCTCCTGGTTGGCATCCCGAATGCCGGTCAGATTTGTACCGCGGTTGCCGACGTAAGCAACCTCCAGCGAAAGATTCGGGGCAAACGCGTGCTGCACGTTCAGGCTCCAGTTCCAGACGTAAGGAGTCGTCAGGTTGCGGACCACGCTCATAATGGGGCAGGCACCCGATCCTAGGCCGCCGAGTTGACGCGTAACGGGATCGCAGTTGATCGTGGTTCCGCTGACATCGCCATAAAGCGGGTTAGTAGTGCTGTCCCACTGAGGGATGACGGCGGGCGAGATTGCCAGATTGCCGGCCGTGATCGTGCCTCCGGCGTATTTCTGATTGGCGGTGCCCGTACCCGATATGACAGCTCCGGTGGGAACGTTGGCGAGGCCGAAGCTGTTGTTGAAGGCGAGGAACGATTCCCAATTCACAGCCTCATACATCAACCCAACTCCGCCCCTCAGCACAGTGTTGCCTTTGCCGGTGACGTCCCAGGCAAAACCCAAGCGCGGGCCGAAGTTCGTGTGATCCGGGTTGTAAGGGCCGCTGACCCCGTTCATTCCAACTTGAATCAATCCGGTGGTCGAATTGGGATCGAAATTGCCCAGCAGGTTGTGAGCTTCCTTGATCACCGAACTGAACTCGTAGCGCACTCCGAAGTTAACCGTCAGGTTCTTCGTAGCCCGGAAGTCGTCCTGAAAGAACGCCGCGTAAGACCAGTTGTGGATTTGCCGGCGGGGATCGCCAGTTTGTACGGATGCCTTCAAAGGAAGGCCGGCGAAGAAATCCTCCAGAGCCGTGGATCCGTTCGGCGTCGCCAGCGTGGGAAGGAGGGCGTTGCCGCCCACAAAGGTGATGCTTCCCCGGGCGTTGCCAAAGGCGCCGCCGTCGACTTCGTCGCGATGCAGTTCACCACCGAACTTGAAGGCATGCTTTCCCGCGGTGTAGGAAACATGGTCGATGATTTGGATTCTCGAGTCCGGTCCCTGGAACTTCGGCCACTTGAAGGCGCCAAGTCCCGGGACGAAGGCTCCGGCAAAGCCGATGCGGGGCAAACCGCCGGTCAAGGGGCCGCTCAATCCGGTGTTCAGGCCGTAAGTGGACGCCGGCGTATTCAAATCGCCGGGCAGGGTGGGCTGGTAGAGCCGGTTGTAGCCGACCCTGGCTTCATTCACCCAGCGCGAGTTGGGAGTCCAAATCCAGTTTCCTCCCACTACCTGAGCGCGCGTGTGAATCTTGGAACGCCAGCGCGATTGCAGTTCCGGAAAATCCTCGACCGTTCCGGAATTGTTCCCGAAAAAATACATGCCGCTTATGGAGTTGCGTTGGTTGAGGTTGTAATCCACCTTGCCGACTGCGTTGTCCACACCAACCTGGTTGGGAAATCCGTTGACGATGTTGATGGTCGGGTTGTTGTTGATGGGGAACCCCGTGCCCGTGCAAGTGACCGCACCTGTTGCCGAGACCGTGCAGCCCGAGATTAACTGGGCAGCATGGCTAATGGTCGCGGGCGTGTAACCGTTGGCCAGCAGGTCGGCAATCGCATTCGGAATATTGCCGTTACAGTCTAGGGAAGCGAGGGCGGAAGACGTGCAGTTCTGCGCTACCCCCGGAGCGAGCGGCATCGTCGACCCTGGCACCATCGACGGACTGCTGACGCCCCCAAACGAGTTTCCGATGTCGTAGCGTTGGCCCTCGTAAGCGCCGAAGAAGAACGCTTTGTCCTTAATGATGGCGCCGCCCAGGCTGCCGCCAAACTGTTCTAGGCTTCGGGAAACTTTCGAGGCGGGAGACTGCCCAAAAGCGCACGGATTGCTGGCGCAGTTGAAATAGTTGCGCGCATCCATTGCCCCATCGCGGCCGAAAGCAAACGCGGTGCCGTGTAGCGAATTCGTACCCGATTTCAAACCGACGTTCACGATGGCGCCCGGTTTCCATCCGTATTCAGCGGGAGAGTTTTCCTGAATGTTAAATTCCTGAATGGCATCGATGGGCAGGATGGTCGCCGAATCTCCAACCACGCCGGATCCGTTGACAATGTCCTGTCCGGAAAAGGGCTCGCTGTTGTAAAGACCTTCGACCAGGTAGGCATTGTCTTCGGCGCGCAAGCCGTTCGTGCTTGTGGTTGAGAATCCGCCGCCGGGATAACGCATCACGCCGGGCCGAAGCTGCAACAGGTTTTCATAGTTGCGGCCGTTTAACGGCAGATCATTGATTTCCTTGTTGCTCAGCGTGCCTCCCAAAGTGGCGGAGGTGGTGTTGAGCAGAGGAACTTCTTCGGTAACGGTCACGACTTCCGAAACGTTTCCCGGCTGGAGCGTGAAGTCGGCGCGAACGTCAGTCGCGACCTCAATCGTCACGCTGGGCCGCTCCACCGCCTTGAAGCCCTTGGCCTCGACGCGAATCTTGTAGGTTCCCGGGATCAGATCGGGAGCCGCGTAGTTCCCGGTCGCGTCGGTGGTGAGGGTTCGCGAAGTGCCGCGCTGCGTGTCGGTGACCACGACGCTTGCGCCGGCGACGGAAGCGCCGCTCTTGTCGGTAACGCTGCCCAGTATGCGTCCGGCAGTGGACTGGGCCAGCGCAGGCAGACTCATCAGACTCAGGACGAGAACAAGAAGAACAGTCCGGGTGGCTAAAGTCGTCTCGTGACTCGCGGACATGGCGGTGCTTCGGAATGTCATCGGAACTCCTCCGTTTTTCTGGTCCGACAGCCATACCATTGCTACGCGAATGAAGTCAAGCAAATTTTCCGATGTTGCCCTCTTCCGGCCCCCACGGGAGCCGGGTTGGTAACGTCCGCAGAGGAGAGTTTTCTCTAACTGTTCCGAATGTTCCGATGAAATCGGGCTTTCGTGAAGGACTTGCATTCCGCGCCAGCAGAATGATATCGTCCTAGCTGTCATACCACCATACCTAAAGACCATAGGATGCTTGCCTCCCACTCCAAGACCGCAGTAACACGTCCGCAAGCTCTGGACCTGCGGTATAGTAGCCAGACCATCGCCAGGTCCCCCAAACTGGCTCGTGCGGGAGAGAATCCAGTGTACAAAGTTGTTCGGACCTCGCGGCTGTACGAGCAGATTGTCCAGCAGATCGAAGCCTCCGTCCTCAATGGTTCACTGAAACCCGGCGACCAGCTTCCCGCCGAACGGGAATTGGCGCAGCGTCTCGGTGTGAGCCGCACTGCCGTGCGCGAAGCGGTCAAGGCGCTCCGCGAAAAAGGTTTGGTCGAAGCCTACTCCGGCCGCGGTACCTTCATCACGGATGGAACGTCGCAGGCGGCTCGCCAATCGTTCGACCTCATGGTGAGGATTGGCCAGCAGGAAGGTGCGCCGCATCTGGCGGAGCTCCGCTTGATCCTGGAACCGGGAATCGCCGCCCTGGCTGCGGCACGCGTCCAGGAGGAAGATCTCGCGGCGATGCGGGAGGCGGTTGCAGTCATGGAGCGCTCGCAGAAAGATCCCGAAGCCTACATCGAAGCCGACCTCGATTTCCACCTGGCCCTGGCGGAGGCGGCCGCCAATCCGCTCATTCTCTCCTTGATCGATTCCATCGTCGGGTTGCTGCGTGAGCAGCGCATCAAGATCTTTAACGTCGAAGGCGGGCCGCAGCGCGGGCAGGTTCACCACAAACGCATTCTGGAGGCCATGGAGCGTCGCGATCCGGAGATGGCGCGCAGCGCGATGCGCGCCCATCTCGAGCAGGTACGCCAGGATTCGCAGGTTTCTTCCGGCGCCAGGCCTTCTGGGAAACATGCGCCGGCAGGTTCCAAAATCACTGTGTAAAGTCGCTGAGCAGCAAGATTCGGAGGTTCGGGGCGGATGGCGAAACTCGGGTTTATCGGGTTGGGAGTCATGGGCAGCCAGATGGTCAACCGGCTGCTCGGCAAGGGTCACACTGTGACCGGCTACAACCGCACGCGCGCCAAGGCGCAGTGGCTGGTTGAAAAAGGAATGCAGTGGGCCGACTCGCCACGCGCCGTTGCGGCCGCCTCCGACTACACCTTTGCGATGGTCACCAACGCCGCCGCCATCGCTGCCATCACGGAAGGTCCCGACGGAATGCTGGCGGGGCTGAGCGCAGGTAAGACTTTCATTGACATGAGCACCGTGAGTCCGACCGTGAGCCGTGCGCTGGCCGCGAAGGTAAGAGAAAAAGGCGCGGACATGGTCGACTCGCCCGTCTCCGGCAGCGTGATCACGTTGCAGGAAGGGAAGCTGTCGGTGATGGTCGGCGGACGCCGCGAGACATTTGAGAAAGTGAAGCCGCTGCTGCTCGACATTGGGCCCAAGGTCACCCATGTGGGTGACAACGGTCTGGCGCTGGCCATGAAGATCGCGGTCAACCTGAGTCTCGCCGTGCAAATGCTGGCGTTTTCCGAAGGAGTGTTGCTGGCCGAGAAGAGCGGAATCGCACGCGAAACCGCGGTCGATGTGCTCATCCACAGCGCGGTCGCTTCGCCCATGATTCAGTACCGTGGACCGTTCGTGCTGCAGCAGCCGGAAGAGGCCTGGTTCGACGTTAACATGATGCAGAAGGATATGGTCCTCGCAATGGATTTGGGACGTCAGCTCGACGTTCCCCTGCCTGCCACCGCGGTAAGCAATGAGATTCTGACGGCGGCGCGCGGCATGGGCTGGACAAAATACGATTTTGCCTGCATGTTCGATGTGCTGGCCGCCATGTCGGGAGTGACCACGCCGGTCACCGCCGGAGGCAAGAAGAAATGACAACTGCTACCTCCAAGCCCGAAGCCGGCCGCGAAACCGCTGCTGAAAAAGAAAAGTGGCTCCGCGCCTACCGCCAGATGGTGAGCATCCGCCTGTTTGAAGAGCAGGTGAACGAAGTCTACACCCGCGCGCTCATGCCGGGACTGGCCCACTTGTATAGCGGCGAAGAAGCCGTGGCGGTGGGCATCTGCGAAGCCCTGCGCATCGACGACTACATTACCAGCACGCACCGCGGCCACGGACACTGCCTTGCCAAGGGAGCGTCGCCGGATCGCATGTTCGCCGAGTTGTTGGGAAAAGAAGCGGGCTATTGCCGCGGAAAAGGCGGATCGATGCACATCGCCGATCCCGCGACCGGCAACCTCGGCGCCAACGCCATCGTCGGCGGCAGCGTGGGCATCGCCACCGGCGCGGCTTTCTCCGCCAGGGCCTTGGGCACGGATCGCGTTGCGGCCTGCTTTTTCGGGGAAGGCGCACTCGGCCAGGGATCGCTCTACGAAGCGATGAACCTGGCGCAGTTGTGGAAGTTGCCCGTGATCTACGTCTGCGAAAACAACCTCTACAACGAGTACACGCACTACACTGAAACCACCGCTGGCAGCATCCTCGGCCGCGCCACCGCCTTTGGACTGGAAGCCGCGAGCGTGGACGGCCAGGACGTGCGCGCTGTGCATGAAGTAGCAACCCGGCTGGTGAAACGTGCCCGCTCCGGCGGCGGACCTGCCTTCCTGCAGTGCGATACCTACCGCTACAGCGGGCATCACGTCGGCGACATCAACCGCGAATACTATCGCTCCAAGCAGGAAGAACATCTCTGGAAGACAGACCGCGATCCCATCAAGGTCTTGGCGAAGTGGCTGCTCGAGCAAGGCTACGCTGACGCCGGATCTCTCGATCGAATTTGGTCCGAAGTGCGCGCAGTGATGGAGGCGGCGGTGAAATTCGCCATCGCCGCACCCTATCCCAGCGTGGACGAAGTGGAGAAGCACGTCTATGCCTGAACGCGAGCTGACATTTGCGCAGGCGGTGCGTGAGGCGCTGGCCGAGGAAATGCGCCGCGACTCCCATGTCTGCATCTTCGGTGAGGATGTCGCCGAGGCGGGCACGCCCTTCAAAGTCCTCTCCGGATTAGTCGAAGAGTTCGGCGCCGGCCGTGTGGTGGACACTCCGATCTCCGAAGCCGGCTTCACGGGCGTGGCCGTGGGCGCCGCCATGACAGGAATGCGGCCCGTCGTCGACATCATGTTTGGCGACTTCATCACCCTCACCATGGATCAGATGGTCAACCAGGCAGCGAAAGTACATTACATGTCGGGCGGACACTGGAGAGTGCCCATGGTGATGCGCACCACGCTGGGAGCGACGCGGCGTTCGGCCGCGCAGCACTCGCAGTCGCTGCACGCCTGGTTCAGTCATGTGCCGGGATTGAAAGTGGTTTTGCCCTCGACGCCCTACGACGCGAAAGGCCTGCTGAAGACGGCCATCCGCGATGAGAACCCGGTGGTCTTCTTCGAAGACAAGATGATGTACAAGCTGAAGGGTCCGGTTCCGGAGGAGGATTACACCATCCCGCTGGGCGTGGCCGATGTGAAGCGCGCGGGCGACGACATCACGCTGGTCGCCACCAGCAGCATGGTGCAAGTCGCGCTGGGCGCCGCGATTTTGCTGGAGAAAGAAGGCATCAGCGCCGAAGTGGTGGATCCGCGGACCACGTGGCCGCTGGACGAAAAGACTTTGATCGAATCGGCGAAGAAGACTTCGCGAGTGATCGTGCTGGATGAAGGCTACGGACGCTACGGAGTCACTGCGGAGCTTGCGGCCGTAATCGCCGAAGGCGCATTCTACGATCTGGACGCGCCGGTGAAGCGAATGGGCGCGATGCACGTTCCCATCCCGTTCTCTCCGCCGCTCGAAGACGTAACTGTACCGACGGAACAAACGGTATTCGACGCAGCCAAGTCGATGTGCAAGCCGTCTTGACTGTAGTCAAGCGTCTCAGGTTTCAAGCTAGGAGCTAGAAGCTAGAGGCCTGAGCTAAAAGCTAAGAGCCAAGAGCCAAAAGCTGGAGGTTTGTTATGGCATTAAGAACTCACGGAACCATGGCGGTGGATTGGGAACAGCGAATCGACTTCGACCGCTTGCGCCGCGAGCGGCTGGCGAAGGCCAAGGCTCTGTTGGCCAAGTCCGAGATGGGCGCGCTGCTTTGTTTCGACATGAACAACGTGCGCTACCTGACCTCCACGCACATTGGCTCGTGGGCGCAGGACAAGTGCAACCGCTTCACGCTGCTGCCGCAGAACGACGAGCCTATCCTGTGGGACTTCGGATCCGCCGCCAAGCACCATCAATTAAATTGTCCCTGGCTGGATGGACGCTCGCGGGCGGGAATTTCGATGTTGCGCGGCGCCATGACGCCCGAGATGGGACGCGCCGAAGACGTAGCGAAGAAGATTCGCATCGAACTCGAAATGCGCGGCTTGCACAAAGAGCCGCTCGGCATCGACATCATCGAGCTGCCGGTTCTGTTCGCGCTGCAACGCGAGGGCATCAAGGTGGTCGACGGCCAGCAGCTCATGTCCAATGCCCGCGTCATCAAGACACAGGATGAGATCTCGCTGCTCAATACCTCCGCCATGATGGTCGATGCAGCCTACGACGAGCTCTATCGTGCGATGAAGCCCGGCCTGCGCGAGAACGAAGCGGTCGGCCTGGTCAGCAAGGTGCTCTACGATCTGGGATCGGAATACGTCGAAGCGGTGAACGCAATTTCCGGCGAGCGCTGCAATCCGCACCCGCATGTGTTCTCCGACCGCGTGTTGCGGCCGGGCGATCCCGTCTACTACGACATTCTGCATTCCTACATGGGATACCGCACCTGCTACTACCGCTGCTTCACCGTGGGCTACGCTTCTCGCGCCATGGTGGACGCCTACAAGCGCTGCCGCGAGTATCTTGATGCGGCCATTGAACTGGTGCGTCCGGGGCGCACTACTGCGGAGATTGCCGCGGTGTGGCCGAAGGCGGAAGAATTCGGTTTCCCCAACGAAGAATCCTGTTTCGCGCTGCAATACGGCCACGGCATCGGCCTCGCGATCTGGGAGAAGCCGGTGATCAGCCGCCTGGTTTCGTTTGAACATCCAGTCACGATCGAACCTGGCATGGTGTTCGCGCTCGAAACCTTCTGGCCCTCGACCGACGGATGGAGCGCGGCTCGCATCGAAGAAGAAATCGTCGTCACGCCGACGGGACACGAAGTGATCACGCGCTTCCCGGCGGAAGAACTTCTGGTGGCGGGGTCGCACTATGTCACGGTGAACGGGCCGTTGCCCACCGTCCGAGAAACTGAAGCTCCGCCCAGCGAGCACGTGCTGGATATGATTGAGGCCAGCGCGAAAACTGAGCGGGTAGGAGTTTCGGGCTGAAGGCCATAGCAGAGCCCTTCCCCCAATAAAGACTATGGCTTTCAGCGTGGTTATGCCCGCCCTCGAGATGGCGCAGGAAACTGGCAAGCTGATTGCTTGGCGGAAGAAGGAAGGCGACCGAGTTTCCAAGGGCGAGCCGCTTCTCGAAGTAGAAACCGATAAAGCCGTACTCGAAGTGGAAGCGCCCGCCGATGGCATCCTTGCCGGAATCACAGCATCGGCCGGAGCCGACATTCCCGTGGGGCAGACCATCGCTTGGATCGTGGCTCCCGGCGAAAAGCCTCCCACTGAAAATGAGTCTGCCACGAACGCGCCGGCGGCGCGGGGTGGTTTACAGGGAAAGACGGAAGCACACACCGCGCCGGTTGCGGCGAGCACTCCCGAACCTTCCCCCGTTCAGGGCGCGAGGATTTCCCCGAAGGCCCGCCGTGTCGCGAAAGAATTAGGCGTGGACATAGCGACCGTGCGTGGCTCTGGTCCGGGCGGTGAGATTCTTGCGTCTGACGTGCAGGCTGCGGCTGCGCCAGTTGCATCGAGCGCAGCCCCAAAGCAAACAGGCAGCATCGAAGTCCCCAGCACTCTCGGCAGGTTGATGGCCGAACGCACCACGCAGAGCTGGACCACCGTTCCTCACTTCTTCGTTGCGCGTGAAATCGAAGCGAGCGCGCTGAACGAATATCGGGGAAAGCTCGTCGCCGAGATCGAGCGCACGCATAACATCCGCATCACGCATACGGATCTGCTGGTCGCACTCGTGGCACGCGTGCTGCTCAAGCATCCGCGATTGAATTCAAGCTGGACCGCGGAAGGCATTCGTCTTCACGATCACGTGAACATGGGCGTCGCCATTGCGGTGAACGACGGCGTGGTAGCCGCTGTCATTCCGAACGCTCACACCGCGACCCTGGCGGAAATTGCCACGCAGCGTCGCGACGTGGCCGAGCGCGCACGGGCAGGAAAGCTGCGCCCTGCCGACATTGCCGACGCCACGTTCACCATCAGCAACCTCGGCATGTATCACGTGGACCAGTTCAGCGCGATCATCACCCCGCCGCAAGCCGCAATCCTCGCGGTGGGCAGCATCGCCGAGCGCGTAGTCGCCGTGGACGGCAAGCCCGCCGTCCGGCCCATGATGACGCTGACCCTATCCTGCGATCACCGCGCCGCCGATGGCGCACGTGCGGCGATGTTCCTGAACGACCTGGCTGAAGCAGTTCGTGAGCCGCAGAAGTGGATGAAATGAAAAGCGAGGTCCTTCGCTTGTCAACTAGATAAGCCATGCTCGGCTTCGAACTTATCGAAGAACTCCCTCGCCGGACTGGTCTTTCCTTTGCGCGCATCCTCCAGGCCTTGCTGGATTCCTTCTTTGGCCTCAGCGCGGGCGGCGACATCGAGCAGGCGCTGATAGACCTCCGCGTCCTGCACGACAGCCGCAGCCTTGCCTTTCACAGTGAGCACGACGAGATCCTTGGCGCACTGTACCACTAACCCGGTATCCTGAGTGTGAAAGTTCTGCCCGAGCAAAAACATTGAAAGCCGCCATTCTCAAAACCGCAAAACAGCCTCTTGAGATTGAAGAGACTCCCAAGCCTCAACTCGCGGCCGGCCAAGTTCTTCTACGCGTGCGCGCCTGCGGCGTCTGCCGTACCGATCTACACATCGTCGAGGGCGAACTGCCGCCTCGAAAGGATGCACTCATCCCCGGCCACCAAATCGTAGGGATTATTGAGGACGGCGCTACCGGCGAGTTGCCCCTCGGTACGCGCGCCGGTGTTTCCTGGATTGGCGGGGTAGACGGAGACTGCCCGTATTGCCGCCGCGGGCTCGAAAATCTTTGCGATGCGCCGGTCTTTACTGGGTACACCGTCAATGGCGGCTATGCGCAGTATGCCGCGGCCCGCAGCGACTTTGTGTATAAGCTCCCCCCGGAGCTGGATGACCTGCACGCCGCGCCTCTGCTGTGCGCTGGCATCATTGGCTTCCGCAGCCTGCGAGTGGCCGGCGTTGAACCTGGCGACCGGGTTGGACTCTTCGGTTTTGGCGCATCCGCGCACCTGGCGATCGCGGTTCTACGCTCATGGAACTGCGAGGTGTACGTCTCGACGCGCGGCGCTTCGCATCGCCAGTTGGCTGCCTCTTTGGGGGCCAAGTGGGTGGGCAGCGAAACCGACAAGCCGCCAGTCGAGCTTGATCGCGCGGTGACTTTTGCGCCCAGCGGAGACGTGGTGATCGCCGCACTTGCCAGCTTGCGAAAAGGAGGTGTGGTTGCGATCAACGCGATCCATCTCGACCGAATTCCTGAGTTCGATTACGACCGGCTGCTGTGGGGCGAGCGTCAAATCCGCAGCGTGGCAAATATGACTCGATCCGACGCTCGAGATTTTCTCAAGATCGCCGCCGACATTCGGCTGCAGCCAAAGGTAACTGTATTCTCTCTGGACCAGGCCAACGAAGCGCTCGCCGCCGTCAAGAGTGACGCCATCGACGGAGCGGCAGTCATCGTGCCCTAAGACAAAGTGACTGCTGCGACAAGAACGGAGATGAAGAGATAACTGGTCACCGTTTACAATGCGCATCATGCGCAAAATCGTTCTCGGCCTGGGGCATCAGCCTCGACGGTTACATCGCACGCCCCAACGGCGCCATCGACTTCCTCTTCATGCCCAAGGATTACTCGATGGGGCCGTTTTTCGCCACCATTGATACCGCAATCATGGGACGCAAAAGCCTCGATGCCGGTCTCAAGATGGGCGGCGGCAAGTTCGATAGCGGCAGCCTGGCAATTTATGTTTCGTCTGTACACTCCGCAAACGCCCCGGCAAAGACATCTGGCTCATGGGTGGCGGCGAAGTCGCCCGCGACTTCCTCAAAGCGGACCTGGTCGATGAACTCTATCTCGGAATTGTTCCGGTCCTGCTGGGAGAAGGCATCCCGCTATTCCCAAGCGGTTTCCCCCAACGTGACTTCTCGCTGGTCGAGAACAAGACCTACGCCAAGGGCATGATCGCGCTCAAGTACAAACGCGCCCGTCCGAAGGCCAAGGGCAAGTCCTGACCTCACCCAACCACCTGGCGGCACAGTACCAGCCCTAGCTAGTGGTCATGGTCGTGCCCGTGCCCGTGATCCTCGCCATGGTTCCCGGCATGATCCTCATGATCCCAGTGGCCTTCATGCAATTGCCAGCCTTGGCGGTAGTGGTCATAGTGGGGATGGTTCCAATATGCGCCTTCATAGGGCGGACGGTCCCAGCGCCCTGCTACCCACGCATAACGATGCCCATGCGGAGCCCAGTACCCGTCGACCCAGGCGTAGCCCGGGCCCGGAACCGGCCCGCGCCGCTCGTAGCGCAACGGCGGTGGTGCGGAACCGATGTACACCCCAACCTGTGCCGAAGCAGGGATGGTGAGAGCCATGGCGAAAAGTACGCCACATATCCAATTCCATTTCATTGTGTATCTCCTGCGGAGTTACTTCGGCTGGAACATTGAAGACTTTAGCCGCATCTGGGTCTTATGTTGCAGAGTCCTTCTGGCGGGTCGCTTTAACCCCCGTCAGGATGCCGAGCCCCACCAGCACGAGCGCGCCCACCACAATCCAGTGTGTCGGTACGTGCATCAAGGTCGCACCGTAGATGAGCCCGGCGATCACGACGACAAAACCGGCCAGGTAAATTCCGAATGACATAACAATCCTTTCCCGGTACGCCGCTCGCAGCCCACAATCGGAGACACGGCCTACTATTCGAAGCCTATCTACCAACCCTGGACATGTCTGTCCCATATTGCTCAGGCGGGCCGGGGCTCTGGTGCGGCGGGAAACCTGCCGCCACAAGGACTTCCTACTCAGGTCGAAAGTGCTGTCGCGTGGCTTCAGGATCCGCGGGCGGAGTCTCAGGACCCGGCGTGCGGAGGATTCGGGAAATAGTGAGCTCGTTCGCCTGCGAGAGGCTGAGATCATCGGGAACCGCATGGAAATCTGACCGGATCTCGTGTTCCTGTTTGCTGATGGTCTTGAATAGAACGAGACGTCCTGACAATTGAATGCCGATCAATGCCGTCTTCCATTGGGAAGGTCCGACCTCGACGCGCCCAATCTCAACTGTACCGCCGTTGTCGATTCGCCCCAGAAGTCCATACCCAAATTCCACAGCGCTGATGAGTTGGCCCGAGAACTTGGTCAGGCGCTTCTGCTCTGAATCGATCAGAATAGTTCCGGCCAAGCTGTGTACCACTCGGCCTTCGTAAGTTGGGGGATTGTAGTTCGGGTTGGGGCGGAATTTGACCCTGACCAGAGTTCCCTCGACGCCGTCGTAGTCGTAGAGAAAAGCTTCCGGCATCAGGTGCATGAGCGTCTCCAGCTTCTGCTCGTCTTCGTCCTGTGCTCGCTTGACCTTCAACTGCTCACCAGGATCATGCAAGAAGCGGTTGATGCGCGCGTTGTCCTGTTGGCGCTGGTCCGGGTCAAGCGGCCGGCCGTCGATTGCAAGTAACCGATGGAGGGGGCCGTCTTTGGTTTCCACCTGCTCTTCCGTGAGAGTCTGCTTTCCGTCTTGTTTTTCTATCAGGTACATCCATTTCCGCCGCTCCACACGGTCCGCCAGTTCGTTGGCCACGACCACATTGACCAGCTCAGCGGCAAGCGGCGGGGAACTTTGAGCGGACGCGGGAGCGGTGCAGGAAACGACCAACAGAAATGCGACTGCGAGGGGGAGGATAACCTGGCGCATCCTCCTATCGAGATTCTCCTTGCGCAGTACAGAATTCAACATAGATTCCTTCACGATCGAACCGAGTTTCTGTTTTCCGTTGAACCCCTATCGGAGAAGTGGCTTGTGCTCGGCGGGAATCGCCGTACCTTCCGAGGGCGTTAGACGAGAAGGGTCGCAGTAACCGTAACCTTTTAGACAAGCCGTGTAGTTACGTTTGTGCTCGGCGTCGGCCAGCATCTTGGTTTCGGGAGGAGTCAGTTTTGAGTAGTCACAAGTTTCCTGGCTGTCCTTACAAGCGGAGAGGTTGCGCTGGTGTTGTGCCGCGGCGGTTTGACCCGCTTCCGACGGAGTGAGTTTGGAGCGGTCGCAATCGTCCCAACCGCTCTCACAATTGTGCGCGTTGCGCTGGTGTTCCGCGGTGGCCACTTCTTTCTTTTCCGAAGGAGTGAGCTGGGAATGATCGCAGAGTCCCGAACCGTTCTTGCAGTCGGATGCGTTGAGCTGGCGCCTGGCTGCGCTGACTTCTCCGGCTTCGGCCTGCGTCAGTGTGGAGTGATCGCAGGAGCCCACGCCGTCCTTGCAGTCGGCGATATTGCGATGGTGGTCCGCGGCGGAAGAATCTTGTGCCTCAGACTGGGTCAGTTTGGAACGGTCACAGGACCGCATGCCGTCCCGGCAGGCAGAGACGTTGCTCTGATGATCGGCCACAGCCAAGGCAATCGCTTCCGGCTTGCTAAGTTTCGAACGATCACAGGGATCGGAGCCGCTCCTGCAATTCACAACGTTGCGGGTGTGGGCGGCGAGAGCCACGTCCGCCAATTCCGACTGGCTCAACCTGGAGTGATCGCAAGTGTCACGTCCAGCTTTGCAAGCCTCCAGATTTTGCGCAAGATCCGAGTTTTGCGCAGGATCCGGGGACTGAGCCAATGCCAAGATAGGCCAAAGTGTGAGGCAGGCGACTTGTACCCAAAGACATTTCCGTCGACCGACTTTCATATTTGCCCACCCTTCGGACGATAAATAACGCCAAATAACGCCGGCAGCGAAGGCCCGTCATCCTAGGACTCCAGGGCTGACCGGAACTGGTACGCGGTTCCGGCCAGCCACAAGTACGTCTCGCTGGCAGCTTCCTGATGCAACTACTGCTTGTCTTCTCTTGCTTCCGCGATGTGGGCCTGGTGGCCCGCTTCGGACACAGCCCTCACAAACGCAGTTGCGCTTTCGGGAGTTGACGCCTTGCCTGAAAGAATGCTGCGGAACATCATGTGCCTGCCATAAATGGCGCGAGTCGAATCGTTGTCCTGCTCGATTACCGCACCTTCCAACGTCAGGCCGGCGAATACACCTTTCGTGCGCGAGTAGGTTAGCACTTCAGTATTCAGCATCCAGTCAGTTCCGGCGGAAGCGTGACGGCCTACCGGGCCCGCCGCCACCGATCCTTCACCGGTGAGCTCGAACTTGCTGGAAAGCAGATGCTGTAAACCACGGTCGTTCATGACCAGCATGACCAGGTCTACGCCTTCGACTCCGATCTGCAATCCCCAGCTCCCACCGCCAACCGAAACGAATGCGGGAGCGCTCCAGCCTTCAGGCGTGCGGCAGGAGGCCACTCCGCGGCCGTGCTTGCCACCAAAGATGAAGCCACCTTTGATCAAGTTCGGCACGACGACGATGCACTTTGCACCGCTTAGCACTTCCTCCGGGATACCTTTATCGGGCGTCGACATGATCGACTGCAGAACCTCTACGGACTTTTGCATGCGGTCGACCGTGTCTTCCCGAGCCGATCCTGCCCACGCATATGTTCCAACCATGCCCATCAAGCTCATCAACAACAGTGAAATTGTCTTTTTCATAATTTATTGTTCCTTATAGGAGCTGCACAGCTAAGTAGGGAGAGAACTTCAGGTGGGCTGACTTAGGTTCAGGGGCCTGAAAGAGACCGCAGAAGTGCTCGTCTCTAGATCATGATCGCCCACGCACCTATTAATAGCTGGTCTGGATTGCTCACTTCCGTCTGGCCGTCAAGCAGATTGGTGGATTTCCACAATGCCGCCGGAACGTTTTCATGGAATGTGAGCAATCCTGCACAGCATCGGGCCCCTTGTCCTGTCATGGTTGACTGGTCGGGATTGACTTGCGGGAGACGCGAAACGCGAGATGTTTCCGCGAGAGCGTTCCTGCCACTTACACGGTGACGGGTTACAGTTCCCGTCCCTGAAAGAGTGAAGGTGGATCGATGGCCCCTGGGCGCTTCCGCGATCATTTTCGTAGACGGCTCGCCGTCATCACTGATTCGTTCGCGAAGTTGCTTTTGAGACCTAAGCCACCGGGTCAAAAGTACGGATCACAACGGATGTGTCCGTTTTGCGGGTTAATCACCCCACGGTCCGAACGATTGTGTCTGGAGTGCGGGAAGCCGCTCAGAGGAATTCAGCTTGAGCGGAAAGATGCAAAACAAGGATGAATAGAGGAGATTGATATGCTTTGGACGATTTTCGTTGTGCTTCTGATTCTGTGGCTTCTGGGTTTCAGCCTGCATGTGGCGGGAGGCCTAATCCATCTGCTGCTTGTGGTAGCGCTTGTGGTTCTGGTTATCAACCTCTTGGGCGGCCGTCGAAGTGCGGTGTGAAGGCCCGTGCCTTGAGCGTTGCCGGAGGTTGAGCATTTTCGTTTGCCCGGCTTGCGTCCCTACTTATGCTGGAAAAGGGCGCGCAGGCCCCGGCTGGTAGCTTTCTGCAGGACTCGCAGAGCCCTCAGTCCAGAGTTCTCAGGGCGGGAAACCTTGGCGGCAGCCAGCCCCCGGGCGAGATGCGTCTTGGCGCACGGATGTCCTGTGCTGAGAGTGCACTTCTCTTTCGGCTTAGCTCGGCACATAGGGCAAGGGACGGACAATATGTGTCGCAACGTGAGTTCGGGCTTCACATCAATATTATCCAACCACCGCTAATTGGAGAGATGGTCAATCTTGCTCTTAAGGCTTCGACCTGGCCTCAAAACGGGAATCTACTTGGTGGGAATACCAATTTCGGCGCGCTGCATCAGCACTACGCGTCAATTCTTGAGCACGCAGACTTCAACGTGCGAGTCCAGACTCGAACAAACGCAGAGTTCCTGGGCGTTTGGTCAGAATTGGATACTCCCATTGCGGATGCTTCTCCACACTCGTGGCGGAAAAGGTGCGTACTTCCCGTCAGCTGCTAACTGGGGAGCATTGGCCTGCCTGCGGGCCGTCCCTTCTTGGGACCTTCCAGGGCGATGGAGATGTGCCGGTGTCTGAGCCCTTAGCCTTCCTTCCCCGCGCTGGGCCGGCTTCACATTGAGCATGAAGTGGACGGTCGCCAACAGGAAGTGAGGCCCGTCCGACTTGGTCACGAGCGCATCGACGGACTTCAAAGCACCGTCGGGCAGTTCCAGGTGGTCGGTCAGCATGACAATGGGAACCTGTGGTTTGACCTTCTTGATCTCGGCCGCCACGACCTCCCCATCCAAAAGGCCCAGGTGGTACTCGATCACGATTGCATCCACGGACCGCGACATGAAAAGACGCAGACCATCGTGACCATTGGTCGCGGTCACCAGTTCATATCCGTTTTCCTGCAACAGACTCAATTGAGCCGGGTCCCGATGTATGCAGAGGAGAGTGTTATTGGTAGCCATGCTTCTTAGGTATATAGGCGGGGCTGCTCGCAAAGATGCTCAAAATTGCTCACGTTGCGCAACGCGGGCCGCGCGGTGTCTGCCGCCGGCTTATGCTGGGTTAAGTGCCACGTGCCCCGGCCTGGTCTCGGCTGCCCCCGCTCACGCAACTGTTCCGAACAGCGACCCGACGCCTGCGGTCAGCGCCATGGCCAGCGCACCCCAGAACGTAACTCGTAGTGCTCCCACGGTCACTCCTGCTCCGCCCGCCCGCGCAGCCAGCCCGCCTAGAAGGGCGAGGAACACCAGTGAAGTTCCAGAGACAAGAGGGATCAAACCCGCCGCCGGGG
>OBLU010002208.1_pt1 | contig 18041 bp, 12 predicted proteins | sample 1518681 | NCBI WGS metagenome assembly OBLU01 (sample SAMEA3539304, study PRJEB22396) | soil metagenome | biome: tundra; feature: field; material: soil | place: USA | collected 2010-05 | depth 0.15 m | reverse complement strand
CGATGATCGACGAGATCATGCCCTGGCCGCACCGGCTGAACCGCCACCTGAAGGATGCTGAACCGCTCAGACCCAACCCGAGCGAGGTAGCCGTCTTGAGTGTTGATTCCGGCTATATTCGCTTTGTCGATACGCGACGCCTCGTCGCCCTTGCGAAGCACTATCACGTTACCATCCGCGTTCTGCGCCGGGTCGGCCACTTCGTTCCGGCGGGAATCCCGCTGATGATGGTCTCAAAGGGGAACCGTCTGCCCCCCGAAGGAACCGCCGAGCTGCTGGCCGCGTTTGACTTCGGCCCGACCAGAACGTTGCAGCAGGACGTGGAGTTTGGCGTCCTGCAGATTGTCGATGTTGCGTTGAAGGCGATCTCGCCCGCCGTCAACGACCCCACCACCGCCATCAACTGCGTCGATCAGTTGAGCCGCATTCTGATCCGCTTCGCGTCCCGAGAGCCGCCGGAGGAGCTGCTCTACGATCCGCCGGGCATCGTTCGCGCCAGCATTGGATGGATCCACTTCGAGCGCCTGCTGGAGGCAGCCTTGGAGCAGATCCGCATGTATGCGAAGACGGACGTGGCCGTCAGCTTGCGGTTGCTGCGAGCCCTCGGTGACATCGCCGCCTCGACGCCCGATCCGGAGTTCCGCCGGATACTCGTCGAGCACGGAATGCGGATAGTGGCAGGCTGCGCCGAAAAGCTCGGCGAAGAGGAACTGAGAGCGTTGCGCGCTCGCCAGGCCGCGCTGGAGAGCTTCACCGCGATCTCGCAGCCGTAGATTAGAACAGAGGGGCACACCGTATCCGAGACCAAACAGAACCCGCAGCCGATTTCAGTCTAAGCGATCATCTCCGGGCTCGAAGCGATACCCCACCCAGGGATCGGTCACAATGTAGCGAGGGGAATTTGGCGAGGGCTCAAGCTTCTTGCGGAGTTGCGCTACGAACACGCGCAGGTATTCGACCTGTTCTGTGCTTTCACCACCCCAGACCGCGCCCAGCAAGGCGCGATGCGTTACCACTTTGCCGGCGTGGCGGGCCAGATACGCGAGTAAGTCAAATTCTTTCGGCGTGAGGTGGACGGCGCGGCCCTTCACAAAAACGCTGCGAGCTCCGGGATCGATCTTGAAGTCACCCGCTTCTATCGGCTCCAGTTCCGACTCTTCCTTCCGCGCGCGGCGAAGATTGGCGCGGACGCGCGCCAAGAGCTCCTCCATACCGAACGGCTTGGTCACGTAGTCATCCGCGCCGGCATCGAGGGCCTTGACCTTGGTCCGCTCCTCGCCCCGCACCGAGAGCACGATGATCGGAATTTGCGTCTTCGTCCGCAGCCGCCGGCACAACTCCAGTCCGTCCATGTTGGGCATCGCCAGGTCGGTGATGACCAGATCCGGCGACCAGTCTTTCATGATCTCCAGTGCAGCCTCGCCGTCGTTGGCCACGCGAATGTCATATCCGTGGCTGGAAAGAGAAGTCCGCAGCACCCGCGTGATCTGGGATTCGTCGTCCACCACCAGAATGTGTTTGTGCTCCGACATCGCGATCATCCCGGTTCCTGCGTCACGATGTGGACGTCCACCGCCGGGGCGTCGCGCAAAAACTGATGGATCGCCGAAAGATAGAAATATCGTTTCCAGCCCCGCGTCGCGGAGCGTCCGAAAACAACTTGCGTGATGTGTTTCTCGTTGACGAATTCCGCGACCGCCTCGGCCACGCTCTTCCCCTTCAGCCGCACGATCGATGCGCCAACGTTTTCCGCGAAGTGCACGTTCGCGGTCAAGGTTCGCTGATTCGCTTCGCTGCTGTCCTGCCCCAGGTCGGTATAGACAACAAAGAGCTCGGCATTCATGGCCTGGGCCATGCGCGCGCCGCGCGCCACCAGGTACTGCGCCGCCGGGTTCGAGCTAATGCATACCGCAATGCGTTCGCGGATGGCAACCGCTCCTCGATCTTTCTCTTCCTCTCCGCGGTGCTGTTCCAGGCTTTGATCCACCACCTGGGCCACCTGGCGCAATGCCAGCTCGCGCAAAGCGATCAAGTTCGTCTCGCGGAAAAAGTTTTCCAGCGCCCGCCCCACGCGTTCCTGCGGATAAACGTCGCCGCGCCGCATCCGGTTCTGCAACGCCTCTGGAGTCAGATCGATCATCACCTCTTCGTTGACTCTTTGCAGCACCCAGTCGGGAACCGTTTCCCGCACCGTTATCCCGGTGACTCCCTGCACCGTCGGGGTCACGCTCTCCAGATGCTGGATGTTCATGGTGGAGAGAACGTCGATCCCCGCATCCAGCAGTTCCAGCACATCTTCATAGCGCTTGCGATGCTTGCTGCCCTCGATATTGGTGTGCGCCAGTTCGTCCACCAGCGCGACGCGAGGCTTGCGCGCGAGAACGGCGTCCACGTCCATCTCTTCGAAGAGCGCACCCTTGTACTCGATCGCTTTGCGCGGCACGACTTCCAGATTCGTGACCAGTTCCGCCACCGTTTTCCGCCCGTGGGTTTCCACCACTCCGATCACCACATCTTCGCCGCGGGTGTGCCGCCGGATCGCCTCGGTCAGCATGGTGTGGGTCTTGCCCACGCCGGGAGCATATCCAAGAAAGAGCTTGAACCTGCCTCCCTTGTTGGTCGGCGAACATTGCTCCAGCCACTGGTCGGGGGTTTTGGGCATCGCGATTATTGTCGTTGAGACATCGGACTTTGTCGATGTGTGAAAAGAAAGGTTTCAAAGTTTTCAAGGTTTCAGAGTTTCAAGGTCTCCGGTAGCCGGCGAGCTCACAATGCCCCATCCTTGAAACCTTGAAACTTTGAAACCTTATCTTGTTACAATCGCCTCGTGAACGCTGTGGCCAGATCCGGATCCGGATACCTGATCGCGGCGCTCTCTGTAGCCGGAATTACCCTCTTCGGCTACCGCTGGCTCCATCTGAATCCGACCACGATCGCGCTCGCCTTGTTGCTGGGTGTCCTCGGCATCTCCGCTTCCTGGGGCTTGCGGCAAGCCGTTTTCATGTCGGTGATCGCCACCCTCGCTTTTGATTACTTTTTCCTGCCTCCGATCGGCGCCTTTACCATCGCCGACCCGCAGAACTGGATCGCACTCTTCGCCTTCCTGGTCACCGCGGCAGCGGTTAGCGAACTGTCGGCGCGCGCCCGCCGCGGAGCGCGCTCTGCCGTCGAACGCCGACAGGAACTGGAACGCCTCTACGCCTTCAGCCAGTTGCTGCTTTCCAGCGACAGCCCGGCCGGGTTGTTGAACCTGATTCCCCGCTACATCGTGGAGTCATTCGGCATCCGATCAGCGGCGGTTTGGTTGTCCAGTCGTAGCGACGTTTATCGCTCTGGCCCCACCATCGACGGATTGGAATCGCGCGATCTGCAATTGATCTGCTTGCGCGGTGAACCGCGGTTCGACGCTGCCCATCAACGGGCCTTTATGCCGCTCCGCATGGGCATGCGCGTAGTCGGTTGCATGGGCGTCGCCGGTTCGGTGCTTTCGCGGCAAACCCTGGAGGCCATCGGCAGCCTGGTGGCCATCGCCATCGAGCGCGCGGGCGCCGTCGAAAAACTCAGCCGCGCTGAGGCCTCCCGCGAAAGCGAGCAATTGCGCTCCGTCCTGCTCGATTCCGTCACCCATGAGTTTCGATCTCCGCTCACCGCCATCAAAGCGTCGGTGACCTCGCTGCTCGGCAGCCCGAATCATTCGCCGGAGGAGAGACAGGAACTGCTGACCATCATCAACGAGGAAAGCGATCGCCTGAACCGGCTGATCGGAGAAGCCGCCGAGATGGCGCAGTTGGATGCCAATAAAGTGGAATTCCGCTTCGAATCCGCGCCCATCGGCAACCCGGTCGAGGAAGCGCTCGACGAACTGAAGCAACTCCTGGTCCAGCATCCCGTGGACGTCAGAATCCCCGCCGGCCTTCCCACCGCGCGCATGGACTCCGCTCACATCAAGGAAGTCCTGGTGCACCTGATCGAGAACGCCGCCAAATACTCACCCGCCGGTGCTCCGATCCGCATCACCGCTGAAGCCAAAGACAACGACCAGACACTCAACATCAGCATTGCCGACCGCGGTCCCGGCATCGACGATTTTGAGCAATCCCTCGTCTTCGAAAAATTCTATCGCGGACGAAACCAGCGCGTGCAAGTCCACGGAACCGGCATGGGATTGGCGATCTGCAAAGCCATCGTAGCAGCCCACGGCGGCCGCCTCGGCGTCACCAGCCAGCTAGGGCACGGGTCGGTTTTTTACTTCAGTTTGCCGTTGGGGTGAAGACCCGATGCCTAACTCCCGTTTGGCCTGGTGAATGATTCACATCGTCGGAAGGGCGTCACCATGACCCGTGCCCATCGTCACGGTTTCCTGCCGGGAAGGATGCGAGAATGAAGTAGCGCAGAAAAAGGGGATTGGTATGTCCAGCGGACCCAGTCCGGGCAGTTCTGCCTTCCTCGAAGAAACAACGGTCGAGCCACTCGATGCCACACGTCACGGCGAGGCCACCAGGGAAATAGAGACGTTCTTGCGCTCTAGAATCGTCGGGCAGGACGCTGCCGTGGACGCGGTCCTTGAGCTCTACCAGATATTTCTTGTGGGCATGTCTGCGCCGGACCGGCCCGTAGGGAACCTGCTGTTTCTCGGGCCGACCGGATCCGGCAAGACTTATGTGATCGAGGTGCTCGCCGAAGCGCTCTTCGGGAATCCCCACGCCTTCATCAAAGTGGATTGCGCAGAATTCCAGGAACATCACGAAATCGCCAAGTTGATCGGCTCGCCACCCGGCTATATCGGTCACATGCAGACGCAGCCGATACTCACACAGGAGGCTTTGACCCGCTGGCACACGGAGAAACTCAAACTCACGCTGCTGCTGTTCGATGAAGTCGAAAAGGCCTCGGAGTCGCTGTGGCAGCTTATGCTCGGAATCCTGGACAAGGCTAGTCTCACGCTCGGCGACAACACGCACGTGGACCTTTCCCAGTGCATCATTTTCATGACCTCAAACGTGGGGGCGCCAGAAATGAGCCGGCTCGCCGAGGGCGGCATCGGGTTCGCCGTTCAGGCGCCCATCGAGGACGCGAACCTGGACGAAAAAATCGCGGGTATTGCAACGGAGGCGGCGCGGCGGAATTTTTCGCCTGAGTTTATGAACCGGCTGGACAAGGTTGTCGTTTTCAAGACGCTTCGTCCAGATCAGCTTGAGCACATTCTTGAGCTGGAACTCGCGAAGGTGCAGCGGCGCATTGCCGGCGCCGTCGGGCAGAACCATTTCACATTCCGCTGCACGCCCGAGATCAAGCAATGGCTGCTGCGGGAAGGAACGGACCCCAAGTACGGTGCGCGGCATTTGAAGCGGGTGATCGAGAAAAACGTTGTTTACGGGTTGGCAAACCTGGTTGCCACCGGCCAAGTCAAGGGCGGCGACTGCGTTTCGATCGGCATCAAGTCCGACGGCGGTCTGACTTTCGCCAAAATCGCAGCTATGGCCAGCGAGGAATCTGCTGCGGCTAGGAGCACGCCGTGAAAAAAATTCTCGTCGTCGATGATAATGAAATTCTCTGCCGCTTGGCGTGTGACATCTTGCGTACGGAAGGGTACAGAGCCGTTCCTGCCTCGAATGCAGCCGAAGCGCTGCGGGCCTTCGAAGAGGAGGAATTCGACCTTCTGGTCACGGCCTTCCAGATGCCGGGCATGAGCGGTCTCGAGTTGGCTCGCGCCGTCCGTAACCGCAGCCCGCATTTTCCAGTCATCGTTATGACGGGGTTCGAGCCGGTAGAGTGCGAGCACGTAACGCTCTGGCTTCCCAAGCAGTACCTCTTCCCGAATCTGCTGGAGAAGATTCGCTACTGCCTCACGGGAGCCAAACAGGAAAGCGAAAAGACACATGCTTAGATGGGCCTGAACCGACCGGAGTAGGAAATTGATTGTTGGCGCAATCAGCGATTACACTCACGGCCCGCTTTTCTCCTTGGCGCCTACCTGCTGGGCATCGCCGCCGGATCGCAGGTAAGCAATCGCATCTGTGAGAGCGAATTTTATGGCGGTCAGCAACGCGCCCTTGCAGCTCGATGCAAAACGTTGGCTCGAAGTCCTGTCGCGTTACAAAATCGATGGTAAACCTGTGTTTGACCTGTCACAGCAACAACATCGCCGGCGGCTACAAGAAGTGATGGCCATGGTGACCACGATGGACCGCGACATACGGCCTGGTTCTTCACCTTGGAATCTGCCGGCCACATCCGCGCTCGTGGAGCGAGCGCGCGCGTGATCACAGACGACAACATGGGCACGGAATGGCTGCAATAGCAGGCATCGCAGCTCGTCTTGCACGGTAGGAGGGGCGGTGCCTCTACGCGAGTTACTTGATCGTAACCAACTTATCCACCAACTCCGAGTAGTCTTTCTTCTCCAGCCCGTGAACCTGCTTGTTGTATTCGTCCACTTTGCTGGAGTAATTCATGGAGCAGAACTTCGGGCCGCACATGGAGCAGAAAGCGGCTGATTTGTAATGCTCATCGGGCAGAGTTTCGTCGTGCATGGAGCGGGCTGTCTCGGGATCGAGTGAAAGTTCAAACTGTTTTTCCCAGTCGAATTTGTATCGGGCATAGCTTAGGGCGTCGTCGCGATCGCGCGCACCGGGACGCTGGCGGGCCACGTCGGCGGCGTGGGCGGCGATTTTGTAGGCGATGATTCCGTCTTTCACATCTTTTTCATTGGGCAGGCCGAGATGTTCTTTCGGCGTGACGTAACAAAGCATCGACGCGCCGTACCATCCAATCATTGCCGCTCCAATGGCGGACGTGATGTGGTCGTAGCCCGGAGCAATGTCGGTGACCAGCGGCCCTAGCGTGTAGAACGGCGCCTCGTCGCACCACTCGTTTTCTTTTTCCACCTGCTCTTTGATCTTGTCCATCGGAATGTGGCCCGGGCCTTCGATCATGACCTGCACGTCGTGCTTCCAGGCGATGCGGGTCAGTTCGCCCAGGGTTTTTAGTTCGGCGAACTGCGCTTCATCGCTCGCATCGGCCAGGCAGCCGGGACGCAGGCCGTCTCCCAGCGAGAAGCTTACGTCGTACTTCGCGAAAATCTTGCAGATGTCTTCGAAGCATTCGTAGAGGAAGTTCTGCTTGTGGTGATGAGTCATCCACTGAGCAAGAATCGCCCCGCCGCGGCTCACGATACCCGTGATGCGCTTGGAAACCATCGGCACATACTGAATCAGCACGCCCGCGTGAATCGTCATGTAATCCACGCCCTGTTGCGCCTGCTCTTCGATTACTTCAAGCATCACGCTCGCCGTGAGATCTTCGACGCGCTTGACGCGCGAGATCGCTTCGTAAATCGGCACGGTTCCGATCGGGACCGGCGAATGCCTGATGATGGCTTCGCGAATGGTATGAATATCGCCGCCAGTAGAGAGGTCCATCACCGTGTCGGCGCCGTAGTGAACGGCGGTGTGTAGCTTCTTGAGCTCTTCTTCAACGTTCGAAGTGACGGCCGAGTTGCCGATGTTAGCGTTGATCTTGCAGAGCGACGCCACGCCGATCGCCATCGGCTCCAGTTCGGGATGGTGGATGTTCGCCGGAATGATCATGCGGCCGCGAGCGACTTCATCGCGCACCAATTCCGGCGTGAGCTTCTCGCGGTGAGCGATATATTGCATCTCGTCGGTGATCACACCCCGGCGCGCGTAATGCATCTGCGAGAAGTTGCCGTCTGTGTTTTCGGCCTTCCGCTTCGCCAGCCACTCTGCCCGCGGTTTGAGAACCGCATCTAGACCATTGCCGTTAGCACTGTTTGTCGAACCGCCATTGCCTGCGGACATTTTTGTTGTACCATCCTTCACGAAGTGTAGTGTTGAAATTATACGCCGCTTCCGGGGCGCCGCTTATTTTCTCGGGAGGGCGGCTGGTGAGTTGTGCCGCCGCCGGGGGAAATGAATCCTGGCGCCAAGGGGCGGAATCGAACTAACATTTTGTTATAACGACAATCGCAGAGCGATAGATCCTGCCAGGAGGAAGCAATGATGAAGAGGCTGATGGGTACAAGCAACGACGTAAGCTTGACCACTTTGCGAGTAGTTCTGGGAGTGGTGTTCTTCGCGCATGGGGCGCAAAAAATGTTGGGCTGGTTTGGAGGCTATGGTTTTCAGGGCACTATGGGATTCTTTACCCACATGGGACTGGCTGCTCCCGTCGCATTTCTGATCATCTGCACCGAATTCTTTGGCGGACTGGGGCTGATTGTCGGGTTGCTGACTCGCATCGCTTCTCTCGGAATTGCCGGCCTGATGATCGGGGCGATCTTCATGGTTCACCTGCCGAACGGTTTCTTCATGAACTGGTATGGCACCCAGAAGGGCGAGGGAATCGAATACCATCTGCTGGTGCTCGCCATGGCCGCAGCGCTGTTGTTGCGAGGGGCTGGAGCGTTCTCGCTGGATCACGCGCTGACGAAGTAAATTAGAGTTCCCAGAGATGTATTGCGGTCCATACAGCGAATCCAGAGTCGCTGTGACCACAGGCGCTGCCGAGCTGCGCTCGGCTTGGACGGGCGAGGGCGCCCGTCCCTACACGAGCCACATCCGCTTCAATTCCTCAGCGTCTTACCCGTCTTCAGCGTGAACTGAATTCTCTCCTGCGTCTTCTTTTCGCCGCACATGGACTTGAAGGCCTCGCGCTCCAGGTCGAGCAGGTACTGTTCGCTGACCGGCGTGCCGGGTGTGATATTCCCGCCGCAGAGTACTTCGGCGATTTTGGTGGCTAACTTCAGCTCGTGATCGCTGATGTACTCGCTCTGCCGCATGAGGTGGACGCCGAGTTTGAGAGTGGCGAGGATGTTTTCGCCGGGCGCGGGGATGTTCGTGCGCATCACCGGAGGCTCATAGCCGGCGCGCACCAGTTCCAGCGCACGCGCTTTGGCGTCGGAGAGCACGCGCTCGCGGTTCATGGTGATGCGGTCGGAGCTCGACAGGAACCCTAGTCCGCGAGCTTCCTCCGCCGAGGTGGAGACTTTCGCGGTGGCGATGGTTTCGAAGGCTTTCTTCATCGCCTCCAACAGTTCCACCGATTCGCGGCCATCGGGACGAATGGAAGCTGCGCTGTCCACCGCGCGCAGCAGCATTTCCTTGCAGCCACCGCCTCCGGGAAGCAGGCCGACTCCGACTTCGACCAGCCCCATGTAGAGTTCGGCGTGCGGCTGGCGGGCGGCCGCATGGAGCGAGATTTCGCAACCGCCGCCCAGTGTGAGTCCGAAGGGCGCGCTCACTACCGGCTTGGGAGAGAACTTGATGGCCTGCGTCATGCCCTGAAACTGACGGATGGCGAGGTCAACGTCGTCCCACTCTTCCTCCTGAACGGACATGAGCAGGAGCATCAGGTTCGCGCCGACGGAAAAATTCTGCGCGTCGTTGGTGATGACGAAGGCGTCGAAGCCATCGCCCGGTCCGCCCGGCTTCAGCGTCTGGAGGATCAGCGAGATGATGTCGGCGCCGAGGGCGTTCATCTTGGAGTGGAACTCGATACAGCCCACACCTTCGCCCAGGTCCACCAGCGATGCGCCGGAATTTTTCTTGACCACGCCGTTGGACTTCTTTGCGACTTCAACCGACCAGACTCCCGCGGGAACAGGGACCAGTTGCCAGTTGCCAGTTGCCAGATCCCAGTACTTGCGGCCGGATGGCGTTTTCGGATCGTCCGCATACCAGGACTTCTTGCCGGAGCCTAGCAGCTTCTCCACGTTGGCTGCGACCGGATGTCCGTCTTTCTTCATGCGAGCGACGGTCGCTTCCACGCCGGCCGCGTCCCAGAGTTCGAAGGGGCCGAGTTCCCAGTTGAAGCCGAGGTGCATGGCGCGGTCAATCTCCACCACGGAGTCGGAAATCTCGGGAATGCGATTTGCGGAATACGTCCACAAGTCGGACAGCGCCGCCCAAAGAAAAGTGCCTGCTTTGTCGGTCTTCTGCGGTCCGCCGCCATCGAGGCCGAGCAACATTCGAACGCGCGCTCCTGTGTCCTCGACGTTTTTCGCCATCTCGAGCGCCGCGAATTTGGGCTTCTCCTGCGGATCGTATTGCAGCGTTTTCCAGTCGAGCGCCATGCGCTCGTCCTGTTTGCCTTCGCCGCCCTTGACCTTCTTATAGAAGCCGCCCTTGGTTTTGTCGCCCAGCCACTTGCGTTCCAGCATGTGGCGAAAGAAAGCGGGAATCTGCAATTCGCGCTCGTCGCGCACGTTCTGCGTCATGTTCGAGACCACGTGCCCGAGGATGTCGAGCCCCACCAGATCAATCGTCCGGAACGTGGCCGAGCGCGGCCAGCCGACGGCTTGACCGGTGAGCGCGTCGATCTCTTCGATGCTCAGGTCCATTTCCTGCATGAGCCGTATCACGTTGAGCACGGAAAATGTACCGATGCGATTGCCGATGAAGTTGGGCGTATCTTTCGCCAGCACGACGCCCTTGCCCAGTTGCGCGTCGCAGAAGTGCGCGACGGCCTCGATCAGCGTGGGGTCCGCTTCTGGGGTTGGGATCAGTTCCATCAGCCGCATATAGCGCGGCGGATTAAAAAAGTGGGTGCCGAACCACGAGCGCCGGAAGTCTTCGGAAAATCCGGCGGCGATCTTCGCCACCGGAAGTCCGCTGGTGTTGGTGGTGACGATGGTGCCCGGCTTGCGGATGGACTCCACCTTCTTCAGCAGCGAGCGCTTGATTTCGAGGTTCTCGACGATAGCCTCGATGATCCAGTCCACCTCGGCCAGACGCTTCAGATCGTCGTCGAAATTTCCCACGGTGACCAGCCGCGAAAGCGACGCTTCGAAAAACGCCGCCGGCTTTGATTTCCTGGCCCCGTCGAGTCCGGCAGCCGCGAACTTGTTACGTGCGGGGCCGTCCGCGTCTGGAGGAACGATGTCGAGCAGCAAGGAAGGCACTCCCGCGTTGGCGAAATGTGCCGCGATACGGGCGCCCATTGTGCCCGCGCCGAGGATGGCAACTTTGTGGATACGTTTCATAAATGCGACCTCCTATGATAAGAACGGTTCTCTTTGACCGATGTGAAATGGACTAACAATTAATCGTCGAGCAATGCATGCCGGATCAGTTGCTGAGACGACAGTCTCCGACGAAGCGCGAACGACGAACGACTAGCGACCAACGACTCCTCCTAAGGAAGTTTATCCACCACCCAGTCGTTTTTTCCAGTCTCGACCAGCGTTATTTCGGAAAATCTGCGCGTGACATGGGATCCTCGAAGCGTGACCAGCACGACCGGGAAACTGTAAAGCCCGTGATGCCCATGGCCGCGCGTGATCTCGAAGGCCCGGTCCGTGCCGTTCGAAAAAAACTGTTCCAGTTTGTCGGCGTTCTGCGAGTGGCGGACGTGATCGCTGAGCAGGACGATGCCGCTTTCGAGATCTCCTGTTTGCCATGCGTGCAGGAAATGGTTAGCGGCTGCCAGCGCAAACACGTAACCGGGGTCCGAGGGATTTTCCTGCTTGGCAGGATGGCTGTGCGATCGAGCCCAGACTGGGGTCGTCAGAAAGATCGTCAAAAGGAAAAGACATGCTGCTAACCGGATGTTCACGCTAAGGCTGTTCCTCGTTCTTCTCCAGTGATGATGTTTGTAACTTCTTACTCTACTGGAAAACAAGCAGAACGCCAGCTGCCTTTGTTTAAGGTCGTGGGTCAATCGTGACCGTTAGAGGAAGTACGCCGTTGACGACGCCGCAATTGTTTGCGAGAGTCCTCGACTACGCTCACGACCCGGTCGATGAGCGCAATCGCGATTCTTGCAGCAAACTGAGGCGTTTTCAGTGTGGCTGCCCTATACTATGGGACGTGGCGCGAATCTGGAAGCAGGAGTAGATCATGTCAACCGGGAACGTCGCAAAAAGTCTGTTGCTCTTGGCGCTGGCATTCTCAGCCGCGCAACCGCTAGAAGCGCGGAGATATCGGGTCTTGCACACTTTCAAGAACGATATTACCGGGGGCTACCCAGGACCGTTGATACTTGATCCGGCTGGAAATCTTTTGGGCACGACGGCTAGCGGTGGCACTTTGTTCACTGGAACGGTTTTCAGACTGGCTAAAGACGGCGCCTTCACCACGATATACACGTTCCCCGGGGTTCCGAACGGAGTTGACCCTTCCGGCGCCTTGCTCCTGGATGGGACAGGCGATATTTACGGCACAACGACCTATGGCGGTAGCGCAGCATATTGTGGGACGGTTTACAAGTTGGAGAGCACCGGTGTCGAAACCGTTTTTTACAGCTTTGCTGGCTCGCCAGACGCCGCAAATCCCTATGAGGGAGTGGTCCGTGATCCCGCAGGAAATCTCTTCGGCACAACGACCTATGGTGGAACCGTAGACGCCGGCACGGTCTTCAAGGTAGATCCTGCGGGCAATGAAACCGTGCTCTATAGCTTTGGGAACAGTCCAGCAGGTCAGTATCCGCAAGGACCGGTGATCCTCGATTCCGCGGGCAACCTTTACGGGGCGGTCCAAGATGGAGCAGCGGGAGGATCAGTTTTCAAGATCGATTCGACAGGCAATTTCGCCGTTCTGTATACCTTCAAGGGAGTGCCGGACGGGTCAACGCCCTCCGGAGCCTTGGTCCAAGATCGCGTGGGTAATCTTTATGGCACTACTTATCTTGGCGGCGCTTTCGGGCTCGGAACAATCTTCCAGCTAGACAAGCATGGCAGAGAGACGGTCCTTCACAGCTTTGCGGGCGGCAGAGATGGGGCGAATCCACTGGGCGGCGTGATTCGGGATTCATCGGGCGACCTTTACGGAACAACTCTTGGCGGCGGAATTTCAGACTTGGGAACAATTTATAAACTGGATAAGACCGGACACGAGACTATCCTTCACAGCTTCACTGGCGGTGCTCGCGGAGAGGCTCCCGGTGTAGGTGTCGTCAGAGATTCGGTCGGAAATCTGTATGGCACGACTAACCGGGGCGGCACCTACGGTCTCGGAATTGTTTTTGTGCTGACTCCCTGATTGAGTAAGGGTGATGTGGCGGACGAGTTTCATGGGGTAGATTAGTTCCTGAAAAGCATCGCAAGACCGGCTCTGCATCGAGAAGCTGGCCTATTTTGCTTCAGTAAGTTGATAACAGGCGATAGCGCTCATTGACCACGGTCAATCTCCAAGCCCTTAATCACAAAGGGCACGAAGTCTCACGGAGGAAACCCCTTCGCTGTTATCCTGAATTTCGTTGCGACGTTCTCACCTTGCATGACTTCAAGCACTCTTCTTTCCGCGCGGGAAATTGCGGCGCAAATCCGCCGCAAAGCGGTTTCTCCGGTGGAGGTGGCTCGCGCCCACCTCGATCGCATCGAACGCCTGAATCCCAAGCTGAACGCGTTCGTCGATTACAAGCCCGAAGCTGTGCTTGCCCAGGCGCGGGATGCGGAGAAAGCGATGCAGCGCGGAGGCGACCTCGGGCCGTTGCATGGTGTGCCTGTTTCCATCAAGTCTTCGATTGATGTTGCCGGACATCTTTGTGAAGCTGGCACGCGTTTGCGTGCCGGACACATCGCCGCGGAGGATGCGCCTCTGGTTGCGCGGCTGCGCGCGGCCGGAGCCGTGATCCTCGGCGTCACCAACACGCCCGAACTGCTCATGGCCTGGGAAACCGACAACCTTCTCTATGGACGAACGAACAACCCCTGGGACCTGAACCGCACCGCAGGCGGGTCCAGCGGCGGAGAGGCCGCCGCCATCGCCGCGGGACTTTCCGCCGGCGGCGTGGGCAGCGACGGCGGCGGATCGATCCGCGAACCGGCGCACTTCTGCGGCATCTGCGGATTGAAGCCCACTCCCGGACGCATTCCTTCGACCGGGCACTTTCCGAAATCTGGCGGCCCCTTTGCCATGATCGGAGTGGTCGGACCGATGGGGCGCACCGTGGAAGACGTGCGGACACTGTTTGAAGCGATGGCGGGTTGGGACGACGGCGATCCTTGCGCCGCGCCGGTTGAGTTGCGCGAGATTCATGAAACGGCAGTCCGAACCGTCCCCATCGGTTTCTTCGAAGACGATGGCCGAATTCCAGTCACGAAAGAAACCAGGTCGGCGGTGGGTCGTGCAGCGTCTCTCCTGTTGAGCTGCGGATTTCGTGTCGAGTCATTTCGTCCCGAAGGGCTCGAGGAAGCGCGTCAGCTGTGGTGGGAATTCTTCGGCACGGCCGGAGGGATGATTCTGGACCCTATGTTGCGTGGCCACGAGTCCGAACTGAGCCCGATGCTGCGGGAGTTCCATGCCTGGACCAAGGCCACGCCCGCGCGCCTCATCGCGTCGCAGCCTGGCGAGTCGCTGCTTGCCGCCTGGCTGGGACGCGATGCGGTGCGCGAGAAAATTCTCCTGCAGATGCGGAAATACCCCGTGCTCATTTGCCCTACCGCGGCGATCCCCGCTTTTCGTCATGGCGAACGGGAGTGGCAGGTGGAAGGGAAGACGGTGAAGTATCTCGACGCCTGGAGCTATTGCGAGTGGTTCAACCTTTTGGGCTTTCCCGCCGCCGTTGTTCCGATGGGCTATTCGGAGGAGGGGTTGCCGATCGGCGTGCAGATCGTCGGGCGGCCATGGCAAGAAGAAGTCGTGCTGGCGGTCGCCGCGAAACTCGAAAGGGAGCGTGGCCCCTGGCAAGCGCCTCTGCTGGACTGATGCCGCACCCGAGCGAATTCACTGTATCGTCAGGCCTTTGCCCAAGACCGAACTGGCGTGTCCAGGGATAGCAAGGTGCTCGCTTCGTCATCCCCGATGTGAAAACAAATTCAACATTGCTGCAAAGCGTGCTGCGGGCCGATTTTGCTTTGCCTTTTCCTGAAGACCGATGTATAAACTAGTGGCGCTAGTAGCCTTCCCCAAGTCCGCCCACGCCCGGGCGGGTTTTGACCGGCATGCGGTACGCGTTTGCGATACGCGGAAGTCAGAACTACCACTGTGCTTCTCGAACGACAGCAAACACTGCAGTTGTTGAATAGACGCAGAGAGGTTGAATTAGCGAATGTTTGACTTGAGGAATCCCGGCCCCGACTTCGAAGAGGAGACAATGGGGTACTCCCCACTCCATCCCAATTCCTAAGCAAATTTCACGAGGAGAAATCAATGGTTCGTGTAGGAACGGTGGTTCGAACTCTCATCCTATGTGGCTTGGCGCTGACAACGCTGGCCTTTGCCAAGAGTAACAAGAACACAACAATCGTGACCTACCCATCGGCCTTTGCGGTTTCGCAGCCGGTGTCGGATCTGCCGATCAATGAGTCGCTCTTCGCAGGCCAGGAAATGCCTGAACCTCGGCCAGGCCCACTGCGGTTTAAAGCCCCGGCCGGTCCCTGGCAACAGGAAGACCCGGTGCTGCAGAAGGAAGTCAGACCCATGGTTTCGGCCACCCCAGGCATTGATTTCGACGGCATTTCTTCGCCGGGCTATGCGCCTTCGGATTCCAACATGGCAATTGGTCCCAACCACATCGTGGAGACCGTCAACGTGCAATTCGCGGTCTACAACAAGAGCGGCGCGACTCTCGCGGGCCCAACCAACATACAGAGCTTATTCACTCCGCTCGGCGGCGACTGCGGTACGGGCACATACGGCGATCCCATCGTGCTCTACGACCGTCCGGCCGACCGCTGGCTCGTCAGCATGATCGGCCGCGGCGTCACTAAATCGGAATGCATTGCCGTGTCCAAGACCAACGATCCGGCCGGGGCCTACTTCCTCTACGGTTACTCTTTTAGCGCGAATCTGAATGACTACCCCAAACTGAGCACCTGGGCCACGGCCAGCAACAGCGCATACCTGGCAACCTACAACATTTTTGGTCCGGTAAATTTCCTGGGCGCGGACATTTGCGGTTTTGACCGCAGCAAGATGCTGGCTGGCGACTCGTCGGCGGCCCAACTCTGCAAGATTACTCCCAACTCCGAGTTTGGTTATCTTCCGTCCGACATCGATGGCCCAACGACGCCAACCGATGGCACGCCTGGGCTGTTCATCAGCTGGCAGAACAACAATCCCGGGCAGTTGTACCTCCGCAAGCTCACGCTGAACTTTGCGGCGGCCACGGCCACTCTTTCTTCCCCGACGACCATCAGCGTGGCGAACGACTCTCTTGCCTGCGGCAATGGCGGCACCTGCGTCCCGCAGTCTGGAACCACTCAGACCCTGGACACGCTCGGCGACCGATTGATGTACCGCTTTGCAATCCGGCACTTCGCCGATCATGATCGGGCAGTGGTAAACCACGCCGTTGCCAACGGGAGCCAAGTGGCGGTCCGCTGGTATGAACTTTATGACCCAGCCGGCGCCGTAACCCTGAATCAGCAGGGAACCTTCGCGCCGGATACCACCTATCGCTGGATGGCGAGCATGGCCGAGGATCAGAACGGGGATATCGGGCTCGGATACAGCGCGTCCAGCAGTAGCATCCATCCCGCCATTCGCTTTACCGGACGTATGCCCAGCGACCCGGCTGGAACCATGGAGTCGGAGGCCAGCATGGTGGTTGGTGCTGGATCGCAAACCACCGGTCTGTCTCGTTGGGGCGACTACACGGCCATGGTGGTTGACCCCAGTGACGACTGTACTTTTTGGTACGTGGACCAGTACGAGCTAGTCAGTGGGACCTTCAACTGGCACACGAACATCGGATCGTTCATCTTCACCGGTTGCTCGGGGAGTCCGAACTTCAATCTCACCGCTTTGCCCAACACTGTAACCATCACCCAGGGTAACAGCGGCACGAGCACCATCACGGTTGTTCCGGTGAACGGTTTTAGCGGCAGCGTCACCTTGAGCGCCTCCGGTCTGCCGAGCGGGGTGACGGCAGGGTTCGCTCCGAATCCTACAACCTCAACCAGCACGTTGACCTTGACGGCCAGCGCCACAGCAGCTACTGGAACGGTCACGGTGACGATCACCGGCACGTCGGGTGCGTTGACGAATACCACAACGCTCAGCCTCACGGTGAACGCTAGCGGTGGCAGTCCAGTCGTCACTCTTGTTCCGACCTCTCTGACGTTTGGCAACACCGTCGTGGGCGTGACCACCCCTGCGAAGAGTGTCACACTCAGCAACACCGGGACCGCGACGCTGAACATTAGTAGCATCGCGACCAGCGGTGATTTCGCGCAGACGACCAGCACGAAGCCCTGCGGCAGCACGCTGGCCGCGGGAAAGAATTGCGTGATCAAGGTTACCTTTACTCCGACCCAACTTGGACTGCGCACCGGGAACCTTACGATTACCGACAACGCTACGAACAGTCCACAGACGGTGCCACTGTCCGGCACCGGCATTCCCCCGGCCACGTTAGCACCTGCCAGCGCGACATACCCCGCACAGAAAGTGGGGACGACGAGCACAGCGAAGGTGTTTACCCTTACCAACAAACAGAGCGTGACGCTGAACAGCATCGTGATCTCGACGACCGGCGACTTCAGTGTATCCACGACGACTTGCACGACAAGCCTGGCCGCTAAGGCCAATTGCAAAATCAGCGTGACGTTCACGCCAGCAGCGACGGGCACGAGGACGGGGTTGCTGAGCGTGGCCGATAGCGCCAACAATAGTCCGCAGACCTCGAGTCTAACGGGCACCGGCAAGTAAGACCGTCTGCTGCAATGACCAGCCCCGCAGAGATGCGGGGCTTTTTTTGGTGCGCGCGGCATGGCAAAACCCGGCCTACGCCTTGTCGGCCCAGGCTCTACTCGCCGAACCGCCGTATGCGGACGCGCATGTACGGTGGTGTGGGAGGGGCGAGCGGGCGCCTGCTCCCTTATCCCGATTCCAGAAACAGGGCTGTCGAAGGCTTCGGTCCTACCTCGCGGCTGCAATTCGTGTAAGATTCTGGTGGCGAGTACAGTGCACCGCTTCTGCGCGTGTTGATGCTGCCGGGCCGATTCGAGATGGACCGGCGTTCCTTGATCATTTAACGACGATACTCCCCAACTACCAGGTAGAACCGCGGCCTTTGGGCCGAGGGCACATTCCTGTCAGGAGAGACTGAATGGCGAAAATTGCAAAGACAGCCGACCG
>OBLU010002207.1_pt1 | contig 18053 bp, 19 predicted proteins | sample 1518681 | NCBI WGS metagenome assembly OBLU01 (sample SAMEA3539304, study PRJEB22396) | soil metagenome | biome: tundra; feature: field; material: soil | place: USA | collected 2010-05 | depth 0.15 m | reverse complement strand
GATGCGCGACGGCGCGTTCGTCGACGAGACTCGACTCGTAGGCGGCACGCGGGGCTTCCTCGCCGATCTCGCTGGGCTGGGGGACTAGGTGAGAGGGCGCGTGCTGCTCGTTTTTCGGCTCGCGTTGAAGGACCTTCGCCGCCGGCCGACGCAGGCAATTCTCCTGCTGCTCGCCATCGCAGCGGGAGCGGCGACGTTGACGCTCGGCCTTTCGCTGCAAGGAACGACGAACAACCCTTACGCGAGGACTCGGGCGGCGACGAACGGACCGGACGTCATCGCGTCGGTCTTCCCACGAAGTTCACGTACTACTGGGATCGTGGCCGCGAAGGCAGAGACTGCCGAACTTGTGAATTTCGAGCACGCTTCGGGTGTGGTTGCGTTCAGTGGGCCGTTCCCTGTCACGTGGACGTTGCTCGAAAAAGGGCATACCACCGGAGGCGCCGAGGTGGAGGGTCGAGGCACGGCCCTCTCCTCGATCGATCGACCGAAGCTTATTCAGGGAACCTGGGTGCGGCCTGGCGGGGTGGTGGTCGAGGCGGAGTTCGCGAGCGCGCTCGGCATTCACGTCGGCAATGAGCTGAAGCTCGGTGGAACTCTCTTTCGAGTGGTCGGGACGGCAGTCACCGCAGCGATGCCCGACTATCCGAACATCTGTTTTGGCAGCGGCTGCTTCTTGGAGGGAAAGGTCAGTTCTTATAACCCCGGCCTCGTCTGGACGACCCAAGCCGATGCCGAGCATATTGTGGGGACCGGAGCCGTCGCCTACTTCTTGAACCTCAAGCTTAAGGATCCCGAGGGGGCGAGAGCGTTCGCCAACCGCTACAACAACGACGCCTCATCGACGGCTCCGCTCCTGTTGTCTTGGAAGAGCATCCGCAGCGGGGACGCACAGGTGTTCGCCAACGCGCAGCTCGTCCTCTTGACGGGGAGCTGGCTGCTTGCACTCTTGGCGCTCGCGAGCGTGACGGTGCTCGTCGGCGGACGTATGGCCGACCAGACACGCCGGGTCGGCCTGTTGAAGGCGGTCGGTGGTACACCGCGGTTCGTTGCCGTCGTACTGCTCTTTGAGCACGCGGTGGTCGGTCTATGTGCAGCCGGAGTCGGGCTACTTGTCGGACGTCTGGCGGCACCGTTGATCGACGGAACCGGAGCAGGCCTCCTCGGGTCGCCAAGCGCCCCGACGCTGAGTGCCACCACGATCGCCTTGGTGATTGCTGTGGCGCTCGCCGTGGCAGTTGTCGCGACGTTCGTCCCCGCGATTCGTGCCGCCCGTCAAAGCACGATCGCCGCGCTCGACGACGCGGCCCGGCCGCCGCGGCGTAGTGCGGCGGTGATCAGACTTTCGGCGCACCTGCCGGGAACGCTCCTCTTCGGCGTTCGACTCGCTTTTCGTCGACCACGGCGACTTCTGCTCAGCGTGTTCAGTGTCGCTGTTACCACGAGCGGCGTCGTCGCTGTGCTGATCCTTCATGCAACTTCAGCGACTTGGTCTCTCGGTCTCCAGGTGACTCGAGCGACGACCGTCATCTCGGTCATGCTCATCGTCCTAGCCGCTGTCAACGCCATCTTCATCGCTTGGACGACTGCGCTCGAAGCACGACACCCGGCGGCGCTTGCTCGAGCGCTCGGAGCCACGCCAGAGCAAGTCACCATCGGCCTATCAGTGGCATTCCTGCCCTCGGCCCTCCTTGGAGCGTTGCTCGGCATCCCAGGTGGGATTGCAATCTACGAAGTTGCGAAAAGTGGTGGAGAGGCGACGACGCTCCCGTCTGCGCTGTGGCTTCTAGTGATGGTCGTCGTGACGGTGCTCGTGATCACATTACTCACCGCCATCCCAACTCGCATGGGCGCACGTCGATCCGTGGCCGAGGTGCTTCAGGCCGAAGCTGCGTGACAGTTTCCTTGACTCAATCGCGGAGAATTGCGTTGACGAACATTCTTCCAAACCGATGAATTTTCTTTCGAGAATGTTATTTTCGCGACCGTTGGAGTCAACGCTCAACTACCGGATCCCCGCCCTGCTGTACGCCGACAATCCCAATTGGGATCTACTCGCCAACATCACGCCCCCGCGGCGTAGCAGCTGGATGGCTTGGGTAACCGTTCTCGGCGGACTCGCGGCGTCGCTCGCAGTCATCGCTTCGACGTTTCCTCTCCTCGATCGGATCACTGGGCCCGATGTGGCGAGAAATGAATGAATGATCGATCCGTCGACCAACGCGTCGGCATCTTGAACGCTACGGTCGGCACATAGAGCGGATGCGCCGGATACTCGACGAAAAGGGCGCTTTCCTATGAAGGCCTTCGCCAACGACAACGCTAAACGGCGAGTGGAACCACAATGAAACGAGAGACAATGACCATATCTGTAATGCCAAACCTTTACACCAGCGACATCGAGCAGTCACTCCGCTTCTACCGAGATTTGCTCGGTGGCACACAGACCTTCCAACACCCTTCAGAGGGGATTGCCGAGCACGCTGAACTCCGTTTAGGTGACGCCATCATTGCGCTGAGCAGTTACGAGGGCGTAGAAAATGAAGGTATGCCGTCCCCCACGTCAGGCCATCCGCTGGAGCTCGTGGTTGAGTGTGAATCGACCGACGAATTGGTTGCTTCCTTGTGCGCGGATGGAGTCCCGCTTCTAATGAAGCCCTACGATCACTTCTCCGGGCATCGACGCGCGTACGTCGCCGATCCGGACGGCAACTGGATTGTGATCGCCAGCAAGGGGTAATCGATCACCAGGACCGCTGACGTTTCGGTCGGCAAATTTGTCGTCTCGCTCACAATCCCGGCAAACTGAATCGGCCCTGATGCTCCGAGAATGGCGCCGGCTCACTTTCGAAAGCTGCAATGAAACTGGGAAAAGGCGCGCCACGTCGTGCGGGACCGCGAATTTCCAATGCTCATCTCCGAGAGTTTGCTTTCCGAAGTTCCCGACGCGATTCAGATTCAAGTCGCTTTGGGCGCAAGCGTGCGGTGAGATCTACCACATTTCAGTTAGTCAAGACGGGGTTTGGAAGTGGCAACGAGTCAACACGATCTAGACGATCTCGATTGGTTCCAGCATCCGATGTGGGCGGCGCAGAGCGATTGCAACAGGATCGTTCCGAGAGGGGCTCAGTCCGGGTCGCGGAGCGGTGATGATATCTGCCACGTTGGGAACTACTTTGCAGGCGGGACAGGATCCGTCTTCGTTCAACTTCTTTCCGCAGGTCGCGTGTCTGAAGATACGACTATTCGTCTGGACGTGGCGTCCGCCCCAGACCAGTAGCGCATGAAGGACCGGCCAGAGTTCACGACCAGCGGGTGCTAACTCATACAGGTGCCGACCGGTATGGCGAGGGTCAGGGATGCGGTTGAGGACGCCGTCGTGAACCAGTTGGCCCAGCCGCTCGGAGAGCACGGCCTTGGGAACATCTAGATGAACCTGGAAGTCACTGAATCGTCTGACTCCGTAGAAGGCGTCCCGGACAATCAGCAGCGTCCAACGCTCACCGATTAGCCCGAGCGCGCCGGCGATCGAGCAGTCCTGACTTTCATAGTCCTTACCGAGCATGTCCTCGACCCTACCACCTTGGGTTCAATCATCGAACTCAATGTGGTAGGGTACGTTCGGTTCAATGATTGAACTTCTAAGAGAGGGACGGCATGTCACGATCAGAAGCTGTCACCACATCCCGGAAATCCGCGAAATCTGCTTCTCGCTTCGCGTGGATTCCGCCTGCAGCGGCGCTGCTCGGTGTGGGCTGGGGTTCGAATCAGTTCACCCCAATGCTGCTCGTCTATCGCCACACACTCGGATTGGGCACCGGAGTGCTCGAGGCGCTGTTCGGAATCTACGCTCTAGGCCTGATCCCAGGCCTGCTGATCGGCGGGCCGTTCTCTGACGCCTACGGGCGTCGAAGGATCGTCTTACCCGCCGCCGCCTTGTCACTGCTTGCCAGCGCGGTCCTCATCGCCGGTGGCCACAGCATTCCGCTGCTGTTCCTCGGAAGATTTCTCGCCGGAGTGAGTAGCGGCGCGGTGTTCGCAGCGGGCGCGGCATGGCTGCGCGAGACTTCGCTCCCTCCCGGTGGAACGGCCACTCGGAACCAGACAGTGCGCCGAGTTGTGATCGCCATGACCCTGGGTTTTGCGCTCGGGCCGTTGGTGGCCGGGACACTGGCACAGTGGGCACCGGCACGGACGATTCTTCCCTATCTTCCTCACATCGCGTTGATGGTGTTTGTGCTCTTCTCGCTGTTCGGCACTCCCGAAACCGTCTTGGGGGGAGCCCGTCACGCCGTACGACTGTCAGTGCCCGCTGTTCGCGACCCTCGCTTTCGCCGGGTGGTGGCACCGATGGCACCGTGGGTGTTTGCCGCACCCGCGATCGCCTTCGCCTTATTGCCAAGCGTCGTCGGCGCCAATCACCTATCTGACGCTGTCGCGGTCGCGGCGGTGGTGACGACGTTGACCGCGTTGGCAGGCGTGCTGATTCAACCGCTGGCCCGACGGCTCGAGGCGCACACTGGCAGTAGCCACGCCGGCACTCTCGGCCTGCTCGTACTTAGTGGAGGTCTGGTGCTGTCAGCAATAACCGCGCAGAGCCAAGACGCCTGGCTGCTGGTGCCGTGCGCAATCGCGCTCGGATGCGCCTACGGTTTGTGCCTTGTCGCCGGACTAACGGAAATCCAGCGCATTGTTGACGAGAGCCAAGTCGCCGGTCTGACCGCTGCCTATTACACATTGACCTACTTGGGCTTCGCTGTCCCCTACGTGCTCGCGCTCGCCGCGCATGTCACCAGCTACCCGGTCCTGCTCTTGATCACGGCCGCCCTGGCACTTGCCACGGCGGCCACTGTTGCCCGTAATTCCGCTCAGCAGGAGCGAGACAAGCGAGCAAAGCGCTGATTTGTCTGAGGGGATTGCTGGCATAAGTATCTCCGTTCGACAGAGGTGCCTGGCCGGATGAGTCATTGCCGCCGTCTTGACAACTCCGGCCACCAGACGGCTTCGTGGGCGTGATGGATATGCCTCCGAGTCGGTGACTTTCGCACTAGTTACATCATCGACGACGGGAATATTTTGTTTGTCGCTGTAACTCAGGGACATCGTCGAAATGTCTGGAAGTAAGTAATTTCTCGAGTAACGGCCGCGCTTTCCGGTCCCACAGTTTCGTTCGTTCGTCCGGTCCTCGACGGTAGGTTGGAACTATTAGGCAACCGAAGGATACTTATGCAGTTGTGTGTTCTTGCCATCAACGTGTGGAACGTTGCAGGTGATGTTCGTCGTACCGCTCTCTTAAATGGTGCGATACGACGACTCGCTCCCGATCTCGTTGCATTTGAAGAAGTAATCCAAACACCCGATCGGAATCAATTACAAGAGCTCCTACACGAGACAGGACTTCACGGCACTCACCAACTCGACGTCATGCCATCAGCATCACCCTGGGTCGAACAATACGGGGGAAGTGCAGTGGCGACCCGGTGGCCGCACCGTGTCGCCGAAGTGATCGATCCTCGATTGCCAGATGCGATGGACATTCCATGGGCGACCATGGCTGTCACCGTCCCCATCCCCGATGAAGGTGACCTTCTCTTCATCTCGGCTTCGACCTCGTGGCGTCTCGAGGCCGAGTCCGCTCGGGAACGACAGGCGGTCGCATTGGCGGATCTTGACGCTCGCCACCGAGGTCCACTTCCGACTGTCATCGCGGGCGACTTTAACGCGACACCGAATGCCGCGAGTGTCCGATACCTCACTGGTCTTCAGTCAATCGGCGGCCGCAGCGTCCACTACCACGATGCCTGGGAAGTGGCCGGAGAGGGCTCGGGTTACACCTGGGACATCGACAACCCCAACGGCCGCGCCGAAATGGACAAGATCATTCGTCAGCCGAATCATCGACGGCGGATCGATTATGTCTTTGTCGGATCGTGGTACGCCCACCCGAAAGCTCACTGTTACATCAAATCTGCGAAACTTGCGTTTGACGAACAGATTGATGGAGTCTGGCTCAGTGACCACTACGGCGTGTCAGTGGAGCTCGATATTGGAATGGAACCCGATTCGAGCTCGATATGAGACCCGCAGGGTTCTCAACACGGATTAGCGAAACCTGTTGTTTCAGTTGACATACGATCGAACCTAAAGCACCGTTGCCCCGCGCACAAGCAACGCAAGTGCAGGAACATTTCAGCAGTCAATATTGGCCGACGAGTTGTTATCGGCAACCCTCTGCACAGTGAGCTAGAGCAATTTTGAGCGACGCCAGCGATTTCGTGTGGTTGCATCTGAACGCCAGTGAATTGAAAGCCCAATATTCAAATCGCCTACTGCGACCGGCGAACATCTGCGAACCGGAAATGACTGTATGGCGTGTTCGAACAAAAACTTGGTCGAACCTCCAATGATTTTCGAGAAACTTGAACTTCATTAATTTTGAGGCTCTTCTCAATCCCTCAAACGGCCGGCTAGGTGCGGCGTGCCCACCGCCCTTGGGCACCTTGGGATGGTCGACCCAAGAGATCGAAAGCAGGTTCGAGAATGAAATGTTCTTCACGTGTTATCAAGACAATCATCGCATTGCCTGGAAGGACTTTCGGAGTTCATGGACAAAGAGTTCCGGCTGCTCAAGAGCCGCGAAGTGACCACCGCGGTCTGGCTCATTCCAGTAGCGGATATCAGTGAAGCGCCGTTCCGCCCAACGCCGGGAGGGGCGTTGGAGCTCCTTCGGGAAGACCGAGCAACCCACCGGTACCGAGACCGTGTCGGTGACTGCACCTGAGATCCAGTTGTTGACTTCAGCCATGCTCTCCCAATAGAGACGCACCGAAGAGGCTCCGGTACCCGGGAGCCAGTAGAGCATTAGGTTGTCGAGCAGTTCGTCCCGGCTGATCACGCTCCCGAGATCGCCATCGTGGTCGGTCCAGGTCCAGAACTTCTCGATGATCCAGGCGCATAGCGCCGCGGGGGAGTTGACGAGAGCGTAGCCAATCGTTTGCGGTCGGGTGGCGTGCTCGGTCGAGTATCCCGAGTCTGACTCGCCGGAATGACGGAGTGATTCGAGCGCAGACAATTCCTTCTCGGTCAGGTCGTTGAAGGTGGCGGGGTCGGGTGGCGCGAGCGGCGGCATCAGGTGGAGACCGATGACGTGTCCTGGGCCCTGCTGGCCGATGCTCGTCGTGATGCTCGTCCCCCAGTCGCTGCCCGCGGCACCAAAGCGGTGGTAGCCGAGGCGCTCCATCAGGGTCAACCAAGCCCGGGCGATCCGTTGAATTCCCCACCCGGGCTGGGCGGGTTTGTCGCTAAAGCCGTAACCGGGCAGTGAAGGGCAGACGAGATGGAACGCGTCGTCAGGGTTTCCGCCGTAGGCGACGGGGTCGGTCAGCGGCCCGATCACCTTCGTGAACTCGACGATCGAGCCGGGCCAGCCGTGAGTCAAGACGAGGGGGAGCGCGTCGGGGTATGACGAGCGAATGTGGAGGAAGTGGATACCAATACCGTCAATCTCCGTACGAAAATGCGGCAAGGAGTTGAGCCGCGCCTCGCGTGCCGGCCAGTCGTACTCCTCGGCCCAATAGCGGCAGAGTTCCTGAAGGTAGTCGAGCGGGACGCCCTGTGACCAGTCGCCGACGGTCTCGCGCTCAGGCCAGCGGGTCCGCCGAAGCCGCTCCCCCAGGTCGGCCAGGTCCGACGCTGACGTCTCGATCCGCAACGGTGTCACAATCTCAGGCATCGACGAGGCTCCTCTCTGACAGGGTCCGGCTGGCGGCCAAGATGCCCCGGAGCGGTGGCGATGACGTCGACGGTTGGGCCCGCCCGTCGCATATGCACTGGAACGACGGTAGGTAGACCTTGGAGTCCGCAGAATGACTCCTTACTCTCATCGGTGGCCAACTCCACCATGCGCGCCGAGGAGGAGCTCAGCCAACTCGTGGAGGTCGGCGATTTGAATATCAGCCGCGAGGCCTTTCAGCGCGACGACGACTGCCCCGGTTGCTTTTCCGGCCTGAACACCGGCGATCGAATCCTCGACTACCAGGCAATGTCGAGGATCCAGGCCGAGCATCGCCGCTGCGAGACGGTAACCCTCCGGGTCGGGCTTGCCCACCCGAACGTCCTCCGAGGTGACGAGCAAGTTCGGGTGCTGTACTCCTGCTGCGGCCAGCCTCCTGTTCGCCAACTGGCGGTCCGCGCTGGTGACCACGGCCCACGGGAGGTCGAGCCGGGCAAGGACCGAAAGTAGTTCGCCAACACCCGCGCCGGCAACCACGTCGCCAAGGTCCTCGTACTGCAAGGCAAGCTGGTAGGCGGCTGCCTCGGCGACGTCCTTGTCGTCAGCGTTGGGGAGCAGGTCACGCACCGTCGCTGCGGCCGGTCTGCCAGCGGCGATGGCTACCGCCTCGGCCGGATTAATGCCTCGCTCAATCGCCCAACTCCTCCACGCCCGCTCCACTGCGGCGTCCGAGTCGACGAGCGTGCCATCCATGTCGAGAAGTACGGCCTCGACGGCTTCGAGAGTTGCTAGCCCCGACCTTCTAATCACAGCGATCCTGGGCCGTCGCGGTTGGTGCTGCTCGGCTGAAGAATCTGACATTGAAAGGAGCGGGACGCGATCATTCTGCAAGGGCTTTGCGCACGGTGGCGGCCAGCCCGCGGCCAGTTGCGAAAGCGAGGTGACTTGCTGACGCCGCGCCGTTGAGCGGGCGTACATCTGGCTGGTAGAAGTCATAGTCACTGTCGACACACAAGAGGCCGCAGCGCCCGCGTTGCCTGAGCGCCGGCATCGCGCCAAGCAGGATCGAACAGACACCTTCCAACACAATAGGAAACTGCTCATTGACGAGCACGTCTTCCACATCGTCGGCCAGCAAAGAGGAGTACTGATCACGCGCCTGCGAATACGTCTCCTTAGTCACGGGATCGCGAACAGCGCTGTAACCTTCTGCCGTAATCTGGCAGGTCCTCCGTGCCGCAAGGCCCTTGGCAAAGCCAGCCGGAAGCCGTACTTCTGGCGCGCGCTCGACTCCCAGATGCTCGGGGATGTGCTCGAGGGCAGGCGGTGCCTCAAGAATTGCGTGTTGAAGCATCCGGAGTGACCTCCCAAGTCCGTTGCGATCAGTGTAGTTTTTCGAATCCTCCTGCTTACAACCACAACCACAAACAACAAGTAGTTAAATCCTCTTCACGCGTACCAAACCACGTGATTAGGTGTTTTGGTCCGTCCCTACCAAGTTTTCGACTGCGTGAGAAGCGTGCCCGGTCAATCAACTCGTCGAGATGGGAGGTTTTAATCTGGATGTGTACCGCATATTCGCTCATACCGTTCTCGCTCGCATTAATGATTGCGTGCATCGCTCTTCCAGCGAATGGTGCCAACGTAAAGCAGATTCCATTGGTTCCGCAGGCAAGGTAGCAGCCATCAAGGTCGGTACAGTCGAAAATCGGAGACCAATTCGGCTCCAGCCGTAGACCGCATGCGTCGGAGAAACGGAGCGGGTGACCCCGAAATAAACGGAGAGTGCTTTCCCTCTCAGCCATATCTCTGTCGACCTTTAGATGAATCGCTGTGGGCTTCGAATCGCCACGGGTCAAGCAGTAACCCAGTCAAGAATGAGTTGGTTCACTTCGTCGGGTCTCTCCAAGTGCAGGAAATGTCCAACATCCTGCACCACCTTGAGCTGGGAGCCCGATGCAAACATGTCAGCTGCGCCAACTATTAGATCCGCACCGATACAGCCATCGGCGCTGCCGTGGAGGTAGAGCGTCGGTCGCTCAGCGAGCTGCCAGGCTGCTTGCTCTTCCTTCGGGTAGGCCACGGCGCCTTCCGATGCGTCTCGGGTACTCGATGCTTCGTAGTAGGCGATCGCAGCCTTGAGGTTGGCAGTTTCCCGTAGAGACTCTTTGACCTCAACGAGATGTTCGGCCGCGTCGTAGCCCGGCGACCAGTCACGCCACAGCTGATCGATGAATTCCATATCGTTGGCAGCGACAACCTCATGAGCTGCCACCAGTGGATCTCGAAAGAGGAATATGTAAAAGAACCGTTTGAGCTGCTCATAGTCGCGGAAGAGCACGGGGTCCAGAGCGAAGGGGGGCACTGCCAGCGTCACCAAACGTCGCCACCGGTTGGGAGCGAATGCCACCGCCCCGTAGGCGGCCTCGGCGCCGAAGTCGTGGCCGATGAGCACGGATTGCTCGTCACCTCCCAGTGCCTCATGTAAAGCGACAACATCGGCGATCAGCGCACCAACCCCGTAGCACTGATCGCTTGGCACTTCAGACGGCGCGTACCCGCGCATGAAAGGAGCGACAGCGTGAAAACCTGCATCCGCCAACTCTGGGAGCAAATGTCGCCACGTGTAGGCGGAGTCGGGAAAGCCGTGAAGGCAAAGTGCCAGTGGTCCAGTCCCTCCCGTCTCCAGAACTGCGAACTCCATATTGTTTGCTCGCACAGTGCGAGTTCGGAGTGACCGGGAACTGACCACTTTGGAATGTCTTTCGCGAGCCATTTAAAGCAACTCCGTTCTCTGGTCATCAACAGCAGTGCCACTCTAAGGCTTCGTTTTGCTGCGTATTCTTGAGATGCCAAGAACATCGCTTGATAATGTGATTGACGCGAAATCAGTGCTCCCCTAAGCAGCAGTCGGCGCGAAAGTGACCAAGTCGCTCACGTTTCGGAACCCGTCGATGGCACGTCGCTTTGCTTGCTCGGGACATCGCTTGGCGTAAAAGTCAATGCCCGACTTGCTATGGGACTCTGCGCTTTGCAATATGTGCCAAACGGTGATGAGCGGGGCGCGTTCGAAGGCGTCCATGACCTGTCCTCTTCACCAAACTGGCTAACGTTTCGCGGGCAATCGGTCGACAATCGGCTGAACGGAGAGAAGTCCCGTTCTAAATCGAATGAGATTCCTTCAATCGACATCGGTCTAGTCCGGTGTGTAGGTGTGACCACGAGATGCAACGTCGAAGTGCCTGAATGGCAAATGCCCCGCTGCCCTCGTATGATTTCCGCCACTTCGTCCCGCGACCACGGAGCATCGTGTCCGACGTTTTGCATTCCTCCTAATCGGTGTCCGCAAATTCCATCACAGGGAACCTTCACCAGACTCGATGGCCGATCGGTCAGAGAGCGGAACGTACAGGTGCGTGAAGAGCGTCAAGGGTCATTCTGATTTGTTCGGGGGTGTTGAACAGGTGCGGGGACAACCGCAGGTTCCCTTCGCGGTACGCAACGTCAACGCCGTCGCGCGCGAGTTGTTCGTGTCGTTGCTTACTGCTGCCGTCAGTGCTTTCCAGGACAACCAGCGTCGATCGACTCGGACCGTCAGCCGGGCTGACGAGTCGATAGAGGTCCGGATCGAGTCCCTTGATGAGTAGCTCGACCAGTCGTTGGTCCCAGTTGGCTATCACCTCGACGTCGGTGTCGACGATCAGTTGCAGGGACTCGATCCAGGGCAAGACAGTGAGGAAGTTGGCGGGACAGAACACGTCGAAGGCGCGTACGCCCAGATCGGCGCGCAAGGTCGTGTCGCGCATGTCATCCAGACCTCGGCCGGCCTGCATCACTAGCCAATAAGCCTGCTGCGGGCGCAATCGGTCAAGCAGGTCCTGGCGTAGCCAAGCGAATCCAGTGGCGTAGGGTCCACATAGCCATTTGTAACCACACGAGACGACCGCGTCAATCGGGAGACTAGTCACGTCCAAAGGACGGGCCCCAATAGCTTGCGAGCCGTTCACCACCAGCAGTACACCGGTCTCGCGGCAGACATTGCCAAGTGCGTTGAGATCAAGGGCCCGTCCGGTGAACGAGTCCACCCAGGTGATCGCGAGAACTCGCGTGTGGACAGTAATCGCGGCGCTCAATTCGCTAGCCGACAAAATTCCATCCGTCGGGTAAAGCGTTGTCGTGTTGACGCCGCGCTCTTTCAGACGTAACCAGGGCAGCACCGTGGCGGGGTAGTCACCCGCGATTACGAGCACCTCGTCACCATCGTTCCAGGGCAGACCATTGGCGATCAGATGCATCCCATATGAAGTGCTGTTTCCGAGCGCGATTTGCTCGACCGGTGCGTGCAGTAGTTGGCCGAGAAGGTCGCGTAATCGCTCTGGAACTGAACTGAACTCTTCATCGGCAATGCGATGCGGAGCCGCTTTCATCTCTGCAGCGCGGGAAGCAGCCTCGACAGCAGATCGTGGGAGTGGTCCTTGGTGGGCTGTATTGAGCCATACTCTTTTGTCGAACGGGCCGAACTGAGCCGCGGCGGTCATGATCGAGGCTGGCTGGGACATGACGGGCTCGGACACCTCTGCAGTATTACTCTTCTCGTGGCTTAAGGCGTCCACAAATTCCCGATATAAATACTGCGATTCATAGACGCTGCGAGGCTTCCGAGCATGCTCTCGCTCGCGAGAAAGAAGGAGTTAGAAATAAGGTCTTCGGGTAATTCGATTGACAGCGCTTTGTTTGGAGAAATAGTGATCCAAAGTCGCTTCTTCATGTGACATCCGGAAGAAATGTCGTCGAACTCTTGATTCAGATTCGAACCGTAGTCGGGTTCACATTTTAGAGTGAGACGACTCGGCTCTTCGGCCGTCGCGACTATCGCGAACACTTTGCCAGCGACTTTGAAGAACGCGGTTGAAGGCCTGAAGCGAGCCTGAGTTCGGCCCCGGCGAGTTTTGAGCACATTGAAAGCACCTGCTCGCGTTTAATTGATGAATCATCACATTGCTTGCGCGGTGTCATTCGTTGGGCCATCACGCGGTCGGCGAAATGAACTCTGGTTGGTCCAATAATCGCAGCCAGGTTCCATCGGACTGACGGCGAGCCACCTGGGCCCTCGCACCAGTACCATCCTTTGGCGGAGTAGACGTGAGTGCGATGCCGTCACTTATCAATGTCGGAAGCGGTAATTCTTGCTCAAAGTTTGGCGCGTGCGCGAGTACTTCCTCCCACAGAGTTCGAATGGCCTCACGTCCTACCGTCACTTTGCCTGGCGGGTACGCCATGACAGCGCCGGGCTCGTAGAGCGCCGCAATGCCCGCCGCGTCGCCATCATTAGCACGTTCCACGAAGAGTCGAGTGAGATCTTCTGGGTTCTGGGCCTTCTCGTTCTTTGACATGAAAATCCTTTCGTGCTGCGCTGTGTTGCGACAATTCAAGTCTGGAATACGCTGGACTAGAAGTCCAACAGATTGATCTGCTACTTACTAGAATCCCTAGATATGGAACTGAAGCAATTGGAGTACTTCATCGCGGTGGCAGAGGAGGCGAATTTCACTCGCGCGGCGAAGCGGGTTCATATTAGCCAGTCGGGAGTCAGCGCACAGATCCGAAAACTCGAACTCGACCTCGGTGCGGCACTCATCGACCGTTCGGGTCGCACCGCGACCTTGACGACCGCTGGAGTGGCCGCGCTCGAACACGCACGTTCAGTGTTCGCGTCGCTCGACGCCTTGCGACAGGCTGTGAATGAGGTAACGGGGCTCATTCAAGGCCGGCTCGTCGTGGGCATGATAACCGGATGCACAGTCCAAGGACTCTTTGACACGCTCGCTGACTTTCACCGTGATCACCCCGGCATCGCTATCACGCTCGTCGAAGATAACTCCGGGCCACTTGCCGAGCGCGTGCGTTCGGGCGAACTTGACTTGGCACTCATCGGAACGGCTGGCGCACCTCCCGCCGGCCTAGGCGCCCTCATACTCGCGAGCGAACGCATCGTGGCCGCGGTTCCGCGCGATCACTCGTTGTCCAAGCAAGATCGGATCACTCTTCTTGAACTCAGTGCCTTTCCAATCGTGTGCATGCCCGAGGGGACAGCACCACGCTCAATGTTCGATCAAGCGTGCGCGACCAACGCCATAAAGCCAAATGTCAAACTGCAAGCGAGCGCGCCCGACGCTGTGGCGGATCTGGCGGTCCGCGGATTGGGCGTCGCTATCCTCACCGAGTCCATGGTCGCCAATCACGAGGATCGACTGAAGGCACTCGTCATCGATGACATTGTGACATCCGTCGGGCTCGCACTCATTTGGACGACCTCGAGGAGCCCAGCACTTGAAGAGTTTCTTTTTAGAAGTCGCGAGGCTTTTGTTGATCCGCTATCTCGTCGAGTGATCCGAACTGGAGGACGAGCGGCCCGATGATTTTCGTCGCGGAATCGGATGAGTACCTCACAAAGTGGGCCCGCTCAGAAGGCCTGTGAGACTTCGGTACTTCGTTGACTAATAGTGCGCCGCCCGGGTCTCGATCCCGGCACCTTGGGATTGAAAGAGAGATGTATATGGTCGGCTTGGTCCGGTGGAGTCGGAATCATCCGGGAATCAAAGAAAATCTGTCCAATGGTGTCGGGCTGGTCCGTGGGATGAAATGTCGGAATTTCGAGCGAATGACGCGACTATGCCACGCGATGATTCATCAGCGATACTCCACATCGACAGAATTGAAAGACAAGCCACCTCGCTTGTCAAACGCAAGACTGCTACACCAGTCCGTCAGCCTTGAACTCAGCGGACGGAACCCGTAGTTCCGACGTCTCAAAGTTCCTCGTTTGTGAGAACAGCGTCGGGACCCTCAGGGCAGACTGGTGCCGTGATGGCTGAAATCGACCGCAACTAGGAGGCGTGCCTTTTTGACCGTGTTCCCGGAGCCCTAAACGCTTGATGTGACTTGTGAACGCAATGCCGGGATGACTTCGTTGGCGATTCGTTCGACCTGATCAGCGGACTGCGGTTGAATGGGCATGAAATTGAAAGTGGTAAAGCCCATGGCAATGAGTTCGCCGAGACGAGCGACAACCGTGTTGACGGGTCCCGCGATGAGATCAAGATTGGGATCGACGTGTTTGGTGACCGCAATTTCGACATTGAGCGCGCAGGTGATCTCGTCAGGAGCGCGACCCGCGGCTTCGGCCGCGTTGAGGACTTTCTGGCGCATGGCGGGCAGCTTATTGAAGGGGGCGTAGCCAAGGGAGGGAATCCATCCATCGGCGTGTTGGCCGGTGATGGCAAGGGCCCGATCACCGAAGGTTCCCAGCCAGATAGGTATTCGATGTGCGGGTTTCGGTTCCATCTTGGCCGCGTCGGTCCGATGCATCTTTCCTTTATAAGTGAAGACAGGCTCGCTCCACATCCCACGAATGACATGGAGCGCGTCAGTGAGACCTTCGATTTTTTCCTTGGGCGACGGAACGGCCAGTCCGAACGACTTGAGCTCGTCGTCAGTGGCGCCAGCTCCTAGACCGAGTATGAACCTCCCATCGGAGAGACGGTCGAGGGACTCGGCCATTTTGGCCAGGAGTGCGGGGGAGCGAAACGGAATGCTCAGTACGCGACTGGCGACATGAATGCGCGTTGTGGCTGCAGCAATCGACGTCAGCAAAGTCCACGTCTCATAACTCGGGTCCCTCCCGGAGGGATGATCAGAGGCGGAAACGAAGTCGAAATCGAGCAACTCGGCAATGCGGGACTGTCCTACTGGATCAGACTCCGGTCCTGCCGCAGTGGATACGTTTACACCAAATTTCAGTGTAGGCATGATGCCCCTTTGATAGGTAGGGCATGTCGCGGGGGGACGGCCAGGGTAAGACGGGGAAGCAAAACGTGGACAATCGGACCGATGGCGAGGGCGTACACGACAGTCCCAACGCCAACCGAACCGCCGAGGGCGAATCCCACCCCGAGCACCGACATTTCGATGAGCAAGCGGACTGCCCGGATCGAATGACCTCGGGCTGCAAGGCCGGTCATGAGCCCGTCACGCGGACCGGGACCGAGACCCGCCCCAATGTAGCAACTCGTTGCGAAGCCGTTCAAAACAATCGCCGACACCAGCATCCCCACTCGCAAAAGCAGACTTTGAGGATCGGGCAATATGTCTAATGCGGCATTGGCGGCGAGACCGACCACGACGATGTTGATGAGGGTGCCGATCCGTGGTCGCTGGCGCAACGGGATCCACGCCACGAGCACTATGGCCCCGACGATATCAACCACCCAACCGATCTGAATGCCCAGGTGACGAGCGATGCCCAGATTCAACACGTCCCACGGGTCGAGGCCCAGCCGAGCCTTGACGAGTAGGCCCAGACTCACACCGAAGGCCAAAAGTCCAACGTTGAGCCACGCCAAGCGAAACAGGAGTCCTGGGACTCGACGCCGTTCGCGAGTCTGAGTGCTGGAGAATATAACTGACACATCAGTTACCTTATTACAATGTTCCTGACATGTCAATAATCTCATCTATAATGAGGGCATGGCAAAGATGCGCTGGTTAAGTCGCGACGAGGAGCGCGCCTGGCGCGGATACCGACGGATGCACACCCTTTTGGATCTCCAGATTGGTCGCGACCTGTTTTCAGATTCCGCCCTGTCGGACGCCGACTACGACGTACTCTCAACACTGACCGAGAGCCGCGACAAGAGTTGGCGGGCCTCCGAATTAGCCAAGCACCTCTCGTGGTCGACGAGTCGACTGGCGCACCACGTCGGGCGAATGGAACGTCGGGGGCTTGTGCGGCGTGACAACTGTGTCGAAGATGGTCGTGGGGCGACAATCGTACTCGCTGATGCTGGTTGGGCCGTGCTGCAAGAGGCGGCGCCGAGACACGTTGCATCTGTTCGTCGCAACTTCATCGATCTACTGACTCCCTCAGAGTTGCAGTCGCTCGTGATCATCTCCGAGAAGGTGATCAATCAACTTGTCGACCCAGTTCAGCCGAAACCAATCGCTAGAACAATGCGAGACGACGTGGACCCGTTGTCGAGGTGACTAGGGGGCTGCAGTGCGCTGAACCTTGAGACAGCCAGTCCCATTGGAGCCCTATTCAAAGGTATTGAAGAGCAAATATGTTTGAAACTCCATGCGATTACTGGTGGGCCGCCCGGGTCTCGATCCCGGCACCTTGGCATTAAAAGAGGGATGCATATCGTCGGATTGGTCCGGTGGTGTCGGAATCATTCGGATTTCAATGAAAACTAGTCCGGTGGTGTCGGATTGGTAACGGGATGAATGGTGGGAAATGTGATCGATCGCGGGTGTTCAGCATGCGGGTTCACGTCGGGCCATCGACTCGCCAGGCTCGAACGTCTTTAATCAGGTTTAGGCTCCATCGAATGACGAGTATCCAAAGAAGCCGAGAGGCGGAGGCATTCCTTGAGGCACGCCTTTGCACTGCTGCTGACGTTGTGAGCGCCTGTGATGGTTGGACCGCCCACGAGATCACAGCCCATCTCGCGGCGATGATGGTGGAGATTACTCACCATCTCGAACCCTACGTACGTGGCGACGTCGTACCTGAGACGCTTACGTTCGAGCAACGTGAGCCTCCGTTTCGCGCGATGGACGATAGGGACTTGTGCAAGCTTCTCTCAGACGAAGAACACAGAATGCGAGCCGCGATTGAGCAGGTGTTGACGCAAGAGCCTGACGCTGTGATTCGCTGGACGGGACGCAACATGGAAGTCGCTAAATTTGTACCTCACGTGCGTAACGAATTTGCCATCCATCGTTGGGACTGCGTAGGTGATGACGAGATCAGTCGAGAGTTGCTGAGCCAGCCTGCACTCATTGAACACTCAGTTGGCGTTCTGGGACGCATTTTGTTAGTACGAGGTGCCGAGCATGATCCATTCCCAGGCCAGGAGTTTTATGTGAGCCTGCGCGCTGAAGGCAGTAGAGATGTGCGATTGGTCGTCGAAGCAGATGTTGCTGGGTTGGTGCTGGCCGACAAAAAAATAGATGAACCTCATGTGGATTTTGACGCCGCCGCAAGAACTCTGGTCATCTGGGGTCGCCGTCCCGATCAACGCGGACGTTTTCGTAGCACGTTGGGCGAGCCTGCTCTAAGGCGGCTGCAGACACTTCTTTCTGGTTACTGAGAGGAGGTGGTCGGCCACGACCCGTTAACTAGGCGCCACCCTTATCGATGTCCACGACCAGCATCGCAGCCGCGTCGGCGTAGTCCACAATTCGGTTATTGACGAGGTCGGGCAGATTGATCTCGGCCGGGCTGCCCGCACCCTCGATGAGTACCAGTTCGTGCTCGCGG
>OBLU010002206.1_pt1 | contig 18054 bp, 15 predicted proteins | sample 1518681 | NCBI WGS metagenome assembly OBLU01 (sample SAMEA3539304, study PRJEB22396) | soil metagenome | biome: tundra; feature: field; material: soil | place: USA | collected 2010-05 | depth 0.15 m | reverse complement strand
GTAGAGGGCAAAAGAGGAGGGGGTGCCGGTCCACTCGAGCACCTTTGCTTCAGTGCTCGCGGAGTGGACGGTCTCGCCGACAGTGCAAGACTGGCGGGTCACCGGATCATTCGTGGTCCGGGCGATGGTCCGTACGGCCTCACGGTGTACATCGAAGACCCCGATGGCAATGAGATAGAACTCTTTAACGTTGCATCACGTTGACGCAGAGTCTTCTGTAATTCCGGGGAGAAGACCGAGTGAAGATCATCGGGTTAGAAGGTCAGCTGCCACTTCATCGCTGGAAAGGCGGTCCGCGAGCCTGCTGGCTCTACGTTGCAGTTGAAGGTTCCCTTGCATGCCATGCGGCCCTTTTTACTTCGCTGACGTCCGCTTGTGATCGTAGGCGGTTTGAATATTGGGCTTTCAATTCACGGTCGTCCGGGCGCGACCGCCCGAAATCGCCGGCGTTGCTAAAGGCGTTGCTAAAGGATTGTGTTTGATTGACGCCTTTTGAACAGTGCAAAGGGTCAGCCCCGCGATCCCGGTGACGACTTCTTCACGAAGTGCGGTCCCGACTAGGCCATGAATCACGCGCCCGATCAGCTCCGCAACTTGGGCTACACCGTCGCCCTCGCGCCGAAACCTAGCGCTGCTTAATCAATCTTGGACGACCTCTGGCTTACCAATTCAGAATCTTCGCGTCAGGAACTAGGAGTACGAGCTTGTTATGACTTTGGTATCGGGACCTTGATCGACCGCGCATCAGTTAAGCATCTTCGTCGAGATGCCGTTAGCGGATCTCAGAATTGGAAACGTTACCGTTATAGGCTGTTTGACGGGAATCGATTCAAGGCGACCTCCCCGTGATCGCGTCGAACGAGGCAGGGACTCCGAGCCCTACCGACATTTATGTCGTTTGTGCCCTGCGCATTATTAATGCGGGTATGATCGCTCTGCAATCGGAGGAACGCCGCCGAGAAATGGCCTTTGACCGGAGCAGTAATGGTGCAACGCAGTGAAACAGATGTGAACTCCAATGAGGCGGCAAGACCGTCGACCAAACTACGGATACAAGAAGCTGCTTTGCGTCTTTTTGCGGCAAGGGGTTTTGAGGGCACCGGCATCCGAGAGATCGCAGACCAGGCGGGGGTGCAAACCTCCGCACTTTATTACTACATGAGCAGCAAAGAGGATCTCTTAGTCGACATCATGGTCTCGATTCTCGAAAAACTAATGACGGTGGCAAAAGAAGCTCTCGTCGGAGCTGCCACTCCGCCTACTCAACTCGTGGCATTAGTGCGAGCTCATGTCGGTCTTCACGCGTTAGATCGACTCAGCGCCCTGGTCGGCGATGGTGAACTCCGGGCCCTAGATGAGGTCCATCGTGTGCCGGTAATCAACCTCCGCGACGACTACGAAGAACTCTGGGCCGTTGTTTTGAGAGAGGGTCTTGCGAGACAGATGTTCCATTTTGACGATGCCAAGATTGCGAGGTTGGCGTTACTCGAGATGTGCAACGGTGTCTCTCGATGGTATTCCGAAGCAGGAACATTGCCTGTAGGTGACGTCGCGAATGCTTTCGCTGAACTGGCCTTGTCCCTTGTAGGTGCCATGGACGGACCCAAGAGGCTTTGTCTCGTCCACTTGGAGAGTCCGCCGGTCGGAGACGTATTGGCGATCATCCGACGAATGCTGCTAAGCGAATAAACGCTGACAACTCCTTGACGACTACTGCCAAATTTGACCGTAGTTCGGTAATGATGGTCTTCGGCGGACCTGCGGCGACCTGTATTGGCGGATAACTTCGAGTTGAAGATCTGCTCGGTCGTGACCCCTTAGGAGAATCGAGTCTTATCTGGTGCACTCGCATCGTTGCACACTGCTTTGCTGGGGCACTCATCACTGCGTAGTGTCTCGCGGACGTCTTCAATGGCGCGAACAATATTCGGATCAAGGTCTTTAAGAAGACGACAATCGCAGGTACTAGCGTTGGCCACTAATTTCCTCATCAGGAATCTATTTCACGCTTGAAAGGCCAACTTGTCACTGGTCGCGACGGCTACACTCCTCTGGTTTCAAAGCTGTCGATGAGCTACTTGCTAAAAGATCGATCGATCGATAAGGTATCTTTCAATTGATCGTCTAAGGGGGAGCTATGTCACAGGATTCAGATGGGGGAGCCGACGGATTGGAAAATTCGGCGGTTGCTGATTCAACGAAAGGAAATTTGGAGCGCCACTCGATTGGATTGCCGGCTGCATCAGCGCAGTCGGCAGCGCTCATAGGACCGGCGGTCGGAGCTGTAGCCGGATTGGCTTTCGTGGTGAGCTTCTCCGGTGGAGCAACGCCACTCGCCTTTTTCATCGGATTTGTAATTTGCCTCTGCATCGCTGGCGTCATCGGAGAGTACGCAAAACGACTGCCGAGTGCAGGATCTTTCTACACGTATCTCACCCGAACTTTTGGAGCGAAGAGCGGTTTTGTCGCTGGCGTACTTCTCTTTGGCGCCTACGTACTCCTATTCCCGTTCCAGCTCGACTTCTTCGGAAACTACGTTTCTTCATGGATCGCTTCTGGTGGAGTTCATATCTCATGGGTGTGGTTTTCTCTAATTCTGATTATTTTCAGCACCGGGCTTGGAATCCTTGGCGTGAAACCGTCCCTTAGGACTGGGCTGGTTGGTCTCACGTTTGAGATGGCGATCCTGATCATTTTCTCGATAATCATCGTCGCCAAGGGTGGTGCAGCGGGAAATACATTCCATGCCTTTAGCCCATCATCGTCCCTGAAGGGGACTTCTGGTCTTCTGCTAGCCGTGGTCTACACGATCTTTTCTTTTGTTGGATTCGAATCGGCGACGACGCTAGGGGATGAGGCAAAGGTACCGAGAAAGACAATTCCAAGGGCGGTGCTGCTCACAACGGTAATCGTAGGTGCGTTTTATGTCTTCGTTGCCTACGCCGTAACCATCGGGTATGGCATCTCCGCTAAGCATGTAAATGCGCTTGTTACTGCTCCGGCCCCGTTCAACACGTTGGCAGATCATTTCGGTAATGGGGTGTTAAGCGTCTTTGTCAACCTTGCGGTTATTTCTAGTTTCACCGCACTCAACATCGTTACGGTTATCGCAGTCAGCCGAATCTTCTGGAAGATGGGCCGAGATGGGCTTCTTCCGAGTTTTCTTTCGAAAGTGAACCACAAGCAGTCTCCCTGGGTAGCGTGCTTAACTGCTGGAGTAATAGCGGCCGCCGCATCGATCGGATTTGGCTTGGTGTACGGACCGTTGACCTTTGCCTCATGGTTGTCATTTCTTGCGACACTGTTCTTCATCGGGGCGTACTTCATGATTTGTGTCGGTGTCGTTCGGTTCGTCTGGAGGGACTACCGCTCCGACTTCAATTGGTTCCTCCACGGTGCGCTTCCTCTCATTTCTCTGGTTTCTATGGGCTGGGTCCTTTATGGGAATGTGCACCCTTACCCGCCTTCACCTCTTCGCTGGTTCATCTATGCCACGATCGGCGTGATTCTTCTCAGCATTGCGGTCGTACATTGGTTGGCGCGTCGCAATCCTGAAGCAATGCTCCGAGCCGGCCAAGTATTGGGCGATGTCGAAGAAGAAATGGAGACCGCTTCAGAGGAACGCCCTCTGTCGTCAGGAACAGGTAGGGCCGACGTCTCACCAAACGAATAGAGGTTGTACATGGCAATTGTGTTCGACTGTTCCGATGGCATTGCTACGATCACGCTGAATCGCCCAGATGTAATGAACGCGATGGATCCGGCGACCTATACCGAGATCGGAGAGGCCTTTAAAGAAATTGAACGCAACCCTGATATTCGAGTTGGAATTGTGACGGGTGCCGGGGAACAAGCCTTCACCGCCGGAGCCGACCTGAAGTTGATGCACGCTGGTTCCATTGGCGACAATGACTGGACACCGTGGCGCCCTGATCGTTGGGATTTTGGAATGACCACTTCAAAGCCTCTCGTGGCCGCGGTGAACGGATACGCCCTGGCTGGAGGCCTCGAGCTCGCTTTGATCTGCGATATCCGCATTGGATCGCCAAACGCCGTATTCGGCACTCCGGAAGTGAAGTGGAACCTACTCGATGGTTACGGAGCGTTCAGGCTTCCCAAGGTGGTTGGACTATCAACAGCCATGGAGATGCTGCTTACCGGGGAGTTCATTGACGCCGAAGAAGCTCTTCGAGTTGGATTAATAAGCCACATCTATCCAAGTGACCAACTCATGATCGAGGCTCGGCGTCTAGCCGAGAAAATTCGTGACAATGGGCCTATGGCGGTCCGCATGACGAAAGAGCTGGTCGACCGTGGTTTGACCAGCAGCCCCGAAGATCACTTCCGAGTAATGCACGAGTATTACGATCGCGTCGACCGGACGTCGGACCAAGCAGAAGGATTGGCGGCCTTTGCAGAACGACGTCGACCTACGTACTGATATGGACACAAGACCCGAACGAGAGATATGGGCAGAAAGCAAAGTGGAGGTTAAAGAAAGATGAAGATGTACGCCTTTCACTGTGGAGGAGAAAGGACCCTCAAATCGGTTTTCGATCCTATGGATCCCGACTGCGGCGAGACTATCTTTCCCCCGTATTTTTTCTACCTCATTCGTCATCCAGAAGGAGATGTCTTATTCGACAGCGGTGCCCACCCGAGCTTCATCACTGATCCGAGGAGCCGTTTGGGTGCCGCCGCCGATTTGTATGACATTGTGATGAAACCAGGTGATGACGTGGTCACGCGCCTTCATAGTCTCGACGTTGAGCCCGAAGCTATCGCTCATGCGGTACAGTCGCACCTGCACTACGACCATGCAGGCGGTCTCGAGTTCCTGACTGAAGCGACTGTTTACGTCCAGAAGGAAGAGTTGCCGTTCGCGTACTGGCCGCCGGTGTACCAGCGTGGCGTATACGTTCGACAGGACTTTGACGGGGTGTCGAAGTGGAAAGCGCTCAATGGCGAGTTTGACATCTTTAATGATGGGCGACTCGTCATCTTCCCGACCCCCGGTCACACTCCAGGTCACCAGTCTCTCCTAGTCAAGTTTGATAATTCCGCACTGATTCTTGCGGGCGATGCGATCTACGACAAGGAGAAGACGGAGCATCGGTGCCTTCCAGGAGTGCTCTGGAGTCCAGACGCAATAGTGGAAAGTTGGGAACGAATTGAAGAGATGCAACGTCGATACAACGCGGATCTCATTGTGACCCATGACCTGCATTGGGAAGAAACCATGAAACTTGCGCCAGAGGAGTGGTACGAGTGATAGACGGTGTATCTCAAGACAAGGATATTCTTGCGCTAGTTGAATGCGCGTGCCGCGAAGACCCTCAAGTGCCAGCACTAATTTTCGATGATGGAGTTGTCGTCACTCGTGAGCGCCTTTGGGCTGATATTCAGTCATTTGCTGGTTACCTTGAATCTCGGGTCAAGCCCAACGATCGAGTGGCAATCTTGCTCGGAAATCGAAGTGAATTTATGGTGACCTGGCTTGCCGTCGTGGCCTGTCGAGCGGTTCTGGTTTCAATGAATCCTACCGCCAAAAGCCATGATGCGAGGCACATTCTTCAAGATGCTGAGGTGCGACTCGCCGTTGTTGACGATGAACATGCTGAACTGTTCCGAGAATTACAGGCGGACTGCCCTGGTTTGAAAGAGATCGTCGTTGTTGGGGGCAATGAACCCGGGGGGCTAAGTGCCTACAGCGGAGAGTGGTCGGGTCAGCGAAGCTCCGAATCATGTCACGACATCACCAACATCTATTACACCTCTGGGACAACGGGGCCTCCAAAAGGCTGCATGGTTGACCATGAATATTGGCTGCACTTTGTCGACGTAGTAATGGAGACTTACTCAATGGATGAGAGCGATCGTCTGCTGTGTTGCTTGCAGTTCTTCTACAACGATCCTCCTTGGCAGTTTCTCGCGTCACTAAAAGCCGGCACATCGTTAGTGGTAATGCGACGATTTAGTGTCTCGCGCTATTGGAACGTCGTACGGGATAATGACGTGACAGTGATCTTCGGGATTGCCAGCACAGCGAACCTCTTGCTAAAAGCACCGGAAAGTGATCTGGATCATAATCATCGGGTTCGTTTGGCGATTCAAATAGGGATTTCAGCCGGATTACATCAGGATTTAGTGGATCGGTGGGGCGTTCCTTGGGTTGAGGGTTACGGGCTAACTGAAACGGGTCTTGTAGTAGCTATGTCAGTGGACCTCGCAGACACAATGATTGGCTCAGGTTCTATCGGTCGCCCATGCATCGGAGCAGAAGTACGTATTGTTGACGAGAACGATAACGACGTGAGCGCCGGTAAAATTGGCGAGATGATTGTTCGCGCTCCTGGTCTTATGCGTGGATATCTCAATAAGCCAGACGCGACCGAAGAAACGTTTCGAGGAGGTTGGCTGCACACCGGCGATCTTGGCCGGATGGACGAGCAAGGATTTATCTATTTTCGAGGACGGACCAAGGATATTATCCGGCGAAGTGGAGAAAATATTGCTGCCGCGGAAGTGGAAAACGTGTTGCGTTCGCACCCGAAAGTTCTCGAAGTTGCGGCGATACCGAGTCCGGACGCCTTACGAGGCGAAGAAGTCAAGGTTTACATACTGCTGACTCCCGGTGAAAACACAGAATCTGTGCCTCCAACTGAACTTGTCAAATTCAGCGAGTCACAATTGGCTCGTTACAAAGTGCCTCGCTTCATTGAGTATCGAACTGAAGATTTTGAGCGTACCCCTTCGATGAGGGTAAAGAAACAGGATCTTGACAGGTCCCACGATGACCGTGATCGTGTATGGGATCGAGAAAGGGCTCTTGGATGGTGACGTCATTGATGTTCGCGGCAACAGTATTTCGTTCAGGCGACTAAGGAGGCAGTAATGACTGAAGTGATTGATTTTAGGGTGAGGCTTCCACTGGAATTGCGTCCTGAGGAAGATTTCCCTGATGACTACCGACTGCAGTATGACAAGGTCTTGAATCTTTCGGCAACGCGTGAACGGACACTGAACGATCTCAAGGCTGATATGGATGCAAACGGTGTAGGTCATGCGGTGGTACATGCGGAGTATGAAGTGGGAGATATTGCCGACGCTCTTAACGAGGCAGTGGCGAAAGTTGTTTCCGACGACGCAGAGAGGTTTTCCGGTTACGGGACCATTTCGTTCGAGAATTTTAAGATTCCGCGAGCGCTTAAGCAGGTCCAGCGGGTGGCCGATCTTGGATTGCACGGGTTGGCATTGCAGCCTTCGTTCTTTGATTTGCCTATCGATGATCGACGTCTTTATCCCATCTATTCGAAAGCGAACGAATTGGGGCTTCACGTTGCTCTTCACACGGGGATCAACTACACGGTGACTTACCCAATCAGGAATGATCACCCTCTCCAGGTCGATCAAGTTGCCTGTGACTTCCCTGATCTCGTCGTTATTGCTTGTCATGCCGGATGGCCTTGGGTCACCGAGATGGTGGCGGTGATGCGCAAACATCCGAATGTCTACGCAGAGTTCGGAGGGCTCGCTCCACGTTACGTGTGCGAATCAGGTACGGGCTGGGAAGTGATGTTCCGATTCATGAATAGTTTGCTCAGCGGACAGGTTCTTCTCGGCACTGACTGGCCGGTCTTTCCATTAGAGAGAGCACTAAGCGAATGGAGAGCCGGAGGACTGCGGCTTGAAGTGCTTGAAGCACTCATTGGGGGCAACGCTTCACGACTTCTGGAGCGGTAATGCTCAGAGGAATCCTTGGCTTTGAAAGGTGTTGCGAACAAAGTATGGTGGCATGCGTAACATGCAATTGTTCCTGCGTGGGAGCTGGCCAGCGGCGTTCTATCGAATGACCGGCCAGCCCTTAGGGCCCTTTTGGCTGGCCACAACGAGTCCGCGAGAAAGTCGTCTGAGAAGGCCTGGCATGCCGAATACCAGCGAGCGCTTGAGTAGTAAGAATCTGGCTTTAGCGTTGGTGGTATTACTGCAAGGCGAGCCGGAGTTACTCCACGAGATCGCTCGCAGGCGTCAACTTTTGGTGGGCCACCATGAAGATTGGGGATGACAATGAGTAAGCAAGCGAGCCTTCTCATGGGCATACCTTCACCAGATCTGGCTACGTTAGCAATCTCTGCCGGGTACACTTCCGTTATTCTCGACTGCGAACACGGATTCCCGGTGGACAGCGCCATCCGGGCAGTTCTGCCCGCAGTTCATAACGCCGGAGGCCGTTGTCTCTTGCGAATCACTAGGGCTGCCGTTGACCAAACTGCTTACTTTGCCGACATTGGTGCTGACGGGTTTGTTCTATCGGGTCCACGAGAATTCGCAGATGTCGAGACTATTCTTGATCGGGTCCATTTTGCGCCGAATGGCGAACGAAGTGTGAATCCATTTGTCGATGCTGCGGGCGAGCCAGGAGATCTTGCCCAGCTCTACAGATCCTCTGAAGACCTGCAGATCTGGGTAATGGCGGAAAACCGTAGTTTCATAGAGTCGATGGACTCAGTGGGCGGTTTGTACGACGACGATGCTCGCGCTTGGAGGGGTTTGATCATCGGTCCGTATGATTTGGCTTCTGACCTTGGTTGTAAGCCCGATCCGGGCGACCCCGATTTACAGCGGGCCGTGCGGCGCTACGTGCAAGCGGCGGAGCGGGCAGGTATCGAATGGGGAATCTTCGTTCGAGATGGTAAGACACTCAGGCAGTGGCAATCACTTGATCTTGATCCGCAATATGTGGTCATGGGTTATGACCGAGATGCGTGGTTTCAGGAATGTCGACGTCGCGTGTGGGATGTTCTAGAAGATTCTCAATTAGATGGGTGAGCCCATCTAATTGAGACTTCTTGGGGTGTCATCGTTGTTTGAATGAGTGTTGTTCCGGATGATGTTGCGGGTGAACGAAAGGAAATCAGTAATGCGAGCCAAGGTGGCAATAATTGGGTCGGGGAACATTGGTAGTGACTTGATGATCAAGGTTCTGCGTACGTCTTCATCGTTAGAGATGAGAGCCATGGTTGGCATTGATCCGGCAAGCGAGGGCCTCGCTCTTGCAGAACGTTTTGGGGTCCCAACAACGTTCAGTGGAATGAAAGGACTTTTCGCACTACCTGGCTTCGAGGACATCGATATCGTGTTTGATGCAACGTCAGCTCGTGCCCATATCACGAATGTCGCTATGCTGGCTCCCCTGGGGAAGCGTCTTATCGACCTGACCCCGGCAGCCGTTGGTCCTTTTGTTGTACCGGTCGTGAATCTCGAAGAACATTTAGATGCGCCTAACGTGAATATGGTGACGTGTGGGGGTCAGGCGACTATTCCAATCGTGGCGGCCGTTTCGTCTGTGGCGTCTGTGGAGTATGCGGAGATTGTTGCTTCAATTTCATCAAAATCGGCTGGCCCGGGAACTCGAGCCAACATCGACGAATTCACCGAAACTACTTCTCGCGGACTCGAAGTAGTTGGTGGAGCAAAGCGGGGCAAGGCGATCATTATCCTAAATCCGGCGGAGCCGCCAATGCTGATGCGCGACACCGTGTACTGCCTGGTGAATGACGGCGACACTACTAAGATCACAGGGGCAATTGAGGCGATGGTGGCCAACGTTCAGGACTACGTTAAAGGCTATCGGCTCAAGCAGGCGGTGCAGTATGAGCGTTATACGGATTATGAGCCGTTAGTGGCGCCGGACCTGGGCTGGAGCGGCGCTGGTCTCAAGGTGACCGTGTTCTTGGAAGTCGAGGGAGCCGCGCACTATCTGCCGTCGTATGCAGGCAACCTGGACATCATGACCTCGGCTGCTCTTCGTACTGCCGAGAGAATCGCCGAGTTGAGCAAGAAGATTGCAGTATGACGTTTCGGTCTGAGTTCAGCCCCTCTAGGAGGCTGTACATCCAGGACGTAACGCTGCGTGACGGAATGCACGCTATTCGGCATCAGTACAGTAGCGATGACGTTCGAGCGATCTGCCTAGCGCTCGACGCGGCAGGCGTCGACGCGATTGAAGTAGCCCACGGCGATGGGCTAGGTGGTTCAAGTTTCAACTATGGTTTCGGTCGCCATACTGACGATGAATGGATCGCCGTTGCCGCTGAGTCGTTGGCTCACGCGAAGCTCACCACGCTCCTGCTGCCCGGCATCGGAACGGCGCGACATCTTGAACGTGCGTACGAGTTAGGAGTGCGTTCGGTGCGAGTAGCGACACATTGCACCGAAGGCGATATCGCTGAACAGCACATTGTGCGCGCCCGAGAATTGAATATGGACGTCGCTGGTTTTCTCATGATGTCCCATATGACGCCCCCGGAAGAATTGGCCAAGCAGGCCAAGTTGATGGAGTCCTATGGCGCCCACTGCGTGTACGTCACTGACTCCGGCGGACGACTCACGATGCGTGACGTCGCTGCTCGCGTCGACGCCTATCGGCGGGTGCTCTGCCAAGACACTGAAATCGGTATTCATGCGCATCACAATCTAGGGTTGGCGGTTGCCAACTCGATTACGGCCGTTGAGCACGGTGCGGTCCGAGTGGATGCCGCGCTCGCTGGCATGGGAGCGGGCGCGGGAAACACACCGCTCGAGGTGTTTATTGTCGTTATTGACCTCATGAACTGGAACCACAACACCGATCTCTTTGCCCTCATGGACGCTGCCGACGATCTGGTGCGTCCCCTTCAGGACCGCCCGGTTCGCGTTGACCGAGAAACACTAACGCTCGGGTACGCCGGCGTGTATTCCAGTTTCCTTCGTCATGCGGAGAAGGCTGCCGAGACGTACGGTCTTGACGCACGAGCGATTCTTGTCGAAGTCGGCCGTCGGCGATTGGTTGGGGGACAAGAGGACATGATTGTCGATATCGCCCTTGACTTGGTCACTGAGCGAGACGCCAAGCCGGAGGGACTCTAACTCTCTGCGAAGTGGACCCAAATTAGAGAGTGATCGGAGGTTCGCGGGGGATTACTTCAGGCTCAGGAGATGCATCAAAAATCCCAATTGATGCTTGAGAATTTCGCGACGCGCGATGGTCATCTCGTGCACCTCGTCGGACTCGTCGGCGATGCAAAACGTGCGAATGCCCGCGTTCATGTGGGCCAGGGGATAGAACTGGGCGCCGTTCGCCGCTGCGTGCATCTGAATGGCCCGGTCGATCACCTCGAGTGTCATGTTCGGGATCGCGATCTTGGTTCCGGAAGTCTCGGCCGCGGCTGCCTTGTTGTTGTCAACCGTGTCCATTTCCCTTGACCAGAAGACGCGTGGATGCGTGTCACGGTCGAAACTGATTGCAATGGTTTCGGTGCGAACCATTAGGGCAACGCTTCTTCAGCTACTCGATTCATCTTGGCCGAGCCTTTGCTTGCTCGGCCTGTTGTCCAGTATCGAGGCCACCGACAGCGACAGGGTGATCGCTGGCGGGGAGTCCGTCCCGATACCTAAGTTCCTGATGTGATGAAGGACCGAATGATCCGAACTAGGTAACTGCCGACAAGTCTTTCGTAGTTTGTGGCGCGATCTGCAGGAGGATTTTCATGTTTCTGTCGAAGTGGTGGAACATGATTGCGACGCTGATACCAGATGCTTTGGCGATTTGTCGTGCCGTGGCCCCGCGAAATCTCTTCTTGTAAAATAACTCCGCGACCCCGATCAAGGTAATCTCACGCTTGGGCACAGCCGCGGTTCGTTCAATCACTCCAATGTTCGGTTCGGGCTCGGGACGGACGGACTCGACCGCATGATCGCGGCGTCGTAATCGGCGCCCACGCGATTATCGGCCGTGAAATAGGGGCTTGCGCTTCTCGAGGTAGGCACGTGCCGCCTCCGCGGCGTCCTCGCTGGCGCAGCAGGCGGTGTGGCGTGCCGCTTCTCGTTCCAGGTAGGTGAGTAACTGCATATCTTGGGCATCATTCAGATTTTCCTTCATTCGGCCCAGAGCCAGTGGTGCCTGATCAGCGAACTGTCGAGCAATTTCGTCCACCCGTTGGGACAATTCACCGAGAGGTACCACTTCGCCAACCAGTCCGATGCTATGAGCAGCCTCAGCAGAGAGTCGAGGACTACTGAAGAAGAGCTGGCGAGCCATTGCTGTTCCCAACATTTGTGTAACCAACCAAATCCCTCCGAAATCGCCCGACACACCAGCGCTGAGAAATGCGGTGTTAAACACCGCACCGTCGGAGGCGATGCGAAGATCGCAGGCACACGCGAGTGACAGCCCCGCTCCTGCACAGGCTCCATTGATGCTCGCGATTGTCAACTGTGGCATGTCATGCAATAATTGCGTGATCCGCATATATCTTCTGAGCGTTGCAGTCTGTGAGGTCAGCGGTGGTGGTCCGTTGATACCTTCAAGCCCGGCCGCGAGGTCGCCGCCGACACAAAAGGCGCGACCAGCACTCTTCAAAATGACAACCCGAACACTCTTATCCGCCGCGACCACCTCCAGCACTTTCAGGGTGTCTTCGAGGAGTTCTGCGGTCATGGCGTTCAAACGGTCGGGTCGATTCAGTGTCACTGAAGCCACGCCGTCCACTGTTTCCAACAAAGCTAATTCAGCCATATTGGCTACCTCCTTGATTCGCTCAATGAAAGACGCGCCTTTGAACGCGACAGAAGTTTATCAAACACTTCATGGCGGCCGATGTGTGATCCTGGATGGCGGTGTTCGCGAAATTTACATGTTCCCGTAACACATCATGGATGGCTGAGTGTGTCAGGGATTGGCGCTCAAATGCGTGCGCGCTAATGCCAAGTTTTTCTAACTATGGGATGATAGGTCTGACTGGCAGGTCTTGCTCGTGGAAGAAGGCTCAATCATGGCAACTGTACCCACCGTGACGCTGAACAATGGTGTCGAAATTCCGCAGTTAGGATTTGGCGTCTTTCTGGTGAGGCCTGACGAGACTGTCGGGGCCGTGACTTCGGCGCTGAAGATTGGCTATCGGCTTATCGACACTGCTCAGATGTACCAAAATGAAAAGGAGGTTGGGATAGCGATCGCTCGGTCCGGCCTCCAACGTTCCGAGGTTTTCTTGACTAGCAAACTCGGCAATAACAAGCTCGGTTTCGACGCTGCTCTTTTTGGGATAGATGAGACGCTTGCTGCCTTGGGAATAGAGCAGATCGACCTTTTTCTCATCCACTGGCCACTTGCAACAGTTCGCGACTTCGTTGGAACCTGGGAGGCGCTCGAGCGGATCTATGTCGAGGGCCGCGCTCGCGCGATCGGTGTCTCGAACTTCGACGTTGGACACCTTCAACGCTTGCTCGACGAGGCGGAAATCGTTCCGGCGGTTAATCAAATCGAAGCTCACCCCTATTTGACCCAAGAAGCATTGCTGGCTTTCGACGCCGAGCACGGAATTGCTACCGAAGCGTGGTCGCCGCTGGGCCGGGGTGCTGTTCTCGGCGATCGGCAACTCGTCGATCTGGCCACGACGTACGCCAAGACGCCGGCACAGGTGGCACTGCGGTGGCATATCCAGCGGGGCAGTATTATTTTTCCGAAATCTATTCACCCGGAACGAATGCGCGAGAACTTTGGAATCTTCGACCTTGAGTTATCCACCAAGGACATGAGGCGGATTTCAGCCCTTAATCGGGATAAGCGCATTGGCCCTGACCCCGAGACGTTCTCGGAGATTCGCTAGTCGAATCATTCACTAGCGTTCCGCAATTGGTTCCCAGGCGCCTCAACCGATCTGTTGCATGCCATGCGTCCCTGTTCAGTTTGCTCACGCCCGCTGATGACCGTAGGCGGTTTGAATATTGGGCTTTCAATTCACGGGCGTCCAGGTGCAACCCCACGTTATCGCCGGCGTTGCTAAAGACGTTGCTAAAGAATTGCGCTTGCACACCGTGCAAGGGGTCAGTTTCAATGCAGTAACTCCGGTGCAGGCCCCGATTGAAGACTTCAAGATGAGTTAACCAAACTGACAGCGGTCCTCACTAATAGGCAACTTTTATTCAGAACCTACTGAAAAGCTCTTCGTCAACTGTCACGTCATCAAAATTACGCGTAATAGTCTGGACGCCGAGAGAATACTTCTTCAAGAGATCGCACAGGTGTTCTCCATCAACGAGCTCCACCGCTGGGGCGCCATCTCGCACTGCTTCATCTTGCGCGCTCTTTGTGAAGCTTCCCGTCGTGATCAAGAGGCCCTTCTCGCCTCTCCCAGACATTGCTCCTCGGAAGTCTCGGACTTCGCTCGGTGACACCGCGCCCTTGTACCTCTTGCATTGGAAGAAAATGTGAAAGGGGACCAGAGATACTTGGAATACACCGATTCCGTCAATTCCACCATCGCCGCTCCTACCGGTAACTTGTACGTTTTGAAATCCTGCCTCTCGGAGCAGTTGTTGAGCGAGTCGTTCAAACGCGCTCGGGTGCATTTCTTGAAGCCGCTCTAAGAGTGTTTGTCTCCAATGTGCCTCGGGGCACGTTTCTTCGATGAAAGCATTGTCCGCTTTCTGCATCACTACAGAATTTGGATCAGACTGGAACGTACTTGGCTCTCTGATTAGGAGAGCATCGGAGTGACAGTGGATTTCGGTTCCGGACGAACCGGGATCTTGGTCGGACAATGCCCAGACGCCCCACGCAGAATTCTTTATTACGCCATGTCGTTTCAGGAGAGTCCGTGACCAACCTAAGAGTCTGTAGATCTCAGATAGGCCGTCATTCTTCTTGGACCGAATTGCAAGCTGTTCGTCTGAAAAGCCTTGGATCCCAATTACCTCGTTATTTATTTCGCCAACCCGACCGGATCCGCCCAGCTTTCTGATCGCCTCGATGGTAGGTGGCATAAGTTCTCTCGAACTTGGTAAGTACTCGTTTTCACTCATTTACAAAATTTAAAACCTCGTGGTCCAAGTTTCTAAAGATTGATAATGCGTGGTCGAAGAATTGAGATTAAGAATCTCAAGTTCATTGACGGCTCATTACTGGATAAGACACGTGGCCAATTGAATTTACTACGATGTGTAATTTTCGACCCTCATGAAAGCGAGCGGCCGACAATCTCGATGAAGAGGCAAATGTAGAATCGGCAGCCCAAACTCTTGTCCGGTATGGCGAAATCGAGCTCAATCACTGCGTTTGTGAAACGTTGGTGGAGTGACCTTGATCCCTTTCATGCCATGCGGCCCTATTCACTTCGCTGACGTCCGCCGGTGATCGTAGGCGGTTTGAATATTGGGCTTTCAATTCACGGGCGTCCGGGTGCAACCGCACGAAATCGCCAGCGTTGCTAAAGAATTGCGCTTGCACACTGTGCAAAGGGTCGGTTTCGATGCATCAATTCCGGGGCGATTCAGGTCAGCGTTGCTAAAGGAAATGCTAAAGGAAAAGCGCTTGAAAATGGTGTAAAGGGAGCTCCTCAATTTCTTGCGTGCACTGTGTGAAGCATCCAAATGTGAGCGTATCAAGCTCGTAGGATCCGGATGTGACCTTCTGGTGGGTAAATCAGAATCAAACGTGGCGACACGAGATATATGGCGGCTACCTTTGGTCTCCAAAGCTTGACGCCAAGGGTCGCCACAATCGCTCCTATGACAACATGACTCGTCTGGAGCCTGGCGACATCGTCTTCTCCCATTATGGTGGGGCGTTGCGCCACGCCGGAGTGGTGATCGAACAGGCGATCTCTAGCCGAAAGCCGAACTTTGGGTTTGCCGGCGATTATTGGTCAGATGAAGGTTGGTCGGTCAACATGCGCTTCGTGGAGCTTGCGACGGCAATTAAGCCCCAGGACCATCTAGTTCTGTACAACCAGCTTGCGCCTGAACGGTACGGCCCGATGAATGAACAGGGGCGCGTTAACCAACAGTATCTCTTTGAGATCCCTACGGTACTCGGGGACTATTACTTAAATGTTGCCGGCTTCAATGAAGTGCTGATCAAAGACGCGGTTCGTTATGACCCTTCGATCGAGAACCTTATTCAAGAGGCCGAACAGGTCCTGAACGATCCTTCATTAACGATTACGGAAAGGCATGTGCTAGCCAGGGCACGGGTGGGGCAGGGAATATATAAGGAACAGGTTCGTCGATTCGAGCCGAGCCGCCGTCTCACGGGGCTATCAGAACCGAACTATCTCATAGCGAGCCACATGAGACCGTGGCGAGAGTCGAACAATACCGAGCGACTCGATGGGCATAATGGACTGTTGCTCTCGCCGCACGTTGATCATCTTTTTGACCGGGGACTTATTACTTTCACGAACTCGGGTCGCGTCGTCGCTTCAACTCGGTTGAAAGCAGTGGTTCCTCAGCTTTGGAATCTTGATCTCTCCCAGGAAGGCAAGCGATTCAGTCGAAAACAGATTCCGTACCTCGAGTATCACCGGGATGAGGTATTCCAAGGCGGCAGACTCCTCCACATTGATTGAGAGAAGTCTTGGAGCACTTGATTAAGAGTCAGTGGACCGGCTTACGCTCGACGAGCAGAATTTGTGTACGTGCTGATCAGTTGGCATTCTCGCCGTGGGCGAGTGAGCAAGGTGTGCGGACGTTTGCGTGCACTGAGCACAAGAAGTGTTGACAAATGCGTTGACATCGGGATGGCGAGAGGAGCCCCTTATGGTGGGCCGCTGGCGTTTGTACGTCGCCCGCGTCTGAGGTTCGTCCGCGGACTCGAACCCGTGCACTGGAAGAGACCGGCTCGGACGTGACATCTGCCAAGGTCATAACCTCAATTGCTCACGAAACTCCAGGGTTAGGCAAGAGTCCCCAGCAACCTGGGAGGGGTTATGTCATCTCATCGAGAGAAGAGGCCTTCTCGATTCTGTCAGCCTCGACGGAGCGGACGTTCGTGTGATAGATCCCTCGACGCACTCTCCCGGAGTCGGCAAAGACCCAGGAAGAATCTGGCCTTTTATAAGAAATAGAGCCGAGAGAGACGAATCGAATCCGCCGGTTCTGACGAAATGGGTTCGCCATTGAGAACTACCGCCCCAGTACGAGGATCGACCGCAACCTCGCCGAGCATGGTGTTGCGAACCATGGAGTTCGGTCCGATCCTTCGGGTTCCTTTCACTGCAACTCGTCGTCGTGAAGTCGGCATCCGATCGACGCCGCCACCGAGTGACGCGTGGGCCACAAAAGCCACCGACAACTCGGCGGCGGTGGCGCCCATACCGCCAAACTGAGGTCCAAGGACCAAGGGTTCGGAGAACTCGATTGCGGCGTTGGGATCGCCGGTTACGCCCCAGGCGGGAAAGCCCGCTTTGAGAACGAGTGTTGGTTTGGCACCAAAAAATTTTGGATCCCACAGCACGAGGTCAGCCAACTTGCCAACTTCTATCGATCCGATCTCGAGGCTCATTCCATGAGCAATTGCCGGATTTATTGTTAACTTCGCCAGATAGCGCAGAATTCGCTCGTTGTCGTCGGTGTCATCGTTGTCAAGTGGACCGCGTTCGGTTTTCATCTTCGACGCCATTGCGAACGTCCGGCGAAACGTTTCACCCGCACGTCCCATGCCTTGTGCATCCGAAGATGTAATTGAGATCATTCCGAGGTCGTGCAAAACGTCTTCGGCCCCCATAGTGGTTCCTCGCACACGGTCGTGGGCGATTCGAGCATCGGAGGCGACGTCTTTGTGCAGACCATGCGACAAACAGATCATGTCGAAATGTTCAGCTATCGCGTCCCGGCCATACGGCAGGGTTGGGTTAGTGGAGGAGCCAATCACGTTGGCTCGGCCCGCTAAGCGCATGACGTCAGGCGCGTGACCGCCGCCGCAGCCTTCGATATGAAAGGCGTGAATGGTGCGACCTTCGAGCACGGCAATCGTGTCAGCCACGCTCATAGCTTCGTTCAGGCCATCGGAGTGGAGCGCGACCTGGACGTCATAGTCATCCGCCACGCGCAGGGCCGTATCGATGGAGCGCGGATGGGCGCCGAGGTCCTCATGCACTTTGAATCCGCAGGCCCCTCCTTCCTCGAGGGCTTCAAGAAGCGGCGCAGGATTCGAGGATGACCCGCGCGCAAGAAACCCGATGTTGACGGGCCAAGCATCAAATGCCGAAAAAGCGTGCGACAGGGCCCATGGTGAGT
>OBLU010002205.1_pt1 | contig 18055 bp, 14 predicted proteins | sample 1518681 | NCBI WGS metagenome assembly OBLU01 (sample SAMEA3539304, study PRJEB22396) | soil metagenome | biome: tundra; feature: field; material: soil | place: USA | collected 2010-05 | depth 0.15 m | reverse complement strand
CCTCAAAGTTCGGATACGTCTGCGCGAACACGGAATCCAGCGTTTCCCGGATACGTTCCGCAGCCTGATACGCAGGAATGATGACGCTCACCAAAGGTTGTTGCCGCTCGTCCAAGATGCACACCCCTCCCGCGACCCTGATCCAGCAAACCGAAGTCCAACACGGCTCCAGTATCCCAGTCTAACTGTTTGATTTTAATGGATGTTTACAGTCGGTAGGAAGCGGCACTGAAATCTCTTGGGCAAGCGACCATCTATTGTGGGTAATTTGTTTCCCTTTCTTGCCCCGGCCGCTTACCGACCACGCTTCAGGGCCCGGGTAAACTCCGCCACAGGCAAGGTATTCAGCACATCTTCCTTCTTGAGCCAGGCCCGCCGCGCCTGCAGAATTCCGTAGCGCATTTTCTCCATGTGCGAGGTGTGGTGGGAATCGGTGTTGATGACAATTTTCACGCCATGCTCTTTCGCCAGGCGCAGATGAACGTCGCTAAGGTCGAGCCGGTCGGGGTAGGAGTTCAGTTCCATCCCTACTTTGTGTTTGGCCGCCGCTTTGAGCACGGCGTCAAGATCGAACTGGTAGGCCTCGCGGCGCAGCAGCAGGCGTCCGGTGGGATGCCCGATCAGCGAGGTATTGGGATTGGCAATTGCCTTCAGCAGCCGGTCGGTCATGGCGGCGCGATCCTGGTTGAACTGCGAATGCACGCTGGCGATGACGATGTCCATTTGCTCGAGCACCGAGTCGGAGAGATCGAGCGCGCCATCGCCCAGAATGTCCACTTCGATTCCCGCGAAAATCCTGATGCCCTTCATCTTCTTTTCGACCGCGCGAATCCTTTCGATGTGCGCCAGTGCGCGTTCGTCGGTGAGGCCGTTGGCGAAAGCAAGATTTTTCGAGTGGTCGGTGATCGCCATGTACTCGTAGCCGCGTTCCCGTGCCGCCTCCGCCATCTCTTCAATGGTGTTGCGTCCGTCGGTTTCGACGGTGTGCATATGCACGTCTCCGCGGATGTCGGATAGTTCGATCAGCACGGGCAGCGTGTGTCCGGCGGCGGCTTCGATCTCTCCAAGATTCTCGCGCAATTCGGGAGGAATGAAGTCGAGCTTGAGCTTGGCGTAGATTTCTTCTTCGGTCTTGCGCGCGACCGGCTTCGCGTCTTCGACTTTAGCGAGGCTATATTCGTTGAGCGTGAAGCCCATCTTGAGCGCGCGCTGGCGCAAGGCCACGTTGTGCGCCTTGGAGCCGGTGAAATATTGCATGGCCGCTCCGAAGGATTCGGGAGGCAGCAGGCGCACGTCTACCTGCATGCCATTGCGATGGCGGAAGCTGACCTTGTTTTCTCCTTGCGCGATCACGTCCATCAGCCCAGGGAAGCGGAGTAGATGTTCGATGATCTTCTGCCGCGGTTCTGCCTCTATGCAGGCGTTGCCCGTGACCAGGATGTCGAGGTCGCCTACGGTTTCGCGTCCGCGGCGCAGCGATCCGGCGGGCGTAACTTTTTCGACGCCCAGATCGCCCAATGAAGCAGCCAGCAGATGCTCCACCAGTTTTTCGGCCAGTTCTTCGGCGGTATCGAGCAGGAATCGTCCCGCGATGCGGCGATAGTCTTCAATCGCCTTAAGCAGCTTCAGTTCGTGTTTTTCGCCCATGCGCGGCAGCGTGCGGATCTTGCCCTCGCGCGCCAGTTTCTCTACGCCCTCGAGGTCGCTGACCTGGTAGGCGCTCCAGATCAAGGCAATCGTCTTCGGCCCCAGACCCTGAATCTTGAGCAGTTCGAGCATCGAGGGGCGGTATTTTTTCAGGAGTTCGGCGTGCGCTTCGATGCGGCCATCTTTGAAAAGCATCTGCAGATTGGCCAGCATGCCTTTGCCGATGCCCTGTATTTCGAGAAGTTTCTTCGGCTCCTGAATCAGGTCGGCCACCTGTTGCGGCAGCGCTTCAATGGCCTGCGCGGCGTTGCGATAAGAGCGCACCCGAAACGAGTCCTGCCCGTCGATCTCCAGCAGATCGGCAGTCTCGTAGAGAATTCCGGCGATGGCTTTGTTGTCCATCCAAAGCTGTCGGGTTTCGGCCCAGGACGATGGTTGTAACGAGAATGATTGTAACGCCGATGAATGGTCGCAGCGGGAGTTAGCAGGGACCGGAGGACACAGCCAGCCCGCGCGTCGAGCGCACATACAGCTTGATCCGCAAAACCGGCCTGAGTAATGCGACCTCAGGGGACCTTGGTCACATTGGCCGCTTGCGGCCCTTTCTGTCCCTGGACGATCTCAAACTCCACCTTGTCGCCCTCCTGCAGGCTCTTGTACCCTTCGGTGGTGATTGAGCTGTAGTGAATGAATACATCCGGTCCATCGTCTCGGCCGAGGAAGCCGTATCCCTTGGCGTTGTTGAACCACTTGACGGTGCCTTTGAAACGTTCCACGTGCGCCCCTCTTTCTTGCGGATTTCCCCGAAAAGGCGCGATTTCAGGGCCCGCAAAAAAATGTGTAGGAATTGTGCTGCTCACCGGGGGTGCTGTCAAGGCTCAGCGTCACACATCCGTGTTCGTGGGCAAGAGCCGCTCGTGTAGGGCCCAAGCCGAGCGCAGCTCGGCCTCGCATCAAAGGGCGGTATTGGCACCACATTCCGCCGTGCCGTTATGACCGCGGAAATGCTCGCGCTTCAGCGACTGGGGTCGGCTTCTTGCGCCTCCAATTAGCTTCTTCGCAGGCCGGCCCTCTAGCGCGCTGGTCGCGCCGTCTGAGCCAGCCACAAGATCCCCGAGATAGTCTTGGCGTCGCGGATGCGTCCATTGAGCGCCATCCGTTTCGCCTCCGATAAAGCGAAAAACCTGATTGCGATCTTCTCGTCCGGCTCGGGCTGGGCTTCGCCAGCCCGGAGACCGCGGGCCAGGTAGATGGTCATGGTTTCGTCGAGGAAACCGGGGCTCACGTAAAAATGCAGGATTCTCTTCCACTGGCGAGCGCTGTAGCCGGTTTCTTCAAATAACTCGCGCTTGGCGGCGGTGAGCGATGTTTCGCCATCGTCAATGCGTCCGGCGGGCAGCTCCCACATCATGGACTGCGCGGCGTGGCGATACTGGCGCTCGAGCAGGATGCGCGGCTCGGCTTTGCGGGGCGCCTTCGCCGAGTTATCGAGGGCCAGATCATCGACGACCGCATCCTCGACGGCCAGAACAACGATGGAGCCGGAATGCCGTATGACATCGCGGCGGGCGCGCACGCCTCCCGGCTCTTCCACTTCATCAGTGGTGACGCTGAACACCGGGCCCTGGAAACGGATGCGGGAAGAGAGGACGCGCCCTTGCTTTAATTTCGTTCCTGCTGATTTCGCCATGACAACAATATTAAGGTATGCTGCGCCGGTGAGCCGAAAACCCATTACCGAAAAGATGACCGGAAGAACAAAGATGACCAGGAAAACGATGACCGGAAAGCCCTCCATAGCCATCGTCGGGGCCGGGAGCCTGGCGACTTTTCTGGCCGTAGCGCTGCACAACGCCGGTTTCCCAATTACCGAGATCATAGCGCGCGACTCGCCGCGATCGCGCCAGCGCGCTCGCGCGCTGGCCGCGAAGGTGGGCGCTCAAACCGTCACCGCACATTCCGCCGCGCTGGACGCCATCTTGCTGTGGCTCTGCGTTCCAGATCGTGAGATTCGCGGCGCGGCTGGGGTTTTGTCAGATCATCTGGTTGCTCGCGCGCTGCTTCAGCAGAATATTGTTCAGCAGAAAGTTAACGCCCGTTTTGCCCTGCACTCCAGCGGAGCGCTCTCCAGCCGCGAACTCGATCCTCTACGCAAAGCAGGCGCCGCGGTCGCGTCGGTGCATCCGCTGATGACCTTCGTTGCCGGCGCGCATCCTTCAGAGCATCCTTCCATGACAGGTGTGCCTTTTGCCATCGAAGGCGATGACGAGGCTACGCGCGTTGCCAGGCGGATCGTCCGCGCGCTGGGAGGCGAGAGCTTTTCATTGCCCGCGGCGCGCAAAGCCGCATACCACGCGTGGGCCACGATGACTTCGCCGCTGCTGCTAGCGTTCCTGGTGACACTCGAAGAAGCCGCCCGCGCCGCCGGACTAACGCGGCAGGATGCGCGCCATAAGAGCCTGCCTATCATCCGCCAGACTTTGGCCAACTACTCGCGCCTCGGTCCAGCGCACTCATTCAGTGGCCCGCTGGTTCGTGGAGACGCGGAGACGGTGGCGAAACACCTGGCGGTGCTGAAGAAGCATCCCGGAGCGCGCGAGGTTTATGTGGCGCTGGCGCGAGCCGCAATGCGCGATCTCCCGGTGAAGAACCAGGATGAACTAAAACAGTTGCTGCGTGCGCTGTAATTCTGATCCTTTACCGTGACCGCGAGATCAGTCATATAGTGGAGGGACGGGCGTCTCGCCCGTCCAGCCGGGAGGGGACGCCCGGCTCTCCATCAGGATGCTTGGATCGACAGCAGTAACAATCACGCGGTCGTGGCACTAATGCTGAACTCGGCGACTGCTGAACAGATGTCCAAGCTTCTCTTGCTTCGTCCTTAAATATTCTTCGGTATGTTCCGTGGGCGCGACTTCGCACGGCACGCGCTCGGTCACTTGTATACCGGCGTTTTCGAGCGCAGCGACTTTATCGGGATTATTCGACAGCAAGCGCACCCGCTTGATGTCCAACGCCTTCAGGATCGCGACCGGCATTTGGAACTCGCGCTGGTCGGCCTTAAAACCAAGGCGCTCGTTCGCTTCCACCGTGTCAAATCCGCTGTCCTGGAGCGCATAGGCCTGTAGTTTCGCCATTAGCCCAATGCCGCGGCCCTCCTGCTGCTCATAGATAAGGACGCCCGCCCCCAGTTGGGCGATCATCGAGAGCGCCATTTCGAGCTGCTGGCGGCAATCGCAGCGCAGCGAGCCAAACACGTCGCCGGTCAGACACTGCGAGTGAATGCGCACCAGCGGCGACCCGGAGTGCACCTCGCCCATCACCAGCGCCACCGCCTCTTCGGTCCTGGTGTCGTCGCCCGATGCTGACGCCCTGGTCGCAAACCCATGAATCAGGAAGTGTCCCCAGCGTGTCGGGAAGTCCGCGGACGCCACTTGTTTTACCTTTAAAGAACTCACCGCTAAATTATAGTCTCCGATTTCAGGTACACACCGCTGCGAGTGCTCAGTCTCCCGATGGTCCATGCTTTGAGTGTTCCACTGCGCGCGCGGCGGACACAGTTGCAAAATCACCTGTGGATAGGCGAAATGGAGTGACGGCTGCTAAAATCAAAAAAGTAAACTCGCCGCCAAATGGGGCTATAGCTCAGCTGGGAGAGCGCATCGTTCGCAACGATGAGGTCGTCGGTTCGAGCCCGACTAGCTCCACCAATCTTCAAATTGGGTTACTATGCAAAATCAAACCGGAGCAGAGTACTCTCACGGTCCCATGCCCGGAAGGAGCACGCTTCGATGAAAAGCTCTGCATGTATTTCCCTGGCGATCTTCATGTTGACCTTGACCGCTCTCGCACAGATGCCATCCAACCCCGCGCCGCCCAACACCCCCAAGCGTCCGGTCACCGACGAATATCACGGCGTAACCGTAACCGACGACTACCGCTGGCTGGAGAACTGGAACGATCCCGAAGTCAAACAGTGGAGCGCCGCCCAGAACGTCCACGCTCGCGGGTATCTGGACAATCTGCAGGACCGCGCCGCCATTAAACAGCGTTTCCAGCAGCTTATCAGCGCCGGTTCGGTCAGCTACTTCTCCCTGCAATTCCGAGGCGGAACTCTGTTCGCTATGAAAAGCCAGCCGCCCAAGCAGCAGCCCCTGCTCGTTGCTCTAGGTTCGGCGGCAGATCCCGCCAGCGAGAAAGTCGTCTTCGATCCCAACGCGGCCAGCGCAAAAGGGTCGCTGGCCGTGGATTTTTACGTTCCTTCCCTCGACGGCAAGCTCGTCGCCGTCGCGCTCTCCGAAAACGGCTCGGAAGACAGTGCAGCCCACGTCTTCGAAGTCGCCACCGGGAAGGAACTTCCAGATCGCGTGCCGCGCGTCAACTTCGCAACTGCCGGAGGCAGCCTCGACTGGAAAGCCGATAGCTCCGGCTTTTATTACACGCGCTATCCACAAGGCAACGAGCGGCCACCGGAAGACGCCAATTTCTATCAGCAAGTTTACTTTCACAAGCTCGGCGCCGACTCCCGCCAGGACACCTACGTCATCGGCAAGGATTTCCCGCGTATCGCTGAAATTCATTTGCGCACCAGCGACGACGGCCGCTGGCTGATCGCAACCGTGGGGAACGGTGACGGCGGCCAGTTTGCTCACTATCTCATGGACGCAGCCGGACACTGGACCCAGCTCACCCGTTTCGAAGACGAAGTTGTCTCCGTCAAAGTGGCGCCCGATGACAGTCTCGACCTGCTCTCCTACAAGAACTCTCCACGTGGCCAGATTTTGCGTATGCCCCTTTCCCCCCGCGATCTTGCCAAAGCGGATCTGGCGCAAGCCCAGGTCATCGTTCCCCAAAGCTCCGGCGCTGGCCTCGACGAGAACGCACACGCCTCCATCGAAGGCTTCCTGCCGGTTCCCGGACGCCTTTACGTAACCGACATCATCGGCGGTCCCTCTCGCGTACGCGTCTTTGATCCTCAGGGCCACCCGCTACCGGCTCCATCACTGCCGCCGATCTCGGCCGTCGATGCTGTGGTGTCCATCGGCGACGGCAATGTGCTGTTCCACGCCGCCACCTATCTCCATCCCGCCGCCTGGTATCGTTTTGACGCTGCCAGCGGAAAATCCATCCGCACCGCTATCTCCCAGGTTTCCCCCTACAACTTCGACGACGCCGAAGTCGTGCGCGAATTCGCCGTTTCCAAAGACGGCACGCGCGTGCCGCTCAACATCATCCGCCGCAAAGGCACGAAGCTTGACGGCAGCAATCCCACGCTGCTCTACGGCTACGGCGGCTACGGCGCCAGCCAGAAGCCGTTCCTCGCGGGATCGAACGCACGCATCTGGCTTGACCAGGGCGGCGTTTACGCGTTCACCAACCTTCGTGGCGGCGGCGAATACGGCCAGGAATGGCACAAAGCCGGCAACCTCACCCACAAGCAGAACGTCTTCGACGATTTCATCGCCTGCGCTCAATACCTCATCGACCAGAAATACACCTCGCCCAGTCATCTCGCCATCCTCGGCGGCAGCAACGGCGGCCTTTTGATGGGCGCAGCGTTCACCCAACGTCCCGACCTGTTTCGCGCGGTCGTCTCCCATGTCGGAATCTACGACATGCTGCGCGTTGAACTCGACCCAAACGGCGCATTCAATACGACGGAGTTTGGCACCGTGAAAAATCGGGACCAGTTCGAGGCGCTTTATGCCTACTCCCCCTATCACCATGTAAAAGACGGCACCACCTATCCGGCAGTTCTCTTTCTGACGGGCGAAAATGACCACCGCGTCAATCCGCTTAACTCGCGCAAGATGACGGCGCGATTGCAAGCCGCCAATGGCTCGAACCATCCCATTTTGCTTCGCACCTCGTCGAACACCGGCCACGGCATCGGCACCGCGCTCAACGAACGTATCGAACAGGGAGCTGATGTCTTCAGCTTCCTGTTTGATCAGTTGGGAATCAAGTACGTGCCGGTAGCGAAGTGAAAGGGATAGGCAATCCCTAAAGCGTGAGAGGCCGTAATCTCCCATTCCATCGGGGTGAACGCGTTAGCGCCACTGGCTCGCCGCCCCTGCTAAGCTCATTCCTGCGTGAATCGGAAATGCGACGTCATCATTCTCGGAGCCGGCGCGGCTGGCCTGATGTGTGCCATTGAAGCCGGCAAGCTGGGCCGCAGTGTTTTGGTGCTCGAACGCGCGGATCGAATCGGCAAGAAAATCCTGATCTCCGGCGGCGGCCGCTGCAATTTCACCAACCTCCACACCGGCCCGGAGAACTTTCTTTCGTCCAATCGACACTTCGCCAAGTCGGCGCTCGCCCGCTACACTCCGGCGGACTTCGTGCGCCTCGTCGAAAAACATCGCATTCCATACCACGAGAAGAAGCTCGGCCAGTTATTCTGCGATCGAGCGGCGAGCGACATCACGGCAATGCTCGAGCAGGAATGCCGCGACGCTGGAGTTGAAATCCGGTGCGACACGAAAGTGAGTGCGCTGCTGAAGAACGAGTTGCTGAAGAACGAGCCGCACAAGAATGACCAGTTCACCGTGCAAGCCGAGGACGCCAGTTTCGCCGCGCCCCGCCTGGTGGTCGCCACCGGAGGCTTATCCATCGCGAAAATCGGCGCCACCTCATTTGGTTACGATCTGGCCCGGCAATTCGGCCTGAAGATCGAGCCCCCACGCGCCGCCCTCGTCCCTCTCACCTTTAGCGAACGGGACCGCAAGCGCTGGTGCGATTTGGCGGGAGTCTCCACCGAAGTGGTTGCTTCCACTCGTAGCACGAAGCGCAGCACGAAACAAGCGTTCCGCGAAAACATGCTCTTCACTCATCACGGCATCAGCGGGCCCGCTATTCTCCAAATCTCTTCTTACTGGGACGGCAAGACGCCGATCCATCTCGACCTTGCGCCCGACCGCAATCTCACCGCCGATTTGCGCAGGCGGGGAAATCGCGACCAGTCGAGTTGGAAATCGCTGCTGAGAGAAGTCCTGCCTCGCCGCTTCGCGGATCGCTGGCTCGAAACCTATCCTTTAGACGGCAACTCCGATCGCGCCCTGGCTGACGCCGAACATCGACTGCATGCGTGGGATGTCAAGCCGGAAGCAACCGAGGGTTACGGAAAAGCGGAAGTCACCGCGGGCGGCGTCGATACCAACGAACTTTCTGCCAAGACCATGGAATCCCGGAAAGTGCCCGGCCTTTTCTTCATCGGAGAAGTGGTCGACGTCACCGGCCAACTCGGCGGCTTCAACTTCCAATGGGCATGGGCGTCCGGATTTTGCGCCGGACAGGCAGTGTGAGGCAACCGGGGATTGGTGATCGTAATTTCACACCATGGCCAATTGATTTTCAATTACCAATTACAAATTACCAATCACAAATTCTAAATCTCCGCGCCTTCCTGCATGAACGGCATACGAGCCAGAATTTCCGCGGCCCGCTCCAGTTGTTTCAGGTCTTCACCGGTGAAGTCTGTGCCCGCGAGCGAAGCATCCAGCCCTTTGCGCGAAACTTGTACCACTCCCATCACATTTCCTCCGGAGCGCACCACGGGAACGGACATGATTTTCTGAATCGGCATTTGCTCTTGGCTTCGATCTTCTTCCCCGGCCCCCAGCTTGACCGCTTCAAACAGGCTGACATGTTTTACGCGCGTAAAGGCATTCGACAGAAGTGGAGTGCGAGTCGCTGCCGTCCGGGCTGCCACCGCCGATCCGGTCAGCGGCAGTACGCCCGCGGATCGCAGTTCCGGTGGAAAGATAAATCGCAGACTACCCTTTTCTAACCTGAGCAGTGCCACTTCGCTGCGGCGCACATGCAGGGCCTGCGCCAGCTTCAGACAGACTCGATCCGAACTTGGAGATTCCGAAACCATTCTCTCCAAGTCGCTGACGCTGGCCTTGGCGGCCTTAGCGGCAAAACCTTGATTGCTAGTCGATGACATAGTTGTGCCCTTGGGGCTGTCCTTAGCTATCCTGCGGGCACCAGCAAGTTTTCGACAAGTTACCAGAGTGCTTTTGCAGCTTTCCGGCACCGTAATCTTGGCCCTGTCCAAAAGAGTAACTTTTCTTATACGGCGGAACGAATTTTTCTATGCCTTGCGGCACAATTCCACAGGCATTCGCGATATAGTGAGACAGATCGTTCTTCGCAAATAGTCGAATAGCGGCTAATTGGAGTACGCGAATGTCGCTTATTCGTTACGTAAGACCATTCTTGGAATTGGGTATCTGTAAGGAGCACCGCATGGCTCGCAAGACAACCACAAGCTCTACCACCAGTCGCAGCAAGAAAACCGCAGCCTCGATTCAGCCTGCCGCTGTGCAGGTTGCGCCCGAAGTTCCGAAGAATGGGAAGCCGTCCAACCTCGTTGTGGTCGATCTCCCTGTCAATCTCCCTGTCAATCTCGAAGAAGAGATTCGCCGCCGCGCCTATGAACTCTACCTGCAGCGCAGAGCGACTGCGGGCAACGAGAACGTCAACGGCGACGAGAACACGGATTGGCTGATTGCGGAGCGCGAGATCCGTTTGCGCTACGGCAATCAGGAACGGCGCAGGGCATAGCTCCCAGCGGGATCCGAGCAACGGAACCTTACCGAGAGCTGACGGACTTCCTACTTGGCTCTGTGCCGGACGCGATACGACTGCCGCTCGAAGCCCGACTGCTCCTATGAACGAGCCTGAGTACGAACCAGCCTGAGTACGAACGCGCGCCAGCCAGTGTCGCAGGCGGTCGATGGAGTTACTGCTGTACCGCCTGAATCAGCGCCGGCCTCACCTGTTCGCGCTGAATTTCTGAGGCGTCCCACGCACCGCCCAGAGCCTTCACCAGGTAAACCGAAGTGACCATTTGCTGACCGAGCAGCTGCGTTGCCAGGCGTTCGTTGCTCAGCAGCGTGGATTGTGCGGTAATAACATCAAGATAAGTGGTGACGCCGCCGACATAACGGTCATTGGCGAGGTTGAGCGCGCGGCGCGAGTCGGCGACCGCTGCCTGCTGAGTTTTCGCAGCCTGGTTAAGCAGCGCCAGGCCGGAAAGCCCATCCTCCACCTGCTGAAATGCAACCAGCACTGACTCGCGATAATTCGCGACCGATTCGTCATAGGCCGCACGGCTGGACGCCAGGTTGGCGCGATTGCGGCCGCCATTAAAGATCGGCTGCAGCACATCGCCACCCAGCGACCACAAAGCGCTGGGAGCACTAATCAATGTGGCAATGTCGCGGCTCTCCCATCCGCCGCTTCCCGACAGCGTGATATGCGGATAAAACGCAGCCATGGCTATGCCGACCTGCGCATTTTCGAATGCCATCCGGCGCTCGCTGGTAGCGACGTCAGGCCGGCGCTCCAGAATCTCAGATGGAACTCCGGTGGGAATCGCTGGTGGGGTAGCGTCGAACGGCGCTTCAGCCACGCTGAAAGCCGACGCGGACTTCCCCGTCAGCACGGCGATGGCATGTTCGTATTGTGCCCGCTGCTGCAGCACGAGCTGAAGCTGCGTCGCCGTCGAATCCAGCAACGCGGCCTGCTGCGCGACTTCCAGCCCATTCGCGACTCCGCCTTCGTGACGGTGGTTGACCAGGTCCAATCCTCTTTGCTGAATTTCGACCGACTGCCGTACTACTCCAGCCTCACGGTCAAGTTCGCGCAAATTGAAATAGTCGGCGGCGAGTTCGGCGGTCAGCACCAGGCGGACATTTTCCAGGTCGGCAGCACTCCCCTGCAGCGAAGCGTTGGCCGCTTCGAGAGTGCGGCGCACGCGTCCGAATAAATCAAGCTCGTAGCTCACGGAAAACGGAACGGTAAATACGTTTTCGGTGTCGGGTCTAAGCGGAGGCGTGCCGCCCTCGAGCGGACGGTTGCCGGAGAGGCGCATTCGTTGGCCGCTGGGATCGGCGCTGAGCGTGGGAAAGTACGCCGAGGAGGCAATCCGCGCCTGTGCCCGCGCCTGGGAAAGGCGATCCTGCGCTGCCGCCAGCGACTGGTTTGCCTGAAGCAGTTCTTGCTCCAGCCGGTCTAGTTCCGCGTCATGAAATATCTGCCACCACGCGCCCTTGGGAATTGCATCCTTCGGAGCCGCCGCCTGCCACGGCCCTTCGCCTTTCCACGTGTCAGGCACCTGCGCGGTGGGCCGCTTATATCCTGGCCCGACGGTGCAGCCCAGAGTGCACGCCAAGCTACAGCCCGCAAGCAACGCAGCGGCCAGCAAGGCAACGGTCGATTTACTCTTACTTGTGGCGGTACTTGTGATGCCTGGCGGCAATCGCTTCACGAGCGAGCATCTCCTGCGTTCGGCTTGGCGACGTGCACCTTCTGCCCTTCCTCAAGTGAGTCGGAGGGATTGATGATGATCTGATCGCTCACCTCGAGCCCGCCCAGAATTTCGAGCGTAGCGCCGAAGTCGCGCCCAATGCTGATCGGGCGCAAATGCACCTTGCCGTCCTTGTCGACGACCGCGACCTGCGGTCCCTCGGCGCGGAACAGCATGGCGTTTACCGGGATCGTAATCCTTGGTACAGAAGTCCCAGTCGCAAAATGCACCTGGCCGAAAGAACCGGGCAGCAGCTTGCCATCTTTGTTGGGAACATCCACTTCCGTGTTCAGGGTGCGCGTCGCGGGATCGATGGAATCGGCGGTGCGAACTACCGCTCCCAAAAATTTCTGGCCGGGAAACTCCTGGAGCGTAACGTTCGCCTTCATCCCAACTTTCATGTTCGGCGCGTACGCCTGCGGAACACTGACGTAAACACGAAGCGGGTCGACGCGCGCGATATCGAACAGCTCTTTGCCAGCCACCCCCGCCCCGGAATTGATGAGCGCGCCCGGATCGACATTGCGCCGGGTAAGCACGCCGGAAAAAGGAGCGTATACGTTCTTGAAAGACTCGAGCTGTTCGAGGCGGCGAACATTCGCGTCCCCTGCCGCAAGGTTGGCGAGCGCCTGCTGGTAGCCGCTCGCTTGCTGGTCGGCTTCCTGCTGCGAAACCGAGTCGGACTTGAGCAGATTCGCCCAACGGTCGGCGGAGATCTTCGCCAACCCCAGCGCCGCCTTAATCTGTTCGCGGCTGGCTCGGGCCTGGGAGAGTTCCTGATCGACTTCGGGAGTGTCGATCGCCGCCAGCAATTCCCCCTTCTGAATCTTGCTTCCCATGTCCTTGTACCAGCGTAAGAGGTAGCCGTTGGTGCGGGCAAAAATGGGGGACTCCATAAAGGCCTGCAAATTTCCGGGCAACACCAGTTCATCGTTTCCCGGCTCGGCTTGCGGTTCCACCACGGCGACGGTCGGAACCGAAACGGCTTCGGTTTCTTTGGCCAGCGCGTCGGTTTCGCTCTTCCGGTTCAGAAACGTAACTGCGCCCGCGGTGATCAGAACGAGCAGCGCGGCGCCAATCAGAAGCTTGGCCCGGCCTGCCGGAGTGGGACCCAGATCGGAAGGCTGATAGTCATCCGGGCGCACGGCCTCCGTCTCGTTCTGCTCGGTCGTTACGGGCGCCGGTTGTATTGGCATGATTGCGGTCTCCAAAACATTCTCTGCTTCTCTTCTTCCCTACTTTTACTTCGGTCTACTTCCGCTCCGACTGCTGCTCTGCTTCGTGACGGCCATGAATAATCGTAAACACACTGGGCACGAAAAATAATGTGGCTACGGTGGCGAAGAGCAGGCCGCCAATCACGGCGCGGCCCAACGGTGCGTTTTGCTCACCGCCCTCTCCCATGCCCAGCGCCATCGGCACCATGCCGATAATCATGGCGAGAGCCGTCATAATGACCGGCCGTATGCGCGTGTGGCCCGCTTCCAGAGCCGCTTGCCGCGCGGGCGCTCCCGCATTCATGCGGTCACGTGAAAACGAGACCAGCAGAATCGAATTCGCGGTCGCCACCCCCATGCACATGACCGCGCCCGTCAGCGACGGAACACTGAGCGTGGTGCGCGTGATCAGCAGGAACCAGCAGATTCCCGCCAGCGCTCCCGGCAACGCAGTAATGATGATAAAGGGATCGAGCCACGACTGAAAGTTGACCACGATCAGCAAGTAGACGAGCACGATCGCGCCCAGAAGTCCAACGCCCAGGCCGAAGAACGAGGACTCCATCGTCTCAATCTGCCCCCGAACCACGATTTGCGTCCCGCGCGGCAGATGGTCCTGGAATGGTTTGAGCGCCTTCATGATGTCCGACGCCACCCCGCCCAAATCGCGCCCCTGCGTGCTGGCATACACATCGATGACCGGCTGCACGTTGTAATGGTTGACCACGGCGGGACGCGCCGCCGGCGTGAGTTGAGCCAGATTGCCGAGCACCTGCGGAGTCGTCTGCGCGCCCGTCACCGGCGTGTTCATCAAGTCCTGCACCGATGTCATATGATACTGCGGCGTCTGGATGGCGATGTTATAACTCACACCGTTCTTTGGATTAAGCCAGAAATTGGGAGCCGTCTGGAAGCTTCCACTCAAGCTGATCAGCACGCTTTGTGCGACTTGTTGGGCATTCAGTCCGACCTGGTTGATGCGCGTGCGGTCCATGTCGAGGTAGAGAGTGGGCAAGCCCATCATTTGCTGCACATGTACGTCGGCGGTGCCGGGAATCTGGCGCAGCCGATTTGCGATTCCCTGCGCGATGTAGTAGCTTCCGCGCATATCGGCGCCCACTACCTGAATATCGACCGGCGCGGGCAAGCCAAAATTAAGAATTTGCGACACGATGTCGGCGGGCTGAAAGAAGAACTCCACGCCCGGGAAACGCGATGGGAGTTCGCGGCGCAACCGGCGCACGTATTGCGCCGTCGGATGATGGTGTTCCGGATTCAGCGAAATCAGAATTTCTGCGTCACCTGTTCCAATCACGCCCGAACTGCTGTAGGAAAGATTCAAGCCGGAGTATGGAACGCCGACATTGTCCAGCACGGTCTGCAACTCTTCCTTCGGAATCTCGCTGCGCAACACGCGCTCCACTTCATCGCACAGACGCGCGGTCTCCTCCACGCGCAGGCCGGGCCGGGCGCGGACGTGCAGCCGAATCAGGCCCGCATCCACTTGCGGGAAAAAGTCCCGCCCCAGAAAGAACACCAGCCCCAGCGACAGAAAACAGAAAGTCGCAAAGCAGAGGGAGAACAATTTCCGGTGCTCGAGCGTGGTCTCCAGCAATTGCCGATAGCTGCCCCGGAACCTTTCAAACCAGCGCTCGAATCCGCGCTGGGATTTTCCCAGGAAGCTTTTCGGCTCGGCGACGCGGTGCTCATGCCCGCGCATGATAAACATCACCATCGTCGGGATCAGGGTCCGCGATAACAGGTATGACGCCAGCATGGCAAAGCTCACCGCTTCCGCCAGCGGAACGAAAAGAAACTTCGCGACTCCAGCCAGAAAAAACATCGGCACAAACACAATGCAGATGCTCAGCGTCGATACGAACGCGGGCACGGCGACCTGTTGCGCGCCGTCGAGGATGGCCTTCTTCATCTCCTTGCCCATGGCCAGATTGCGCTCGATGTTTTCGATTTCCACCGTCGCATCGTCCACCAGGATGCCGACGGCGAGCGCCAGTCCTCCCAGCGTCATGATGTTGATGGTCTCGCCGAGCGCGCTCAGCAGAATCACGGAGACGAAAATCGACAAAGGGATCGAGACCGCGATGATTAAAGTCGGACGCCAATCGCCCAGGAAAATCAGGATCATGACGGCGGTAAGACAGGCAGCGATTAGGCCTTCCCGCAAAACTCCCTGAATTGCCGCGCGCACGAAAAGCGACTGATCGAAAAGGGCCTTGATAGTAAGGTCGCGCGGCAGCGACTGTGCCGCCAGGGGCACCATCGCCTTTATGGCATTGACGACGGTCAGCGTGGAAGCTCCGCCCAGCTTATAGATCGCCATCAGCACGCCGCGCACGCCGTCCTGCCGCACGATGTTGGTTTGCGGCAGAAATCCGTCACGCACGTGCGCCACATCGCGCAGGTAAAGGGTGGACGAGTTCGAGGTCTTCACCGGCAGATCGTTGAGTTCGGCGATGGTCCCCGGCGTGCCGTTCATCTCCACGTAGTACTCGGTCGGCCCGATCTTCGCGGTACCCGCCGGCAGAATCAAGTTCTGCGCGGACACTGCATTGACGATGTCGATGGGCGCCAAACCATAGGCCTGCAATTTGGCGGAATCGAGATCCACCTGCACCTGGCGCGGCTTGCCGCCGTAAGGATACGGAGTGGCCGCGCCCTGGACCGTGGTCAGTTGCGTACGCAGAAAATTCTGCCCCAGATCGAACAACTGCTGTTCCGGCAGCGTCTTGCTGCTCAAGCCCAGTTGCACAATCGGCGTCGTGGATGCCGAATAAGTAACGACCAGCGGCGGAGTCGTGCCTGGAGGCAGTCCGCGCAGCACGGTCTGGCACATCGCCGTCACCTGCGTCACCGCCATGGAAATGTTGACGCCAGGCCGGAAGAAGACCTTGATGACGGCGATTCCGTTCAGCGACTGCGATTCCTGGTGCTCGATGTCGTTGACGGTGACCGTCAATCCGCGCTCGGAGTTGGTCACGATCCGGTCCGCCATCTCCTGCGGCGACATGCCCGTATAGTTCCACACCACGCTGACCACGGGAATGTTGATGTCGGGGAAAATGTCGACCGGGGTACGCAGGATGGTGATCGGCGTAAGAATGATGATGAGCAGGGCCATCACCACAAACGTGTAAGGGCGGCGAAGCGCTAATGCAACAATCCACATAGGACTGACGAAAACTGGTGACGCTGAAATTCAATACTAGCGGAAACTGGTACAGCCGAAGCCGCAGCCCCACACTGGCCTGCGAACTTCCAAATAAGATTCAAAACACTACGTTTCGGATTTAAATTATATTACACTCTAGCCATGGCTCAAAATCATATCCCGCACGCCGGAGCCCGGAACAGAAGTAACGGAGCGAGCGAAAGTAACGGAGCGAACGGGAAGCGCCCGCCCGGGCGGCCGCGCAGTGAGGAATCGCGTCAGTCCATCCTGCGGAGCACCCTGAAACTCCTCAAGCAGGACGGTGGATTCGCGGAGCTGAGCATTGAAGCGGTCGCCGCCGACGCCAATGTTGGCAAGACAACTGTCTACCGTTGGTGGCCGACCAAGGCCGCCCTGGTCGCCGACGCCTTCTCCGCCAGTGCCGACGACGAACTCCGCTTCCCGAATACTGGCTCCGTGCACACTGACATGAGCCTGCAGATGAGGCGCGTGATTCGCATCTTCCGCTCCAAGCGCGGCAAGGTCGTGGCGGCGTTGCTCGCCGGAGGTCAATCGGATCCGGAGTTGATCGAGGCCTTCCGCGACCGATTCCTGTGGCCAAGACGCAGGCAGGCCTATCAAACTCTGCAACGCGGCATTGACCGCGGCGAACTACCCGCCGGCAGCGACCTCGACCTCATCCTCGACTCGCTCTACGGCCCGATCTATATGCGCTTTCTGATCCGGCACGACAAGCTCGACGAAAGCTTCGCCGACGAAATTTGCGGGCTGGTGCTGAAGGGTTTGAAACGCCGGCCGCACGGCAGAAATTAGAGATAGCTGAAACCTGCCGCGAACTGCACCATAACCCAGGGGAACGACCCAACCCCTAAGCCATTTACCTGCTCAAACTTACCGTTCGATCACAAAATCACGCCGGTGCCTGATCGGCCTTGCGCGAACTCACCGCTGAGGTTAGAATTGAAATGCGACCGAAACAGTCGGAATTGAATCCGACTATAAAGGTCGGCTTTTCGCCCAATGCTGAAACTTACCAAGAAAGCGGACTACGGCCTCATGGCCATGAAGCATCTGGCCGAGCACGCCGACCAGGGCGCATGCAGCGCCAAGGATGTGGCCGAGGCCTACAGCATCCCGCAGGAAGCGCTGGCGAAGATCCTGCAACGCCTGGCGAAGGTCGGTTTGATACGGTCGCAGCATGGCATGAACGGCGGTTACACGCTGACGCGGGATCCGAAGACGATTTCAGCGTTCGAAGTCATCAAGGCCATTGACGGGCCGCTGTTCATCACGTCGTGCGTGACCGTGCGCGGTGAATGCGGGCAGAGCGGTCGATGCACCATTCGCGAGCCGCTGCGCAAGGTGAATGAGAGCATCGAGCAGGTGCTGAAGAACATCAAGATTTCTCAGATGAAGGAAGAGCCGGAAGTCATCCAGGTGAAGAAGCTGGAGACCAAAAGGCCAATAGAGTTGATAACGATTTCGTAACGGCAGCAATTCTGCCGCGAGTTAAGGCTTTCTAAAGGAGCTAAGCGATCATGAGCACGAATGGCAACAAGGCGACCCCGACCAATCACGATGCGGAGCAGCACGCGGCTCCCAATGGGATCAAGCTGCCCATCTACATGGATAATCACGCGACCACGCCCATGGATCCGCGGGTTCTCGAAGAAATGCTGCCCTACT
>OBLU010002204.1_pt1 | contig 18061 bp, 14 predicted proteins | sample 1518681 | NCBI WGS metagenome assembly OBLU01 (sample SAMEA3539304, study PRJEB22396) | soil metagenome | biome: tundra; feature: field; material: soil | place: USA | collected 2010-05 | depth 0.15 m | reverse complement strand
ATTGCGTTCAGGACGAACAGAACCGCGAAGAAGATCGTCCAGCGATTGAGGTTGCGCTCGACCATCGAGCCGCCGCCGAGCGGGCCCTGGCCGCTGCCCACTCCGAAGGCCCCGGATAGGCCGGAGTCCTTGCCGGAGTGCATCAGGATCAGGAAGATGACGATCACCGAGATCGCGACCTGGAGGACCGAGAGAATCGTTTCCATCGTCGCTCAAGGGTACAGGTGAGCGGGCCCTAAGGACACGGAGCAGTCGTCGTCGTGGTGCTCGTGGAGCCGTCGGCGTAGGTGAAATCGGCCGCGAACGGGAAGCCTCCCGCCGGGCAGCGTGAGGGCACGACGACCGTGTTGGGGTTATGCGCCTGAAAGCGCATGCCGCCGATCGTCAGCGTGAAGGAGACCGTCGAGGCGTCCGGCTCCAGCGGGATCGTGGGAATCGGGGGGATCGACATCACCAGCTTTTCGCCATAGGGAGCGCGATCCGGAAGTACCACGCCGGTGATCACGACCCGCTCCTCGAGCGGCGAATAGCCCTGGCCGAGGATCTCGATCGTCGGATTGCTGCCCTGCAATGGGCCGATAAAGGCCCACACGGTGGCTTCCTCGCGTTCGAGTTCAGATCCCGCGTGCACATCCGCGATCGCTCGCCCGCTGCCGATCTGCGATCGCGCCGGGCAGCCGCTCGCGCCGTGCGCCTGCAGATGTGCCCTGGTGCAGTCGCGCAGGGTCGGTATGTGCATCTGCAGCCCGGGAGGGAGGTGCACGACCGCCCTGCGCACCGGCGATGGCGCGCCGAATTCTCCGCCGCTGTAGTGGACCGTGAAGGTGAAGGCGGCCTTCGCGCCCAACCGATCGGGCGAGAACGACGCTCTGATCGCGGCCGTCGTTTCGGAGGTCGCGGGTTCCGCCCCGGCGGGCGCCGCGAGTGCGACGAACAGCGTCAGGGCGACACAGATTGCTGCCGCGATGCCGGCTGCACGGGCGATCGGAGATCGGCCGACACGAGCGGCGACGATCGCCGCGGGGCTGGACCGGGTGTTGGTGGATGCGCGGGGCATCAGCTCTCCTCCTACCCCTACGGGCAGGGGATGGTGCCCTTGACGGTGTTGGTGGTGCCGTCCGCGAAGCCGACTTCCGTCTTATACGGAAAGCCGCCGTGGGGGCACTTCTTGGGGACGATGATTCCCTTGACGTGGAACAGCGTGCGCTTGCCGTGGACCGTCTTGTAGTAGGCGGCGTTCGGAGCGCCGAGCGTGATGAAGATTTCTTCCGCCGAGGCATCGGAGGCGCCGGGCAGCGTCGGGATCAACGGCACCATGAATGTGAACCCGAGCCCGTACGGCTTGGGCTCCTTGACCACCTGGGCCTTGAGCACGAGCTGCACCGAGACCGGCGTGATCGCATTCAGGTAGGCCAGCAGCACGAGGTGCCCGTTTTCGTTGGGCCCGCGGAAGAAGTTGAGCGTGAAGTGCTCTTTGATGACTTCTTTGGCCAGCTCCAGCACCCCTGTCCCGCCGCCGAAGCCGGCTTTGGAGTCGGTCGGGCAGGCTTTCGGTTCGAGCGTGGCTTCCAGTGTCGCGGGATTGCACACCCCGACGCCTTCCACATTCAGCCCCAGCCCCGCCGGGCCCATCACGGTGGTCTTGATGATCGGCGTCGGGACGAGTTCATTGGTCGAATGGATCGTCGCGGTGCCGTGCACGTTTGTGGGTGCGCCCAGCTTGTCCGGAGAGAAAGCGGCGGTGACCGTCAAGGTCTCCGCGCCCAGCGCGACAGCCGCGACTACAAGCAGCGCACAGACAGCGATCGCCGCGACGATGATCCGAACTTTGGGCATTGCGCTCCCCCGCTCCTCTTAGCCGCCTGACGTTAGCCGCCGGACGTGTTGTCAGACTCATCGCTCCGATCAACCCTGGGGAGGAAGGATAGAGCCGTTTGCGACAAACTGTCGCGGTGGGGGCCAAGCTGAGGTTGCGGGCAGGAGGATCGCCCGTGTCCTCGAAAAGGCAGCGAATGCCGGTTTTCGGGCGATTTGTTGGGGCGATTACGAATCCTTTACGGGTTCTTGCTTGTCTGCCGATATGAATGCCTGTGGGCGTGCCCCCGATCGTGGGCTAGCTGCGCCGACCACGACCCGACCACGACTATGGGACCGCACGATGACCAACTTCGACGCAGGCCGCCGATGACCCCGACCAGCCCTCGCCGCTGGGCGTGGCGCGCAATGCTGTCCGCTCTCGCCGGGGGTGGACTGACCGCGGCCGGCCTGAGCGGACCCCTTGCCGGCGGCGCGCTCGCCGCCGATGTGCCCGCGGGCACGCCATCCCCGGCCGAAGGCTCGACAGCGCCGGTGACCGCGTCCACTCCCGCCCCGGAACCCCCGGCTGTCGCTCAGCAGCCGACGAACACCTCGACGACCTCCGCGCCCTCGAGCACACCGCAGCCGAGCACCCCGCCGCCGCCCGCCGCTCCGGCGCCTGCCCCGGCAGCCGCTGCCGTGGAAGAGCCCACGGTGGTCGTGCGGCGCCGGCAGAAGATCACCCCGAGCAGACCCGCGAACCGTAACCTCACCGCCACACATGGCCAGCCGCCGGCCGGCCTGCCGGGAACCAACGGCGCCAAGGGTCCAACCACCCCATCCGGCCCCAACAACGTCGCGCCGTCGCCGCAGCTGATCGCCGCCCAGGCGGGGGCGCTCGCGGCCGCGCTCGCCTCCTCGGCGGCGTCCGCGCAGGCGCTCGGCTTCTACCGCATTCCGCTGTTTCTTTTGCCGATCTACCGGGCGGCCGCGATCCAGTACGGCGTGCCGTGGCAGATCCTCGCTGCGATCAACGAAGTCGAGACGAACTACGGCAGTGACCTGTCGGTGTCGAGTGCCGGCGCCGAGGGCTGGATGCAGTTTGAGCCCTCGACCTGGCTGCAGTACGGCGTGGACGCCCTCAACGCCGGCTACGCCGACCCATACAACCCGGTGGACGCGATCTTCGCCGCCGCCCGCTATCTGCACGCGGCCGGCGCCTCGAGCGACCTGCGCACGGCGATCCTCGCCTACAACCACTCCGACGCGTACGCCAGCTCGGTGCTCCTGCGGGCCAAGCTGATCTCCAGCTATCCCAAGTCCGTGATCGCGACGCTGACCGGCCTCGTCGACGCGCGCCTGCCCGTCACGGGCAAACAGGTCGCGTGGGGTCCGCTGCTCCCCACGGCTACGCCCGCGTCGAGCGCGACCGCGAACGCCACGGCCGTCGCGGGCGACGCAAAGACCGCCAAGAGCAGCCCACCCGTCAGTGGTTCGACGTCCGGTTCGACGTCCGGCTCGACGCCAGGCTCGGTGCCCGCTCCTTCGCCCACAGCCGCGGCGGCGGGTGCGAGCAGCGACGCCGCCAAGGCAAGTGCTGTCCCACGGTTCGTGGAACTGACGAGCGCTCCAAGCGCAGCGGTGGTGGCGGTGCAGGACGGTCGCATCCTTGGGCTCGGGAGCTCCCCCAAGCTCGGCAAGTACGTGATCCTGCGCGACATCTACGGCGACGTGTTCACCTACGCGGGGCTCGGTAGCATTGCCCCGAGCTACCGGCTGCCCAAGGCGCTGACCGCGCCCTCCGCGGCGCCGGCGAAGCCTCCGGCTGCCGCCGCGAGCACCGGCGCTTCCGCGCCCAGTGGACCGACGAGCGCTGCCGACGGGTCGCCCCTCACCTTGCGCGTCAAGCGGTCGACCCCCCAGACCGTCACCTCGCAGGACTCCGTCGCGGCGGGCTCGGCCGAATCGGTGCCGGTGACCACGGGCAAGGTGCGGCTGTTCGCGCATCCCGGCAACCCGGACGCGCTTGCGGCCGCCGCGCGCGTCACCACTTCCACGCCACGCCCCGGCGCAGGTCATGGGCTGCCGCTGCAGCGCGGGTCACTCGTCGCCGAGGGAACCGTGCTCGGTCACGTGCGCGTGCCCCGCGCCGCACGAGACGGTCACCTGCGCTTCGCGATCCAGCCCGCGGGAGACCCGGGCGCGATCGATCCGCGACCGGTTATGGAGAACTGGAAAGAGCTCGCCGCGGCGCTGCACCCGCAGGGGGCCAAGGGAAAGACCGACCTGCTGGGGGCCACCGCGAGCGATGTGTTCCTGCTCTCAAAGAGCCAGCTCGAGCTCGCGGTGCTGTCCGATCCGGGCATCGACCTCGACCCCCGCGCTCGCCACGAGATCGCGGCAGGGGCGATCGACAGGCGCGTGCTGGCGGTGCTGTCCTTCCTTTCGCGCAGCGGCTTGAAGCCGGCGGTGAGCGGGCTGCGTCGTGGTCCCAGGCAGATCACCGTCTCCGGCAAGCTCTCAGCGCGCGACGCCGACACCGGCGGCGCAGTCGCCATCTCCCGAGTCAACGGCATCCCGATCGCCGGGCACGAGGGTTCGGGGACGATCACCGACACCACGGTTCGGACGCTGCTTACCCTGCAGGGCGAATTCGCGCCCAGTCAGATCGTCAGCCTGATGAAGTACCCCGGTGCCGCCAACACGCTCGCCACGCGGAAGCACTCGAACGAGATCCACGTCGGCTTCCAACCGACCGTCACGACGATTCCGCTGACCCCCGCGGCCGCCGCCAGGGCGGCGCACTCGGCTGCCTCTGGCCGAACAGCGCCTTCGCCGTTCGTGGTGAGCGGCGCTCTGAGCTTGACTCAGTGGAACGAACTGCTGGCGCGCATCGGCTCGTTGCCGGCGCCGACCGTAGCCGCCAAGCCGAGCTCCGCGGCGATCCGCGACCACCAGCCCGCGCCGAGCAGCCCCCAAGCCGCACCGAATAACCGCAGCCTGGGAGCGCCCTCGCCGAGCACCGGCGGATAGCTCAGCCGTTACCCGGCCGGGGGAGCCGCCCCGCCGCCGCCGGGAGCTTGGCCACCGCCGGAAGGTGCTCCGCCGTTGCCGGCGCCGGATCCACTGGCGCCGGATCCACTGGCGCTGGGTCCACGCTGAAATGCCGCGCGCAGGACGCTCTGGCACTTGGTCTCGGCCGCTTTGAACTGGGCGCTGCTCGTGTCGATTCCCTTGGTGTCGAACACAGGGCCTTTGCCCGAGGTGTTCGGCGCGGGCACGTTCACGCCGTTCTGACGCAGGCAGGTCGCGAACTTGGCGAGCGCAGTCTTGAAGGCGGGACTGCTGAAGCGAGCACCGCCACCGCCACCGCGACCCGCGAAGTTGCCGCCGCCGCACTTTTTCAGCGCGGCTTCATACTGCGCGCGCGTCACGCCCTTTGGTAACTGAAGCCCGGCCGCCCCACCAGATCCGCCACCACCACCGAGCAAGCCACCGGCCGCGCCGGGTGGGCGCCGCTGGCCAGGGGTCCGCTGCGGGAGCGTGATGCCGTTCTTTTGCAGGCATTCGCGCGTCGCCGTGAAGCGGCCGGCGTTCGGCCCTTTGGCGCCCGTCCCCGTGGTCGCGCTCGCGCTCGTCGCGGCGGTGCTGGTGCTGGTGCTCGTGGACGAGCTCGAGGAGCTGCCGCAGGCAGCCAGGCCGATGCAGGCGAGCAGGATGACCAGCACGGCTGCCGCCGCGGGTTTGCGTCTATTGCTGTCGTTGTGAGACATGAAGCTCCTTTGTCGATGATCGACCGTCGGGTTGGGTCTGGCCTGGTCGGGGTGCGAGACTGGCGGGCAAGGTTAACCACGGTGGCCTAATCATCTCCTTAAGGAGTGCCCCGACCGACATGCGATGATCTGCCGGAGTGGCCAGCTACGGCGGGATCGACCTCGGCGGCACGAAGATCCAGGCGGTGATCGTCGACGAGGACAACAGCGTGCTCGGCTCGGCGCGCCGGCCGACGCCCACGACCGGCGGCCCGGAGGATGTGGCGAAGGGGATCGTGGCGGCGTTACGCGACGCTGCCAAGGCCGCCGGGCTCGAGCCGGCCGCGTTACAGGGGATCGGGGTCGGATCGCCGGGCACGATCGACGGCGGGGACGTCACGCGCGCCGGCAACCTGCCGGGCTGGGAGGGCACGTTCGCGCTGGCGGCGGCGCTTAAAAGCGGGCTCAAGGTGAGCGGGAGCCCGATCAAGATCGGCAACGACGTGCAGGTCGCGACCGACGCCGAGTTCAAGCTGGGCGCCGGGCGACCGTACGGCTCGTTGCTGGGTGTCTTCTGGGGCACCGGCGTCGGCGCTGGGCTGATCCTCGACGGAGAACCCTGGACCGGACGCGGGGGCGCCGGGGAGATCGGACACATGGTCGTGGAGATCGACGGCGCGCGCTGTACCTGCGGGCGGCGCGGCTGCATGGAGGCCTACGCAGGGCGGGCGGCGATGGAGATACACGCGCGCAAGCTGCACGAGAAGGGCAGGCACACCGACCTGTTCAAGCTGATGAAGGAGCATCAGCGTACGCGTCTGACGAGTGGCATCTGGGCGCGCGCGCTCGACCAGGAGGACAAGCTGGCGATCGAGCTGATCGAGCGCGCGGTCAGGGCGCTCGGCGCCGGGGTCGCCTCGGCGGTCAACCTGCTCGACGTCGACGCCGTGATCTTCGGCGGGGGACTCGGCGTGCGGCTCGGTGACCCCTATGCGAAACGGATCGCCAAGGCGATGCAGCCGCACCTGTTCGCCGACTCGCGTCCTCCGGATGTCCACGTGGCGGCGCTCGGCGATCTCGGCGGGGCGATCGGGGCCTCGCTGCTGGTCCGTCCGGTGGCGTAACGTTAAGCGTGCTTTGCCGGAGCCGACGTTGCATCTATCGACGATCTTGCGTAGCCCGCTGCTGGATCGAGCGGGAGAGCGCCTTGGTCGGGTTGAGGATCTGATCGTGCGACTGGCCGATGGCGGCTACCCGCCGGTCACCGGCCTGAAGGCGAGGATCGGGGGGCGCGACCTGTTCGTGCCGACCGACCGGATCGCAACGCTCGAGCCTGGGGCGGTGCGGCTGTCGGGCGAGAAGCTCAGCCTCGGCCGCTTCGAGCGTCGGGTGGGTGAGGTGCTGCTGGGCCAGGACGTGCTCGGGCGCAAGCTGGTCAACGTCGAGGCCGATCCGCCGAGCCTCGTCACCGCACACGAGATCGAGCTCGCCTGCATCGAGGGCTGGTGGCGGGTGGTCGGTGTCGATCACAGCTCGCGCGCACAGCTGCGGCGTCTGCTGCCGCGACCTTTGAAGAGCATGGTGAGCGATCGGCCGTTCATCGACTGGACCGATTTGGAGCCGTTCGTCGGTCACGTGCCGACTGCGCGCCTGCGCTTCTCCCACCGCAAGCTGGCCAACCTGCATCCGGCGGAGATCGCCGACCTCGTGGAGGCGGCCTCGCACGACGAGGGAGAGGAGTTGATCGAGGCCGTGGGGCAGGACCGCGAGCTCGAGGCGGACGTGTTCGAGGAGCTCGACGAGCATCATCAGCTTGAGTTCATCCGCGAGCGGCCCGATGGGCAGGTGGCGGCTGTGATCGCGCGGATGGCCGCAGACGACGCCGCGGATCTGATCGTGGAGATCGAGCAGGACCGGCGCGCGCGCATCCTTGCGCTGCTGCCGCCGGCGCAGCGCCTTCAGATCGAAGGGCTGCTGGGCTATAACCCGTCGACCGCGGGAGGGCTGATGAGTCCTGAGTTCATCGGCCTTGCGGAGAGCGAGGCCGCGGCGACGGCGCTCGAGCGGGTGCGATCGAGCGAGATCGCGCCGGAAACGCTCACCACTGTCTTCCTGAACGACGCGGATGGCAAGCTGTCGGGCTCGGTGGCGGTGGTCACGCTGCTGCGCGCCGCCGCGCAGGCGCCGCTGTCGAGCCTCGCCGAGCACGAGCCCGTGTCCGTGCACACCGACGCCGATCTGCCCGAGGTCGCGCGCACGATGACCGACTACAACCTGGTGATGCTCGCGGTCGTTGACGAGCAGGAGCGCGTGGTGGGCGTGGTCACGGTCGACGATGTGCTCGAGCTGACGCTGCCCAGCGGCTGGCGGCGGCGATTTGGGCTCGTGCGCGACTGACCGTGCACGCCTCTATGCGGATCGCTCACGCGGCCTCCGCGATTGACCGTGCGCGCCTGGCGATTGCTACGCTGAACGCTCGACGAGCACGACCCGCGGCGTAGCGACGCGGCGGTAGAAAGTTGACGGGCATGGACCGAGAACAGCCACGAAGTACCCAGTCGGTCGCACGCCCGTCGGGCCCGTCCCTCCTGGCCTAGCCGCTTGCTCGGGGACCTTGTCCGTGTCGGCGCGCGCGCTGACAGGAGACGTGTAGTCCCGAAAGCCGAGAGCAAGGAAAGGAGGTGACCTGAGATGGCCGACGATCAGACCACGCTGGAGAGTGCCCCGCCGCGGCCCGAGGGTGTGCCTCCTGTTCTGGACGAGGCCCACATCGGCGACATTCGCGGGGCGCTGGGCACTATCAGGATGCATGACAGCGGCGAGCGCCACGGATGGCGTTCGCGGGCGATGACGCTGCTCGCGATCATGGGCCCCGGCTTGATCGTGATGGTCGGCGACAACGATGCGGGCGGTGTCTCGACGTATGCGCAGGCGGGCCAGAACTATGGCACGAGCCTGCTGTGGGTACTGCTGCTGTTGATCCCGGTGCTGATCGTCAACCAGGAGATGGTGATTCGCCTGGGAGCGGTGACCGGCGTCGGCCATGCGCGGCTGATCTTCGAGCGTTTTGGCAAGTTCTGGGGTGCGTTCTCGGTAGGCGACCTTTTCCTCCTGAACTTCCTCACGATCGTGACCGAGTTCATCGGTGTCAGCCTCGCGCTCGGTTACTTCGGGGTCAGCAAGTACCTGGCTGTGCCGATCGCGGCGGTGGTGCTGGTGGCGATCACCTCGACGGGGAGCTTCCGCAGCTGGGAGCGCTTCATGTACGTGTTCGTCATCGCCAACTTCCTGGTGATCCCGCTGCTGATCCTCGCTCACCCACACGTGGGCGACATCGCCCATCACACCTTCGTCCCGACCATCTATGGCGGCGCCAACTCGACGGCGGTGCTGCTGATCATCGCGATCGTGGGCACGACGGTGGCTCCCTGGCAGCTGTTCTTTCAGCAGTCGAACATCATCGACAAGCGGATCACGCCGCGCTGGATCAACTACGAGCGTGCGGACACGGTGGTTGGCGCGTTCGTCGTCGTGATCGGCGCCGGCGCGCTGATCGCTGTCACCGCGTTTGCTTTCGCAGGCACTCCGGACTTCGGCCAGTTCTCCAACGCGGGCGCGGTCGCCACGCAGTTGAGCAACCAGCTGGGCTCCGCCGCGGGGACGCTGTTTGCGATCGTGTTGCTCAACGCCTCGTTGATCGGCGCGGCGGCGGTGACGCTGGCGACCTCCTATGCCTTCGGCGATGTGTTCGGGGCCAAGCACTCTCTGAACCGCGGGCCATTGGATGCCAAGCTGTTTTACGCGAGCTTCGCGCTGATGGTGATGGCCGCGGCCGGGATCGTGCTTATACCCGGCGCGCCGCTGGGCCTGATCACGACCTCGGTGCAGGCGCTCGCGGGTGTGTTGCTGCCGAGCGCGACGGTGTTCCTGCTGCTGCTCTGCAACGACCACGAGGTGCTCGGCCCGTGGTCGAACCCCCCGTGGCTGAACGTCATCGCGAGCGTGATCATCGCTGTGCTGGTCGAGCTGTCGCTGATCCTGATGGCGAGCACGATGTTCCCGAGCGTCGACGTGACGACGCTGTTTATGTACCTGTCGATCGCGTTTGCGCTGGGGCTGCTGGCGGTCGCCGGCTACATGCTGGCGCACAGGGGTGGCGCCGCGGCGCATGTCGAGGCGACCGAGATCCCGCGGGAGAAGCGCCACACCTGGACGATGCCCCCGCTTGCCCTGCTCGAGCGCCCGGTGTGGTCGCCGGGGCGCAAGGCGGGAATGCTGTTGCTGCGCGGCTATCTCGTCGTCGCCGTGCTGCTGCTGATCATCAAGACGGTGCAGCTTGGTCATTGAGCGGATGCGAGGGCGGGCGGGGTCCTAATCTCCCGCGAGGCTGGTGGGCAGCGGCTGGCCAGGTGGCGGCGGGTCGTCGAGCAGCAGGCGGGGGATCGTCACGGGTTCAAGCCCGCGCCTGCGCAACCCCTGGATGATCGCCGGCAGCGCAGCGATCGTCTCCGATCGATTGCCGCCGGCGTCGTGCATCAGGATGATCGCGCCGGGATGCGCGCCGGCGAGCGCGTTGTGCACGATCGCCGCGACACCGGGCAGCCGGTAGTCCTCGGTGTCGGTCGACCACAGGATCATCAGCATGTGCAGCGCGTGCAGCAGGTGGAATGTGGTGGCGTTGAAGGAGCCGTAGGGAGGCCGAAACAGCCGCGCCCTCGGCCCGTCGAGCAGTTCGATGCGGGCGATCTGTTCGACGAGCTGTTCGCGCTGGTCGTGCGCTGAGAGGCTCGCCAGCATCGGGTGTGTCTCGGTGTGGTCGCCGATCACGTCTCCCGAGCGCAGCTCCAGCGAGCTGCCCGCGGAGAAGTAGCGCTCCTCCTCGCCGATCGCGAAGAACGTGGCGTGCACGTGCAACGTGTTCAGCGTCGCCACGAGCTGCCGGGTGTAGGGGCCGGGGCCGTCGTCGAAGGTGAGCGCGAGCTCTTTGCCCTTGCTCCCGCCGCTCGTCACCGCGGGCGTGTAGGCGAGCACGGAGTCGATCGCCTTTTCTTCCGCTTTGTGGGTGAGCGCCTGCTGGGCCGCGGGGGTCGGTCGCACGATCACCGCATGCCGGGCGACGGGGTCCGGCGTGGCGCGATGGCGGGTGCCGCCGTGTGAGCCGATCGCCGTGATCAGCAGCGCGAGGATCGCCAGCAGCGCGAGGCCGGCGAGGGCGCGGCGACGGCGAAATTGCTGGTGGTCGGCGACGGTCATTTGAAAGACCCCTAAGGGCCGAGCAGCTTATCGAGCAGGGCTGTGAATTATCGAGCAAGCCTGGGAACGATCTGGGTTGCATCTATGTTGGCTTTTGGTGCTCCCCTTCTGGATCTCCATCGGCCTGCTCTCGCTCGTCCAGGGCGCCGTGGTGGCGGTCCCGGGGGGCACGCCACCTGGGGCGCTTAGACGGTTGCGTGGCCGCCGTTGGGCACTGATCCCGCCGCTCTCGGTGATCGGCTTCGTGTTCGTCACGCGGGCCGCGGAAACAGCCGGCGCGCAGGGGCTCACCTACCTGGCGCTGGTCGCCGTGCCGCTGCTCGCGGCGCTCGCCCTCGGCCGGCTCGCGTGGAATGCCCACCCGCCGCGTCCGGCGAGGGCATTGCTGGTGGCGCCGCTGTTCGCGCTGGCCTGGGCGGATCGCGGCGGTCTGGCCGGAGAGGTGGCGGCGCTCGTGCTGTCGGCGCTCAGCTGCGTCTCGCTCGGGGTGCTGCTCGCCACGGTGACGCCCCCGCGCTGGCTGGCGGCGGGCATCGTCGCGATGGCGGTGGCGGACACGACGCTCGTCGTGTCCGACCTGTTGCAGCGGCCGAACAACGCGCTCAACGCGGCACACCCAGCGGCAGGCTTGCCGCGACTGCAGAGCGCGGTGTTCGGCTCGGCGGTGATGGGTTACGGCGACCTGTTCGTCGCGGCGCTGCTCGGAGCGCTGCTCGCGGTCACCGTTGGGCGCTCGACACAGACACGTGCCGCCGCGCTCACGGCGCTGCTGGCGCTGGGCTTCGACCTGCTGTTCTTCGTGGTGGAAGAGCTGCCGGCGACGGTGCCCGTGGCGCTCACGCTGATCGTCGTCGTGCTAGCGCGTCGTTGGAGACCGTCTCGGAGAGAGGAAGCACCGCCGCGGGCGGGAGCTCTTGACCGATCTCCGATAGGTCAAGCGGCGCCTCGACCGGCTCAGACTCCAACTGGACGATGACCGGACGGGTGGCCGTCTCGATCGCCACCGGGGCCGCGACCTCGCGCTCGGACGAGGCGCCGGCCGTCTCGATCCGCCGCAGCTGTGGGATCACTCCTCGTTCGAAGGAGCCGATCGCCTTGTTATAGGCGCCCACCGCAGAGTCGAGCTGCCTGCCGACCTTGGCCAGCGGCTCGACGAAACGCCCAAGCCGGCGGTGCAGCTCGCGCGCGGACTCGGCGATCTCTCTCGCGGACTCGGCGATCAGCTCCTGCTGCCAGCCGTAGTGGACCGCCCACAGCAGGCCGATCAGCGTCGTGGGAGTGGCCATCAGCACCTGCTGCTGGACGCCGTACTCGATCAGCGACGGGTCCTGCCCGAGCGCGGCCTGGTAGATGCCGTCCGAGGGCACGAACATGACGACGAACTCGGGCGTTGAGTCGAACTGCCGCTGGTAGCCCTTGGAAGCCAGTTTTGAGATGTGCTCGCGCGTCTGCTTGGCATGACGAGCGATATGCGCTTCGCGCTGATCGTCCGTTGTGGCCTCCAGCGATGAAAGGTAAGCGTCGAGCGGGACCTTGGAGTCGACCACGACCACCTTCCCGCCGGGCAGCCGCACCAGCATGTCGGGCCGCAGCTGACCCTCGTCGGTCTGGATCGTGGACTGCTCGACGAAGTCGCAGTGGGAGACCATCCCGGCCATCTCGACCACATTGCGCAGCTGGATCTCCCCCCAGGAACCACGCGTAGAGGGCCGCTTCAGCGCGGAGACGAGGTTGCCGGTCTCCACGCGAAGCGTGCCGACTCCCTCGTGCAACTGGCGGATCATCTGCGACAGCTGGCCCTGGCCTTCCTTGCGCTCGCGCTCGAGGCGGCCGATCTCGCTCTCCATCTTCCCCAGCTTCTCCTGGACCGGCTGCACGAGGCCCTTGATCTCCTGGGCGCGCTGGGCCATCTCGGCGGAGGCGCGCTCCTCCTCGGCGCGGCGCTGGTCGGCGAGCCGCTGCGCCAGTGAATCGCCGGTCTGCTTGAGCACGTCCGCCGAGATCGACTTCAGTTCGTCGCGCGCCCGCTCGCGGTTGGGTTTGAGCACGGCGGCCGCGCCGGCGGCGCCGAGGAGCAGACCGATCAGGATTCCGAGAAGCAGCAGCACGACGGTCATCGCCTTTCAGTGTGGCTGACGGGTAGCCAACAAAAATGACACGCGCTGCGGACGCGAGCCGGCGAGGGAGCGATGGCGAGAGCACCGGGACGGGCCGATGGTGAGCGTTGGAGCGCCTGGAGCGAGCCTCGCACCGGGTCCAGCACGGGGCTCCGGAGCGCGTGAGCAAGTTGCTTGTGGGCTTCTGTAGGCATGCCCGTACCCGTTTGACAGGTCCCAACCCGAGGAGTAGCGTCAAACGAGCCCGTCCGCAGGGCGGTGTCAGTGCGGATCTGCGCTGACGAATCAGGCGCGCAGAATCGGGCGCGCAGGAGGAGGAGGAGACACCATGATCGCTGTGGCACGCAGGACGTTCCGTTTACGCAATCGGTCGATCGGGGGTTCGCTCGTGCTCGTGCTCGCGCTCGCTGTTGCGCTGGTCGCGTGCGCGGCGCTCGCGCCGGCCGCCGACGCCAGGACCGCGCCCCCCGTCAGTACCTACCTCGCGCTTGGCGACTCGATCAGCTTCGGCTACAGCGAGCAGGTGTTCAACGAAAATTTTCCAAACGAGTCACCGTCCTATTTCGAAGAAGGGTTCACCAACGTCTTTGCCCAGGACCTGGGGAGGCCATCTGAGGTCGGAAGGGGCATCACGCTTGTCAACGATGCCTGCCCGGGAGAGACCTCGAATGGGCTGATCGGCGAAAAAGCAGCCCTCGGCGGGAAAACCTCGACAGAACCGGCGGGACACAATCCGCAGGGGCTCGGCGACTACCACCCCTGCGCGTACAACAACGTCGACGGCCTGCCGCTGCACAACTCACTCAGCGTTGGCGGGCAGTCGATCTCACAGCTTGAAGACGCGCTCAGCATCCTCAAAGAAGGCAAACCGGCGCACCCCGTCAAGGCGATCACGCTGAACATCGGCTCCAACGACGAGCTCGCGGCGATCACGCAGTGCAAGACTGAAGTCACCGAAGAATTCACCCACACGGGCAAAAGCAAATACGGTGCTACGCCTGCAGTGGCAGTGATCGCCTGCATCAAGGAAAGCTCGGAAAAAATCACCGCTCCGCACATCCTCGCGAACATCGCTGACATTCTGGGTGTACTTGACAACACGGGGCCCGGCGGGGGCCACTACACAGGGCCGATCATCCTGGTTGGCTTCTACAACCCGGACGCGTTGATACTCCCCGGCAGCGACGCGCTGCAGAAGGGCCTCAACGAAGCGGTCGAAGCTGAGATCCTGCCCCACTTCCCGAACGTGACATTCGCGAATCCGTTCCCCGTCTTCAACAGGGGACGCAAGCCGGCAAAGGAGCAGGCCTCGATCTGCAAGTACACCGAAATGTGCAACCCCAACGACCCCGGTGGCAACGAAGACAACGGCGACATCCATCCGTCATCGCTTGGTTACCGGGTGCTGGGCAAGCTGGTCAACCAAGCGTACCTGGCCAACCCGGCCGGCCCGGGCCAGCTGTCGCACTACTGATCGGCTGAGACCAGAGCAGGACGCGCATCGGGGCGCCCGTCTATTGGACGGGCGCCCCGAGAGCTTTGTATTGCGTTGCCGCCTGCTCGAGCACGGCAAGCATCGCCGGGGCCGCCGGGAGCAACCGCGAGCCCGCGGGGGTCGCCGCAATCACCTGCCGCGCCGGCGGATGGGGTGAGAGCGCCCGGATCAGGATGTCCTCGCGCACCACCGATAGCGCCAGCTCGGGGATCAGCGCCACGCCGACCCCCGCCGCCACGAGACCCTGCACCGTCTGATAGTCGTCGCTCTCGAACGCCACCCGCGGCTCGAACCCGGCCGCGTGGCAGCTGCGCACGACATGGCGCGCGCAGGGACTGGAGCTGGAGGTCTGCACCCAGGCTTCCGCGCGGAGGTCCTGCAGACGGAGCTTGCGCTTACCGGCCAGCGCGTGATCGCGAGGCAGCGCCAGGTAGAGCGGGTCCTCGAGCAGCTCCACGCGCGTGATGTCCTCCGCGAGCGAGGATTCGCCGAACTCGAACAGCAGCGCGAGGTCGAGCTCGCCCGCGCGCAGCCGCGGCGCGATCTGCTCGGGCTCGCCCTCGGCCAGCGTCAGCTCCACATCCGGGTAGCGCGCGCGGAAGGTGGCGATCGCCAGCGGCATCAGCGTCGCCCCGGCCGTCGGGAACGAGGCCATCCGCAGCCTGCCCCCGCGCAGGCCGGCGATCGCCGACAGCGCCGCCTCGGCGGACTCCAGCCGCGCGAGGATCCCCTCGGCGTGCCCCACCAGCGTTTGGCCCGCCGCGGTCAGGCTTACGCCGCGCGGGTGGCGCTCCAGCAGCGTCATGCCCGTCTCGGCCTCCAGCGCCGCGATCTGCTGGGAGACGGCCGACTGCGTGTAGGACAGCGCGTCGGCCGCGGCGGAGAACGAGCCCCGGTGGGCGACCTCCTTCAGAACCCTCAGCCGACCAACATTTAGCATAAGTAAAACTTATAGCAGCAATAACAACAATCACTAGCGCTGATGGCAGGACCGTGCGACTATCTAGAGAAACAGAGACAGACAGACAGACAGACCAAGAAAGAGATAGGAGAAAGCAATGGCCAACATCATCGTTTCCTACGACGGAACCGCCAACGAGGATGACGCGATCGCGCTCGGCCGCATCTTTGCCAACGCCGGCGCCGAGGTGTCTCTCGGTTACGTTCGCCACACCGATGAGGCCGTGAGCGACGAGGAGGCCCAGGAAGTGCTGGACCGCGGCGCCTCGCTCTTCGGCGGCACGTTCGCCTCGAGCCACGCCGTGACTGACCGCTCGACTCCGCACGGCCTGAGCGCGCTGGCCGAGCGGATCGGCGCTCAGGTGGTCGTGTTCTGCTCGGACTCCCACACCGCTCAGGGCCACATCACGATCGGCAACTCCGCCCAGCAGCTGTTGGAGGGTGGTCCGGTTGCGATCGCGATCGCTCCTGTCGGCCTGGCCCAGCAGAGCGAGGCGAGCGTGCAGCGGATCGTCGGCGTCGGTGAGGCCGGCGGCGACGGCAGCGCGCAGGCGACCGCACAGGCCCTGGCGGCGGCGCTCGACGCGCAGGTCGTGCCCGTGGCCGACGACGAGGCCGACCTGCTCGTGATCGGTTCGCGTCCCGAGGCCGCGCAAGGCCGTGTCTCGCTCAGCGCCTCGGCCGCGCATCTGGTCGAGATCGCCACCTGCCCGGTGCTCGTCACGCCCCGCGGCGTGACGCTGTCCTTCGGCAGGACCGCTGCGCTGGCCTCCTAACGGATCGTTTGCCCTCGCACTCGCGCGAGCAGGTAGCGCGCGAGCGCCTGGGCGAAGTCGAGCGTGCCACCGACCAGGTGACCGATCGGCCCGGTCCACAGCCATGTCTCCAAATGCTTCAGCGGTGGGGAGGAGGTCCGGCGGGCCGTCACAGAGCCGCACGGTATCGTGGCGGGCGTGCCCGTCGCCGTGAAGACCACCGTCACCGAGCTGCCCGAGTCGCGCGTGCGCGTGCAGGTGGAGGTGCCGCCCCAGGAGATCGAGGGACGCGTCGAGCACAGGGCACGCCAGCTCGGGCGCGAGCTGAAGCTGCCCGGCTTTCGCAAGGGGAAGGTGCCCGCGCCGCTGGTGCTGCAGCGCGTCGGCCGCGAGGCCGTGCTGGAGGAAGCGGTGAGGGACACGCTGTCAAGCTGGTACACGGATGCGATCGAGACCGCCGGCATCGTCCCGGTGGGCGATCCGAAGGTCGATCTGGGGGATCTTCCGCCGCAGGGCCAGGCGCTCGAGTTCTCGATCGAGATCGGCGTGCTGCCGAAGGCCGAGCTCGGCGAGTACCAGGGCCTGGAGGTGCCGCGCCGCGAGCCGGCCGTCGCGGATTCGGAGATCCAGCAGGAGATCGAGGGCATGCGCGAGCGTCTCGCCCGGCTGGATACCGTCGAGCGCAAGGCCGGGGAGGGCGACTTCGTCGTCGTCGACTACGTCGGCTATCTCCCCGCCGAGGACGATCACGCCGCAGAGCCCCCCGGAGAGCCCGTCCGCCCCGGCCGTCCGTTCGAGGGCGGCGAGGGCCGCGACCAGCTGATCGAGCTCGGCGGCGGCAACCTGATTCCGGGCTTTGAGGAGGGTCTGCTCGGGGCGGGCGCCGGTGAGACGCGCATGGTCGCGCTGTCGTTCCCGGCCGACTACGGCAACGAGGAGCTCGCCGGCAAGGACGCGTCGTTTGAGATCGCCGTGAAGGAGGTCAAGCACAAGCGGCTTCCGGAGCTGGACGAGGACTTCGCGATCGACGCGGGCTTTGACAGCGTGGAGGAGCTGCGCGGGGACATCGAGCGCCGGCTGACCGAGGCCGAGCAGCAGAAGATCGAGGATGAGTTCCGCGAGGCCGCGCTCGACGCGGCGGTGGCCCAGGCGCGGGTGCCCGTCACCCCGGCGCTGACAGAGGCGCGCGCGAAGGAGATGTGGGAGCGGATGCTTCACACGCTCGCCCATCGCGGCATCTCGCGCGAGACCTACCTGCAGATCCTCGCGCGCGATGAAGCCGAGATCCTGGCCGAGATGCAGTCAGACGCCGAGCAGGCGCTGCGCCGCGAGGCGGTCCTCACGGCGATCGTCGCCGCGGAGGGCATCGTCCCGGCCGAGCAGGATCTGCTCGCGGCGCTGGCGCCGACGGCGGAGCGCGAGGGGATCGCTCCGGAGAAGCTGCTCGAGGATCTGCGTGGCGCCGGGCGGTTGGAGGAGGCGCGCGAGGATCTCGCGGCACGGCGGGCCGTCGAGTTTGTCGCCGAGCGGGCGACGCCGATCTCAGTGGAGCAGGCGCAGGCACGTGAGCGGCTGTGGACGCCCGAGCAGGGACAGGCGGTGGAGGGCGGCGAGGCCGCCGCGCAGCCCGCGGGCCTTTGGACCCCTGATCGTTAGGGCGGATCATGGCTGCCCACCGCTCAGAGATCGTCCAACAAGTGCCGGATAGCCGCGGCCGGGCCGCTAGGGTTTGCAGAAGGAATCGAGCCGGGTAAGCGAAACAGAGCGAGGACCATGAGCCCACTTGTGCCAATGGTGGTTGAGCAGACCTCGCGAGGCGAGCGCGCGTTCGACATCTACAGCCGTCTGCTGAATGAGCGGATTATCTTTCTCGGCACGCCTGTCGACGATCAGATCGCCAACCTGATCGTCGCCCAGTTGCTGCACCTGGAG
>OBLU010002203.1_pt1 | contig 18063 bp, 12 predicted proteins | sample 1518681 | NCBI WGS metagenome assembly OBLU01 (sample SAMEA3539304, study PRJEB22396) | soil metagenome | biome: tundra; feature: field; material: soil | place: USA | collected 2010-05 | depth 0.15 m | reverse complement strand
CGCTGCCTTCAGTAAGGCGTTCAAGCGAGTTGTCGGGGCCAACCCTGGTGAATACTTCAAACGCGGTATTTGACGACCAGGGTCATGCCGGAATCGCGGAAGAGTTTCGAAGCGGAGAATTCTGACTTTGGCGGCGGAGCCTAGGTACCATGGAAGTGTGTTCTTCCACTGAAATGGGTGCCCCTGGTGCCTCGCATTTGGGAACGGGAGACCACGGACCCAAAACCGACCGAAGCAGACCACGATCAGTCCCGGTGCAAACGGGCTTCCGTCCCGCGATCTCCCTCAGCTCGTCGGCGAGCGCCCAATCGCCAATGCACTCGTCGACAGCAGATTGGTAACGAGATGTCGGCCAGGGTTTGCAATTCCAGTCCATCTGGGCGTAAAACCGGCTTATCGGACAAGTGACCCAGAAAGTCGTTGTGGACGATAAAATACATTATCGCGTTAGAAATATCGGTAGACCGTCACACTACTTTGACAAGCCATATCGCATGAAATGATTGAGCTTTCTGCAACCGCTTTAATCCTTGCAAGAACGACAGGCGACGATGGCCTTCCAACAGATGATAGGGCGTCCTAATCAGGTCCGGCACTGAAGAAACTGCCATGCCCGAACTGTCTAGGAGAACAATAGGAGTATTCCAAGTACCCTCTCGCAGCATGTAGTGCGCGAGCCAATCGTGGCTGTTGTCCTCAGCCCGTAATTCAACGTTCTGGAAGCTATCGCAGAACGTCCCGTCCTTAAAAGCTTCTCTACCGGGAACCGCCTCCAGCGGCCACACTAGCCTCTCGAACGCCATACGTGTGAAGTCAAGCTGAGCGTAATCCTCCATGTGATTCGAATGGCGATGAAGCCATTCGGTTAAAACTTCGGCCGGCCAGTTCGGCAATAGGGTTCCTTGCATCCGCACAACGAAATCGTCAGCAGATTCGATTACCCTCCCGTCTGCATTTCGGTGCGGCTGGAACTGGAGTGTTCTCGGGAAGTATTCATCTAGGGTTGCCATATGCGAACCGGTCCGCTTCTGAAGCCTGGAGGTTATGCGCAAACTTATTGGCGAGCGACCTTCTTCGGCGGAATGCCGATTTCTTCCTCGAATGTCATGACCGCATCTAGCATACGCTCGAACTCCCAAGGGAAGTGACCCAGGACCTCTGCCATCAACTCTCCGGCCAGTATGACCAGCGTCTGCGCACGATGTTGGCCTATCTGCTCCGCTGGTGTAACAGGAACGCCACGTTTCATATCGATGTAAAGGCAAGCTTGTCGCGTCTTCTCAAATTCGTCGCTCTCAGCTTCGTGCAAAAGCCTCTTCACTACATCTTTTACCAGAATCCGGTCGAGTCTCGAATTGATCAAAGCGCCGGAGATGACTCCGATGAAATGCTTGCGACGATGGTCACGATCAACCGAATGATCATCTAGCGCTCCGCGTGGCGCGTCATAATTCACTAGATCCTGTGGAAGCCTTCCCAGTTTGCCAATCTCTTCGATTACGAGGATCGAGAGAAACGCAGCGATAGGAAAGTTCCCCAGCTTATATTCCTGAGCTGCACTGGCCCACAGTTTCTCCACATGCGACAGCAACACTTGGTATTGAGCCAGGCAGGTGTCGAAGTCATGGCCCGATAGGAGAGAAGGTTTGCCTGCGAACGCTTCACTTCGTTGAACCATCAACTTCTCGAAGCGCCTGTGCCCATCTTTGCGGAGAAGCTGCTTTTCGATCTCTTCAGAGTCGCGGCCCTTGTTTTCGCGATCGGCGATCTTTTGTTCTAGTTCACGCAGCAGGGTCTTTAGTGCCCTGAGATCTGTGGTAATTGCACTGAAAGCTCTTATCATCTCAACGTGTGCTCGATAGTCTCCATCCTGAGGAGACGTAATCAAATCGAATAGAGAGAGCTTCCCAGCGACGATATCGGTGATCAACTCAGAGATGTCAGGTTTGGCAGCGGAAGTCGGCTCAGGCAAATGGTTAGACATAGGGAATATCTTTCCGCAGAAGGCATCAGCAGTTTACACAACCGAACATGCCAAGAACCAGAGATGACCACAAGCCAGCTATTTGAATTGATGTGTCCGATAAATTCTGTTATCGGACAGATGTCGGCCTAGGTATCCAGTGACTCGTTCCATTCCGAGCCCATCACCCAAGAGAGGGCTGACAGTCGCCCGCTGAGCAGGCCCCATTCAAAGTCGTCCCAACCGAGGTTCTTCTTGCCGCCGTATTTACGCTCAATGCGGCGAGCAGCTTTCTTGGCCGTTTCCAGGAGGGGTTTTTGCGCTGCGGTCAACGGTTCCTTGCCGGTCTTAATTCGGTAGAGCCAGTTTTGATGCCGGTTCCACCACACCTTGTCCCAAAACTCCTGATACGTCGCCAGAATGGCCTTGTCATTTCGCCGCAGAAGCAAGGGCCATTCCTTCCCAGGATTCTCTTCATCCGGCACCCACTCTACTTTGTCGCCTTCCTTTGTATAACCAACCCTGTAGCCATTCGGTCCAAGTTCGCCTGGTTCGACTGGGTCGGTGGTGCCAACGTGCCGCTTCGCCCCCAAGAGTTCCTCGCGATACTTGTGGTATTCCTCGGGCGTGATCCTGTGCTTCCGATGGGTGAGTATCAGCTCGGTCAGTTTGGATGCCTGGTCCAGCTTTCCAACGCGCCGCGAAGGAGCGCCCGCTCGCAGCTCGCGAACGCAGCGAACCAGGTCGCGCAACAAGGTTTGCTGCAATTCCGCGACCGCACTGAAACCGCCAACCAGCGCCTTTTTGTATGTCGAAGCTTTGAAGGCCTTCAGTTTCCTGTGCTGCTTCGGATCAATCTTGTTTGGGTCGATGGGGCGGCTGGAGAAGTACAGAAGCGCTGGTTTGCCGGCGGCGATGAATTGATCAATCTCTTCGACCGCTCCGGACTCCGCCACGCCGGTACTCGTACCGAGCTTGGTCCAAAACATGCCCACCACAATGTCGCTATCGCGGACAATCTGGCGGTTGATCGCCTCCTGCGGCCTGATTCCTGCTTGAGGGTGGGTATGGCTCTCCCACTTGACAGGCAGCAACACAACTGACTCGGCCACAGCATGCTGCGCGTTCCATTCATAGACCGCTGCAGTTGCGGCCTGCCGCTCTTCCACCATGTCGGATGGTGAAGCAATGAGCACGCGGTAGGTTTCTGATCGGGTTGGCATCGCGCTACATCCTTGCACTTCTCTTGATCATTCGCAAAGGCTATTGAACTTACGAACTAAAGCTTCCTGCAACTGACCGTCTGCGGGCAGCGCCATCCTATATGACTGGATAAATTCCAGAAGCGCAGCGTGGAAGTTGTTCCGGTAAACGATTTTGTTCTTGGCACTTACGTCGGCGATGGCAGGCCCCTTCGCTTTTATGATCCAGCCGTTCTTCGTCCGCGCCTCGTGAAGCAGAGCGCATCTGACGCCGACATAAAAATCGGCGGCGATTGCCGGATCGAAGACCTTGCAAAAGGGCTGCCTCGTGCTGAGAAAGGCCGCGAAGAGCTTTCCGCTTTCAGAATATTCATCTTGCTTCAGGGGCGGATCTTTTCGACGTACATAACGATAGCTTAGGGCTTGGAGCGTTGATTCCAGAAACTCGATCAACGTGCAATGGATTGCGAGGATGGAGAAACCTTCACCGTCGAGCGTCCGGCTTGCCTGGAGGGTTTCTATCGGCCTGAGGTAACGCGAAGAGAGGCGCGCCTCAAAGTAGACTCGGAATGCATCTTCCCAAAGATCTGGACCAGCGCCTGGCACCAGCGCCGTCCGAAACTGTTTCCAGTCCCGTACCGTCTTCCTGCCTGCGATCCTGACGTCATCGGCCATATGCGTATCGATCCATGCCCTGATCGTTAACAATTAGCAACCATTGATGCTAACAGGATTGAGTCCCATAAAAGAGGTTATGGGTTGCAATTGCCCACCAAGACTTGCGGTTGGATATCTTTTACCTGATAGAAATCGTTGGAAGGCCGCGCTCCAGGTCTTGACCCCGCCACCTAGGAAATCCCGGTAAATTGGGAATGCCTATGACGGCGCACACATAAGCGTCAAGCCAGTTCATGGTCTCTGCAACGACTGCCGCACACTCGGATTTCGACTTGCCGGGGAAGTTGCTGCCTGACAGAACTCCTTCGTGTACGATGTCATTTCTCATATGTTTATAGTCGTTTCCCAGCGGAGAAAGCGAATAGTGGTTCGAAGCGGATGTCATTCCCTGAAAGTAAGTAAGGTTAGAATTCCCCGTCGAAGCGCGCTCTCGCTGTTTGACGATGTCCATCTGTACGCCGGCGGCCAAGTAGAGATCCTCTAATGAAAAACAGGTGAGCCCACTGAGCCAGTGGCAGAGCTGCAATCTGAGGCTGCGGCTACGGTAGGCGGGGTATGTCGTGCCGATCCATGTCGCAAAAAATGTGGCAAACGAGCCTTGGCTGAAACTCGGGAAGCCCACGATGGAGCGAGCGACCACAAACTTGTCTCCGAGGCCTATGAACTGTATGTCAGAGTTTGCGGTCGTGCCCCACGGTGTCACGCATCGGGCAGTTAAGAATGAAAGAACTAGACAAACATCTACAATCTCATCGCAAGCGGCATTAAACTCGGCATCCGATGACGTCGGGTCGATCCTGGGCAACGAAGCAAAATAGGTGTTGGCACACATGCCTTTTTCAATCGAGGAAAGGGCATTTGCATAGTTCGGGAACCGGACGAAATCCCACATGCCTAACGAACTGGGAACTTCAAAGGTCGGCTCGGTGCATATCAGATTGGCGATGGCGAATTGCAGCATTGCGGTCCTTCGGCTTATTCAACAGGGTTATTTGAAAAACTCCTCAACAAGATGGAAGCTCAGCTGCTTCGCCGGAGCGCGCGGCTCCAGGTAGGTCCGGATGTCGGCGAAGACGTCCTCCGGCTTCGCTAGATCCACGTCCGTGTAGATGAGCGCGTAAATCCCGTGCTTACGGAAGAAGCTCTTGTGCTTAGTCATCTCTTTCTCGAAATTCGCCTTAGCTTCTTCGTTAATCTGCTTCTGGGTTTTGCCGATCGTGCTGAGCTTTCCATGCGTGGACCAAGGAGAAAGTTCGAAACCGACCTTATCCATTGTGTCCGGGTCGATGACGCAGAAATCAAGCCGGTATTTGTGCTTGGTGTCGCGCCCCTCGTAACGAAACTCGGGGATCAACAGCGGTATAGATTCCGCATCGTCCGATTCGCGCACGAAGTCGCAATAGAGCGCCGCGACGGCTTTTTGGTGCGTCGACGCAGTTTTGCGCACGAGCACGTGCTCGAAGAAAATGAGGTACGCATCCACATCCACAAAGGGGAAGGTGGCCTTCTTTCCGGGGATGACGAGGCCGGTCGCGAGCACATGGCCAATCGTGAAATAGCGATGGGGAAAATGCCGGATTTCGCTCTTGTCGTTCTCCCACTGCCCCTTGGCGAAGCGCGGCGAGACCAGCAGGCCGTAGTCCGCGTTGTTCTCGCCGATCCAAACCTCCGCCTCATTGACCTGCGGCCTTTTCTTGTAGAGTTCGTCGTAGTGCTTCAGGTAGGAGCGGCGAAGGAAAGTGTCGAGATACTTCTTCAGCGCCCTCGATTTCTTGACCTGCTTGAACAGCCAGGCGAAAGAAGGATCGTTGCCTTTGTCGAGAATCCGCTTGAAGCCCTCCGTCCATAGGGCGACATAGTGCTCGGGCGAAGTGATGACTTCGTTCTTGAGATCGATGACCCAGTCGGTCTTGTGGCCGATGGTCGCGTTCAGTGAACTCTCGTTGTCGAATTCGGTCTCTTTATAAACTTGTAGAAGCATTGCCCGCAGGTCGACTTTCATCGCTGCGATCATTTTGTTCCGCGCCGTTTTGCGGGGATCACGTTTGGCCATAAGCGGCTCCTGACTCAATGTGTTACATGAGAAAAGGCGAAGAGGCTCTCCATCAATATCTTACCGCGCGGGGCAAGGCTAGTAAGTTGCGAAGAAACTCGCCGATTTCTCCGGATTATAGCCGCGGCGGTCGTAGAGCTTGCTGGTGCCGGGCTCGCTGTGGCCGGCGCCTCGCTGCACGTCATCGAGCGTCGCGCCGTTCTCCAGCGCCGTCGTGATGAAGGTCGCGCGCATCGAATGTGCCGAATAAACAAGCTGATACGGGGCTTACTATCCTACCCCCGCCGTAGTTCATCCCCTATGTGATAAACCGGATTATCACGTACTTGGTAGACTGCCAAGGAGCTTTAGATCGGCACGGCGGATTTCACTGGACTGGTGCGCGGATGCAACTCCTAATGCACCTACAAGTAAAATTTATGCTGACAGCGACAACGAGATAATCTTAAGCGGGTAAATTGCGGACATGAGAAAAAAACTCCTTATGATCCTCGGAGCGGGCAGTTCCATCGCGCGAGGGATGCCGTCAGTCCCCGCGCTCGACCAGCTCATGAGGCAATGGGGGCAGGACTGGGCATCGTTACGCGGATTTCTCGATTATTACGGTGCTCTGGCGCATGAAATCGAAACCTATTACCGGTCCGGACCGTCTGGCCCAAGGCCGTCACTAAACTTCGAAAAAATATTGGGTGAAATGGTGGCCTTATCTCATTGGATGACGCCAGCCCCGTGGGGTGACACACTGCGGCAAACCTCATGCAATGGAGCGCCTCCCCCCAATCTTCACTTTCCGAATCCGTCATTCTCCGACTATGCGCCTTATGGCCCCACCGTGATGCTGAATGACCAGCTTCAATACCTGCTCACCGCGCTTGTCGAGCACATGCGTTCTCTCTGCCAGAATCTCAATCTGACGAATCACGCCGCGAGCCAATACCACGCGCTTTTCGATGGGCTGCGAGAGGCCTTCGATATTGGTGTTTACAATCTCAACTACGATACCGCCGCGCTATCGGCCTATCCCGGTGCCTATACCGGATTCAGCGCCGACGGTCGGTTCGAGCCAAGCGGCATACATGATCGCAATGAATGGGGTTTCGTATATCACCTGCATGGCAGCGTGAATCACTCGCTTGTCGGAGAATTCGGAAATGAGATCCGTTGGCAAAAGGATCTCGCGGGGACGTTCTTCGATGGCCATCAAGGGCTATCCGGTGACAAACGGTCAGAGGGCCGGTCGTTTCCTAAAACGACGTTGATTGCGGGCGGTTTCAAGCTCGACCAACTCCTGGTCGAGCCGTTTCATTCGTTGCATGCCGCGCTGATGCGGCACGTCTATGGAGCCGATGCGATTCTGATCGGTGGTTATGGATTCACCGATGTCCATATAAATCGCGCGTTGCGCAATCGGTTGGCTGGTCCGGGACAAAAACTGCCGGTACTGGTACTCGACCGCGCGGGCGACAGGGCCGATCCGATGGCATTTCGTTACGATCCTTGGGCATTTGAACTATGCGGCGCGCTGCATGCGAGCGGGAGCTACTTTTTTGAACCTTGTCACACCTCTCCGCCCATACCGTCCGAACTTGCGGCGAGGCGCGCATTTGAGGTCTCCACCCCACATCGGGTTGCTATTTGGTACGGCGGCTTTGGAGAGGCGGCCACTCGTCTCGACGGCATCGTCCCTTGGCTCGACGGTCAGGCTGATGAGGTGCTTACTTCGGCTTTTCCTGCCATCTAAACGAAATTATCATGCATTAGCCAGGCAGGTCACTGGTCAACGTCGTCGAATACGCCACGTGCCCGCACCGGCAAAAGATCCGGAGTATCGACGTCTCCAAAAGTGCGCGCCGGCCGGTCTGTTTTGGGCTCACTCTCAAGTTTTTCTGCGATCCATTGCTCGATGGATTGTACCTCCTTACTTATATTGGCAAGGATTGCAGGTTCGTCAGCGAATTCCTGCTTCAAAGCGGAGAATGAGTCGATTAGCGGCTGCATGTGTTCGTCGGCGGCCTGATCAGAATTACGGTTGGACTGCCAGGTTCGTCTTATATCCGTCAGATTAGGCAATAACTCACTCCGAACGCGCTCGCGAAACGCGGAAAGCTCGGCGGAAGTGAACACACTTTGAATCCGGAGGTTTTTGAGGGCGTAGAAATCCTCGCCGTCAATCGCGTAAGTGACGACGGTTGTCACAAACTCTCGGCGGTATTTCTCGGGCAGAATTCCGAACTCATGCAACCGGACTGCCAAATCGACCTCTGACACCGTATCCAGGAAGAGCCCTGGCTTCGATACTCGTTCGAAAACATCGCCGTGTTGTTCAATGTATTGAAGCAGAAATTCCTTGGAACACCGCGACGAGAGAAACCGGTCAATACGGCCCTTGCTATACCAGCTGGCTAGGAACGGCGTCTTGTATCGGGTAGTTGAGGAGAATTCGTCGAGACGCTTAATCACAAGCGAGAACAGCCCCTTGGGAAGAGCAACGGCCCGCTCGATCCCGACATCGCCGCAAGTTACCTGCGCCGTCAATTTGTCTATTGGACTGCCATGCACATAGATGCCGAGCAATTCATGACTTTGAAGCAAGAGGCCCGCATAGGCGTCACCAACGGTTGGATGCTTGAATCTCCAGGCATCGGTTCCCTCCGCCGCCGTATACTGCACAAGACTTCCATTAAGAGATTCGAGCGCGGTAATACACCCTCCCAGATTGCTCCCCAATCGCTCAATGGCCTCACGCTCTGACTCTTCCAATTTGATCGGGCTTTCGAGGGAGTTGTTCCTCATGTAGATGAGGGCGAGCGCCGCCTTGCTGTGTTCGTCGAGGCCCCGGATCACTTCTTGCAATAAAAGCTCCTGCTTTTCAACGAAGTCATTCAGGTCGTAACGATTGAGGCCCAGTTTTGGCGTGAATATCGGATCTCCGAGACGCCGCGCGGTCTCGGGAACAAAGCGCGAATGGGCGGCGATGACGGGGAGATGCGGCTTGATCTCGGAGCGGAATCCTTTGGCCTGCTTCCCGAGCTTGATGTGGTTGTAGAGAATCTGCTGCTTTTCCTCCAATGTCAGATCATGAACATCAATTACGACCTGGCTTTCCCGAAGGAGCGGGAAGGCACCTTCCTTAAGGTCGTTCCGCGCTCGCTTGTAAATGTAGTCGCGGGACGTCATCACAATCTTGGCCCGCTTGCGCAGCATCGTGTTAATCATGGGAAGAGCATGGTTCCACCCGTTGACAAGGAAGGATTCGTACTGCGTCACGCCGAAGGCGTCATCCACCCAAAAGAATTGCGATGGTTCGTCGGGATTCCAACGCTCGACAACCTTCTCGGCGTCGTCCAGCTTCAGTGTGGAGGCGCCCCACTGATCCAATGCGCCCATCGAAAGCATGGAAGCGATAGTGGTCTTTCCGGCCGCGGCCTCCCCGATCAGAAGTACAAAGCCGTGTTGATTCAATGCTTCCGCGGCTTTACGATACGCGCCCGTCAAAACAACTTTTGACAGGTCTTCGCTCAGCGAAATAAGCAACGCCTTCGCCTGGGAGTATGCTCGTTCGTCCAGAATCTGACTGAGATCGCCAAGACCATACAGCCGTGGCACCAGCATGCGGAGACGCTTGTTTTCTTTGATTTGATCGCAGATCCAGGTTGAGCCGAACAAAACAACCTGTTTGACGCCGGCGCCCTTGAACAGTCCGCTGACGTCCTCCGCGACTGAACCGGAAAGTCCGGCGTTTGTCATAAGAACGTAGCTGTCGCAGCGCTCATTCTGGACAAGCCGTCTTATCTTTTCCACTTCGTCGGTGAGATCAGAGAGAGCCAAGTTCTTTCCAGGTTTGCTCGTGAACTTGCACTGGATGACAAAGCGCCCGTGAAGCGCCTCCCCTTGTCGGGGTTTCCACGTTCCGACGAATGCTCCGTCTTTTCCGGCGTCGGAGGAGTCCAAATAAGATTCCACGGTCTGGCCGAGGATTTCGCGCGTAATCGTCAGGCACAATTGCTGAAAATCATGCCAACCAAGCCTATGAAGTTCATACATCTTTTACCCTCATTCCGTAACCTGGCATGGGCACGCTTTCAAAAGAAGAGTCTTGTACGAACGACACTGCGATCCAATGTCCCGCTGACGCCCGCAAGCCGATCCCAAGCGGCGTAACTCACGGTCACCCGCGATTGAAGGGATTCAGATTGCTGATGTCATCCTTTGTTACCTTCGTATTTCCCAATAAATCTCTGCGAATAGCCAGGAGAACAAGGCTGAGTAACTCCCCTTCCTTGTTCAGACCGTGTTTTTCCTCATCTGCATATCTGATCCACGCGTCATACGCCTTGATGACATCATCGCTGCCATAAAGCAGCAACTGATCTCTGGCTAACATGCGGTCACGGTCTGAATCCTTTCCGGAGATATCTTCACCATGGATGATTGCCACGGCGGTCGCGGTGAAGTTTCTCAGAAAGCTGCCATATGCCTCTCGTTTTTGCTCCGCGATCTTGAGGTTCAATTCTTTGTTCTTCTGAATCAGGTAGGGAAGCACGGCTCCGAACACGGCAATGAGAGCGACAATGATTTCTTTATACTGATTCATGGTTTACACACCGGCAAATATTCTCTTCAGCACTGCTTCTAGCTCGTGAAGGGAGGTGCCATCAGGCTGGGGTATAAGCTCACAGAGGCTCCTGACAACCTCCGCCGTCTTAACCAGTGAACAGAACGATTGGGCCTTCGAAGGCTTGTCCGCACCCACGGCTTCCGGTGGGTAGTAAGCCTCTATCGCTCCCTTTTCCAAGACAAACACTCCCGAATTGCTCAATTCCCCGAGAAGGGCGCGCTTCTTCGTGACTAGGTTCACCCGCGCCGGATCAAGAAGCACTTCAAGTCGCGGGTTCGATTTTTCGGCAATGAAGAGCTGATCCAGAATCTCGCCTTGCTTCGCAATGTCGCCCGCGGCGCGGGCGGTGCTCAACTGTTCATACAGAGATTTTGCCCGTTCCCGCTGAATCTCTTCTTTCAGCAGTTTTGGCGACGGCTTATCCAGCTTGTTCTCATCCTCGATTATTTTGTCAATGTCTCTGAGAAGATCGTCAAGCAGCTCCTTCGCACGGGGAGAAGGTTGCGTCTTATCAAAGTCTTTTATCAAGATGTCGAGGTCCGCAATCATCGCGACATCGACATTAAAACAGGTGAAAAATTCCTTGTAGCGCCTGAAACTACCCTTCCCGGATATCTTCACCAAGCTCGTCGAGGTTGTTTTGAAGTCCCAACCTGGATTGAGCAAGCTGGCTATATGCGGAAGCACAATCAATTCACTATCGCCCTCCACGAGGACGATTTTCTTTGAAAAGAATGCGAAGTTACTGCTTTCAAAGGAAATGAGTTGAAATTTGTCCTTCTCGGGAACCGCGGTGAGATCAATCGGGCAGCACTCGCCAATCGGCTTCGCCGCGTCCTCGGGCTGTTTTTTCACAACTTTGATGAAGGTTTTCGTGTTATCCGCGGAAAAGAAAAGAGGCGAGTGAGTCGTTACAACCACCTGATGCTTTTGTGAAATGAGGGCCAGGGCGTCAAAGAGAATGTTTTGCGCTCGCGGATGAAGATAGAGTTCTGGTTCCTCGAAGAGGAAGAGGAATTTCTCTCTCGCGGGCTTTCCGTCCTGGGCGTCCTTTCTCCAGGTCACGTCTTGCGACAACTGGACGTAGCTCCTGAGGATGCTGAAAGTGATAGCGCGTTTGAATCCATCACCTTTATTGTCAACGGAGCCTCGAACGCCGTCGTCGGCGACAATATTCGCATTTGAAAGGACAGTTTTTATCTCGGGGGGCGGAATCTCCAATTCAATCACGACGTTCTTAAACGTCTCCTGAAGGTTGTTTTGGATGGTCTTTTCAATGGCTTTTACGCGGTCCATCCGTTCATCGACGACGTTTCCATCCTTGTCCGTAATGCGATTCAGTTTTTTGCGTAGATTCTCAAAGGTCTCCGCAGCCTCGGTTAAATCGCCCTCAATCACATCCAAAAGGATGTTAAGGAGTTTGCCAAAAGATGCGCTCTCTTTCGTCTTCAACTCGTCGGAAAAATCTTTAACCGCCGGGATGTAGACGGGTTCGGGGAGAATGGATCGGATGCTATTATCAATGCCGGTTGGCAGGGCTATGTCTTTCAAAACGAGTTGGTCAGCGGGCAGTTTGCCGACATACTCTTGAATGACTTCCTTAGCCGCCTTCTGAGTTGTCACTGACTTCGCAGTGGCGGCGTCCGTGGTTTCGGGGTAAAAGGCCAATAGCGTTTCGCCAAGCTCTTTCCCTTTTTTCCCCGTGAACGCGTCATCAATCCTCTCGGCCTCATATTTGATGTTTTGAGGAACCGCAGTGACAACGCGTAGTTTGGATGTGCCATCCTGAGCATATCGCCGGGCCAGAACGACGGACGCGGCCTTCACATAGGGGGCAATCTTCGCGCGATGCTCTTCCGTCAGTTTGGCCAACACCTCATCAGTGACATTCTCGATCTTAACCGTGATAACAATGTCCTGATCGGGATTGTAGAATTCCGCCTTCGAGAGCTTGGTTCCGTTGATGAAGAGGAGTAGGGCCTGGAGCAGAGACGATTTTCCAGCGTTGTTCTCACCAATGGTACAAACAAAATCTGAGAGAGGAGACTCGGTATTCCGCAGGCCTTTATAGTTGCTTACGGTGACATGTGTCAGCTTCATCCTTCACCCGCCTCTAAGTCCCCGGTTGCTCCTCTTCGTCGTCCTCAGTGGTGCCGATGTCTGCCGCTTCCTCCGTCGGAATGAGCGGCACCGTTTGTCCAGCGAATTACCACCTGCGCCAGCGCAGCCCCGTTGCAAAACTCTAGCTTTTCTATCATTTAGGCGATATTATCACCCGATCGCTGATCGTTCGCCATAAAAATGTGTAACCGTCGTCGAAGACCCTTCTGGACCCTCAGCTCACACTCCCAAAGAACCAGCGTCTGCCAACCGGAGCGACTCAATGGCTTCCTCGAAGAGGATGTTCCAAATCCTACGCTCAGCAAATTTGGAAGGAACACCAAGCTGTCGCGAAGGTTAGGAGATTTACGTCGCGACCGGGGATTACAGAAAAGCGCGGCTCTGGCAGAAGCGAATCATAGTCGCAAACCTCGTTACTATCGCACTGACTTTTGCGATGGTCCCTTGGCGTAGGTTTTCTGACGGATTCTGCGATGCCCCCAGATCGACCTTTTGTGCTGACACCGTCGGCGAGACCATTACAATGTATGCAACTGAAAAGAGCCAAGCAATGAAGAAGAGCGCGACGAGCATCCGGCTGTCTGCGAGTGATTTGAGCAATCACCTTGCCTGCCGTCATCTCACTGTTCTGGACCTGGACGTTGCCGCCGGGGAACGCCCCGCCCCGGCCTGGAATTCCCCGGATGCGCAAATCCTGCGGGAACGGGGTATTGCTCACGAAAACGCCTATGTCGAGCATCTAAGGGTGAGCGGCCTTATCGTCGTCAGTTTCAGGGATTTTGGCAGTGATGAGCAGTCCGTCGCTGAAACGCTTCTGGCCATGCAAGCAGGCGTGGACATCATCGTTCAGGCCGCATTCAGCGACGGCAATTGGTTTGGCCGTGCCGATGTCTTGCGTAAGGTGCCGCGCACGAGCGGGCTCGGTGACTGGTCTTACGAGGCCTACGATTGCAAGCTCGCCCGTGAAACCAAAGCAGCCACGATTCTCCAGTTGTCTCTTTACTCTCACCTGCTGGAAGCCACACAGGGGGCGCTTCCTGAATTCATGTATGTGGTGCCGCCCGGTGAGACTTTCGAACCCGAAACATATCGGGTTCTCGATTACGCTGCCTACTACCGATATGTGAAGTCCCGGCTTCAGACGGCCGTCAATGCCAGCGACGGCGTAATTGAAACGTATCCCGAACCGACACCGCACTGCGAGGTCTGTAGATGGCAGCAGGAATGCGACCGGGAGCGGCGAGACGATGATCACCTGTCCCTTGTCGCAGGCATCAGCAGGCTCCAGCGCAAGCAGCTTGGCATCTGGGAGACCAGCACGGTCGCAGCCCTCGCGGGATTTCCAGTTCCGATCCCGCATCGTCCCGATCATGGCTCCCGCGAAAGCTATGTTCGCGTCCGCGAGCAGGCGCGCATCCAGGTGGCAGGCCGCGAGTCGGGACGTCACGTGCATGAAGTGCTGCAGGTAACCGACGAGCACGGACTTAATCTCCTGCCGGAGCCTTCGCCCGGCGACATTTTCTTCGACCTGGAGGGAGATCCTTTTGTTGGACTAAGCGGCCGAGAGTACCTGTTCGGCGTGGTCTTAACGGACACGGAGCAGCCCAGATACGAATGCAGGTGGGCACTGAGCGCGGCCGAGGAGAAGGAGGCGTTCACGTGGTTAGTGGATTTGGTCATGGCGAGATGGGCTCTGCAGCCGTCGATGCACATCTACCATTTCGCACCGTATGAACCTTCCGCACTGAAGCGACTGATGGGCAGGTACGGGGTACGCGAGGATGAAATCGACCGGATGCTACGTGCAAAACTCTTCATTGATCTACACACAGTGATCAAGCGGTCGGTCCGAGCCAGTGTGGAACAGTATTCGCTCAAGGCACTCGAAGCATTCCACGGATTCACCCGGAGAATCCCCCTCGATGAGGCTGGCCAGGCGATGCGGGCCATGCAGCATGCCCTCGAAGCTGAGCGCGCGCCGCAGGTGAGTGATGCCGTGAAGCAGGCGATTGCCCTTTACAACGGCGACGACTGTTTCTCCACGCGCTCCTTGCGTGACTGGCTGGAACGCGAGCGGCATGAGTTGGAGAATACAGGGCACCGACTGTCACGTCCGGTTCCGTCGGACGGCGCGCCAGCGGAGGCGGTGAGCGAGCGCCAGCAGCGCAGTGCCGTGCTTGCCGAAGCCCTGACCCGGAACGTCCCTGCAGAGGCGGAACTGCGCACCAGTGAACAGGCAGCATCCTGGCTTCTTGCCAATCTGCTCGACTGGCACCGCCGCGAAGCAAAAGCCGACTGGTGGGAGTATTTCCGGCTGAAGGACCTGACCGACGAAGACCTCCTGGACGAGCGATCGGCGATAGCAGGACTCAGATTCGTTTCCACGGTCGAAGTGGTGCGCAAGATTCCGAGAGATCGATATTCCTTCGATAAGCAGGAAACGGACGTCAGGACGGGCGATACCGTCTGCCAGCGCGGCGAGAAGATTGGTGAAGTCGTTGCCATTGACGTCGTCACACGCACCGTCGATATTAAAAAAACGAAGAAAACCGCCGACGTGCACCCGAGTGCCGTGTTCGTCGATAAGACCGGTCCGAAAACCAATGTGTTGGCCGACGCACTTTACCGCCTGGGTTCCTGGGTCGAGTTCAACGGTGTCGATGCGGCGGGTCCCTACAGGGCGGCGCGGGACCTGCTGCTGCGCCGGCCGCCGCGGCTTGCTGGCGGCGGTTCAACGCTCTTACAAGCGGGCGAAGCGACGGTGGATGCTGCCAAGCGCATCGCAGGCCTTTTCAATGATTCGGTGCTGGCCATACAAGGGCCCCCTGGTGCCGGGAAGACATTCGCCGGCGCACGCATGATTTGTGAACTGATCAGGCAAGGCAAAAAAGTCGGTATAACCGCCGTGAGCCACAAGGTGATTCGCAACCTCCTCAATGAGGTCGTCTCAGCAGCCCAGGAGAGCGGCATTGCGGACATTCGATGCATTCAGAAAGTAGGCGAGAAGCCCGATGAGAATGCGCCCGGCATCACTTTCGTCACCGACAATGCGGAGCCGCTTGTGGCGCTCCGCTCCGGCGCTCAGGTGGTTGCGGGTACAGCTTGGCTGTGGGCGCGCGAGGATTATTTCGAGGCAGTGGACGTACTTTTCGTTGATGAGGCGGGGCAGATGTCCCTCGCGAACGTCCTGGCGATATCGCAGGCCGCAAAGAGCCTGGTGTTGCTCGGCGATCCCCAGCAACTCGACCAGCCACAGAAGGGTAGCCATCCCGACGGGGCGGAAGTGTCGGCGCTTGAGCACCTACTCGATGGAGCCAAAACGATCCCGCCAGATAAAGGCCTCTTCTTGGAGCGAACATGGAGGCTGCATCCGGCCATCTGTAAATTCACGTCCGAGGTGTTCTATGAAGGGCGCTTGACTTCACGTGACGGTCTGGAGCGCCAGAGTGTCACGGGGCACCCGTGGCTCAGCGGCTCCAATCTCTGGTTCGTCGCCGTCGAACATGAGGGCAACCAGAACTCAGCCCCCGAGGAGGTGGAGTGCATTGCACAGCTTGCCGAATCCCTTCTTAGGCCGGGAGTCAACTGGGTCGATGACCGCGGGCAGACCCGTGCATTGCAAATGGAGGATATTCTCATCGTCGCTCCTTACAACGCGCAGGTTTCGGATCTCATGACCCGGATACCGCGAGCCAGAATCGGTACGGTTGATAAATTCCAGGGGCAGCAGGCGCCGGTGGTGATCTATTCGCTCACGACTTCATCACCGGAGGATGCGCCGCGCGGGATGGAGTTCCTCTACAGTCTTAATCGCCTCAATGTGGCAACTTCCCGCGCACAGGCAATGGTGATCCTTGTCGGAAACCCGCTCCTGCTGGAGCCGGAATGCCACAGCCCGCGGCAAATGCAGCTCGCAAACGCTTTCTGCCGCTACGTTGAACTGGCACAGTTCGTCGGTGAAGCCGTACCCATCGCAGGAATGCCTTGAAGGGCAGGATCGCGGTTCTGGTGCAAATATATGCATGGGGCGCAGCAAAGTCGATGGAGTGGTAAAGACTATGCAGCGAGTACCGCATCCCAGATTCTAGGGAGAGTGTGGTTCTTGAGACGGAGACGCCCCAGGGCGAATTGGCCTTTGCGAATACGGCGGAGCAGTTCGATGCCAGCGATGGTGGTAGCTGCGCAATCAAAGTTCTTGAAGCCGAGCATCGGCCCAGTTCTGGATTTAATACCTCGGTGATCCTGTTCGATCAGATTGTTTAGGTATTTCGATGATCGCAGCTTGGTGTGCTTCCATGCCTCGTCTTCCCCTGGCATCTCGCGGACTGCTCGATGCGATGCAGCGTAGCCATCCAACGTGATACTGACCGGAGCGCGTTTTTGGCTACGAAGTGCCTTGCGGAAAAACGCTTTGGCTGCCGCGACGTCTCTGGTCAGACTTAGTCTGAAGTCGACGGTGTCGCCATCACGGTCTACGGCACGATACAGGTAGACCCATCGTCCTCGCACTTTCAGGTATGTCTCGTCCACACGCCAGGACCGGCCCACTTTGCGCGCAAAGCGAGCCCAGCGCTTCTCGAACTCCGGCGCATACCGCTGTACCCATCGCATGATCGTGGTATGCGAAAGACGCAGCCCACGTTCGTCCATCATCTCGACCAGATCGCGAAAGCTGAGTTTGTAATTCAGGTACCAGCGCACACACAGGATGATCACATCCCGGTCGAAATGTCGCCCTGCAAACAGATCCTTCATGCCTCTCACCTTGCTCACTTTCGGCCCAATTCATCCAAATCATCAATGTACCTCACTCAGCCTCGTTATTTGCACCAGAGCCAGGAAGGGCATCCGGTCATCGAGAATGCCCTTTCAAGCAGTGCGGCTGGATCGTATCCGACGATCTCGAAACGTACTAAGGGCTGTTTGCAACAGATGAGAAAAAGCCGCCCCGCTAGGTAACTTGGCGATTCGTCGTTAAGCGGCAGTGGACACGGCAACTTTGCCGTCTCGCAGCGCCTTGATTTCGCGAATTGTTGGCTGGCCGAAGAAACGGCTGTACTCGCGGTTGAACTGGCTTACACTCTCGTAACCGACTTCGAACGCCGCGCTCATGCCACACGATTGGTCTGCAAGAACGGGCATAAGACACGACGTAAAGAATTCGTAAGGAATCATCGTCGCAGTTTGACTGAACGGGACTGGGCCCGTCAGCGCACAGTCTGACTCGCCAAGCCTTCAATGTTATCATTATCGAGTTTATTTTCATCCACTTGCATCATGTTATATAGAGCGAAGTCAAGGGCGCGGAGCAATTGGCAAAGAAGCTGCAATCACCGAGGATATACTCGATTCGCCCACCAACCTATTAAGAGCAGTTAGGATTTGTCTGTGAAGAGAGCGACAATTCGGGACGTTGCGCGACTGGCCG
>OBLU010002201.1_pt1 | contig 18064 bp, 3 predicted proteins | sample 1518681 | NCBI WGS metagenome assembly OBLU01 (sample SAMEA3539304, study PRJEB22396) | soil metagenome | biome: tundra; feature: field; material: soil | place: USA | collected 2010-05 | depth 0.15 m | reverse complement strand
GGGAGTGGTTGTGCTCCGGTATACCAGATAGTTTACTGGGGCAGTGTTTGGAACAACGGTTGTGCTCGCAACCCAGCGTAGATCGATCTGAAGGTCGGAAGAGCCCACCGCCGTCAGACTGGTTGGAGGAGCGGGTGCGCTGTTGGCCGGCGTGGTGGCGCCAGCCTGAAATGAGGCCGGCGATGTGCCGTCCGCGTCAAGCGCTTCCACGACGAAGTAGTACGTCGTCGAAGCCGCGAGGCCGGTGTTGGAGTAACTCGGACTCGTTAGCCCACTCGCAACCAGGTTGCCCGAGCCCGGAGTGAACCCACTGGTTGTGCTCCTGTAGACGCTGTAGGAGCTGATGGTGCAGTTGGCCGGCGGGGTCACCGCCGTCCAGGTCAAGCCAATGACGCTGGAGGAAGAGGCCGTCGCCGTCAGTCCGGTTGGCGCCGAGGGAACCGCAGTGCATACGGGAGCGGCCGGAGTCGTCGCGCTGGCTTGCGCCGAGGCTGCCGATGCGCCGGCCGCATCAAGCGCTTCCACGACGTAGAAGTAAGTCACCGAACCCGCGAGGCCGGTGTCGGAGTAGCTGGGACTGGTCAGTCCGCTCGCAACCAGATTGCCCGCTCCCGGAGTGAAGCCGCTGGTGGTGCTGCGGTAGACGCTATAGGAGCTGATGGTGCAGTTGATCGGAGGGGTATTCGCCGTCCAGGTCAAGTCAATGACGCTGGAGGAAATGTCCGTCGCCGCCAGACCGGTTGGCGCCGAAGGAACCGTGGTGCAACTGGAGGTGCTCCGGATTTCAATTCCCGAGAGTGTAGGCTGGTTTGCGGCGCCGACGGAGATGGCGATAACGATGTCGCCGCTGCTGTTAGCGGTGGCCGTGAATATCTCGACCAGAGCCGCGTTTTTCCCGACCGTGGCATAGATGTCAAGGTTGGTGAGCACCGTCGTGCCATTAATGGCTACGTTGAATTCACGGCTCGCCGCCGCGCTGAAGTAGTTCTCAGCGAAGTGCAGCAGAACGGTGTACTGACTGCCGGCTGTTAGGCCCGGAATCGTGTAGGAGAAGGCTCCGTCGCGCGCGTGCTGATACACCGCCATTGGTGCTGCATTGGCGCCGGGCTGGGTCAGATTGATGGTTGCCGTACTAACACTGTTAGGCGTACCGCCGGTGAAGTATTCGTCAGCGACAAAGGAGTAGTCGCCGCCGCCCGAGTTGCTTACCGTCGCAGTTTCTTCGCAGCCGATGGCCACGATTTCTGTGCCGGATGCCGCTGGTGACGTGGTGGCTTGGGCTTGCGCCGAGGCCGCAGATGTGCCGTCCGCGTCAAGCGCTTCCACGACGAGGTAGTAAGTCGTCGAAGCCGCGAGGCCGGTGTTGGAGTAGCTGGGGCTGGTGAGTCCGCTCGCAACCAGGTTGCCCGCTCCCGGCGTGAAGCCGCTGGTGGTGCTCCGGTAGACGCTGTAGGAGCTGATGGTGCAGTTGGCCGGTGGAGTCACCGCCGTCCAGGTCAAGCCGATGACGCTGGAGGAAGAGGCGGTTGCCACCAGCCCGGTTGGCGCCGAAGGAACAGCGGCGCATGTCTGTCCCGGAGTCGTAGCGGACGCCTGCGCCGAGACTGGCGAAGTGCCGTCCGCGTCGACTGCCGCTACTGTGTAGTAGTAAGTTGTGTGAGCCGCAAGGCCGGTGTTGGTATAACTGGTGCCCGTTACACCGTTAGCGATCACCGTGGTCGGATTTGGAGAAGTTCCGCCGTACACGGTGTAGGAGCTGATGGTGCAGTTGGCCGGAGGAGTTACCGCCGTCCAGCTCAAGCCGATCGAACTTCCGGAGATTCCCGTCGCCGCCAGTCCGGTTGGCGCCGAAGGAACTGCGCTGCAACTGCCGCCGGAGGTGCTCCGGATCTCAAGACCCGCGACTGCCGGTTGGTTGTGAGTGCCCGAGGTGAAGGCGATCACGATTTGGCCGCTGCTGTTGGCGGTGGCCGTGAACGTCTCGACCAGGGCCGCATATTCCCCAACCGTGGCATAGATGTCAAGGTTGGTGAGCACGGTTGTGCCGTTGATGGCTACGTTAAAGGCACGTTTCGCTGCCGCTGTGAAATAGAGCTCAGAGAAGTGCAGCAGAACAGTGTACGAACTGCCTGCCGTCAGGCCAGGAATGGTGTATGTGACGGTTCCGTTATGCTGGTGCTGATAAACCCCCGTCGGCGCCGCATTGACGCCGGGTTGGGTCAGGTTGATGGTGTGCGTGGTAGAGCTGCCGGCCGCTCCGCCAACGAAGTCTTCGTCCGCGACAAAGGAGTAGTCGCCGCCGCCCGAGTTGCTCTCCGCCGGACCGCCGGCGGCGATGGCCACGATTTCCTGGGCAACCGCACCTGCCGTGGCAACAAAGCCAAGAGCGCAGATTACGCCCAGCACAAGGAAAGTCCTAAGTACAGCCTTCCCCAAAAGGATCGAACGATTATTGAACATACAAATCTCCTGTCTGTGCCGCGGTCCTGTCGGCGCCGCGGGTTGTGTCAAATGGTGGATGCACTGGCCGAGAGAATGCTTACGATCTCAATGCCATTTTCCAGGATTCATTCTGCGGGTTACGGAATCCAGGCCGGCGTCACGAGATGATGCCGGCCTGAACTGGTTGGGTCCGTCTTAGCGGATTTCAAGACCCGCGGCTGAAGGTTGGTTATCCGCGCCGTCGGTGAAGGCGACCACGATTTGGCCACTGCTGTTGGCCGAGGTCGTGAACGACTTGACCACGGCGATGTATTCTCCTCCGGCTGCGGCATAGACGTCAAAGTTGGTGAGCACGGGCGTGCCGTTGATGGCCACGTTGAATTCCCGTTTCCCCGCCGCGGTGAAGTAGATCTCGGCGAAGTGCAGCAGAACGGTGTGCTGGCTGTTGGCCACCATGCCCGGAATCGTGTAGGTGAAGGTTCCGTCACGCTGGGTTTGATACACCGCCATGGGCGCCGCATTGGCGCCGGCCGCGGTCGTGGTAATGGAGTGTGTGGTCGGGGTGGCTTTCCCGCCGCCGGTGAAGTCCTCGTCCGCGTTAAAGGAAGCGTCGCCGCCACCCGAGTTGTTGACCGCCGGACCTTCAAAGTTGATGGCGATAAAGTCAACCGAGCTGATTGGCGGCGTAGTGGCTTGCGCTTGCGCCGAAGCAGCTGATGTGCCGTCCGAGTCAAGAGCCTTCACAACATAGTAGTAGGTTGTCGCACTCGCAAGGCCGCTGTTGGTATAAGTGGTGCCAGTCACACCGCTCGCGATTACGGTAGTCGGATTTGCCGTCGTGCCGCCGTAAACGGTGTAGGAGCTGATGGTGCAGTTAGCCGGAGGAGTAACTGCCGACCAACTCAGGCCGATGGTGCTGGAGGAAGAAGCCGTCGCCGTCAGCCCGGTGGGCGCTGAAGGAACAGCGCTGCATGTCAGTCCCGGCGTCGTAGCGGACTCCTGCGCCGAAACTGGCGAAGTGCCGTCCGCGTCGACTGCCGCTACTGTGTAGTAGTAGGTTGTGTGAGCCGCAAGGCCGGTGTTGGTGTAAGTTGTGCCTGTCACCCCACTGGCGATCACGGTAGTCGGATTTGCTGTCGTTCCGCCGTAAACGGTGTAGGAGCTGATGGTGCAGTTGGCCGGAGGAGTTACCGCCGTCCAGCTCAAGCCGATCGAACTTCCGGAGATTCCCGTCGCCGTCAGCCCGGTGGGCGCTGAAGGAACAGCGCTGCACACCGGCGCGACCGGCGTGGTAGCGGTTGCTTGCGCCGAGGCCGCCGATGTGCCGTCCGCGTCCACCGCTTCCACGACGTAGTAGTAGGTCGTCGAAGCCGTGAGGCCGGTGTTTGTGTAGCTGGGGCTGGTCACGCCGCTTGCGATCAGGTTGCCCGAGCCCGGCGTGAAACCGCTAGTGGTGCTGCGGTAGACGCTGTAGGAGCTGATGGTGCAGTTGGCCGGAGGGGTCACCGCCGTCCAGGTCAAGCTGATGGCGCTGGAGGAAGGCGCCGTTGCTGTCAGCCCGGTTGGCGCGGAAGGAACCGTGGTGCAACTGCTGGTTGTGCTAGAGGCACACAGTGATTCACCGGGGAAGTTATCCGCGACTTGGTAGGACCAACTGGTAGTTTGGCTTTGGACGCTGTTGTAACTCACATAGGCATTGTCGGCGGAGTTGTTTGGATCCACGGTTGTGGTCCATGTGCTCCAGGCGGATGGGAAGGCGCAGCTTGCATAACTCGTGCCACTGATGCCAAAGGCCTGGGACGCGGTGGGCACACTCATATTGAGGCTCGAGCAATACGTCGCAGCGCTCAACTCGGTGAACTGCGAACCTGGCGTGGTGAAGGTTTCAGGGGTTTGCGTCCAGGTCAGGTTGTTGATATTGTCATGCACCAGCGTGGGCAAGGAACCAGCGGCGGAAATGATCGTGTAGCGTTCCGTCGCGCCTCCGCACTGCGGCAGGTTGTAGACCTCGAACTCCCAGATCGAGTAGCCATACTGCGTGGCGCGCAAGGTGCCGTACATGCGAATGTAGCGTCCCTGCACGGTTGGGAAATTGCGAATATCCGCGATGCCATTCCCCCCCTGGCCTGTGTTGCCGGTGACGGTCAAGGCCGTATTCCATGTCGCATTGTCGGTTGAGTACTGAATCTGATAATTCGTCGCGTACGCATTTTCCCAGTAGATGTATACGGTGTTGAAGGCCTGGACCGACCCGAGATCCACCTCGAGCCAGGAAGGATCGACTCCCGTTACCGGAGGTGTGGGCGGCGCGCCTGCCGAGGCCGAGGCCCAGCGTGTAGTGAGACTGCCATCGACAGCATACTGTGGGCCCAAGCTTGCGCTTTGTACGCTGCTTGAGGTTGCTGTCTTGTTCAGCGCCAGATTCACGCCCGGAGGCGCAAGAAGCAGGGTGGCTGCGGCGCTGGTGACAGGAGCGTTGGCGGCATTGTTCACCGTCACCGTGTACGCCCCAGCATTCGAGGAAGTAAACGATGAGATGGTGTAGGAGATCGTGGTCGACGAGGTTGTGCTGCTCGTAAGCACCGTGGCTGTGCCGCCGGTTGGAGTGAAGTTCCACTGATAGCTGTAGGGCGCTGAACCTGCAACTACGGCAGTCAGTGTGTACGGCTGATTGGCCGGCACAGAACCGCCGACAGGCTGGGTGACGATAGAAACATGAGTCGGCGCATTGACTGTGATCGTCGCATTGCTCGATGTGACCGAGTTGATGGTGTTCTTGACGACCACATAGAAGCTATAGGTTCCGACCGTCGTGAACGTCGGCGGCGTATAGCTGGATTGGTTCGCGCCGGCAATCGCTCCGGTGCCGACCAGATACCACTGGTAAGTGATCGTGGGCGAGCCGGTCGCAACGACCGTGAGTGTCGCAGTCTGACCAGATACCACTGTCGCGGCCGCAGGTTGCTGGGTGATGACAATGGCCGCATCCGCATCCACGGTAAGAGTGGCGGGAGCAGAGGTCACCGAGCCATAGGCGTTGGTGACAGTCACCGTGAAGCTCTCGCCGTTGTTTGCGAGGGTGGTGGCGGGGGTAGTGTAAGTGCTGCTGGTTGCCCCGGCGATTGCATTGCCATTCATATACCACTGGTAGGTCAGCGTCCCGCCGCCGGTGGCCGAAACCGTAAACGTCGCCGTATAGCCAACGGATGTTGCCACATTCGCAGGGGGTACGACGATCGATGGAGCTTGCGATTGCGTCGGAGTTGGAAGCGGAACAGACGTAAGCGTAACAGAGCCGCTCGCCAGTCCAGGAGCGGAGGCGGTCACCGTTACTGTTCCGGGGGTGAAGGTGCTGCGCAGAGCGATCTTTTGCAATCCGCCCTCAAAGTTCAACTCCGGATCGCCCGGCGAGTGGAAGAATACGTAGGGCTCACCGCCAATTATCGTACTTAACGGGCTGGAGTATGCGTCCACATAGTAAGTCGTCCAATCATCTCCGGTGTCATATACATATTGCTGTGTACCGCCCATATATATGGCAGGACCGCTCACCGAGAACGTAACATTATCGTTGGCGGTGGGCACGATGTTGCCATTTGCATCCTCGACTTCGGCCACGACAAACGCTGCGTCGGAACCATTCGCGGTCCACTGGAAGCTGGTGCCATCCGGCTTGACCAGTTCGGGGACAGCAGTGAGCACAATCTTGTTTTCGGGACCGGCTGTCGTCCTGCTGTCCGTCGCTACCACAGTTCCGGACCCGTCTAAGCATTCCGCAGTTACCGTACCGGCAGCCCAGTTCACATTCCAGTAAACCTGGCCAGGCAGCGTGGTGGTGTTCTGACCCAAATTGGTGGAGGCCGAGTCCAAGGGATTGGGCACTTGATCCGCAAGGGCTGCTCCCGTAACGGGATCTTTGGCGGCGCCGTTGATCAGCAGGCGGACTGACGGGCAGTTACTGAATGCGTTTTCCTGAATCGGAGTGCCCGCGGAGTATTCGTATGCGCGATTCCAGTGATGCGCCAGATGAACGACCGGCTTGATTGAGTAAGGCGTCCAGTCGGCCTGATAGACGTAATACAGCAACTTGGGGAAGCGATTCTGGTCGACCATGGAACAGCCGATAGAGCGAATGTCGCTTACATTCCCAGGACCTTTGAGGTCGCCGTTCGATTCCCAGTAGGCCGTTTGGCTTTCGCCGGGAGTATCCGCAAAGTACCACTGCGCCATGCCGAAGGCTTTATCTGCTACGCCTTTGCGCCAGTTATCGATGAAGTGTGCGACAAACTCCAATTCATAGTCATAGGCCATGCCGCGGGAGCTGCCGGTGCCCCAATACTCCGATCCCCAGGCCGGATTGTTCGGGTATTGGTTCTTGACTCCAACCTCGCAACCTTCCAGGGTGCAACCCAGCATGGTGCCGTTTTTGGGGTCAGGGGTGCGATCGGCCGCAACACGAGGATTGATCGAATCCCAGGTCTGATCGATTTGGATGAGGGCAGCGCCGATCGTTTCATTCATTGTGCCGTTATTCGATTCCCAGTCGAGAATCGAAGGATGGTTGCGATCACGAATAATCATGTCGCGATGCAATTCATACTTCAGCGTTACGTCATCAGCCGGGGGGGTGTTGAAATGCCCTTCGCCGTCTCCGCTGGGCTGGTCGACCATGACGCCGTACTCATCGGCCGCCTCTACGAACTCTTCGCTCTCCGACGAGTGGCCTGGACGCCAGATATTACCGCCCGCGGCGGCAAAGAGCTGCAGGTCGCGCCATTTCTGCTCATCGGGCACGGATGAACCCAACCCCGGATAATCGTAGCGTCCGGAGCCGCCCCACAGATTCATTGCATGGCCGTTGAAGTACGGGTAATTCGCATCCCAGGTGATGGTGCGGATACCGAGCGGACTTTGCGTGGCGTCAACCACTACGCCATTGACGCTGACAATGTGGTACACCTTGTACATATAAGGCTTCCCGTAGATCGAGTTATTCGGATACCACAGCGTCGGATTCGGCACGGTGATCTTTTGATCGAACATAGGCGTCGGCGTGGAGGGGAATGTGGCTGGCGTCATCGCCGGAATCGACTGCGTAATCGGCGGCGCGGTCACGACCACGTTTCCGTTCGCGTCAACGATCTGCGTCGTCAGAGTCACTGTCTGCGCCGTTCCCGACTCATTCAGGATGTTTGTCTGCACTTCAACAACCGCCGAGGCCGCAGTAGCAGTCCCCGATGTTGCTGGCACAATAGAGTCCGTTCCTATATACGTGCCCCAGGTCTTCTGATTCGAATACACATTCACTGGAATATGGACCGGATTTGTAACGTACATATAAACATTCCGGAACAATCCCCCCATGGCCTGACCGAAACGGAAGACCTGGGAGAAGCCTGGGCTTTCGAACCAGCTTGCGCTCCTGGCTACATCCACAGCGAGCACATTATCGGTGGCGCCGTCGGCTTTTATGTAAGGCGTCAGGTCAACGGCCACGGGAATGAAACCTATCACGTGCGTCGCTTGCGCATCGGCAGAGACCGCGCTGACGCCGGGCAGCAGCGTCCCATTGATATAAACCTGAATGCCCGTGTGCGCACCCTCAAATACGACCGTGAATTTTTGGCCCGCATACTTCGGGTCAACTTTGAAGTGCAGGCGATACCAGTTGTTCCCTCCACAGAGGGATCCCTGGCCGCCGCCTGAACCCTGGTTGATAAACGTGCGCCATATATTTGCGTCCGTCGGAAGGCCCACCTGCGTCCAATTTGGCGAGGAGTAGCCGCTGCCACAAGTGGCTTCCACGTCGCTGGCGGGAGCTGCGGTCTCTACATAGCTGGTGGCCTCGAAAGTCGTGGAATTCTGGTTGTTTTCGTACCACCAGTTGCTTTGCGGCGCATTCGAAGTCGAAGCCGCATCCACAATGTACTCCGGCACGCCTGCGGAAAGATTGATCGTGAAGCGCTGGGAGTTCGGCAGCGACACCTCCACCTGCGCATTCGCTCTGGTCGAGACCATTGCCGCAACCAGGAGCAGGAGCATCAGCAGGACTGTCCACGGTCCGCCGACTCCCTGCAAGCTGCTACGCATGTATCTGCTCCCAGGAGGTTGAGAATCGAGTTGAAGGCTGGCAGGCTTGTGACTGCGGAGACAGGCGGGGCTTCCACCGCGAATGTTTAGGGGATACATGACGCTCCTTTTGACCAATGGATCGATTATGGCCAGTGGCTTGATTTACAGCGTGTGCAAAGACCGGCAAATGCAAAGGCGACACTCTTGGATTGAGGGCTCATCTGGCAATTGATTTGCTATTGATTCACGGATGACGGAGTTGGCGGGTCGTCGCAAACCTGAACCCAGTAATCTCGTGCCGTACATAGTGGCCTTAACCCTTGCGAAAAGTTGATTTCGACAGATTGCAATCCCGGCCGGGGACGCCTTGCGTCCCCGGCCGGTGTGGGTTGGATCCGTCTTAGCGGATTTCAATTCCCGCGATTGCGGGTTGGTCGTGGGTGCCTCTGGTGAAGGCGATCACGATTTGGCCGCTGCTGTTGGCGGTAGCCGTGAACGTCTTTTCCAGAGCCGCGTATTCTCCAACAGTGGCATAGATGTCGAAGTTGGTGAGCACGCTTGTGCCGTTGATGGCTACGTTAAAGGCGCGTTTCCCCGCCGCTGTCCAATAGAGCTCGGAGAAGTGCAGCAGAACGGTGTGCTGGCTGTTGGCCACCATGCCCGGAATCGTGTAAGTGACGGTTCCGTTATGCTGGTGCTGATACACCCCTGTCGGCGCTGCATTGGCGCCAGGTTGGGTCAGGTTGATGGCGTGCGTGGTATGGCTTCCGGCCGCTCCGCCAACGAAGTCCTCGTCAGCAACAAAGGAGGCGTCGCCGCCGCCCGAGTTGCTCTCCGCCGGTCCGCCGCAAGCGATTGCGATGAATTCGGAAGAGGATGGAAACGTCTCTGCGCTGGTAAACGCCGAGGGGGCCGTTGTTCCGACTGTGTCGTACGCTTCCACCTCGTAGTAGTACGTCGTCGCGGGGGCCAGTCCTGTATTCACATACTGCAACGTCGTTGCAGCCGGAATACCGGTTGCAATTTGAGTGTAGGGGCCAGTGGAGGCCATCGCGCGAAGCACAGTAGCGTACACTGTGCAGCCCGTGGCCGTGGTGGTTCCCCAGGTAACGGTGATCTGGCTGGATGAGTTGGCCGTCGCGAGGACCGCTTCCGGCGTATTGGGAAGCCCAGTGCAAGATTGCGCGGCTGTCGTCTCGACAGTGACCGGCGGGGTCGAGTACGACGATGCGCCTTTCTCATCGACCGCTGTCACTGCATAGGTGTAGTTGGTTAATGAAGTCAGACCGGTGACGGCGTAACCTGTGGTGGTCACCGCGCCTGTACCCGATACCGGCGTTATCGCCGTGTATACGGGAGGGGTGCTTGAACTTACGCTGTATACGACGTAGTTCTGCAAGGTGCAGCCAGTCGGCAGACTCACCGCATTCCAACTCAAGCTGATGGAGTTCGACGAAGGCGTTCCCGACAGACCGGTTACAGCTGGAGGAACCGCACTGCAGGCGGCAAGCGTCTTGCCTGAAGCTGCCGGTGACGATTGTGCCGAGTCACCATCCTGGTCGATCGCCTCCACGGTGTAGGTGTGCGTGGACGAAGCGGCCAGTCCAGTGTCGGTATAGGTTGTGCTCGTCAGGTTTGTGGCAATAGCGGTGCCCGATCCGTCACGGAAGACGCTGTACGAGGTGATGGAGCAATTGGCCGGAGGAGTTACCGCCGCCCAGGTCACAGTAATCGTGCTATCGGATTCTCCCACTGCCGTCACGCCGTTCGGCGCAGCGGGAACCGCACTGCAACTTACGCCGGTCGTGCCTGGTGCAACGGAGGCGAGTGAAACGGTGCCAGACTGCAGCCCTGGCGCAGTGGCCGTCACGGTCACGGTTCCGGGAGTGAAAGTGCTGCGCAGTGCGATCTTTTGCAGTCCGCCTTCAAAGTTCAGTTCGGGATCGCCCGGCGCGTGGAAGAACGCGTTGGGTTCGCCGCCGATAACCGTAGTGCGGGCATTGGAGAACGCATCCTGGTAGTAGGTCGCGCCCCACGCGGCAGCGTATACAAGTTGCTGCGTGCCACCCATGTAAGTGGCCACAGCGGTGTCGTTGATCGAGAATGTGACGTTATCCGCAGCGGTGTACACCAGGTTACCGGCGGCGTCCTGCACCTCGGCCTGTACCAATGCCGCATCGGAGCCGTTCGAGGTCCAGGCGAAACTGGTGCCATCTGGGCGGATTACTTCAGGAAGAGCAGTGAGAACGATCTTAGATTCGGCACCGAAGGTTGTCCGCGTATCGCTGACTCCCGAGACCGGATTGCCGTTGACTCCAGTCAAACACTCCGCGGTCACAGTGCCGGCTTTCCAGTTCACCATCCAGTGAACCTGACCCGGAAGGGTGGTAGTACTCTGGGTCATATCCGTGCTGCCGGATGCACCTGAGTAGCCTTCCCAATCATTCGGAACCTGATCGGCTAGAGCCGCTCCGGTCACCGGATCTTTGGCAACCCCGTTGATCAACAGGCGAACGGCTGGGCAGTTGCTGAACGCGTTCTCCTGAATGGGATTTGTCTGATAAGAGCGATTCCAGTGGTGCGCCAGGTGTACAACCGGCTTGAGCGCGTAAGGCACCCAATTGGCCTGATAGACGTAATATTGCAGTCTTGGGAACCGGTTCTGGTCCACCATCGACAGACCCAGCGAGCGAACGTAGTTTGACATATTGACAGGCGTGCCCGCCGGGTAATCAAAGTTCTCGTACTCCAGCCACGTACATGTCTCGCCCGGCGTGTCAGCAAAGTACCAATGCGACATTCCGAAGGTGTTGGCCGCCCGGGCCTGAGCCCAAGGGTTCATCACCGGACCCGCGAACGCGAGTTCGTAGTCATAGTTCAATCCGCGCCCATTTCCCTTGTTGGTCCAATACTCGGCGCCAAACGCCGGGTTTTCTGGGTATGAGTGCTTCTGTCCGGTCTCGCAGCCAGCTCCGTCGCATAGGTCGAGGTAACCATAAGCACTGGGCGGTGATGTGGACCCGTCGTAGCCACGAGATCCTTCATAATGCACATTTGGAGCGGTGAGAACGGGATATGCCACGCCCAGGCCACTGGTTCGATTGGCCGCGACGGGATTGACCAAGGGGGAATTCGCCGAGACGAGGGAATCCCAATACCCGTCAATGGACTTAAGCACGCCCATAAGGGGCCAGTTCATTCCGCCGTTGTCGGTCTCCCAATCGAGAATCGAAGGGTGATTGCGGTCGTAAATGACCATGTCGCGATGAATCTCTTCCTTCAGGGTCACATCGTCCGCCGAGGGTGGAGAGGTGCCGTCACGCCAATGGCCTTCGCCGTCGCCGCTGGGCTGGTCTACCATCACGCCGTAGGCATCGGCCGCCTCCAGAAACTCTACGCTCTGCGAGCAATGGCCGGGACGCCACACATTGCCGCCGGCGGCGGCAAGCTGGGCCAGATCGCGAAACCAAATCTCATCGGGAACCGACGATCCCAGAGCGGGATAATCATAGCGGCTGGCACCGCCCCACAGGTGCATTTGAACGCCGTTGAAGTACGGGAAGTTCGTATCCCAAGTGATGGTGCGGATGCCTAGAGGGCTCGAAACCGCATCCACCACAGTGCCGCCTACGCTGAGGATGTGGTAGACCTTGTACATATATGGCTTTCCGAGGGGTGAATTGTTCGGAAACCACAAAGTCGGATTGTTCACCGTGATGCTCTGACTGAACGTGGTCGCCGGGAGCGTCGCAGTTGTCAGTTGCGACGGATCCGTCACCGACGGCAACAGCGGCTGCGATCCCTTCGGCATTGTCCAGGCCGGTACTGATACCGCCGGGGCGGTTTGCTGCGCAACCACGTTCCCCTGCTCATCCACGATCTCTGTGGTCAATGTGACATTGTTCACAGTGGCCCCGGATTCGTTGACGACGTTCGTTTGCACTCCCACGACGGCCGATTGAGCGGTTGGGCCGGTGGCCATTGCAGGAGTCTCTGACATCGTTGCGACGTAGGTACCCCAGGTCGCTTGATTCGAGTAGATGTTCACTGGAATATGCACCGGATTGGTGACATACATATAGACATTGCGGAACAGTCCCGCCATCGCCTGGCCAAAACGGAAGACTTCGCAGAACCCGATCGACTCGAAGACTGCTGAGTTGTTCCTGGTAACGTAAACCGCAATCACGTTGTCGGTCGCGCCGTCGGCAACGACGGGGAGTTCGACGATCACAGGAACGAATCCGACCACGTGAGTCGCCTTCGAGTCGGCAGCAACCTCGCTGATGCCGGGGATCAGGGTGCCGTTGAAGTAGACCTGAACGCCCGTGTGCGCGCCTTCAAGGCTCAACATGAACTTCTGGCCCTTATACTTCGCATCTACCTTGAAGTGCAGGCGATACCAGTTATCATTGCCATTTAGAGACCCCTGGCCGCCGCCGGAGGTCTGGTTGAGGAAGGTCCGCGGAATATTCGCGTCGTTGGGAAGGCCTACCTGAGTCCAGGTCGCCTTGGTGTCGGTGCTCTCGACAAAACTCTGCGACGAATATGCGGTTTGGTTGGATGTATTCTCATACCACCATTGGCTCTGGGGCGCTGTCGAAGTCGTCCCCGAATTCCCAATGTACTGCGGAACACCTGCAGCGAGGTTAATCTCGAGGCGTGGTGACGCCGGTGCCTGTGCGCGCGCCCCGCTCCAGCCGAATGCCGCAACGAGGATAAAGAAGATCAAATACTGGATTGGCAATCGTCCGCCAATTCGCCACAGATTGCTGCCCATGGATATGTTTCCAGGAGGTTGAGAATCGAGTTGAAGGCTGGCAGGCTTGTGACTGCGGAGACAGGCGGGGCTTCCACCGCGAATGTTTAGGGGATACATGACGCTCCTTTTGACCAATGGATCGATTATGGCCAGTGGCTTGATTTACAGCGTGTGCAAAGACCGGCAAATGCAAAGGCGACACTCTTGGATTGAGGGCTCATCTGGCAATTGATTTGCCGTTGATTCACGGATGACGGAGTTGGCGGGTCGTCGCAAACCTGAACCCAGTAATCCTGTGCCGAACACAGTGGCCCTAACCCTTGCGAAAATCGATTTTGTCAGATTGCAACTCAGGCCGGCGGCGCAAAATGCCGCCGGCCTGAGGTTTGCTGGTTTACTTAGCGGATTTCAATTCCCATGATGAGGGCTTGATCCGCGGTGCCCTTGGTGAAGGCAATCACGATGTCGCCGCTGCTGTTAGCGGTGGCCGTGAAGGTCTCCACCAATGCTTTGTACTCTGCGCCAGCCGTGGCATAAATGTCAAAGTCGGAGAGTACGGTTGTCCCGTTGATGGCTACGTTGAAGACACGCTTTCCCTTCGCGGTGAAATAGTTCTCGGAGAAGTGAAGAAGAACGGTGTGCTGACTCCCGGCTACCATGCCGGGAATCGTGTACGTCATAGTTCCGGCCCGTCCGTACTGATACACCGCCATGGGCGCCGCATTCACGCCGGGTTGGGTCAGGTTGATGGTTTTCGAGGTATGGCTGTTATCCGCGCCGCCGCTGAAGTCCACATCGGCAACAAAGGAGGCGTCGCCGCCGCCCGAGTTGCTTTCAGCCGGACCGCCGCAGGCGATGGCGATGAAGTCCCCGCCGGAGCCACTTGGTTGCGTGGTGGCTTGCGCCTGCGCCGAGGCAGCCGATGTGCCGTCCGCGTCGACCGCCTTCACAAGGTAGTAGTAGGTTGTCGAAGCCGCGAGGCCGGTGTTGGAGTAGGTTGTGCCCGTCACCCCACTGGCGATCACGGTAGTCGGATTTGCCGTCGTGCCGCCGTAAACGGTGTAGGAGCTGATGGTGCAGTTAGTCGGAGGAGTAACTGCTGTCCAGCTCAGGCCGATGGCGCTGGAGGAAGAAGCCGTCGCCGTCAGCCCAGTGGGCGCCGAAGGAACAGCGTTGCAGGAACCGGCCAGGGTCGTGGCTTGCGCCTGCGCCGAGGCCGCAGATGTGCCGTCAGCGTCGACCGCCGCTACCTTGTAGTAGTAGGTCGTCGAAGGCGTAAGGCCGGAGTTGGTGTAGCTCGTGCTGGTAACACCGCTGGCGATCACGGTAGTCGGATTTGTTGTCGTTCCGCCGTAAATGGTGTAGGAGCTGACGGTGCAGCCTGTCGGAGGTGTTGGCGCCGTCCAATTCAACCCAATTGCGGTTGAGGAGGTCGCCGCCGCCGTCAGACCCGTCGGCGCCGCGGTAACCGCAGAGCAGGCTGGTGCCAGAGTCGTTGCCTGGGCTTGCGCCGAAGCCGGCGATGTGCCGTCAGAATCAACAGCCTTCACAATGTAGTAGTAGGTTGTCGAAGCGGCAAGGCCGGTGTTGGAGTAACTGGTGGTCGTCAGCCCGCTGGCGATCACGGTGGTCGGATTTGCTGTCGTTCCGCCGTAAACGGTGTAAGTGACGGATGAGCAGCCTGTCGGAGGTGTAACCGCCGACCAGCTCAATCCGATAGCGCTGGAGGAAGACGCCGTTGCCGTCAGCCCGCCTGGCGCGGAAGGAACTGCGGAGCAACTACTGGCGGTCTTGATTGCTTCGATGCCGTTGATGAACGGATTATCCGCGCTGCCATCAAAGAGCTGCACGATGATTTGGCCGTACATATCGGCATTGGCTGTGAACTGCTTGACGAGCGCTTTATCGGCGCCTGCCAATGCATACACGTCGAAGTTGGCAAGGACCCGTGTTCCGTTGATATTGACGTTGAAGATGCGCTTTCCAGCCGCTGTCCAGTAGGTCTCGGCAAAGTGCAGGTTCACCGTATACGTTGCATCCGCGACCAGGCCCTTCAGAACATACGTGAAAGGCACGAGGCGCTCCGAATTATAAACCGCTGCCGGCGCCGCATTGGCTACGCCAGAAGTCGAGACGGTCGCTGTCGAAGTGGATGTATCGCCGCCGTTATAGTCTTCGTCAGCAATAAAACTTCCCACTGCGGCTGTGCTGCCCGAGTTGATGGCGAGATCAGTGATGGTTCCCGGCGCCGCGCCAACAGGATTGCTGCCGGTGGCCGGAAGGATCTCAAGGGCGTTGACGGTGGGATTCAGATCCGTAACGGTCGAGGTTCCCTTGCTGGTTGCGATCTCGATGATGCCGTTCTCGTCCGCCTTTGTGTAGAACTGTTCCACGACGGCCTTGTTCTCGGCTCCCGCGGCAGCATAGATGTCGAAGTTGGTGAGAACCTGCTGGCTGTTGATGGAGACGTTGAAGTTGCGCAGACCAGCGCCGGCGTTGGAAAACTCCACAAAATGCAGACGGACGTTATAACCAGCCCCCGGAGTCAGGCCGGTGATGGTCCATGCAGCGGCTCCCCAGCGCTCCACGTTGTATATCTCTTGCGGAGCTGGATTGGTGACACCCGAAGTGTCCACCGTCGTAAGGCCAGAAGGCGGTCCAGCGACATGGTGGTAGTTGGTGGCGCCGCCCAGAACGAAGTTGGATGTCTGGTAAGTGCCAAAGGCATATCCGCCGGCGCTCAACTGGATTCCGGTGCTGTTGCCCGGAGCCTGCGTGGTTGCAGTAGCATTGGCCTGGGCGGATTCGCCTCCCCAGTTCGAGGATACGACCGTGTAGTAGTAGGTCGTGCTTGGCTGCAATCCGGTGCTGGTGTATGTTGTTCCGGTGACGCCTTCTATCACCTCAGTAGTATCGCTTAGCGCAGCTCCTGCCGTGGTGCTGGCATAGACGTTATAAACAACACCCGAGGTGGTGCTTGCCGTCCACGATAGGCTAACGGCGTTGCTGCTGGCCGCGGTGGCTGTGAGGTTGGTAACCGGAGCCGGAGCGCCAGCAGACCACTTGTTGTAGTGAACGTACTGGATGGTCAGGTTCGACGGGAATCCCGTGCCATTCGGCGTGCCGCCGTTGCCGCCAACTCCTGAGCTGAGAATCAGCTGGTAGGGCTTGTTTGCGGACCACTGATCGGTTACACCGATGTTGTACTGGTGAATCTCTCCGAACATTATGCCATCCAGAAAATACTGGAGGTGATAGGGAGCCCATTGCAAGGTAAATTCATGGAAGCCGTTGTCGAAGGTCGCGCTTCCAGTCAGGTTAACGGCCGAGCTGATGCCGCCGTACTCATAGTAGGTCTGACCGTCGGTCTGTCCGCCGTGAAGGGTGGATCCACTATGATTGGCGGTCTTGGCCTGGATCTCCATTATGTCCAATTCGCCGCACCAGGGCCAGGGTGTGCCGGTATTGTTGCTGGCGCCCATGCTCCAGATTGCGGCGCCCATGCCGACTGCGGAGGGGTTCTGGGCAATGAAATCAATCTGCCCGTACGGCCCAAGGCCGGTGGTCGGCAGGCTCTTCAACCTGGCCGAGGTGTAATTACCGCCAGAGTAAGTCATCGCGATGATGAGATCGCCATTTCCATCGAGATACACGTTCGAGATGCTGTCGCTGGTGGATTGGATCGTTCCATCGCCCCAGACGTTTCCGGTATTGTTCTTGACTTCGTTCGTCCAATTCGAATGGTTGTAGGTGGTGTTGGCTGCGCCATTGAAATCGTCGCCCCAGGACTCAGTCCATTGTGCATGCAGTGAAGATGCGCATAGGAAACAGATTGCGGCAAAGACCATGCAAAGACTTCTCTTTAGAGAAGATCGATTCTGATTCACGTTAATCTCCTTGTTTTGTTGCATGTTGATGAAAGGTTTGTGCGGAATTATCCGGGGAAAAGAATCTATTCCACCACACCGGTCGAAGACGCCAGGCGTCCTCGACCGGTATTGGTTGGATCCGTCTTACCGGATTTCAATTCCATCGATCAGGGCTTGATTCGCGGTGCCCTTGGTGAAGGCAATCACGATGTCGCCGCTGCTGTTGGCCGTGGCTGTGAAGATCTCCACCAATGCTTTGTACTCCGCGCCAGCCGTGGCATAAATGTCAAAGTCGGCGAGCACGCTTGTCCCGTTGATGGCTACGTTGAAGACACGCTTCCCCTTCGCGCTGTAATAGTTCTCGGAGAAGTGAAGAAGAACGGTGTGCTGACTTCCGGCTACCATGCCGGGAATCGTGTACGTCATAGTTCCGGCCCGTCCGTACTGATACACCGCCATGGGCGCCGCATTCACGCCGGGTTGGGTCAGGTTGATGGTTTTCGAGGTATGGCTGTTATCTCCGCCGCCGCTGAAGTCCACATCGGCAACAAAAGAAGCGTCGCCGCCGCCCGAGTTGCTCTCCGCGGGACCGCCGCAGGCGATGGCGATAAAGTCGCTGCCGGAGCCGCTTGGCGGAGTTGTTGCTTGCGCCTGCGCCGAGGCAGCTGATGTGCCGTAAGAATCAACAGCCTTCACAAGGTAGTAGTAGGTCGTCGAAGGCGCGAGGCCGCTGTTGGTGTAGCTGGTGCTGGTCACGCCGTTGGCGATTACGGTAGTCGGATTTGCCGTCGTTCCGCCGTACACGGTATAGGAGCTGACGGTGCAGCCTGTCGGAGGAGTTGGCGCCGTCCAATTCAACCCGATTGCGGTTGAGGAGGTCGCCGCCGCCGTCAGACCCGTCGGCGCCGCGGTAACCGCG
>OBLU010002200.1_pt1 | contig 18065 bp, 13 predicted proteins | sample 1518681 | NCBI WGS metagenome assembly OBLU01 (sample SAMEA3539304, study PRJEB22396) | soil metagenome | biome: tundra; feature: field; material: soil | place: USA | collected 2010-05 | depth 0.15 m | reverse complement strand
AAGCTTGAGGTGCCGAAGAGGACGGCGCCGGGCGTGTCGCGAAACTGCTCCAGCAGGACGTTGCGCGGGGCGGTGCCTTGCAGCAGCAGCGGGTAGGGCAGTTCGGCGGAGAGGCGCTCGTGCATGGCGCGCATCTGGGCGTAGCTGGTGAAGAGGCAGAAGGCGCGGCCGCGGGTGATCTCGAGGACGCGGCGGGTGCGTTCGGCGGCTTGCATGAAGAAGTCGGGCTCGCGCGGGTCGGGCATGCTGGGCGGCAGATACAGCAGCGCCTGGCGCGGATAGTTGAAGTGCGACGGCACGACGAGTTCCCGCGCCATGACCAGGCCGAGGCGCTTCGAGATGTGTTCGAAGCCGGAGACGGCGTTGCCAGAGGAGGTTGATCCCGAGGCAACGGTCAGCGTCGCTGAGGTGAGCACGACGGAGCTGTACTCCTCGAACAGCGCTCCGGAGAGGAGTTGCGAGACGTCGATGGGAGTCGCCTGCAGATGTGTGTGGTGGCTCGCATGGCCGACGCCACGGGCCAGATTGCGGACGCCTCCCGCCGCGCGGCGCTCGATCCAGAACACGGTGTTCGGGTCCTGCGATTCGAGCAGGAACTTCAGGTGGGTGGCGATGTCGGCGGTGCGCTTGCGCAGGCCCGGAGCCTCGTCCACTTCTTTCAGGCGCTCCAACTCGCCTTCAAGGCGCGTGAGGGCGTTGAGCGCGCCGGTGTAAGTATCGCCGCTTTCTTCGAGGAATTCGGTGCGCTGCTCGAAAGGCATGCGTCCGAGGCCGCCGTTCAGTTCCGTCGCGACGGGCAGTGCGGCGAAGAACATTCTGGCGCGGTCACGGAGGGTCGCGGTTGCGCTTTCGATTGCGGAGCTCGACGCTTGTTTCGCGCGGAGCATGGTTTCGACATCGCGCGCGAGTTCGTCGAAACGTTGCGTGCTGAGGCCGATCCCGAAATAATTGCTGGCGGTCTCTTCGAGCTCGTGCGCTTCGTCGAAGATGACCGCGCCGGCTGCGGGTAAAACGCCCGCATCGGCCGACGCGCCGGCTTGCAGCTTGATCGCCAGATCGGCGAAGAAGAGATGGTGATTAACGATGACGATGTCCGACTCGAGCGCCTTGCGCCGCATGGAGGTGATGAAGCAACCCTCCCAGTCGGGGCAGCTCTGGCCGAGACAGGCTTCGCCGCGCGCGTCGAGCTTGGGCCACAGCGCGGAGTTCTCGGGCAGTGCATCGATCTCCGCGCGGTCGCCGGTCGCGGTCTTCTTCTCCCACGCCGCGATGGCGTGGAACTGCGAGATCTCTTCGAGGCCGGAGAGCAGCGGCGAATCGCGCAGCGCGTAGAGCTTGTGCTTGCACAGGTAGTTTCCGCGGCCCTTCATGTAACAGACTTTGAGCGGACCAAGGATGCTTTCGAGGAACGGCACGTCCTTGAAGAAGAGCTGCTCCTGCAGGTTCTTCGTTCCGGTGGAGATGATCACACGTTGCTGGCGTTCGCGGGCCAGGCGCAGGGCTGGCAGCAGATAGGCGAGCGTCTTGCCGGTGCCGGTGCCGGCTTCGACGATCAGGTGGCGCTTGTCTGCAAAGGCCTTTTCGATGGCGCGGGCCATCTCGTACTGGCCCTTGCGATGCTCATAGGCCAGGTCGGAGCGAGAGAGGACGCCGCCGGGCGAGAAGAAATCGTGCAGGCTGGGAAGCTTGCGCGCGGCTGCCTGCGCTCGCTCGTCCCGCGAGTCTGCAGGATCGAACGGCTCATCTGGCGCCCGCGCGATTTGTATCGGAGAAGACACGGTGTGTTCTCTCCATGATATTCGTATTTCCTTCGATCAAGACGAAGGCGCGTGGGCGAAAGTTCGCAACTTACAGGGTTGGCGGTTGGCCGTGCAGGACCTGCTCCACGAAGGTATGGAGTTGAATGATGGGCCAGGGCTTGGCGATGACCTGCGGCTGGCTCTGGCCGGATTGATGGATGAGGAGTGCGGGGCGCTGGTCGAAGACTCCGCGCGATGCCGCATCGTCCTCTTCGGTCCATGCGGGCAGCCAGTTCCAGGCATCGATGCGCCAGCCGTGGTCGCCCTGGACAATGAGGGTGGTGTCGCTCCAGCGCGGCGAGGCGTGCAGGGTCGAAACGATGCGGCCCAGCACGCGGTCGACCAGCGCCAGGTTGTCGATGTAGGAGCTGTCGCATGTTCGGGTGTAGTCACCGTTGATGCGGCTCCAGATGTTGGGGCTATGGGGGATGGCAAGGTGGAGGAAGACAAAGTCGGCCTGATCGGTGTGGAGAAGTTGGAAGGCGTGCTGCTGCAGGTCGGTCTCCGTCTGATAACGGTGGCGTACGTCGAACGAGCAGAGATGGCGGTCGGCGCGTGCCGGTGACTTGAGTTCGCGGACGACCTGTTCGAGCGGCGTGTAGACGTTGGTCCAGAACGGCGCGTTCTGAGCCATGAGTCCGTCGAACATGTCGTGATTGGTCCAATAGCAGTTCTGGATCGCGTCGGAGTAGATGGCGCAGTAGGGGTTGTACCAGCCGACGGCGGCAGTGCGCCAGCCGGCCAGTTCGGCGTCGGCGAAGACGGTCTGCGCGCCGGTGATCGGTTCCCAGCCGGATTCGGCTTCGTGGTGGACCCAGAGGCGGTTGTGGAAGTTGTAGCGGACGCCGTCGACGATCTTTCCGGTCAGCAGCGAGGGGATGATCTTGACGGTGTGGTAGCCGGCGGGCTGGGTGTCGGTAAAGAGCGTGCTCTGGGCGCGGAGGGCGTCGAAGTTGGGAAGGCTCAGATCGCGGGCGCGGTGCTCGAAGACCTGGTCGTAGGAGAGTTCGTCGAAGACGATCCAGACGAGGAGAGGATGTTCGCGCGGTGGCTGCGGCGAGGTTTCCCACGCGGCCGCAATCTCATTGGGCGCAGGCTTCCAGCGCGCGACCCACAGAAGCTGCGCGACGCTGCAGGCGGCGAAGACGATGAGCGAGGCGGCAACTGCACTGCCAACCCGCATCAGGCGCCGGTACCACTTGCTGAAGCGCAGGAGCAACAGCAGCAGGACGCCGGCCCACGCTACGAGGAGGATCAGGACAAGGCCTTCGATCAGATCGAACGGGAAGAAGGATTGGGTCCGCTGGATGAGGTAGGGCGGGATCACGATGGCCGCGAGAAGGCGTATCCAGAGGTAGAAACGCGTGCGCGCCGCCAGGGTCAGGATGACGAAGAGCAGCAGGGCGACCAGCAGGACGTCGGCGATTTGTGCATAGCAGATGCTCGCCACCGCCAGCGGCGTATGCATCCGAACATCCGCGCCTCCACCCAGCAGGTCGCCGTAGTTGCCGACGAGGATGAGCGAGGCGAGTCCGCTGCACTGGCAGAGTCTCTTCAGCATCCGTTGATTTTCTCAAAGAAAATCAGGATGCGTCCGTTGTCGAGCACCTGCCGGTCGCGTACTTGAAAGCTTCCGTCGCAGGCAGCGAGTAGGTCGGCTTCGGAGAGCGAGCCGTAGAGGGAATCGCGGCCGCGCATCAGGCTCTGGTACATGGGGTCGTTGACCGGTACCCATTCGATGACGAGATGACGGCGCGTGAGGCGATGGCAGAGCGCGATGATCGAGGGGAGCGGGATCTGTTCCATCAGCAGCAGATGGTGGATCACCGCGAGCATCAGCACCAGGTCGAATTGGGCCTCGAGGCGCGGAAGCAGGGCGACGGACTCCGCGTTCTCCCAGCCAACCGCCGGGGTTGGGCGTGCGATGTCCGCGTGGATGGTCTGAATCGCGAGATTACGCTGCCGAGCCATGCGAAAGACACGGTCGGCGGAGGCCATATCGCGCTCGAGTGCGACCACTTGCGCACCTAGTTCGGCGGCGAGGGCGCTGAACTCTCCGGTATTGGCGCCGATGTCGAGCACCCGCGTGGGCTTCGATGTTTCGACGACGCGGCGCACCCATTCGAGCTTTTGCCGGCTTTCGTCAGACGTGTAATGGGTCAGTGTGTCCTGATACTTGCTCCAGTCGGAGGCTGCGCTCGCCGGCATCGCGCGGCGTGTGCGTCGGCGCAGGTTGGCGAGCGTGCGCTTCAGTACGTCGGCTGCGACCTCAGGACCGAGGTTGCGGGCTGGCGGTTTCTTTGCCGGCGCGCCGGCTTTCTTGCGGCCATCGAGCAAGGTTGGCAACGTAATGGGCCAGAAGGCGTCGCGCGCCAGCCGCTTGCCCCAGCCGAGAGCGGCGTAACAGTCGGCGGGCTCGTATCCGTCGCGCTTGAACAGGCTCAGCGAGAGTGGCCAGGCGAGCATCCGGTTCATCAGCAACGGCAGCAGGAAGGTGCGAACGTACTGTCCATAGGCCAGCCAGATGGAAGACCTGGGATCGCGTCGCTCAAAGGAGAGGATGTCGACGAAGATGGGGCGGGTGCCAGTGAAGAGCACATTGAGCGGGGTAGCGTCCTTGAGGATCCAGTCGGCAGCGAGCGCTTCTTCGCAGAGATCCAGCGTGAGATCGGCGGCGGAGAGCCACTGCGAGGGCGTCCATTCCCAGGGATAAGTGATGTGGATTCTGGGGTGGCTCAGAGAGAGGCTGGGGGTGGAGTCGTCGATTACGGCATCGATCAGGTCCCCGCGCTGCTGCATGGCGCGGCAGAAAGGGGACTCGAGCAGGTCCAGTACCTCGGCGCGCGCAGCAGGGTCAATTCTGCGAATTACCAGGTTGTCCTGGAAGCTTAGAGAGCCAGCGGGATCGCGGAAAGTGGCGCCGGGCAATGCAGGGGTCATGCGACTTCGCGCGACTCACCTGTCTCAGGGGTGACCGGAACTACGTTTGACGGCTCCTTTTTGCGGGTGAAAAAGGCGCGGATGCGACGTCGAACGTAGTAGGCGTACGCTGCCATTACGGAAGCGATCGTCTGCAGAGCAATCAGCCCTGAGCCCGGATCGACATAGCCCCAGGCGCGGCGCTCACTGGCCACAATCATGCATAGAGTAATTAAAACAGCCAGCGAAACGGAGATTAGTCGCTTCATTAAAAGCCTTTCCTCAGTTGAAAGGCCGCTTTCTTGAATCCTAGCGGCGCGTGATAACTCTGGCGGAGAACGCCCGTAAATTACCTTCAATTAATCCAAAACACGGGCCGGGAGAAAAAGTTGCCTGCGAGGAGAATCTCTTTGGTAACTGTGCTCGAAATGCGCACCTACAGTAGGAGACGCACGAACGCCGCCAGAAGATGCAACGAAGAGGAGATTTCTGGCTTTGCGCCGAGAGAGGAGACGCAGGCGCAACGAGCCCGGCCCCAGTCTCAGATGAGAAACAAGGGCCGGCAGGGTTGGCAGACGTCAGATTCGACGGCGAAGCATCAATGAATTCTGTAGCTCAAGCCGATGGAGAGGACAGGAAAGTACTTCAGGTCGGTCAGGTCGTTCTGCAGCTTGGTCTGTTCACTCTCGATGTTGGTGGTGGGGATTGGCGAGCACTGGGCTTCAACCGAGGTGGCGGTGGGGCAGCCGTTTCCTGTGAAGGTATACGTCACCGTCGGTTCGGAGAAGAACTGGACGCCAAGTTCGCTCTCGAACGTGAAGCGGCCCTTCTTGGGCAGCATATTGCCGGTGCCGATGGAGACGCGCCCGGCGGCCTTGCCGCCAAAGTTGAACGTACCGGTGCCGCTCAGCGGAAACCTGGGATCGCTATAGTAGCTGGTTCCGCCGACCGTAATGCTCTGTCCCGAGGGGATGCCCAGGGTGGCGCTGAGATTGGTGAAGTTATACACAGTCGCGCCACCACTGAGGCGGAACCTTCCGTGGAACGGGAAGTAATCGACCATCACGTCGGCGTTCTGGAATTTGAGGGTGCCGTTGATGTTGAGATTGTCTGACGTAGTAATGGTGCTGGGGGAGTAGGTGAAGAAGGAAGCTCCGCCACGCAAGTTGAGCCGCTGCGGAACCAGCGGGGTGGCGACATCGAATCCGACGCCGGCAAGGCCGAACTTGACGCCCACCGCGATGCCGGAGAACGGGCCACCGCCACCGCTATCCGACGTACTGGGGGAGGGAGCTATCGTGCTGGCCACCGACTGCGCGGGCAAGTCGAAGGCAGAGGAACTGGAACTGGACGAGGTGGCCGGCAGGTCGAGGCTTGCAATTAAGGCGGGCGCGGCTGTCGAGGACTGGTTTGCGACCAGGCTGTTGACCTGAGCGGACGCGGTCAGCGGCGAAAGTGCCATTGCGGAGGCAAAGATTGCGAGGATCGGCAGAGAAAGACGGCTCATGAGTTTTCTTCTTTCTATTAACCTGGAATTGTTCAACATGGTTCGAAGGCAGCTTGAGCCGGTGATGACCGGCCGTCTGCCGCAAAGAAACCTGGCTGGCCCGGGAAACATCGACGAAAGAATTGCGACCTGCGATTCTTACGGCGATATTGCGAATCTTCAGCGATTATCAGTGGCTTATCGGCTGAACAGACTGCAACTTTAGGATCAAGGGAACTAACTGCTGGGGAATGGTCCCGAGCTTATCACTATCCGTATCGCATCGCGAACATTTTTAGGGCATCTGAATCTTAGGAACCAAGTTGTTAAGCGGGACGAATGGAGGGCGCCGTATGCCGTCTGCGGATACAACTGTGGTGGACCCGACACAACGGGTGCGGCGGCGGGTCGTCGTGCTCGGCGGCGGGTTCGCGGGGATTAATGCGGCGATGGCCCTGGCGAAGCTTCCCGTGGATGTGACGCTGGTCGATCGCAAGAACTACCACACGTTTCAGCCTCTGCTCTACCAGGTAGCACTGGCCGTGTTGTCTCCCGCGGATATCGCCCAGCCGATCCGGTCGATCCTGCGCGATCACGAAAACATCGAAGTCCTGATGGACGAAGCGATCGGCTTCGACCCGGAGGAGCGCCAGGTGCGGCTGAAGACCGGCTCGACGCTGGTCTACGACTATCTGATCGTGGCCACCGGATCGACTCACTCCTACTTCGGGCACGACGACTGGGCCAGTCTGGCGCCGGGATTGAAGACCGTCGAGGACGCGACCGAGATACGCCGGCGCGTGCTGCTGGCCTTCGAACTGGCCGAGCGCCAGATGATGGAGCACGGGACGCATCCGCCGCTGAGTTTCGTGATTGTCGGCGGCGGCCCCACCGGAGTGGAACTGGCCGGCGCCATTTCGGACATCGCACGGCTCTACATGCGCAACAACTTCCGCTATATCGATACGAGGCAGACAAAGGTGCTGATTCTGGAGGGATCGTCGCATATTCTCGCGATGTATCCCGAGGACCTGCAACGCAAGGCGCGGAAGCAACTGGAGGCGCTGGGAGTCGAGCTGCGCACCGGGACGGTTGTGACCGACGTGCAGCCTGGCTACGTGATGGTCGGCAGCGAGCGCATCGACGCGGCGGTCACCCTGTGGGCCGCAGGGGTGCAAGCCTCGCCGCTGGGCAAGCTGCTCGGCTTCGATACGGACAAGAAGGGTTGCGTGTTCGTGGATCAGTATTTGAACCCGAAAGGCCATCCGGAGATCTTCATCTGCGGCGACCTGGCCCATGTCGAGGAAGAGGGCCGGCAGTTGCCCGGGGTGGCGCAGCCCGCCATCCAGATGGGCGTCTATGCCGCACGACGGATTGGCTCCATGGTCGGACATGAAGCGGGTTCGGAAGGCCGCGACACCAGGGGCTTCCACTACTTCGACAAGGGCGATATGGCAACCATCGGACGCAAAGCTGCGATTGCGAAGATCGTGTGGCCGTTCAAGGCGCACTGGAGCGGCTTTATGGCGTGGCTGGCCTGGCTGATGGTGCACATCTTCTTCCTGATCGGGTTCCGCAACCGGCTCGGCGTCTTTAGCCAGTGGGCGTGGACCTACCTGACCCTGCGCGACGGCGCACGGCTGATCACGGGCTCGCAGAACCTGCCGGGATGGAAAGATCAGGCCTAGTCGATGCGGATAGAATGGCACGCATGGAACCGACCGAGATGCAGGAGTTTGCAAAGCAGGTGAAGGAGGGCGGGGAGGAGTCGCTGACCAGCATTTCGCTGGCGATTTCGATCCTTGCGGTGCTGGTGGCGATGGTGACGGTGCTGGGGCATCGCACCCACACCGAAGCGGTGCTGATGCAGGGCAAGGCCGCGGATCAGTGGAATCTTTACGAGGCGAAGAAGATCCGCCAGGACAGCCTCGAGGTCGTGGTGGATCAGATGGCTCTGCAGCCGAGCGTGGACGCGAAGGCAACCGCGGCTAAGATCGCCGAGTACAAGGGGCACATCGTGAAGTGGAAAGACGACTTGAAAGAGGAGTCCGATAAGGCGAAGGAATACGAGGAAGAGGTAAAGCGAGCGGAGGCGAAGGCCATCCGGTTCGACATTGGAGAGGCACTTCTGCAAATCTCGGTCGTGCTCTCGTCGATCACGCTCTTCACGCGCCGCCGCAGCTTCTTCTTCGGTGGATTGACGCTGGGCGCAATTGGGCTGGCGGTGGCTGCTTCGGCATGGCTGGTGTGACCGCGCCGCTAGTGCAGTTGATCGGGAATCACCGCATACTGGATCAGCAGGTCGAAGGGGATGATCTTCAGGGTGGCTTCGTGGGTCGCCTCCAGCACGACGGCGCAGGCGGCTCCGGCTTGCTCGACCTGGAGCCAGCGGGCGGCGCAGACGCACCAGCGGTCGCCGGGCTTGAGGCCCGCGAAGCCGTACTCCGGCATGGGGGTTGAGAGATCGTTGCCCAGCGCCTTTGAAGCGGCAAGGAACGCCGCATCGACAACGCAGCAGATCGTATGAACGCCCAGGTCGTCGGCCCCGGTTTCACAGCATCCGCTGCGATAGAAGCCGGTCATCGGTGCGCAGCCGCAAACCGCGAGCGGCTGGCCCAGGACGTTGTTTCCGCGTGACGTGATTTCGGTGGCCAAGTCTTAAGGCTATTGGATTGCGGAGGTTCGGTTCGGCCCGCAATGCAGAATCAGGTCGAATTGTTTTGATCCCATTGAAATTAAATTTGATCATTCGACCCTGGCTTGTAAGTAAACTTTCCGGGCATTCGATCGCCCGGCTCGAACGGGATTGCCGCCGGGCGACAACTGGCTCTGCCAATCGATTCCGGTGACTTTTTCGCTGCTGCTACGTACTTGTCATGCAGACGCTGCCGCATTCCATCGCGGTTCAGCGGGCGCAAGACGGGCCAGGGTATTCTCGAGGATTTCAAAACGCGGCGCTACCAAAATTGGGCCGCGGTCGGGTATAGTCAAAGCCTCTCAATCAGAGGCGCGGTAGTTTCTGCGAACGGATGTGGAACATGAGCGCGACTCGACGCCGGTTCTTCATAAGACTTGCACGCGAAATCCTGATTGGAGACAGGATCGCCATATTAGATTCGCTGATCGAAACGCTGCCGGCGTCCGACCGCAGATTGATCGAAGGTCGGCCGCAAATTGGCTGGAGACGTTTATGTGTTGGATGGGCCGGAAGTTTCTCCTGGGAGTTTGGATCGGGCTGCCCTTGATGGGCGCAGCAGGAACGATGCATGCGCAGAACTTCGGTAGCCTGATTGTCAACCGGAAGAAGATCGTATTGCAGCGCAAACTCCCGCCGACCGGCCGCATCGACGGAAGCTCGTTCAACGTAGTGGTAACGGCGGCTGGATTGCAGCAGGACCTTCCGACGGATCTGAAGTCCACGCTCGAGAGCCTGCTGATCCGGGACGACTCGCGCCTCCGCTCCGAGGAGGTGCATCCTGAGACGGTCATCACTTGCCGGATCACCAGCTATGCCCAGCCTGCTCCGCAGCCAACCGTCCAGCCGACCCTAACGCCGGGCGCGAAGAGCGGAGTGCAGAACCAGACCATGTGGCGATACACCGGCGTGCTGACGGTCAGCTTCCAGGCGAAGGACCGTGCCGGACACTCGCTGGCGGCCGACAACGTAACCGCGAAGTTCGACCGCGAGTATACGGCCGCCGGCGCGCAACAGGGCATCGCGCACTCCATCACGCACACCATGACTCACCTGACCAAGGGTGGCCAGGAAGGCGACACTCCACCGACGGCGGTCGAGCTGCACGACCGGCTGATTCAAGATGCGGCGCAGCAGATTGCCGCACACCTGGTGAATACCACCGAGCAGGTGGAGGTCTATCTCGCCAAAGGCGCTGGCCTGGACGACGCCGACAAGCTGATGGAGGGGAAGCTGTGGACACGGGCGCTCGAACAATTGGAGACGATGAAGCCCTTTGCCACACCCGATGAGGATGCCTATCGGCTATACAACCTGGGCGTCGTGAATGAGGCGCTCGCCTACCAGGCCGAAGACCTGCAGAAAGCGCGCAAAGACCTGCAGGAGGCCTCCGTCGATTACGGCAAAGCAATCGATGCCAAGCCGTCGGAAAAGTACTTCCTCGAGCCGCAGAACCGGATTGATACGGCACTCGCGCACTACAAGGTGCTGGGCGACCAGAAGGCGCTGGGCGATCAGAAGGCGCCATCAACCCCGGCCCCCGCAGCCGCTTCCACGAAGACCTCCGCTCCGGACGCTTCGGCGTCGTCCGATACGCTGACCAACGACCAGGTGATCTCGATGGTGGCCGCCGGAATGGACGAGGCGAATATTCTCGATACCATCCAGCATGCCAAGGCGGTGAACTTCGATCTGAGCGTGCAGGGTCAGGTGGATTTAACCAAGAATAAGGTGTCTGGCCGTATCATTACGGCGATGAAGGCGCGTGCCCGGACTCCCGCAGGCCACCGGGTGGGGACGGGCCCCGGCAAGAGCGCCAGCTAGGGGTGTTGTTGGAGTTTGAGAATCGCGAGTATACGGGCCCGTGGTTGAATGCCGCAAACGCAGAGCTTGGAGTAAACTCTTTTCTCTCGAGTGTGCCCTATGTGCAAGACGAGACCTGGACTGCTGCTGGTTTTCCTGCTTGGATTGGCCGTAACCCAAGGCGTAACGACGCACGCGCAAAGCTTCGGCGGCGCGTTTCAGCGCAAGAAGATTGTGCTGGTCCGCAAACTTCCGCCAACCGGCCACATCGATGGCTCATCCATCAGCGTCAAGGTGACAGGCGCCGCGCCGGACGTGACCTCCAACCTGCAGACGGCGATCGAGAATCTGCTGATCAGCAACGACTCCCGTCTGCGGACCGTGCAGGATAAGGAGACGCCGGATGCAGTGATCACCTGCCGGATCACGACCTACTCCGAGCCGCCTCCGGCACGGGTGACGGACGCGAATTTGACCCTGGGCAAGAAGGGCGGCCCACTCCAGAATGAGGCGATGAATGAGGTCACCGGCCTGCTGACGACGACATTCCAGGCCCAGGATCTTCGAGGGCGCAAGTCGATCGCGGCGGACACGGTGACGTCGAAGTTCGATCGCGAGTACCCGGTGCCGGTCGCCGCCACGACCGGCAAGACGAGCATGACCAGCATCCTCGGAGCTCACATCCCCAAGCTTCCGATGGCGGGAGCAGCGCCTGGCGCCGCGGCGGAGGATAAGCAACCCACGCCGGAGGAGTTGCGCGATCGCCTGATCCACGACAATGCACTGCAGATCGCATCGCGCCTGGTGAATACCTCGGAGTCGGTCGACGTCTTTCTGGCCACTGGGCCGGGGCTCGACGACGCGAACAAGCTGATGGATCAGAAACTGTGGACCCGGGCGCTCGAGCAACTGGAGACCATGACGCCCTTTCCTCAGCCCGAGCAGGATGCCTACCGGCTGTACGACCTCGGCGTGGTGAACGAGGCGCTCGGGTACCAGTCCGAAGACGTGACCAAGGCCCGCAAGTACCTGCAGGAGGCGTCCATCGACTACGGCAAGGCAATCGACGCCAAGCCGACGGAGAAGAACTTCCTGCAGCCGCAGACCCGCATCGACACCGCGCTGGCGCATTACAAGACACTGGGCGATCAGATGAACGCGAGTGCGCATGCGCAGAGTGCCGCCGCCAGCGCCCCGCCGGATGCGCTGACGAACTCCGACGTGATTTCAATGGTTGCAGCGAAGCTGGACGAGGCGAATATTATCGACACAATTCAACATTCCGGTGCGGTAAAGTTCGACCTCAGCGCGAAAGGCCAGATCGATCTCGCCAAAGGCAACGTCAACGGCCGCATCATCGCAGCCATGAAGCAGAAGGCGCGAGGACAGTAGAGGCACTTGCATTGACCCCTGCGGGGAGAAGGAACCGAGTGCACCTTCCATGACAACAAACGCTTCACCGGCAAACCGGCGGCTCTGGTCGATAGCGATGTTGATCGCACTCGCCTGCGTTGCCGCTGTCCCCAATGCGAGGGCGCAGGGGCGTTGTGGCGCCGGCGTGGATCTGGTGGTGCAGGCGCTCGAGAAGATGCGCGCCAACTCGACCAACGATGAGTTGCAGGACGCCGACCAACTGCTCAAGCGGGCTGCGGAGTTGTGCGGTGAGCTGGGCGATGCCTGGTACTACCGCTCTCTGGTCGAGCGCAAACTGGGTCACGCCGCGCTGGCCGACTTCGCCATGCGCCAGGCGCAGAAGTTCCCGTCGGACGCGAGCGGCGAGCAGGCCAATCCATTCGTGCTGGCGACGCCCGTGGGGACCCGCGCAGTGACCGGTCCGGCCGCAGCCAAGCCAGGTGCGGCTGCAAACGCCGGGCCTCCCGGCCAGCGCTGGGCATTGATCATCGGCATCGGCAACTTCGTCGACCCGGCCATCGAGCCCTTGAAGTACACGGCGGCCGACGCGCAGAGCTTCCAGGACGCTCTGCTCGACCCGAAGGTCGGCAACTTCCCGCCCGACCACGTGCATAGCCTCCTGAACGACCAGGCCACGACGGTCAATATCAAGATCCAGCTCAACTGGCTGGCCCGCAGCGCCGGCCCGGACGACGTCGTCGTGGTCTACGTGGCGACGCACGGTTCGTCCCGCGATCTGGATACGGTCGGCGTCAACTACATCATCACGCACGACACGGTGATTGGTCCGAACATCGATCCGGACGAACTCTACGCAACCGCTCTGCCCATGGTGGAGATTGCGAATGCAATTGCCACGCGCGTCAAGGCCGGGCGAGCGGCGATCTTCCTCGATACGTGCTACAGCGGCAACGCGGCGGTGAAGGACACCAAGCTGATCGCGCCCGGCATCAAGAACGCGGCGCCCTCCGCGAAGATGCTCGATCACATCAAGCAAGGCTCCGGACGCATGGTCTTCGCAGCCAGCGGGACCGAGCAGGAGTCGCTCGAAAGCGACACGCTCAAACATGGCTTTTTCACGTACTACCTGGTGCAGGCTTTGCATCAGCAGGGCGGAACAACGCCGCTCAGCAAAATCTTCGACTACACGCAGCAGCACGTCAGCCAGACTGTCGCAACTGAGTTCAAGCAGTACAACCTGCAGCAGAATCCTGTGATGAGCCGCAGCGAGGACGACACCGACTTCTCGCTGGCGTCCTCGGCGAGCGCGTCGGCCGGTGCGGGGCTATGAGCACTTCCGCCCAACTCGATCCGCCCCCGCCCGAGCATTGGGCCATGCGCAGGCTGCGCCAGTTCTGGCTCGTGATTCCGCTGGTCGCAATTCTCTTTGCGCTCATGATGTCCGACCTCGGCGACTTCATGGGAGTGTCTCCTCTTGATGCCTCCAACCCATGCGCGCTCACCGACGCCCCCCAGAGCAGCATCTCCGCCCGGATGTATCTGCCCATCGCCAGGTGGGCGCTTCGCTATACTCCCAGTCCCAGCGTCGCCATCATCTACATCGACCCCGCGCACGATCCGCCCGACCTGCTCACCAACGTCTGCGCTTCACGCGCCTTCCTCGCACGGCTGGTCACGGACCTCAACGCCCTCGCCGCGCATGTCATCGTCATCGACAAGTACTACTCCGCCACCGCCTGCGCCGAGCAGGACCAGAACACCGCCTTCATCAACGCGATGGAGAGCAGCAAAGCCCCCATCGTCGTCGGGCAGCAAACTCACGCACTCCCTCAAACGTCGGGTGCGGTCGGCTGCCTGGCGCTTACTCCGAAGCTCGAATTCAGCAGCAGCTCCAAGGTCCACTATGGCCTCACCCGGATTGACAACGACGACCTCAAAATTCCACTTCGCTTTCCGGTCTACACCGACCCTCCCACTAGCCAGAACGCCGCATCCGGCTCCCAGCCTGCTCCGTCCAGTCCTCCTGCGCCGTTGCCCGCCGCCACCGGCGACACCCTCTCGCTGGTCGCGGCCAAAGTGGTCAATCCGCATATCGAATCCAACCGGACCCTTACCAAGCTGCTCGCCGCGCAGGCCGATCCCTATACGACGTTTCTCAACCTGCCGCACATCACCGCCCTCACGGCACTGTGCAGCGCCGAAGCCGCCCCTCGCGCCCCCATCAATGGTCAGCCGGGAGACGACCTCTGCAAGCCCTGGGTCCGCGACGTCGACAACCTGGACGGCAATCAACTCTCGCTCGCCGGCAAGATCGTGGTGATCGGCGATCTCTCCGACCAGGACATGAAACCCTTCCCGACCAACCTGGTGCCGTTTCCGCCCGGGACGCGGCCGGGCGTCTTCCTGCAGGCCAACTACGTGCAGGCGCTGCTCGACCATCGCTTCCTGCAGGAGATTCCGACGCCGGTCACGCTCGGCCTCCTGGTGCTCTACGTGCTCACGGTGTACTGCCTCTACTGGGCACACGATGAGAACGGCCACCCGCGGTTCACTCTCGATCAGGCAGGTTTCTGGAGCCTCGTGGTTCTGGCCGGCGTAGTAGTGTGCAGCTTCCTGCTGCTGGCAACCATGAGCTATTTCACGCCGCTGTGGGCGCTCTGGGGCGCGGGAGTCTTCATGGTGTTTCGCTATCTCGAGGCGAGCGGTCATCATCGCAGCCAGCACCTGCTGGGGCATCTCGCGCACCATCCCCACGCTGCTGCCCACGCATCGGCAGACACGTCCGGCCACGACCATGCGGGCGAGGAGAAACATGGATGAGAGTTCACCGGGTAACGATGGAGGGGACTATGAGCCGCATCGCCGTAATCGCGGAAATCACTCGAGGCCGCGCACTGGAGATCGCAATTGCCGGTTGCCTCTGTGCAACCGGAGCGCAGGCATTTGCGCAGGGTGCGGGAGCAAGCGCGCCGCCCGCTGCAAAGCCCGCTGCTCCGGCGACTTACTCCGGGTGCGTGCAGAAAGCACCCGGCGCAAGTACAGATCTCGTCATCAGCACTCCGACCGCGTGCGCGAGACTGTCAGGCAAGGTCAGCGCGGGCGACCTCGCAGGTCATGAGGTGGAGTTGAAGGGCGTGTTGACGCCGCGCTCCGTGTCTGCGGCCGCGTCGCTCCAGGTGGACTCGGTGGTCAGCGTGGGCAAGAGCTGCAGCGATGTGTGCTCGCTCCGTCCGCCGGGCACGCGCGGGCTGCATGCGCCGCAGGGCGGAGCGATCCCGGGCAGCGAGGGCGGAACTCCCGGAGTTACCGCTCCACCAAAATAGTCGGGGAACTCATGCGACCCCCATGCGCGGAAACCAGCCTGCGCGCCGTGAGCGGCACGGCTGGCAACTCCGCGCGTCGACAGTGGATTCCAATAAGGAATATATTTCAAGATGCCCCGGAACCGGCGGCTAGCGATTTAAATTCAGGCAGGACCCAGACTGAATGAGTAAACCAGACATCAACGCCGCCAGCCGGCGAAGCTTCCTCACCCAGGCGGCCGGTACTGTGCTTGCTACAGCAATTCCATTCACCGCGCAGAATGCGCCCCAGCCTAAGGCGACGAAGGCGCCGGCTGGTGTCAAGCGCAAACGTCCGCTCAACGTGCTGTTCCTCATGTCCGACGACATGCGGCCTGAGCTCGCGAGCTACAACAGCCGTTTCAACGTGCACAGCCCGAACATTGACGCACTGGGCGCGCATGGCGTTCGGTTCGATCGCAACTACTGCCAGTTTCCGCTGTGCAATCCTTCGCGCTCCTCGCTCTTCACCGGCCATCTGCCGCGCGAGACGAATGTGCTCGGCAACAATACCGCTGTGGTCAAGGAACATCCCGAGTGGACCACGCTGCCGCATCTGTTCCGCGAGAACGGATATACGACCTTGCGCAGCGGCAAGCTCTTCCACGCGGGCCTTGACGACCCGCAGGCGTGGACGATCTTCGACGGCGATGTGGAGTCGATGCACCCGACTACAGAGGGCACGAAGATGAATGTTCCTCGTGCCGAGATTCCTATGCCCAGTGGAGGATCGCCCGCGTTGCCGCAAGACAATGAGCGCGCCGCCCACTCCGACCAGATTCTGGTACTCGAAGGCAACGGCGAAGGTGCGGGTGATTATCTCGTCGCCGATCTGGCGATCAAGTTCCTCAACCAGGTCGCCGCGGATCCGGACAAGCCCTTTTTCGTGGGCTGCGGATTCTCCAAGCCACACAGTCCGCCGCAGGCTCCGCAGCACTTTTTCGATATGTACGATCCCGCGAAGATACAGCTTCCGCCTGACTTCGCAGCGTGGCCGACCGTTCCGCCAGGATTTCCCAAGGCGGCGATTCGCCCGCGCAACGCGGACCTGTTCATTGGGCGCGGCGCTTCGGAGGCGGAGGCGAAGCAGGTCATTCGCGCGTATCTTGCGTCCATCTCGTGGGCGGATTGGAATCTCGGCCGCGTCGTCGCTGAGTTGGAGCGGCTGAAGCTGCGCGACAACACGGTGATTGTCTTCGTCGCCGATCACGGATATCAGCTCGGCGAGAAGGGCAAATGGTCGAAGGCGGGTTCGCTCTTCGAGGGCGGCACGCGCGTTCCGCTGATCATCGACATGCCGGGCGCGAAGGGCAACGGACGAGCCTGCACGCGACTGGTTCAGTCGCTCGACCTCTATCGCACGCTGTGCGAACTGGCTGGACTTGAAGTTCCTGCGGGAGTGGAAGGATCCAGCCTTGTGCCGCTGCTCGAGGATCCGCGCGGAACGAATTGGGATTCGCGTGCTTACAGCATTTGGAGCGAAGACGGCAAGACGATTCACGGGACTGCAGTGCGCACGGAGCAATGGCGCTATGCGGAGTTCGGCAAGGACGCGGCGACCGGCGCGATGCTTTTTGACGTTCACGCCGACCCGATGGAGTTGACCAATCTTGCCGACGATCCGAAGCACGCTGCCACACGGTCGGAGCTGTCGAAGCTGGTGAATGCGTACAGTTACCCGGCATGATGGACGGCCTTGCTGGTTGATGGCTGCATGGTTCGCAGCGCGGCAACCTGGTCGAGGATGCGGTCGGCCATTTCGCGCTTGGGCATCTCGGGGATGTCGATGGCGTGTTCGCGGGTGATGAAGGTGACTGCATTGCGGTCTGAGTCGAAGCCGATGCCGGGCCGCGAGACGTCGTTGAGCACGATGGCGTCGGCGCCTTTGGCCAGCATTTTTTCGCGGGCGCGGCTGATGCTGGAACCGGTCTCGGCGGCGAAGGCGATGACCAGCGTGCCCGGCCGATTCGCTTCGACGACTCCGCGCATGATGTCCGCGGTGGGTTCGAGGTCGAGGTGCAGACTGCCTTCGCGGCGGAGCTTTTCCGGGGCGATGGCGGGCATGCGGAAGTCAGCGACGGCTGCCGCGCCGATCACGACAGTTGCGTTGGGGAGTTGCTCCATGACGGCGACGCGCATCTCTTCGGCGCTGGTGACGGGGACGAAGGCGCAGCGCTCGGGCGGCGCGAGCGACGTTGGAGCAGAGACGAGGATGACCTCCGCGCCGCGTTGCCTGGCGGCTTCGGCGAGCGCGTAGCCCATCTTGCCGCTGGAGCGATTGCCGAGGAAGCGGACCGGATCGATCGCTTCGCGCGTGCCGCCGGCGGTGACGAGGATGGTTTCGCCGGCGAGATCTTGCTGGGGGCTCTGGCCGAGAACGGCGAGGACGGCCTGCGCGATGGTCTCGATGTCGGCGAGGCGGCCCGAGCCGGTCATTCCGCAGGCGAGGTAACCGCTGTCGGGCGGCACGATGGTGACGCCGCGGGACTGGAGCAGTTCCACGTTGGCGCGGGTTGCGGGATGGTTCCACATGTTGACGTTCATCGCCGGCGCGACGAGGACCGGCGCGGTGGTGGCGAGGAGCATGGTGGACAGGAAGTCGTCGGCGAGGCCGTGGGCCATCTTGGCGAGGAGGTGCGCGGTGGCGG
>OBLU010002199.1_pt1 | contig 18068 bp, 14 predicted proteins | sample 1518681 | NCBI WGS metagenome assembly OBLU01 (sample SAMEA3539304, study PRJEB22396) | soil metagenome | biome: tundra; feature: field; material: soil | place: USA | collected 2010-05 | depth 0.15 m | reverse complement strand
CCAGTTTGAACAGCAGTGGCATCGAACAACGCTAGCAATCGCAAGCTGACCAGGCGGCGAAAGCAAAAACGGGCTATGGAAAAGCAGGAAAGCAAAGTGCGCTTTCCAACTTTCCCACAGCCACTACGACTACGAACTATAACCAGTTATGAGATACGGATTCTGAGGGCAAGGTCAATAGCACTTTGATGTGGAGTCACTATGCCGATTCACATCGCGGCATTTGCGTCGTGCTCGAAGCAGAACAGATAAGCGAGACTTGGTTTATGGACTTCGCCCGCTCCTCTTTCAACTTTGCAGGTATGGCGCTCACCAAAGTGTCTGCTGAAGGCCAGATCAAAGTCATCAACCGAACGCTCCACGGAAGAGAAAATCGCGGCTTTGCCAGTACATAAGGTTTTGTACTCAGATCAGATGCCCGGTTTGGTCATGTATGACCCGCTACCGGGTGGCCCCATGCGTGGCATGACCTTTGAGTTCGTGAAACACACCTCTTGGTCATATGAGCGGGAGCGACGCATTGTTGTCCGTGAGTCGTTTTTGGCCGAAAATCCTGTGCATCTGTCCTGTGATGCAATAGTTGGAGTGGTCTTCGGGTTGAAAGTATCAAAGTTTGATGCACTGCGGGTACAAGCGGCGATCAATGACCGCACAGGAGCACGTTCCGTCGCTTATTCACGCATGGTCGAACGCCCAGATGGCTTCGGCCTTGATCGAGTCCCTGTCACGGACCTCGATTCGTTTATCCATTCGCTATAGTTGCGATCAATCGAGATGGAATCTATCTCGCCTGAATTTGTTGATGACAGTCGAACCTGAGATTGAAACCCTCAACTGTCGCCCAATGTGCTCATCCAGCGTGGGTTACATGCCGAAAGGCGGATCAGTCCCCGAAAACGCCGCAGTGTCCGATTTTCCTGCCCGACCCGATTAGATGATCCCGGTACACTGGCCGACTTATCGGTAGGGATCTATCGGATGCGCCCTCGCCGCGCGTTCGCCGAGGACGAACAATTCAACAAGTGGGCGGAACAGACCGCTAGCTAGGGGCGCTTTAGAATTGCAATCATCGCCTCGGTTGACTGCCTTAACTCGTCAGGCGAATAAGACGGGGCCCGCATCGTCTTATTCTCTGGATGGTGAATCTTATTTCGGATGAACACCTGCAACGGGACGTCTTTTTCCCCCTGCGGTGCCCCGCTCCTCTCGGGATTCCACTTCCGGACGTTGCTCTGCCCCTTCGAGTTTAGGTAGGCAATCATCTCCCCCTCAGCGTATTTTTGCTGAGTCTCCTGAATATAGCCGTAGAGCTCGTCATGATACTCCGCGGTTGCCAGGCCAAACGCAAGATAGTTAACCTCGTTCGATGACAAATAAGGAAGGGCGCCTTTCACCATTGGAATTGAGTGAGGCACACCATCTTCCTTGCCTAGTATCTGGATGCCGACTCTTTTGTTGAGTAAGAGTTGCTTGACGAGCAAAGGAGAATGGGTCGACAGCACGATCTGTGCCGTCTTCGAGAATTCAAGTAGGATTTTGACGAACCGCTCCTGCAAGGAAGGATGAAGGTGCAATTCTGGCTCATCTATTAGGCAAATTAGCTGCTTTCGGCCCTGCAGGGAGAGTTGAAACCCCAACAGGAGCGAAAATATCATCTCATAGCCAGAGCCAAGCATCTGCAGCGGTAACTGCTGATTGTTATCTTTACTTACAGCTAAAAACGCCTTACCGAAGGGCTTCCAATTCTCGATGAGGCTTAGACTCAATTCGATCCCGCTTATTTCCTTGAACATCTCGACCGCTTTCTTTAGAAACGCGTTTGATGTGCTGTCTCGGGTCGCGTCGAGAAATTGTTGAATGTTGGGCACCCCCTGCTCTTGCTTGCCAATATATTGAAAATCGAAATCCTCCATCAGACGGTCGAAACGGGTGGAATTGTATGTGCCGAGACGCGTCTGGTATGTACGGCTCTTGTCCAAGAGCAACACGTCGTTCTCGTCAAAGCGTCTGCCTTTGAAAGGATTGTTGACGGATACCCTGAGATCAGGACTCCCATCTTTGGGTTTGTCGCCGACCTTTATGAAGAGCTGATCGCTGACGATGATGGAAGAAAGATATGCCTTGTTCACTCTTGATCGCACATTCGCTTTGAACAGGAAACCCTTTGCCGAAAAGCTGCTATTCGGCATTGTCCCGTCGACGGCGAAAGCTTCGTGCGACAAGACCGAGATCTTGACGTCATTGGCCGGATCGTTGAAGTCCTCCAGAGCAAAGCCCTCAGCTTTGAAAGAAACGATGGGAAGCGCGACCGCGTCCAGGAGCGCCGTCTTACCGCAGCCGTTCTCCCCAACAAACGCAGTGAGACCGCTGCCCTCGTTCTGGGCGTCCGGCACATTCAATCTAACGGAGAACGCTGAGCCCGCGGCCGGGAACAGTCTAAAATTATCGACCCGCACCTCTTCGATGAACATGGACGTCCTGTCTGGGGGAGCTCTTGCCGTGAATCGTACACCACGAAAGCGTGGATAGGTAACGGGAAACGCCGTAGCATCCCCCAAACGAGGAACCCCGTACAGGCTGGAATCGGAAACCAAAGTGACAGTATTGCCTAGATACACAGCGTGGGGAGGCGGCCTCCATCATACGGGCCGGGGACTGTCTCGTGGCGGCCCCGCGGGCTTTGATGCGCTATAGTGGTGCTTCCGATCGATATGCCAACAACCGAGAATGTCGCAACCCGTGCCGGAGTGCCAGATAGCCTTGTCCGCGAGAGACTGATCGACACCGCACGAGATGGGTGGATGAATCGCCTCATCGACCTCTCGCGCCGTAACAATCTGCTTTTCTATAAGCCGGTTGCCAGTGGCACCCTTGAACTGCCTTTCAGTCAGCGGATGCAGGACTTCCTGAGCGACGGGCAAACCGCGACCATCAGTGACCTTGTAGCAAGCGATCAGGACAAGATTTCAGCCATCCGCGCGATCTCCCGCAAGGGCCTAGAGAACTTTGAAGAGAAGGGCTTGTTGACGCTCTATCTTGCGCTCGGAAGGTGCACTTGGACCGCCGATGACGGCGGGCGGGACCCTGTCGCCCCGGTTCTCCTCGTACCCATAGGACTCAAGTTCAAAGGACAAGACCTACAGGCGACGGAAGTTGCTCTTGCCGGTGAGGTCGAGGTCAACCCGGTTCTTCTGCACATCTTCAACAGAGAGCTGAACCTGCCCATCACCGCCGAAACGCTTCTAAGTTTGTATTCGCATGATGACGACGCGGAGACGACGGAAGTCAACGTCCAGGCCGTGCTGGACTACCTGAACACGCTGGCACGCACGCTTCCAGGGTTCAAAGCGGAGGTGTTCGCGGCGCTGGGCAACTTCTCATTTCAAAAACTTGCAATGGTACGGGACTTGGAGAATCGCAGGGCGGAACTTCTGGCCAATGACGTCGTCGCGGCCATCGCAGGCGACAACGCAGCCAGAAGGAAATTGGGCAGTTCGCATATAGCGACAGACCCGCACTCCCTCGACACGATCTTGCCTGATAACGAGTTTGCGGTTGTAGAAGCGGACTCAAGCCAGCAGTGTGCGATTGCCGGTATCAGCGCCGGACAGTGCGCCGTCGTACATGGCCCCCCGGGAACAGGCAAAAGCCAAACGATCACCAACCTCATCGCAACGTTGACCGCGAACGGAAAGAAGGTTCTCTTTGTCGCCGAGAAACGTGCCGCGCTTGAGGTCGTCATGAACCGACTGACTTCGGTCGGACTCGACCATTTGGCCTTAGACCTTCATGGAGCTGAGCAGACACCGAAGAAGGTCATGGAACGTATTGCCAGAACTCTCAGTACCGTCCGGGAAGCGGGCAAGCCGCTCTCGGAAGTCGTGCATCAACAGTTCGTCGACCGGCGGAGCAAACTCAATCAGCACGATGCCATGATGCATAAAGTCCACACTCCCACAGAGCAGACGGTCTACGCGATGCAGGGATCTCTCCTTCGGCTACCCTCTAACGTCAGCTCGCCTCAGCGCTGGAGAGGGCCGGACTTGTTGCAGATTGTTCCTAAGCGAGCAGAGCGGGTACTCGATCTGTTCGGTGAGGCGGCAGGATTCGAGACGCTGTTCAACCGAAGCGATACCTCACCATGGACAGGCGTCGAACTCGAGGACGGTGAAGCCGTCCAGAATGCGGTGGACCTAGCAGGCCGCCTCGACTCAGAGATCATTCCTAGCCTTACGGATTGCCTCCATCGAACATCCGAATCATCAGGGCTCCGGTTCCCTAAGACATTGGTGGAGATGGATAAGTTCCTCGGGGTTCTAAAACGAGCCGATCAAATACTCGCCGCTTATGCGCCGGAGGTCTTCTCCGAGGCCGACCAAATGCTGACCGCGATGAAGCCCAGCCAAGTTAGCGGCATTCGGGGCGTGTGGCTTCGACTCACCAACGGAGAGTACAAAACAGCTTGCAAGAAAGCGACAAGGCTGAGACGGGGTGCAAAGGCTTCGGGGACAGTCATCTTCCGGGAGTTGACCAAAGCTAAAGAGGCCGGGGACGATTGGCATGAGTTGTCAGGGGTCGGTGCGAGACCGAGGAGCATCCCGGAGACGCAGGCTTGCGACAAAATCTATCAGACGGCCCAGGCAGAGCTACGCGCCCTGGGGACGATCTGCAAATCCACTTGGGATGACCTGGACCTTTCCGCCGTCACAGCGAAGGTCTCTGCGCTCGCTTCAGACAACACGACGCCGTACCGAATTCGCCGGTTGTGCGAGATCGAGCAGGAGCTTTACTCTTTGGGCGTTCAACGCATTGTGGATGAGATCCGGACTACAAGGAGGCCATCGGCACAGTGGGCGGCATTGTTCCAATACGTCTGGCTGAAGTCGACGTTGGATTCGGCAGCGATCAATGACCCAAGCATTCGCGGGTTCGTGGGATCGACACACGACGGATATGTCAGCGACTTCAAGCGGCTGGACCAAACCCGGCTGCAACTTGCGGCGGATCGGGTACGGCGTGTTCATGCAGAGCGGACCATCGCGGCTATGAACCAATTTCCCGAGCAGGAAACATTGATACGGGGTGAGGCAGCCAAGAGTCGAAAACACAAGCCGCTGCGTCAAGTCTTCGCCCAGGCTGCGGAAGTGCTGACTGCGGTTTGCCCGTGTTGGATGGCCAGCCCGTTGTCGGTGTGCCAACTCATCGCCGCCACCGGCACATTCGACTATGTAATCTTTGACGAAGCCTCACAGGTTCTCCCTGAAGACGCTGTCCCATCTATTCTCCGTGGCAAGCATGTCATAGTGGCGGGAGACAACAAGCAATTGCCACCTAGCACGTTCTTCGCCGCAGCAGACGAGGACGAGGATGCGGATGGTGACGCGACCGCCTATGAGAGCCTCCTCGACATGATGATCCCGTTCGTCAAGGGCTTCCACCTGAACTGGCACTATCGAAGCCGGGACGAATCACTCATCTCGTTCTCAAACCACCATATTTACGATGACCGGCTGGTCACCTTTCCGGGGCCGGGCGGGACCGCCGCGATGTCTCACGTCTTTGTGGATTACATCCCGAATTCGGATGGCCAAGAGGACAGCTCCGGAGGGGAAGTCCAGAAGGTGGTGGAGCTAGTCCTGCATCATGCACGCACTCAACCCGGTCGGACGTTGGGCGTGATCACCATGGGCATCAAGCATGCTAACCGGATCCAGGCCCTCCTGGATCGCGAGATCGCCCGTTATCCCACACTGGCGGAGTTCTTCGACACGGGTAGACCGGAACGGTTCTTCGTGAAGAACTTGGAGCGAGTGCAGGGAGACGAGCGCGATGTGATCATCCTGTCCGTCGGCTATGGCAAGGACAGGGCTGGGAACTTACCCCTGCGCTTTGGGCCTATCTTGTCTGCCGGGGGCCGTCGTCGCCTGAACGTTGCCGCGACTCGTGCCAAGGAACAGGTGATCGTCGTCTCTTCGTTCGTTTACAGCGACATCAACAGCACTCAGGTCAGGCCGGGAACGGGGTTGGAGTTCCTCAAGAATTATCTTCAGTATGCCAGCTCAGGTGGTGCACTTCTCTCCCATGGAGAGCTGACCAACGAGCCCATGAATGACTTCGAGGCTGATGTATACGACGCCCTCTGCGCCAAAGGGATAGAAATCGTGCCGCAGGTTGGCTGCTCCAAGTTTCGGATTGACCTCGCGGCTTCGCACCCAACGCGACCTGGCAAGTTCGTCTTGGCCATTGAGTGTGATGGAGCGACGTACCATTCCAGCTACACCGCCCGTGACCGCGATAGGCTTCGCCAGCAGCAACTCGAAAACCTCGGGTGGACTTTTCATCGCATCTGGTCAACGGATTGGTTCATGAGACGAGACGAGGAAGTAGATCGTGCTGTTCAAGCGTTTCAGAAGGCTGTCGCTGCAAGCGACCGACCTAAACCCGTTAAGTCACTGCAAGCATTTGCGGTGCCCGCGGACCCTAGCCCGAACGCCCCGACCAAAGCGCCGAGTGGTCGAACTCCGGTGAATGCTCCCGTTCCGGTACGTGCATCCATTACGGAGTACACGAGTGGCGAGTTACAGGCCTTACTTCGATGGGTGAAGTCTGACGGCAAACTTCGGACCAACGACGAATTGGCTGATGAAATGTTTGCCGCCCTTCCGTTTTCCCGAAGGGGCGCAAAAATCGAAGCCGCGCTGAGGCGGACGATAGCACGGGGATAAGAGACATCTGCGGCTTGAGCTAGCATTGGAGCGAGCCCCGAACGGTCACTCGGCTTTTTCATCGACAACGACAGGGACGAAACTGATGATCGGCATGAGATCGACTGCACTTATAGCCGTCTCAATCGGCAACCGTCCGCATACTTCGTGACTTCAGGCCCGTCGAACTCAAGGTTTGCTAGGCTATCGATCTTAATCCAGTTCTACTTCTGACTGGACGGGAACTCTTCGGACAGTTCCGGCTAGGCGAGTTTTCGAAGCTCTACGGCAGCGAGGCCCAGCTCGCCCGAGGCCTATTTATGCGTGGAGAGATCAGCGAGCTATGCGAATTCACGCAAAGGCTTTACCTTGGGATGCCGTCGAGCCATGAAGTGAGACGGCAAAAAATGCAGAAGCTTGCTCTCAAGAAGCAAGCGAGCCTGATTGCTGTTCCTGCTCCAATGCCAACTTCATAGCGAGCGGTGTTGCTAGAAGCACTGACGAGTAGCCGACTGCTCGGGGCCAGTCGTAAATTGCCCCGTTTTGCATGCATCCCTTATACGGCTGCACACTAAAGACAGGAGTCATATGACTACTTCTCCGTCCCTTGATCCGCGCAAAAGTCCCTGGAAACGGGGTGACGTTTGCACCAAAGCCTTCGAGAAATCAGGCTTTGTCCTCAACCACACTTCTGAGTACCTCGAAGTGAGATGGAGCGATGAGAGCATAGAAAGAATCCCGGCGCTCGACGTGGATAATCTTACGCGTGTAGCACATGCAGACAGCCTCGCGCCTAATGGCCAACGGACGAATTTGGAGTCGCTTCAAGCTATTGAGACGCTCGACTTCCTCCAACATGCGATAGCTGAGCGCGTCAAGACGCTAACCACAGACAGCGAGAAAGAGCAGTTAGACCATCTAGTACGTCGAATCTTTTCTGGGGAGCAATGCGAATGGGACACCCGACATGCGACTCAGCTCACCCTTATGCTCACAGGTCCACAAAATGTTGGTGTCGTATTCAGAATTCGAGAAAGAATTCACCGGGTCTTTTGTTCGATCAAATGACACCGGACGTTCCCGCAAAGTCGGTTCTCGTCAAATACAACTACTGCTCCACACAAACAGGGTTACTCCTCATAAACGCCGGAGGCAACGGAGATCCTCACCAACGATACGCAGTGGCATGAATGTCAGCTATGCCCTAACTCAATACGGGGCTAACTCCGTCTTGGCAGTCCGGCCCAAACGCCCATCAGAGCCAGGGGGGATGGCTTGAAAGACGTGTTAACGATATCCGCGTCATCACTGGCCATTCCTGGTGACGCGATCACCTTCGGCATCTGCTTCCTTCCGGCAAACATACGCCCCGTCCTTGGTTGCCCCATACCAGCGTTCTCCCTTCAGGTGATAAACCCCTGTCTTTGTGTTCACCCACACGATCGAATCGTGTGGGCAATGCTGCTTGGCCTCTTGCTCTGAGTGGAAGTGCGGAGCGGCGGTTGGGCCTGCATAGGCGGGAGAGAGAGCTGAGAAGAAGAGCGCGGCGGCCAAAACTATTGACTTTAGCGACATAGATGAAACCTCCAAAATCTGTCGGTGCTAAGGCTAGATTCAACAGGGCTACATTACATCACGCAAGCTTTGCTGAGGTGATTCCCACTGCATAGGTGCTCGATAGAGCATACGATATGAGAGCGGTATGAATTTTCCTGCTCCCTGTTATATCTGAGATACATTGTGCTACACTGGCCTCCCTTCGCGGCGGGTTGCAACCCGGCGGCGGGGTAAAGAGAACAGGGAACATATGGCAAGCAAAAAACAGATCCGGTTGTACTGGGTAATTAGTGCAGATCATAACAAGGATTGGTTCATCTTTGCCGGGAGCGACCTGCAGGCGCGGTCGTATCACGAGCATTATGAAGGTTACGATAAAGGCGATGCTCACTCCCGTCTGGTCGTCTCCGATGTAACCCTGAAAGAGTTCATGAATGGAACTCCTCCTTGCCACGCGCGGTTCGAGGATCTGGTCCAGCTCCGCTTAGAGAACGCCGGCGCGATCCCGAATCGGCGCCGGGCGGGATTGAACGGAGAGATTTTCAGAGACGGGATACTTGAGGCCATCATCGAGTTGGGACGGCAACAGATGGCGTGGTGATGAACGGCTGCGCGCGGCTGGAAAAAGCGCCCTCTTCAACGGTGATGCCTGGGGTGGAAACAGGACCGCGGTTAGTGACTTAGAGCGGGGGGCCGGAAGGCTCTGCCCAGGGCTGTGGTGGGCTGCCAAGTGAACGGCGCGGGCGGGTGAGAGGGGGAGAGCGCAAAGAGGGGCCAGCGGCTTAACTAATTGGGTCTCCAGCCACGGAGTTGGTGGAGAATGCGCACACGATTTGGTCCCCAAAGTGGCATCCCAGTGGGGAGTGGCAACGTTGCTTTAGCCCAATCTATAAGCGTAATCACGGCCTCCTCCCGCAACGATGGATCCAGTGGAGCACCGTGAGCCAGGAACGATTTTAACCAGTCGGCACAGCCCGCAAGCATTTCTACACCGGCTGACTCATTGAAATTGGGCGGCCGCGTTTTAAGCAGAAGTGCAGCCGGTCTGAGGGGATGTTCAGGGAAAGTGCCTCGATTCAGGTCGACCCATTTCTTGGCGTCGGGCAATAAGCCATAGATAACTTCATCGCGGAGCAACCCCTGGTCGACTATCCATCCTTTGGCGACCTTCAGCATCTGCTTCAGTTGTTCCTCCCGGGGGTATCTCTTGAATTTCCTGATCTTCTTCTTCCGAGGGACGGGACCGGGCGGCCCGGTCCGCCTCGGACTGGCCGCCGGCTCATTCAGCTCAACGATCATCCATTCGTCCGGCGTGAACTCGATCTTCAGTAACCGACCGCTCAGAGTTGGTGTTTTGCGCTTCTGGACTTCAAAGGTGCCGATCGGCAGATCCACCGTCTCTCGCTTGAGGAGCGCTTCCACGATCGCTTCGAAGACAACGTTTACTACCTCCTCGGCATCAGAACGGCTCAACACGTTCGGGTCCCACTGCGACTTGTCACTCCCCAGTCGATTCGGAGCGATAGCGTCCACTAGATCAACACGCGTCAAGAGGGCCTCGATGGATGGCCAGGATGGATATTCACCCGGCTTTCTGAGCTAAGGATATCCCGTTACCGGAAGGCTCCGCCGATAGCCGCGGCGGGCTGCCAGGCGACCGGCGCCGGCGGGTGGAACTGAGGCCAGAGCGAGGGGCGTTTCCGAACGCCCGCGGGGAACAATAGCCATAGAGGAAATACCTTGAGGAGGGGCTGGTCCTGACCCGGAAAACCAGTCATCCATCTCCAGCCTGGATGAGCTGATTCTGACCCGTATGTTGTGACCTGACTGATTACATATTAAGACCCTGATTAGGATTCCACAGGCAAAACCTTATACTAGCCCTAGGACGTGTGCCCCATAAATGGTGCATTTACGACGGGCAAGTGCCACTCTCGGGTCGAGAAATGGCATTTCTAGCCTCTGAATGTAAAAAGGTGTACAGATACTTTTGAAGTCGACTTCAACTATTTTCAGCTCATTTTCGACCCCTCCAGCGGACCTCTTCTGAAGGCTATTACCTGCATATGTGCAAGTAATAAACAGGATGGCTGAAAGCAAGCTGAAAACCTCTGCGAAGGACTGCGGTGGGCTGCCTGAGATGGCCGTGCTGGGGACGAGAGACAAGGGGAAGGGGTCGCCGGCGGGCGCGCGATGGGAGTGTTTGTGTGGGCGGGACGAAGGGACCACGAGGGCGAGCTGGATCGCCCGTGCGCGTGCGAGGGATGTTTTTGTTTCGGCGTGACGAAGGCACCTAGTCTAAATAGATATCGCCTGCTCTTCCGCGCCGCCCAGATCCTTGCGGAAACGTCCGTAGCCCTGGTCGATCAACTCGCGGTTGATGTTGGCGCCGCCGGCTTCGATGACCGCGCGCACACTCTGGCTGTTGTCGGCCGCGCCGCGCGCTACGGTCAGGTTGACGCGGGTGCCTTCGGCCAAAGCGGTGGAGAGATAGACGTCCCGTTCACGCAGCTTGTTGTCGGCAAGCCCTGCAGCTTCAGCGCAAGTCATCTTGTTGGACTTGCCCAATTGATCGGCCACAAGATCGGCCATCGAGCTTCCTACGGCGCTGAAGTGGAAGATGCGGCCGGGGTACTCAGAGAGCTCGATGCCGTGGAAACGAGGCGCTCTTGATGGTGCCTTCGATCTTGTCGATGGGAGCGTCGAAGCGGCGCTTGTCGACCTGGAGGGTTGACTCCTTGGTCTGGCGGACCTGGTCGACGATCTGTTCGTAGTGGGCGCGCAGCTCGGGGTTGCCGTTGGCTTGCTTGTCGACGACGGCGCGGATCCGGTTGTACTCGCGGGAGTAGGGAGCGATGTCGGCGAGGATGCCCAGCTTGTTAATGTCGGGGTAGTCTTCTGGGTTGAGGCCTTCTACTTCAGGGTGAAGGGCAGTGTAAGTCGTGTTGCCGACGGTGGAGTGTCCAAAGTGGGACCTTTTTATCCTTCTCTCTTAACATATCTCAGATATACTGGACACCTGAAAGGGCTTCCTTATGAAACGTGCCGCTCTGTACATGAGGGTATCCACTCTCGATCAGCACCCCGAAACCCAGATGTACGACCTCCACCAGATGGCTCAGCAACGGGGCTATCAAATCGTGGAAGAGTACGAGGACCGGATCAGCGGAGCGAAGGCCCGCCGGCCGGGGCTCGATGCCATGATGCGTGACGCCCGCCGCGGCGAATTCGATGTCGTCCTGGTCTGGGCTTGCGACCGGATCGCCCGGTCCACTAAGCACTTCCTCGAGATTCTGGACGAGTTGAACAGGCTCAACGTCGAGTTCATCAGCTTCCGCGAACAGATCGACACCGGCGGGCCGTTGGGCCGGGCGGTCGTGGTCATCATCGGCGCCATCGCTGAGCTGGAGCGCAGCCTCATCGTCGAGCGAGTGCGCGCCGGCATGCGGCGGGCCAAGCTCGAAGGCCAGCATATTGGGCGGAAAGCCCTGGTTCTCGATCGAGCTGCCATCCTCCGTGACCGGAAGAACGGCCACAGCCTGGGACAGCTGGCGAAGAACTACTTGGTCAGCCGCACGACCATCCATCGGGTGCTCGGCGAGCAAATCCCGGCTGTTACAAAAGGGGTGGAAAAACCGGCCGCGTAAACCCCACAGAATCAGGGCCGGATCTCACCGATCCGGCTGTTCCTTAACCTGTGGGTTGGGAAACAATCCGCCGGGACAATCCGTATTGAAAACTGGCACTTTACCGCTGCGAAAAGAGCAGTTCTCAGACCCACCCATTAATTGGGTGGTTTGCAATCTCAGCGGTGCGAGGCCCGCTCGGAATTCGCGCTCGCGGGAGTAGGCTCTGGAGCTAAGTACAATTGCTTTGTGTTGGCGACGAGGCGACCATAATAAGCTGTCAGCTTCTTTCGGCCTATCCTTCGGAGTCCCTCGAATTCGGCTGTGACGCTGACGTCGAGCTCAGTTCATACGATTGCGCACGGATCGGGGAACACGCTGGTGACGCTGACGGGAAGCAACTTCGTTCCCGGAGTTGCGGTGACATGGAATGGAAGCTACCGCACTACCACCATCATCAGCCCCACGCAAGTGACGGTGGCGATCCCGGCGTGCGATCTTGTCACCACCGGCACACTTTCGATTGCCGCCGTCAATCAGGGGGCGCCGGCTTCGAATGTCATCAACCTCACAATCGACTAATCTCGTTGATTGAATCGATTTCGACACTTCGTCCTACATGGAACTTCAGTGAAAATGGGTTTTGCCAAGTTCGACATGAACCCGAAGCCAAGCAAAAAAAGATTGTACCCGAGCCGCCCAATCGAATATTCCGGGGTATATAGTCTTAGACTACTGCGAGCCAAAGCGCGAAATTCCGGGCCATTAGCAAACATCGATAGGCCAGTCTCCGATGAAGCTCAGTTGCTGAGACAGTCGAAGGAACTGGGAAACCTAAGTGTGACGTTATGCCAGGAGAAAACTCTGATGAAGATCTATTCGTCAATCCTTTTGGTGGCATTCAGCTTCACGTCTTCAGTGGTTCACGCGCAGCCGGGTGGGTGCGGTGATCCGCGGGCGCAGCTTTGCAGTCCGGGACAGTACGTGGATACGAGCGGCGACCAAGATGCCTGTCGTGCCTGCACGGGAAACACGGTCGCCAACGGCTGTGCGCGGAGCTGTGACCAGTGCGGCACAAAGGCTCACCCAAACTCCAATCACTCTAGCTGCGTCGCCGACCCCTTGTCGCCTCACTCGAAGCCGTTTGATCTGGTTTGGGACACCATACACCTGGACTACAACAATCTTCCACAGAATCCGCTGTGGGCTTACCAGTTGAATCCGGGCGGTCTGCCCGATTTCAGTTCGATTTGCGGCTCCGCGTTCAGCGGCGGCAACAGCGAAAACACCGCCACGCTCGCCAAGGTTTGCACTTCACAGCCTACGACCTTTGATATCGATCATTCTTTGGAAGAGGCTTTCGGATACTGTCAAGGGTTAATAAACGGGCACCTGACCTGGATGAATGCAACTTACACGGGCATTGTGCTTTGGGACAGTTGGTCGGGAGACCCAGATTTCTTTGCAAATGCGGATTTAGCCGATGGAGACTTCAACTTACTCCTATGGGATCCCTTTCCCAGTCAAAACGGCTATACAGATTTGAACTGGTCCGGGAGTGGCGAATTTGGCATAGGCCTCGAGTTCAAGGACCAGGACTCTGTGAACAAGGCCCAGGGTCCATGGTGGGTTCAACTGCGAAACAGCGATATTACTAACAACAGCCTTACCAGCACTACCACTCAGATGTTCAACCCCTCGGGGGGCGGTCTACCTGCGGTGGTTACCGGGATTATTGGCATCGACGGCGTCCATGGCGGCTACACCGAGTCTCATCCGGTATTCTCGATCGCCCTTGACACTCATCAGGCCGTGACCCAAGACAATACGGTGACCGAAAACTGGGTCTACTTCCTGCGAACCAAAGGTAATGGAGGTGGGTGCAGCGAGGACTACTATACATGGACTCAACCAAATAATACCTTCTATATACAGTTGCCGTGGCCAAACGGGGCAACCGGTGTAAAGGCCACCACAGGAGAGTTCTGGGGCTGGCAATCCGGCGCGCAGCCGCAGGGGTGGATACTTGGATCCCAGGATCCGGGATTTACCTTACTCAAGATTCAATTGCCAACAAGCAGCTATCCCGGCACGGATGGCCAGTTGACGCTCGTGTACAGCTTTCCTCCAGGCACTAAGGCCACTACCCAGATCGGCGCCGTTATTGGCAATGCACTTAATGGCCAGGCAGTCATGCCTGCCGGAAACGTGAAACGCGCTAGTTCCACGGAGGGAGAAAACGAGGACGCCATTGACTTAGCGAAGATGGCAGCTCGCATAGCCGATCCTGCAGTCAAGGCAAAGTTCATGGCTGATGCAAAGCAGGCGCTCTCGCCACTAACAGCGGTACCACCTACGGCAACCCCCGGGAAATCGATCCCGATGAGTTTCGAGACACCGCTCAAAGTCGAACCGCGACCGCCAGCCGGCAGCGGACAGGTCACGGCTCTCCAAACCTCTCCCGACCTGGTTAACCAACAGATGCATGCGGCTATAAAAAAACTGATGGATACCTACCGGCCGCAACTGGGGGCCTCGCGGCCGGCGCAGAAGTGACCTGCGGGGCCTATCGCGAGGCGACGGGATGAAACCGTGGCTGGACGCAGCCACTGTTTTTTTATCTCGGGGATAACGCGGGGTCTTCGCGTGGTTGCGGCACGTAGTAGAGGGCGAGGAGACGCTGCGCATCGGGCAGACCATTCGTCGTATACGCAAGCTCTTCTCTAACTGCATCGCATCATGAACAAACCCTGTCTTTACCGGAGAGACTTGCTATGTTCGGGAGATTCCCGCGTTTTGGAGTCGGCAGATCGACCTCGCTACTCTGCGGAGGCCTCACGCTCCCAGTTCTCCTCCTGTTGCTCGTCTCGGCTCCACAACTCCTGCGCGGGCAAAATTCAAACGGTGCTCTCCGCGGAGAGGTTTTGGACTCCACCGCCGCTCGCGTGGTGGGTGCTCGTGTCGTCGTCTGGTCCGCCGGCTCTTCCGTCAGTCGCGTGACGACCACCAATGGACAGGGCGAGTTCCGCATCGAGGGTCTGCTCCCCGGTTCGTATCGCGTCATCGTGACTGCAAATGGCTTTGCCGAAGCCAAGTCCGACGTGGACGTAGCTGTCAGCCTCGTGCGCGATATCAACGTTAAGCTGAAGCCCGAAGGCAACCGCGAAACCGTCAACGTGCAGGCCGCGAACTCATCCATCACCAGCGAAGCGCTGGACACGTCGAGCGCTGTGCATGGCGGTGTCGTGAGTGCCAAAGACCTCGAATCGCTTCCACTGCCGGCCCGCAGCTTCGCGAACATCGCCTATCTGGTCCCCGGAACCGAGCCGGTCGAGCCCTCGGATCCTACCAAGGCGCGCATCACCGCGGTTTCGACCGGGGGAAGCTCAGGTCTCAACAACGAGCTGTCGGTGGATGGCGCGGACGACTCCGACGACTGGATCGGCGGCTTCCTCCAGAATTTCTCGCCGGACGGCATTCAGGAATTCGCGGTTCGCACTTCAAACGAGGACGCCGACACCGGCTGGACCACCGCCGGATCGGTGGTCATCACCACCAAGCGCGGCACCAACGATATTCACGGCGACGCCGCGTTCTACGAACGAGCCGCCGCTCTCAACGCTCGCTTTCCCATCGAGAATCCGGCCGCAACATGCACTGACGGAAACTGCGTCCACAACCCCAAGCAGCCTTTCTCACGCCAGAACTACGTCGGGACGATTGGTGGACCCATGCTGAAGGACAAGGTGTGGTTCTTCGCCTCGTTCGAAAACGTCCACGAGAATGCCAGCATCGCATACAGCCCCGCCAGTCTGCAGCAATTCTATACTCTGAGTTCGATTGCATCACAGGGGCTGATCGCCGGCGTACCATCCATCCCGGTCCCGGCAACGGTCCCCATCCCATTCCGCGATTCCATTGGCTCGCTTCGCTTCGACTGGGCCGAATCTCAGAAATCACATTGGTTTCTCCGCATCGCAGAAGACACCTACCTAACCCGCAACGCGCTGGTCCAGCAAGGCACGCTGCCCTCCACTGGCCTGATCGCGCACAATAATTACGGCAACGCGGTTCTCAGCAACTCCTATATATTCAGTCCTACCTGGATCGGCGATCTAGTTCTCAGCACGAGCCTGCTGCATCTGACCCAGACTCGCAACTCCGATTTCGGCTTCGCGCTGGCATTCCCTTTCAGTTCAACCGCGTTGACGATCTCCGGCTTCGAAACCTTCGGCGACAATCAGTTTGCCACACCCATTACTCTCTTCCCCGATCTGCGCAATCAGCAGAAATACCAGGCGCGTTACGATCTTAGCCATGTCATTCGAACTCACGCACTGAAGTTCGGAGTCGACTTCATCCACGAGCCCGTCCTGAGCGGAGCTTTTGCTGCAACGGCTGAGCAACTCATCCAATATCCGTCCAACCCTGACTGCTATGTCGGTACGCCGGGAGCCGATTGCGGCGGCATCATCAGCACTCTTCCGTTCTACTTCACAACTCCCACCTCGCAGTGCAATCCGCCGCCTGACCCCACTTCCGGTATCACCTGCACGTACACGCCCGCCGGCGACGGCAGTTTCTCGCAGAATGTGCAACGGCTGGCGCTGTACGCTGAGGACTCCTGGCAGGTTTCGCACCGCCTCACGATCAACTACGGCCTGCGTTACCAGACCATCTTCGGACTATTCGAAGGGTCGGGTCGAACGCAGCTTCAGAACAGCGCATACATTACGCTGCAGGCTTTGCAGATCCCGATCGTGCCTGGTGTGCCACACGATGACCGCAAGCAGTTTGCCCCCCGCCTTGGCGTCGTCTACGCCCTCGGCAGGAGCGAGAAGACCGTGTTGCGCGCAGGCTTCGGCCTATACTACGACGACCTGGCGCAGAATGGTTGGGCTACTGCCTTCCAAGGTCTCAATGATACCAACGCCACTACCGGAACCTGCACCCTTACGGGCGGGCCTGGAAGCTATGCGCTCACGGGCGCGGGCTGTCTTCAAGGCGGCTCCGGAGCCACTGGCAACTTGATCGGATCGCCCTATAAGGCACCCTACGCCATTCACATTACCGGCGGAGTGCAGCACACCTTCAACAACAAGTTGCTCGCCAGCGCCGACTACACGCATGAGCAGGGAAATCATGGCTATCGCGCCTTCCCGTATTCGGGCGGCAGCAACCTTTTGTCACCTGCAATTCCGGCTTCAGACCCCGACTACGCCACTGACCAGGCCGACGTGGTGCCCAACGTCAACGTCTTTCAATCCGACAACCGCTCCAGTTACAACGCGCTGATGGTGCACGTTCAAGGCAACTTGCGCCGGTTCAGCCTGACCGCGAATTATCAGCTCTCCAAGGCGCAGACCTGGGGCTGCCTGCTCGGCGAGCTCTTCGACTATGTCGATGGCGTCTGTACACTCCAGAGCGGACCCGACGCCGGCCAGCTCGATGCTTTCGGCCCTGGCGACTACGGTCCCTCAGGCGAAGACGTGCGCAACCGCTTCGTGCTCGCAGGCACAATCCATATCCCCGGCGGCTTCGACGTCAGCGGCATCTCTCAGTTTGAAAGCGCCCGCCCCATCACCATCACCACTGCGGATAACACGGGTCGCATCTGGGTCAACGGCGTCTATACCAGCCTCGACGAATTCCGTGGAACCCCCTACATGCAGACCGATCTGCGTGTTACACGGCCCTTCAAGATCGGCGATCGCTGGCAGGTCGATCCGTTCGCCGAGCTCTTCAACATCTTCAACCGCAGCAATCCCGGCGCGAACTACGCGGTCAACGTCACCCAACTTCCGGTGCCCGCATCCCAGATGCAGCCGAATCAAAACGGCATCACGAATGTCACCACGATTTGCACGGTTGCCGACTGCTCCCAGACCGCACCTATCACGAGTCTGAAGCAGCTCGAAATCCCTGAAGGTGCACTCGGAGACTTCTTCGGTCCCGGCACAACGGTTGGAATTCCCTTCGCCGCCCAGCTCGGTGTGCGAGCAACTTTCTAAGAGGCTTTGACGAAGTTATTCTTCCGCAAGCCGCGATGTCCCAATCGGTCGGACACGCTGGCTCACTATAAAAAATCTCTAGCAACGGGACAACCCACTGCTGGGCGAGTCGTTCTGTTTCCCAACCCACAGGTTAAGGAACAGCCGGATCGGTGAGATCCGGCCCTGAT
>OBLU010002198.1_pt1 | contig 18068 bp, 14 predicted proteins | sample 1518681 | NCBI WGS metagenome assembly OBLU01 (sample SAMEA3539304, study PRJEB22396) | soil metagenome | biome: tundra; feature: field; material: soil | place: USA | collected 2010-05 | depth 0.15 m | reverse complement strand
CGGCCTGGCTCACCGTCTTGAGCCCGCAGATACGAGAGGAGTACCCCATGTTTATCAGCTTCGGAGCAATTGTTCTCATCGTGATCATCGTGCTTGTCGTCCTGTTCATGCGCAGGCACTGACCCAGTTCCCCGGCGCAGCCGTGATTTTGACCTCGCCCCGCGGGTCGGCTGCGCCGCTGGGCCGGGGCCTCCTGCCAGCCCCAAGGCCTCGATATCGGCGCGAGGCTAGTCTGCTGTGCATCGACCGGTGCCTACATACGCAGTGAGGAGTAGGCGCTCCGCGCCGCGATCATGTATCAGACGCCGCACGGGACGAAGGCAGTCATCTTTGATCTTGATGACACGCTCGCGCCCTCCAAGTCACCCCTGGACCCCTCGATGGCAACGGCGCTGGTGTCCCTGCTCCAGCGCCTCCCCGTCTGCATCATCTCGGGCGGCCGATTCGAGCAGTTCCAAGCCCAGGTCCTCGATCAGCTAACCGCTCCGGAACAAATCCTCAGTCGGCTTCATCTGATGCCGACATGTGGCACGCGTTACTACTCCCGACAGCAGGGTGCGTGGTCACAGGTGTATTCCGAAGACTTGTCCGCGGCGGAGAAGGCTCGGATCATGCAGGTCCTCGAAGAAACGTCAAGGACCCTCGGGTACTGGGAAGAGCATCCGCGGGGCGAACTCATTGAAGACCGCGGCAGCCAGGTCACCTACTCCGCCCTCGGGCAAGCCGCCCCGCTCGGCGCTAAAGCCGCGTGGGACCCCGATGGAACGAAGAAGAGCCTGCTCGTGGCTCATGCCGCACCATTGCTGCCTGACTTCGAGGTGAGGGCGGGTGGCTCAACGTCGATTGATGTTACGTGCAAGGGGATCGACAAGGCCTACGGAGTTCGCAAGCTCATGATGCAGATTCACGCGGCTCCAGAGGAGCTGCTGTTCGTCGGTGATCGGCTTGATGAGGTGGGGAATGATTATCCAGTATTGGCCGTGGGCGTGCCATGCGTCCCTGTCACGAGTTGGCAGGACACGCTTACCGTGATAGCACAGTTCATCGAGTGGTGGGACGGCAGCACCGGTTCACCACGATTTCGAATCATTTCCAGGTACCCCAACGTAGCAAGGCACGGGCGTGCGGGCGCATGACCTTTCCCGGTCCTCGCTAGTCGCGTCCTTCACAGGTATCGCGAATCCACAGTAAGGCTTATTCAAAACGGGTAGCTATCCGCAGCCACACCCACTTTGCCTCTCTCCCACCGGCCGGTGTCCGAGGCGCGTCGGTGTGAATGCCGGCTTTGTCACCGGTGACGTCTGGTCATCGCTTGCCACGCCCAGCTCCGGCTCGCCCGGTAGCTCGCGTCCACGGACCTGCGCCGCCCGTGGGAACAGACCGCCCAGCCGGGCCGGCTCACCCCGCGAGGGTCCGCCGCGGCTTCCGGAACCTCCGCGCGAAGATCACCTGCCGGGCCCGTGCGCCGAAACCCGGCAAGCCCGGTGCCGGGCGGGCCGCCCAGGGGCGAAGAACCGCCGCCCGCCTACCCGCTGCGACGCCAGCCAAGAACCGTCAACGGCCTCGGCTGAAGTTTCGCATGCGAAGCAGACGGGTTAACGGCAAGCTAAGGGGACTTTCGACCCTATTGAGGATAATCCGGTCTACTTAGCATCGATCTCACGAAAGTGGCCGGAGCGGCGAGCAAGCGCGGCTCTGCTTCCGGCACTACCATTCGCGATCGGCTCCAGTGAGACACCTGTTCCCGCAAGGAGAGGTGAGGTAATGATAAGGTCGCGGACTCGGATCGCCGCAGCCCTTGTGTTGACCTTGGGCGTAGCCGCCTGCGGCGGCGGCGGAGGAGGCGTCTCGGCTCGCACCGCGACCGACGCCTACGGCCCGATCACCATCTGGTATTCCAACAACGCCACCGAGGTCGCCTGGGGCGAGCAGGTGGTCGCTTCCTGGAACAAGAGCCACCCGGGCCAGCAGGTCTCCGGGGAGCAGATCCCTTCTGGCCAGTCGTCGGAGGAGGTAATCGGTGCCGCGATCACGGCAGGCACCGAGCCATGCCTGATCTACAACACCTCTCCGGCGTCGGTGCCGGACTTCGAGAAGCAGGGCGGCCTGGTGCCGCTCAACGACTTCCCCGGCGGCGCCGCCTACATCGAGGCGCGCACCGGACCCGGCGCCAGCGTGTACAAGTCGCCGGACGGCCTGTACTACCAGCTGCCGTGGAAATCGAACCCGGTCATGATCTTCTACAACAAGAAGGAATTCGCCAAGGCCGGTATCAGCACCACCAACCCGCCGCTGAGCACCTACAGCCAGTTCCTTGCCACCGCCAGGAAGCTGGTGTCTTCTGGTGTGGCGAAGTACGCCATCTACCCGTCGCCGTCGAGTGAGTTCTTCGAGGCCTGGTACGACTTCTACCCGCTGTACGCGGCCGAGAGCGGCGGAAAGGAACTGGTCGAGAACAACAAGGCAACGTTCGACTCTGCCGCCGGCCAGGCGGTCGCCGGGTTCTGGCGGCAGTTGTACGCCCAGAACCTGGCCGGTGACGAAAGCTACAACGGTGACCCGTTCGCCGACGGCACCGCGGCGATGGCCATCGTCGGGCCGTGGGCCATCACCGATTACCAGGGCGTCGTCGACTGGGGTGTGGCGCCCGTGCCGACCTCGCAGGGCAACACCCTGGACACGATTCCGACATTCAGTGATGCCAAGAACATCGCCATGTACGCCTCGTGCCAGAACCGCGGGACCGCCTGGGACTTCCTCAAGTACTCCACGAGCGCCGCAGAGGACGGCAAGCTGCTGGCCATGACCGGGCAGATGCCGATGCGCCAGGGGATACAGCAGCTGTACGCGTCCTATTTCAAGGCGAACCCGGCGTACACGGAGTTCGCGGCGGAGGCAGCCCACGTGATCGAGGTGCCCATCGTCCCGAACTCGATCGAGATCTGGCAGAACTTCCGCAATGCCTGGTCGGATTCGGTCATCTTCGGCCAGGAGGGCCCCGATAAGGCGCTGGCCGCCGCCGCGTCGCAGATCAATCAGCTTGTCACAGGGAACGGTGAGCCATGACCAGCGTAGCGGCCTCTAGGACGCGCAAGTCCGGGGCGGACAGGTCCGCGGCGAATGAGTCAACGGCGAGGCGGTTCGGGCGCGCCGCGTTCGGCCGCCAGCCTATCGGGATGATCTTCGGCGCGCCGTACCTGCTGTTCATCGCGGTGCTGTTCGCCTACCCCCTGGGCCTGGCGGTGTACATGTCGTTCCACCGCTATTACTTCACCGCGCCCGGGGTGAACGTGCCCCGGCCGTTCGTCGGGCTGTCCAACTACGAAGCGGTGTTCAGCGACCCCGCGGTGCGCCAGGCGTTCCTCAACGTGCTGATCTTCCTGGTCATCAACGTGCCGCTCACGGTAGCGGTGTCGCTGCTGCTGGCCACCGCGCTCAACGCCGCGATCCCGTTCCGCGCCTTCTTCCGGACCAGCTTCCTCGCGCCGTACGTGACGGCCAGCGTAGCGATGATCGGCGTGTTTCTGTTCATTCTCAGCCCCACCGGGATTGTCAACACCGTGCTCGGCCCCCTGGCGCCGGTTCCGTCCTGGCTGGTCAACCAGAACTGGGCCATGCCATCGATCGCGATATACGTCACGTGGAAAGGGCTCGGTTTCTACATCCTGCTTTACCTGGCCGCGTTGCAGAGCGTTCCGAAGGAACTGTACGAGGCCGCGGCGATGGACGGGGCGTCCTGGTGGCACAGGCTCCTGTCGGTAACCGTCCCCGGCGTCCGGCAGGTGACCACGCTGGTCACCCTGCTAGCGGTCATTACCGGCGCGAACCTGTTCACCGAGCCCTACCTGCTGACCGATGGCGGCGGTCCGAACGGCAAGTCCGCCTCGCCGGTGCTGCAGATCTACCAGACCGGCATCGAGCAAAATCACCCCGACTTCGCCTCGGCCCTCGGGATCATCCTGGTCATCGGAGTGCTCCTGATCGCCGGCATCCAGCAGCTAGTGCAAAGGAGACAGGCATGACCAAGGCGGACCGCGCCACGCCCGAGGTTACCGCCAGATCGGACAGCGTCACGGCGGCGGTTGAACCGCGTGCCTCGCGTTCGTGGTGGCGTCTGATCGTGCTGCTCTTCGGAGCGCTGGTATTCATCTTCCCGTTCTATTACATGATCGTCGGCTCGTTGCAGAAGACGCAGAACACCTCGCTGAGCGGCGTACTGCCGAACCCCGGCAACATGACGCTGCACAATTACGGCCAGATCAACGCGGCCATAGGCCTCGGCAAGGCGATCATCAACTCCGGCATCTTCACCGGTGGTGTCCTGCTGGTCACCCTCGTGTTCGGCATACTGGCCGGATACGCGCTGGCGCGACTGAGTTTTCGCGGCCGCGGCCTGTTGTTCGCCTTGATGCTGTTGGTGCTGACGGTCCCATTCCAGTTGCTGATCATCCCGCTGTACGTCCTCATCGCGCGCAACTACGGGCTCGCCAATTCCTACCTCGGGATGATCGCGCCGTTCGCGATCAACTCCACCGCCGTGCTCATCTTCCGGCAATACTTCATGCAACTGCCGGCCGAGCTGTTCGACTCCGCCCGGATCGACGGCGCGAGCGAACTGAAGGTCCTGATCCACATCGCGCTCCCGCTCGTCCGCCCCGCGGTGCTGACCGCCATGCTCCTGACGTTTATCGGGCCGTGGAACGAGTTCCTGTGGCCGTTCCTGATCACCAAGCAGCAGAGCCTGCAGCCGCTCGCGGTCGCCATGGCGAACTACATCGACAACGTGGCGGCGACCGCGGCGAATCCGTACGGCGCGATCCTGGCCGGAGCGTGCGTGCTGGCCGCGCCCGCGGTCGCATTGATCATCGGATTCCAGCGGTACTTCGTTTCCACCAATATCGGCTCCGGCGTGAAAGGCTGACCGTGACGCGCACTGGCACCACGAGCGTGCCCTGCCGGCTGACCCGGCTGGGCGTGGTCATGTCCGCCGAACCGGGTGCCGACTTCGAGGCGGAGGGCGTGCTCAACCCAGCCAGCGGGCGCAGCCCGGACGGCAGGCTGTGGCTGCTGCCGCGCCTGGTGGCCGCCGGAAACGTGTCCAGGATCGGCATCGCGGAGGTCCTGGTGCGCGACGGCCGGCCGGCCGGGGTGCGACGGGACGGCGTGGTCCTCGCCCCCGATGCGGGCTGGGAGCGGTCCCATGACCACGCCGGGGTCGAAGACCCGCGCACGACCTGGATCGAGAGTCTCGGCGTGCATGTCATGAGTTACGTGGCCTTCGGGCCGCTGGGGCCCAGGCCGGCCCTGGCCATCTCCGAGGACCTGCGCAGCTGGCGGCGCCTGGGCCCGGTGCACTTCGAGTACCAGCCGGAGCTGGACGCCGATCTGAACCTGTTCACGAATAAGGACGTCGTGTACTTCCCCGAAGCGGTCCCCGGCCCGGACGGCCGGCTCGCGTATGCCATGCTGCACCGCCCGACGTGGGACCTCGGCGCGATCCTCGGTGGAAGTGAGGTCTTCCTGCCGGGCGGCCTGAGTGACCCGCGACCGGGAATCTGGATCTCCTACGCGCCGGCCGATGCGGTGGATGAGGACCTGCGGGCGCTCACCCATGTCCGGTCGCACCGACTGGTCGCATTGCCCGAGTACGACTACGAGGCGGTCAAGATCGGGGCCGGCCCGCCGCCGCTGCGCGTCGAGGAGGGGTGGCTGCTCATTCATCACGGCGTCTCGGGAACCCTGGCCGAGGGATGGGGCCCGCAGCCTCACGTGCGATACAGCGCCGGCGCGATGCTGCTCGACCCGGATGATCCCGGCACCGTCCTGGCCCGCACTCCCAGCCCGCTGCTCGAGCCGCTGGCACTCGAGGAACGCGAGGGCACCGCACCCAACGTGGTGTTCCCGACCGCCATCGAAGAGATCGACGGGCAGCGGTTCGTCTTCTACGGAATGGCCGACTCCAGCATCGGGGTCGCCCGTCTGGACAGCGTGGAGGCACCATGAGCCGCCGACTGACCGCCGCCGCCGCTGGCCTGCTGATCGCCGCGAGCATCGCCGTCGCCCCGGCCGCCGTCGCCTCGTCCCTGCCACGGGCACTGGCGGCGTCCGCGCCACTGACCAACCTGGCGCACCTGGACTTCCTCACCGCCGCGGTGACCCCACCGCCGCAAGCCGGACACACCACCTACCTGCTCGGCACCGAGCCCTCGGTCGGAGTGCTGTGGGTCTACGCCAACTACCTGGGCCCTGGCAGTTACCAGGTCACTGGTGGCGGCACCTACGACGCCGCGAACAACACCTACGGGCAGGGCGCCTTCGATGCCGACGACATCTCCCGCGCCGCGGTCGTCTACCTGCAGCACTGGGTGCAATTCGGCGATCAGCACAGCCGCGACGAGGCCTACCAGCTGCTGCGCGGGCTGACCTACCTGCAGACCGCGTCCGGACCGGATGCCGGCAACGTCGTGCTGTGGATGCAGCCCGACGGCAGCCTCAACCCCACGCCCACCCCCGCCGACTCGCCGAATCCCTCCGACTCGGGCGCCTCGTACTGGCTGGCCCGCACCATCTGGGCGCTCGGCGAAGGCTACGCCGACTTCCGCGGCACCGACCCCGCCTTCGCCGCCTTCCTCGGGCAGCGCCTGGATCTGGCCATCGGGGCGCTCGACCGGGAGGTGCTGACCAGCTACGGGCAGTACCAGCTCTCGAACGGGCTGCGCGTGCCCGCGTGGCTGATCACCGGCGATGCCGATGCCAGTTCGGAGGCCGTGCTCGGCCTGGCTGCCTACGTCCAGGCCGGCGGCGGCGGCGCCGCCCGCAGCGCGCTCGCCCAGCTGGCCGACGGCATCGCCGACATGGGTTCGGGCACCGCGAGCACCTGGCCGTACAGGGCGATCCTGCCCTCGGCGGCATCGCGCTCGGAGTGGCATCCCTGGGCCGCGCAGATGCCCACCGCCCTGGCCGACGCCGCCACCGCGCTGCACCAGCCGGGACTGCTGAGCGCCGCCGTGGCCGACACGGCCGTCTTCACCCCGCACCTGCTGACCGCGACCGGGCCAGACAACCTGTGGGGGCCTGCGCCGGTGGACAGCTCGCAGATCGCCTATGGCGCCGGCGCCCGGGTACTGGCCCTGCTGGCCGTCGCGACGGCCACCCACTCGGCCGGCCTGCGGCAGCTCGCCGGCATCGCGGCCGGCTGGTTCTTCGGCCAGAACCCAGCCGGCATCGCCACCTACAACCCGGCCACCGGAGCCACCGACGACGGGATCAACGCGAACGGCACGGTGAACCTCAACTCCGGCGCCGAATCCACCATCTTCGGGCTGCTCACCATGGAGGCACTCGACGCCAATCCCGATGTCGCCGCGATCGCCAGCGCCAGCGCCCACGTGCAATCCCGGGACGGCCAGCAAACCATTGAGGCCGAGGCGGCCAGCCTGACGGGGCCCGCCGAAGTCGTGCCAGCCAACCCGGTCAATACCGGCGAATCGCAATGGAGCGGCGGCGCCTACGTCCAGCTGGCGACGGGCAGCACGCTGTCCTGGACCATCCCGGCCGATGACCAGCCCCGCCTCGTGCAGGCCATCGTCAACCGCGTTCCCGGACCCGGCGCAGTCAGCGACTTCGCGTCAGGCACCGAGCGCCTGGGCGCCGCGCAGTACGGCGGCGGCGGCGCCCAGGGCATCTCGCCCGCCCCGGACGCGCTGCTCCCTGTCACCCTGCCGGGAATCCTGCCCGCCAACGCGACCCAGCTGACCGCCAGCACGCTGGGCGGCACGGGACAGCTCGACGCGATCCTGCTCACCCCGCTGATCGCAGTCCTGATCACCACGGGCGGCGGACACAGCGTCGCCCTGCTCAACAGCGAGGCTGACACCCAAGATGCCCGCACACTCAGCCTGCCAGGCACCGGCCCGACAGTCGCCACGAGCTACGACAGTCAAGGACGCCAATGGCGCGTCACCATCAGCACGGACTCGACCATCACCGTGCCAGTGCCCGCCGGCGGATTCGCCATCGTGCGGCGCTAGGTCGCGACCCGCAGGCTGGCCATAGTACGGAAGAGGCAAGGAGGGGCAATGGCGCAGATTACGCTGGACCAAGTCGACAAGGTCTTTGGCAGAGGCGTGAAGGCGGTGAACGACCTGAGCCTGGAGGTCCAGGACGGCGAGTTCATGGTCCTGGTCGGCCCATCCGGGTGCGGGAAGTCGACCGCCCTGCGGATGATCGCAGGACTGGAGGAGGTCAGCCACGGAACCATCCGAATCGGCGACCGCGTGGTGAATGGCGTGCCACCCAAAGATCGCGACATCGCGATGGTCTTCCAGAACTATGCCCTCTACCCTCAGATGACCGTGGCACAGAACCTGGCGTTCGGCCTGCGGATGCGCAAGACACCGAAGGATGAGATCGAGCGCCGCGTCCGCAATGCGGCCAACATTCTTGGCCTTGAGCCGTACCTCACGCGCAGGCCGACGGCGCTGTCCGGCGGCCAGCGCCAGCGCGTGGCGATGGGCCGGGCGATCGTGCGGGAACCGCAGGCTTTCCTCATGGACGAACCGCTGTCGAACCTCGACGCCAAGCTCCGCGTGGGCATGAGGGCATCGCTGGCGGAGCTACATGAGCGGCTCCATGTAACCACCGTGTACGTGACCCACGATCAGGTCGAGGCGATGACGCTTGGACACCGCGTCTGCGTGCTCCGCGACGGGATGCTGCAGCAGGTCGACACACCGCAGAACCTCTACGACCACCCGGTCAACCTGTTCGTCGGCGGCTTCATCGGCTCACCCTCGATGAATATCGTCAAAGCTAAGGTGATCAGCGGCGACGACGGCATGGCGGTCACGTTCGCCGGATACCGGCTGCCCCTCCCTGAGGAAGTGGTGCGCGCCAGTTCGGGCATCGAAGCGTACGTCGGCCGCGACGTGATCCTCGGAATCCGGCCGTCCGACTTCGAGGACGCAAGCCTGACCGACGACTCGTGGCCGAGGATGCCCGTCGTGACCCACGTGACCGAGGCACTCGGGAGCGATATCCACGTGATCTTTGCCATCGACGCGCCGCCCGTCGAGCACAAGGATCTCGCGGACCTTGTCCCAGAGCAGGAAGAGGAGGGATCGGCGATCCCGCTTCATGTAGGCAAGTCGCTGTGGACGGCGCGGGTTAACGCGCGCAGCCCGGTCCGCGCTGGCGACCGGATCGAGCTCGGAGTGGATACCCGCAACCTGCACTTCTTTGACCCCGACAGCGGCCTCGCGATCGGAGGAACGAAAATAGCGGCCTCGCGAACGGAGGAATGAAAATAGCTGCCTCGCGATCGGCGACAAGCAAGCAGCAGAGCCGAGAGCCCGAGAACGAGGCTTCTCCCAGGCAGCCCTCAGAGCCCCGGCCGTCGCCGACCGGTGCGGCTGACGCGGGCCGACTGGCGGCTGCGGCAGAGAGAGGAGAGAAGCTCGCGGGGTAGCCTGCATCCCGCCCGAGGTAGATCCCACTATCGTGGCAGCGGAGACCCGCGGTACGAGCGCTGTAGTGGCCTCGAAAGGTTCTACGATAAAGCGTTTTCGAAGGTCAGCCAGTCGCCCTGCTTAACCCGGAGGTACACGATCCGTGGGCCGGCGCCTGATTCTCGACACCAGCGTCCTGATCGCCTACGAACGCGGAACCGTCGACCGCTCGTCGCTCGATGACGACGAACTTGCCATCGCCTCGGTATCGGTCGCCGAGTACCGCGCCGGGATCGAGATGGCGGATACGGCCAGCCGGGCGGCCGAGCGCGCCCGGGCGCTCGCAGCCATAACATCAACTGTCGATGTCCCTGACTACACCCAGGCGACAGCGGCGCACCATGGGCGCCTGTTAGGCGAAGAACAGCGCGATGAACATGCGCAGCAGGCTGCGGGCGGCGTAGTAGGGCAGCCGCGACGGCGATGTGCTGATCGTGGTCGCCTGGCTGGGGTGGAACGGGACATGGGCGCTCGCACCGACCCTGACCACCGCGTACAGCAGCAGGAACACGCCCGCGCCGACAAGAGCGTCGAGCGGCCGGAACCTAAACCGCCGCAGCGAGTCGCGGCTAGGGAAGGTCGGCGTGACCGCCATGCGGTAGCTCCCGTGCGCCACCTGCGCCCGGGCCTCGCGGTCATCCGACGATGCGCTCGCCGATGGGGCCCAGTATGAGCATCGGAAAGTAGATGAGGCCGCCGACGATCACGATCACCCCGAGCAGGAACACGACGAACGTCGGCCCGGCGGTGTCGAGCGTGGCCCTGGTGCGCGCGTGGACACGCGCCCCGGCGAGTGAGCCGGCGATGGCGAGCGCCAGCACGATCGGCACGAAACGCCCGACCAGCATGACTAGGGCGAGGGTGGTGTCATACCACGGCGTGTTAGCCGCCAGCCCGGCGAAGGCGGACCCGTTGTTGTTGGCCACCGAAGCGTAGGCGTAGGTGACCTCGGTCAGGCCGTGCATGCCGGGATTAAGGATCGACCGGTTGGCGGCCCCGAGCACCAGGGACATGCTGCCGAACACCAGGACCACGATCGGGATCGTCAGCACGTAGGCGATGATGAGCTTCATCTGCGGTGCGCGGATCTTCTTGCCCAGGAATTCCGGGGTGCGGCCCACCATCAGCCCGGCAATGAAGACCGCCAGGAGCGAGAACACAAGCATGCTGTACAGCCCGCCGCCGTCACCGCCCGGGCTGACCTCGCCGAGCAGGATGCCGACGAACGCCCCCGTGCCCCCGACCGGGGTATAGCTGTCGAGGGCCGAATCGGTGGCGCCGGCTGTCGTTCCCATGGTCCCGACGGTCATGAGCGCGGACCCGTCGGCGCCGAACCGCGTCTCCTTCCCCTCCATGTTCCCGCCGGGATTGCCGCTGCTCGCCGCCTGGGACACCGTCACCGGAAGCAGTTGGTTGCCATGCGCCTCGGCCTGCATCGAGACCACGGTGTGGCCGAGGAAGATGATGGCCATGACCGCCGCGATGGCGTATCCCTGCCGCGGCCTGCCGATGAGCCGGCCGAACATCAGGGCTATGGCGAACGGCAGCACGATGACCAGCAGCAAGTCGAACATGTTGCTGAAGCCGGTGGGGTTCTCGAACGGATGGGCGCCTCCTGCGCCATAGAAGCTGCCGCCGTTGGTGCCGAGCAGCTTGATGACCTCCATCGAGGTGACCGGCCCGCCGGGAATCTGCTGGGTCCCGCCCGCGAGTGTCGTGGCCGTGCGAAAGCCGCTGAAATTCTGGACCGCGCCCTGGCTCACGAGCACCAGCGCGCCGATGACCGACAGGGGGACGAAGACGCGCACCAGGCTCCGGGTGAGATCCACCCAGAAGTTGCCGATCGTGCGAGCGGTTCCGGAGATGCCCCGGATGACGGCCAGGGCCACCGCGAGCCCGATGGCGGCCGCGGTGAACTGCGCGACCACCAGCCCGGCCATCTGCGCGAGATAGCTGGCCTGGGTTTCCCCTTCGTAGGCCTGCCAGTTGGTGCCGGTGATGAAGCTAATGGCGGTGTTGAAGGACAGGAACGGGGACATCCCAGGCGCGTGGGTCGGGTTCAGCGGGAGCAGTCCCTGCAACCGCAGGATGCCGTACAGCAGCAGGGTGGAGAAGAGCCCGAACGCCAGCACCGCCAGCGCGTAGCTTCGCCAGGTCCAGCTGCTTTCTGCGTCGATGCCCAGGCCCCGGTACACGAGGCGCTCGACGGGGAGAAACACGCGGTCCCCTGGCGCACTGTTTCGGGAAGCACTGGCGCCCCGGAACGTTGCCGCCAGGTAGCGGCCGAGCAGCGGCGCGGCCACCGCGGTCACGGCGACGATGAACAGGAGCTGTACCCATCCCGAGGCGCTCATCGGAGCCCGTCCAGTGCGAGGTTGAGGTCGAGGACGTTCACCGCGGGCTCGCCCAGGAAGCCCCACTGACGGCCCTGCGTGTAGCGGTGCACGAGGTTGATCACCTGAGCCACCGAAAGGTGCCGGGCCCGGGCGACCCGCGGTGCCTGGTCCAGGGCGTTGGCCACGGAGATGCCTGGGTCGAGTCCCGAGCCCGAGGCCGTGACCGCGTCGACCGGCACGGCGGCACCGGCCGGGAGCCCGTTGAACTTCCGGTAGGCGATGGCGCGCTCGGGCACGGTGCCGGGGTCGCAGAGGTAGGAGCCGTCAGGGCTCCTGGCGTACCGTTGGCCGGGTGCCGGGCTGGTGACCGGATTCCCGGCCGGGTCGGTGGGGACACATGCCGGGTCAGCCTTCGTCGCGAAGGGGTTTACCGGCGACGGGTTGCCGTCGAGCCCGACCGTGTTCACACCCGGCACGAACCCGATGAGCAGCGGGTTCGACGGGCCGAGATTGGTGGCGCCCGACGCCGCGCCGTCGTACCCGGTCCCCGCGGCCGACGGGCGCGGCTGGAAGTAGCCGGGAAGCGGGTTGCCCTTGCTGCCGGTGAAGCTCTGGCCGAGCAAAGACGATCCGGCGAGCTTACCGTCGCGGTAAACGAGCGAGCCGTCCGCCTGGTGCCTGAACAGGAGTGCGGACAGGCCAGTGACGAGGAGGGGATACCCGAATCCGAGCACGAGCGTCACGCCGAGGAGCATCACGATGCTGGCGAAGAGATGCCGTCCCAGGCTAGTAGAGCGCATGTCAGTGCAATCCGATCGCGGTCAGCACAAGATCGGTCGCCTTGATGAAGACGAACGGGGCGATGATCCCGCCGAGACCGTAGATGAGGCCGTTGCGCCGCAGGATGGCGGCGCCGTCGAGCGGCCGGAACTTCACTCCCCGCAGGGCCAGCGGGATGAGCGCCGGGATGATGAGGGCGTTATAGATCACGGCGGACAGGATCGCCGTGTGCGGGTTGTCCAGGTGCATGACGTTCAGCACGTTGAGCTTCGGGTACACCACGACGAACATCGCCGGGATGATGGCGAAGTACTTGGCGACGTCGTTCGCGATGGAGAAGGTCGTGAGCGACCCGCGGGTGATGAGGAGCTGCTTGGCGACCTCGACGACCTCGATCAGCTTGGTCGGGTTCGAGTCCAGGTCGACCATGTTGCCGGCCTCCTTGGCGGCCTGCGTGCCGGTGTTCATCGCCAGGCCGACGTCCGCCTGCGCCAGCGCCGGCGCGTCATTGGTGCCGTCGCCGGTCATCGCCACCATGTGTCCGCCGCGCTGCTCGCGCCGGATCAGCGCTACCTTCTGCTCGGGCGTGGCCTCGGCCAGGAAGTCGTCGACGCCGGCCTCCCTGGCGATGGCCGCCGCCGTCAGCGGGTTGTCCCCGGTGATCATCACGGTCCGGATGCCCATGTCGCGCAATTCCCCGAACCGTTCGGCCATGCCCTGCTTGACCGTGTCCTTCAGGTGGATGACGCCAAGGACCCGAGGCCCATCCGCCACCACCAGAGGCGTCCCGCCGCCGGCGGCGATGCGTTCCACGATGGGGGCGAGGTCGGCCGGGATGACACCGCCGAGTTCGGCGACCCATCGCCGGACCGACTCGGCGGCGCCCTTGCGGAGCCGCCGGCCCTGCAGGTCGATCCCGCTCATCCGCGTCTGGGCCGAGAACGGAACGAGCTCGGCCCCGGCCAGCCCTGGGTCAGCGAGCCCGTAGCGCGTCTCGGCGAACTCGACGATGGAGCGGCCCTCGGGCGTCTCGTCGGCCAGGCTCGACGCCAGCGCCGCCTGGGCCAGCTCTGTCTCGGCGACGCCGCCGACGGGGAGGAACTCAGCGGCCATCCGGTTGCCGTAGGTAATGGTGCCGGTCTTGTCGAGCAGCAGCGTCGAGCAGTCCCCGGCGGCCTCGACGGCCCGCCCCGACATCGCCAGCACGTTCCGCTGCACCATCCGGTCCATCCCGGCGATGCCGATCGCCGACAGCAAACCGCCGATCGTCGTGGGGGCCAGGCAGACGAACAGCGCGACGAGCACCGCCGTGGACTGGATGGCCTTGGAGTAGATCGCCATCGGCTGCAGCGTGACCACCGCGACGAGGAGGATCATGGTCAGCCCGGCGATCAGGATGTCGAGCGCGACCTCGTTCGGCGTCTTCTGCCGGCTCGCCCCCTCGACCAGGGCAATCATGCGGTCGAGGAAGGTCTCACCGGGGTTGGACGTGACCCGGACCACGATCTGGTCGGACAGGACCACGGTGCCCCCCGTCACCGCGGAGCGGTCGCCGCCCGACTCACGGATCACCGGGGCCGACTCTCCCGTGATCGCCGACTCGTCGACCGTGGCCAGCCCCGCTACGACATCCCCGTCGCCGGGGATGACCTGCCCGGCCTTGACCACGCAGAGGTCACCGACCTGCAATTTCGCGGACGGGATCTCGTCCACCGTGCCATCGGCCCGCTGGATGAAGGCGACGGTCTCCTGGCGGCTGCGGCGCAAGGTGTCCGCCTGCGCCTTGCCCCGGCCTTCGGCCACTGCCTCCGCGAAGTTAGCGAACAGCACGGTCGCCCACAACCACAACGTGATCAGCCCGACGAACAGATCGGGGCTGGCGAAGAACTCGATCGCAGTGACCACGCTCCCGATCTCGACCACGAACATGACCGGGATGCGAACCATCTTGCGGGGGTCGAGCTTCACGAACGCCTGGCCGAGGGCGCGACGCAAGATCGACGGCTCGAGCATCGAGGTGCCCGGCCGGGTGCGGGCCTTCGGCGGCCGCAGCTCGGGGACGGGCGCGGTAGCCGTCCCCCCGGCTGGGGTATCTGGCTCGCTCACGCCGGCCGCCCCGGCTCGAGCTCTTCCCCGGGACCGGCGTCGTCGCCGGAGCCGGCGATCACCCGGCCAAGGACCCGGACCAGCAGGGCAGCCGCCAGGAAGAACCCCACGATGATGGCGACGAGAACGATGTCAGTCACGTCTGGCCCCGTTCTAGAACCACTCGGGCTTGAACATCGCGATACCCAGATAGACGAACACCGCGACGGAGACGGCGAGCAGGATGCCCTCAACCACAGTCATGCGCGCTCCAGATTCCACATCAGGCCACGCCGACAGTGTGCTCTCGGAAGCACCCGCACGATCTCCTGCAGACCGATCCCTAACGCCGGCCTGCCAATCCCTAACAGAAGCCATGCGGCTGCCCGCCAGCCTGGTGCTATACCGTCGAATCGAGGCATGTAGAGGAAGGCTGCCGACATCACCGGGCAGATGAGGGACACCGTCTCCGAGGGGACCGACGTAGGCGTGAGCCAAGCCACGGCGGCGGACACGGACGCCACCGACGTGGTCGAAGCAGCCGGCCATTTCCGCGTCTACCTGGGCGCGGCCGCAGGCGTCGGCAAGACCTACGCGATGCTCAGCGAGGGCCAGCGACGGCAGAGCCGCGGTGCTGACGTCGTCGTCGGGTTCGTCGAGTGCCACGGGCGGCCGCTCACCGAGGAGCTGATCGGCAGCCTCGAGGTCATCCCCCGCAAGGTGGTCGACTACCGGGGAAGCCGCCTGCAGGAGATGGACCTCGACGCGATCCTGCGCAGACGGCCCAAGATCGCCCTCGTCGACGAGCTGGCCCACACCAACGTGCCGGGATCCGGCCGACACGAAAAACGATGGCAGGATGTCCTGGAAATCCTCGGCGCGGGAATCAACGTCATCACCACCGTCAACATCCAGCACCTCGAGAGCATCGCCGATGAGGTCGAGCACATGACCGGGGCGAAGGTCCGTGAACGGGTACCGGACTGGGTCGTACGCAAAGCCGACCAGATCGAGCTGGTCGACTCCTCACCGGAGCAGCTGCGCCGCCGGATGCTGCACGGCAACATCTACCCGAAGGAAAGGGTCCCCCAGGCCCTCACTCACTTCTTCCGCACCGAGAACCTCATCGCCCTGCGGGAACTGGCGCTACGGTTCCTGGCCGACCAGACGGACGAAGAACTCCTTGACTACCTCAGGCAGCACCATTCCCAGGTCGTGTGGGAGACGAACGAGCGCATCCTGGTGGCCGTCACCGCCGAACCGGGGACCGACGCGCTGCTGCGGCGGGCGTGCCGGATGGCGTCCAGGCTCAAGGGGGAACTCGACGCGGTCCACGTCAGCGTCGGCGACGGCAGCCGCCGTGAGGACAGCCGGGCGATCGACCGGCTGCGAGAGCTGGCCGCCGACGTCGGCGCCCGCTGGCACCAGATAGAAGATGACGATCCGGCCCGGGCCATCGCCGGCTTCGCGCGCAAGCACCAGATGACTCAGATCGTGATCGGGGCCAGCCAGCGCAGCTGGTGGCAGCACCTCACCGGCGGCGGGTCCAACGTACAGCGGGTTATCCGGGAGGCAGGCGCGTTCGGCATCGACGTCCACGTCATTGCCCGCCGCGAGCCGCCTCCCGCCAAGACCCTCGGAGCGGGTGCCGAGAAACAGCACGCCCCATAGACACAAGGCCAGGAGGTGGCACAGATGTCTCGCTATGTGTCCAGGGATCGCGCCGCAATCGCGGCCGCCTTGGTGGCGCCGCTCGCGGCCGCGGCGGTTCTCCTGCCGTTCCGTGCGCACTGGCCGAATACGAACGTCGCCCTCCTGCTGGTGGCGGTAGTGGTCGCGGTGGCCGCCACCGGGAACCGCGTCGCCGGCGGGATCGCGGCGGCGTCGGCCGCCGCATGGTTCGACTTCTTCTTCACCCTGCCGTACGAGCGGTTCACGATCGCCAGGCCAGCGGATGTCCAGACTGCTGTCCTGCTGTTCGGCGTGGGCGTGGCGGTGTCGCAATTGGCCGCCCGCGCCCGGCGCCTGCAGGTGATCGCCGTCACTGACGCCGGTTACCTCGCCCAGATTCACGACACCGCTGAGCTGGCCAAATCGGCAAGATCGCCGGACGCGGTCGTCGATCACGTGAAGGAGCAGCTCACCGGCCTGCTGGACCTGAAAGGATGCCGTTTCGAGCGCGGGTCCCTGCTCGGCCATCCGCCGCGCCTGGAGCCAGACGGCACCCTGATGAGGGGGCCCTACCGCTGGGACGTCGAACGATGGGGACTGCCCGCCGACGAGATCGAGCTGCGTGTCCTCGGCAGCGGCCAGTTCTACGGGCGGTTCATGCTCCAGCCCAAACCCGGCTCCAGTCCGTCACTGCAGGCACGTCTCGTCGCAGTTACCCTGGCCGACCAGGCCGGACGCGCACTCGGCGCCGGTGTCCTTAAGTGATACCACGATCGTGAACGGTGCCCTGCCGGATATCCAGCGGCCGCGCCGGGCAGCTGCGATGAGGTCTTCCCGGTCAGCAAGGTTGTTGCCCCACCACGCGAGCCGCGAGGGTACGGTGCAGCCTGACGAACCAGACTGGCGGAGGAGCTGAGAACTACGCAGCAACGGTGACAGTTGCAACATGGCTGGTGGCTGGCGGGACTGGTTCGCCAGCAAGCCGCAGGCCTTCAATGTGAAAGGCGATCGCCTCGCGCATCTCAGCTTCGCACTCTTCTAGCGTGTCGCCCGTCGCAACGACCCCAGGCAGATCAGGCGCATAGGCACTGTAGTTGGTCGAGTCGTCGCCTTCGATCACAATCGCATACTGGCTCACGACTCACCCCTCCGCGCTTCAGCCTGGCTTCTGTCTTCGTTCAATCCAGCTTGCCTCAGGATACTGTCTCTTGTCCTGGGGTGAAGATCGTCGCTTGGCTTGCCCGAGACGGTCACCAAACCTCGCTTGCTTGGGTGCTTGTACTGGCGATGGCTCCCCCTCTGGCGATCGAGGTACCACCCGTCCTTGCCGATCAGCCGGAGTATCTCAGACACCTTCACGCCGACCAGTGTGGCAGCGGTGTCCGACATTACCCGCGCACCCGCGGCTCACCCTGGTTCATTCTTCTCGTGTCGGCCGACATCCGACCAGCCTGGCGCTGCCCAGAGCGCTGGATCTGCCACAGGAGCGCTGTAGTGGGGCCTACAGGCTCCACTATTAGGCATTTCGGCAGGTCAGCTAGCCAGCTGGTTTGCTGGTCGTCTGGCTACAGCTCAATGTCTGTGGTTTTCGCCCCGTTCTGGCACGCACGTGGCACGCCACCTGGGTGCAAACTACTGGCACGGCCCTGCTCGCTGCTGTATCGGCCGACTGGTACGAGCAAGAACACCG
>OBLU010002197.1_pt1 | contig 18074 bp, 14 predicted proteins | sample 1518681 | NCBI WGS metagenome assembly OBLU01 (sample SAMEA3539304, study PRJEB22396) | soil metagenome | biome: tundra; feature: field; material: soil | place: USA | collected 2010-05 | depth 0.15 m | reverse complement strand
TGGGGCGGACTCCCTGGTCGGGGTGCCCTCTGGGCCAGGACGCCCTCGTCCCGCAGCCGGCGCCACGATATCAGCGTCTTCCGGGGCGCGAGCAGGCCGACCCAGAGGGGACCCCAGGACCAGGGGGTCCGCCCCACCACTTTCAGCGGCCGCACGGGCGTGAGCGGGTGAGGTTTTCCGCCGCGCTAGCGCAGCGCGGCGCTGGCGGCCGGAGCCACGGCGTCCAGCGGGTTCACCAGATGACGTTCGGCGTAATACCCTGGGTGCACGCGCTCCACGATGTGCGCCACGGGACGCTCCAGCACCCGGAAATAAGGCTGCGGGTTCAATCCGATCCAGAACGCCCACACGATCAGCGGCGCGAACACGGCGATCTCACGCCACGAAAGATCCTGGAGCAGGGAGTTCTTTTCCTTCACCTCGCCGAGCATGGTCCGCTGGAACAGCCAAAGCAGATAGGCCGCGCCGAGAGCGATCCCCACGGCTCCCCAGAATGCCCAGTTGAACGACATCTGATAAGCGCCGCCCATGATGGTCAACTCCCCGATGAACCCGTTCAACGGCGGCATGCCCATGGAACTGAGCGCCGCCAGCAGGAACACAATGGTGAATACCGGCATCACTTTCATGAGCCCGCCGTACGCGGAGATTTCGCGCGTATGACGGCGCTCGTAAACCACGCCCACGATCAGGAAGAGCATGCCGGTGGAAATCCCGTGATTGATCTGTTGCAGAATCGATCCCGAGATGCCGGCGGGGTTGAGCGCGAAAATGCCCAGGGTGCAGAATCCCAGGTGACTCACCGAGGAATACGCCACCAGCTTCTTCCAATCCGTTTGCATCAGGCACGCCAGGGCGCCGTACACAATCCCAATGATCGACAGAATCCCCATCGCGTTGATGATTACGGGATTCCTTGCCGAGGCCGGCAGCAGGGGCAGCGAGAAACGCAGGAAGCCGTACGTCCCCATCTTCAGGAGTACGCTGGCCAGTACCACGGAACCCGCGGTGGGCGCCTCGGTGTGCGCGTCCGGCAGCCAGGTGTGGAACGGGAACATGGGCACTTTTACGGCGAAGCCCACGAAGAACGCCCAGAACACCCACCATTGCACGCCGTCGGGTACCTGCGTCCGCATCAGGTCTGCGATGTCGAAACTGTAGGCCTGAAATTGCGTGTAGTGCTGATAGTACAAGGTCAGGATGCCGAGGAACATGAGCACGCTGCCGATCAGCGTGTAAATCATGAACTTGATGGCCGCATAGCCGCGGCGCGGACCGCCCCAGATCCCGATGATGAAGTACATGGGCACCAGGACCGTCTCCCAGAACACGAAAAAGAGCAGAAAATCCAGCGCCATGAACACGCCCAGCATGGCGGTCTGCAACAGCAGGAAGAACGCATAGTATTCCTTCAGCCGGCTCTCGATGGCGTTCCAGCTGGAGAGAATCGCCAGGAAGCCCACCACCGTCGTCAGCATTACCAGCAGCAGTCCCAGGCCGTCGATGCCGATATGGTAAGTGGCGCCGAGGGAGGGAATCCACTGCGCTTTTTCTTCGAACTGGTAGTCCTTCGTGTGGTCGAAGTTGAATACCAGGGGCAGGGAAACCAGGAGGCCGGCGAACGCCACCACATTGGCCCAGAGCTTGATGGCGCGCGCGTTCGACGACGGTAGGAACAGCAGCACCAGTAAGCCTACCAGTGGCGTGAACAGGACTATAGAGAGGATGTGATCCATAACACTAGTTCGGAATAGCCCCTCATCTTATCACCCTGACGGGGGCTCGCGTCTTTTTCCGGGGCTCCCGCGTATACCCAATGCGGTTATGATTTACCAAGCGGCTATCGACGAGAGTTTTCCCGTGGCGGAACCCCCCCAGGTCGCGCGCTTGCGGAGCGGCGCCCCCGCCGCGTTGGCCGAGGCCGTGGGCCTTTATCAGCAGCGGCTCTATCGTTACCTCCTGCGGTTGGTCCGCGACCGGGCCTCGGCCGACGATCTGTTCCAGCAGACCTGGCTGCACGTGGTCCGCCAACTGCATCGCTACGATTCCGCGCGCAGTTTCGATACCTGGCTGTTCGCCATCGCGCACAATGCGGCCATGGACCTGCTCCGCAGGCGCCCCGGAGAGAGCCTGGAAGATTACGAATTTGCCCTCCCATCAGGCGCCCCGGACGCTCTCGGCAGAGTGCTGGCCGGCGAGCGCGCCGCCATTCTGGCGGCCGCCATGGCGGCCTTGCCCGCGCTCTACCGGGAAGCCCTCACGCTGCGCTTTGAAGAAGGCATGAAGTTGGAAGAAATTGCCGAAGTTACGCACGCGCCCCTTTCCACGGTGAAAAGCCGCGTGCGGCGCGGCCTGGAAGCCATGCAACGCAAACTTTCCAAGGAAGACCTCTTATGAGCGAACACGAATCCGTGCGCCAATTGCTGGCGCTCAGCGCCGCCGGCCTGCTGGACGCCGGCGAAGAACGCCTGGTGAGGGAACACGCGCGCCAGTGCGCCCGCTGCGCCGCCAAACTTGACGACTACGCCACGCTCTCCGCCGGGCTCTCCGCGCTACCCTGTCCGCTGCCGCTCGCCGACCTGCTGCGCCGCACCAATTCGCTGGTGGCCGCCGAGGTGGATCGCCGCCAAGGCGCTGCCTTCGCCGGCGCGGCGGCGATCTTTGCCTTGGCTTTCGTCCTGCTGATCGGCCAAACGCTGCGCATGGTGGCGGGCGATTCCGCCGCCCTGGCGTGGCTCGTCTGGGCCGTAATTTCCTCTATGTTGGGCACAGCGTCAGCCATCGTGCTGGCTTCGCGCCGCCGTCTCGAAAGGAGAATCGTATGACCCCCGTTGTTCCCCGCCAGAGAGTGATCCCCTTCGGTTGCTGGGTTGCCGCCGGCATCGTGTTCCTGCTGGCCTTCGTGGGTTTCACTCTCGTTTTTATGGGTGAGCACGACGTCCCCGTGCCGATATGGCTCATCATTCCGATTCTGATTCCGCTGTTGCTGGCAGGCTATACACTGCTGATCGGCTATGTCTACGGCGATGCCCGCCGCCGCGGCATGCGCTACGTGATGTGGACCCTGCTGGCCATCTTCCTGTTCAACGGCATCGGCGTCATCCTCTACTTCATCCTGCGAGAGCCCCTGATGGTGTATTGTTCGCGGTGCGGCGCCGGCGTCCAGCCAAGTCACGCGTTCTGCCCGCGCTGCGGCGGCGGCGTGCAACCCGCCTGCCAGGCGTGCCATCGCACCGTCCAGTCCGGCTGGACCCATTGCGCCTGGTGCGGAAATCAGTTGTAAACCTCCGCTGCCCATGGGGTACAATCCCTAGTACGGATGACCAGCCTCACCGCTTCGGAGTCGATGGATCCCGGACGACGTCTGGGCCACTACGAAATCCAGGCCAAGCTGGGCGCGGGCGGCATGGGGACGGTCTATCAGGCTCTGGATACGCGCCTCAATCGCGCGGTAGCCCTGAAGGTGCTCTCGCCCGACCGGTGGGAAGGCACCGCCGGCAGGGGACGTCTGATCCGCGAAGCCCAGGCGGCCAGCGCGCTCAACCACCCCAATATCGTCACGGTCTACGAGGTGGGCCACGATGCGGGCGTGGATTTCATCGTCATGGAGCGCGTCGAGGGCCGCACGCTCGGCAACCTGACGGCGCGCCGTCTGCCGCTCCGCGAGACGCTGCCCATCGCCATACAGATTGCCGACGCCCTCGCCGCCGCGCACGCCGCCGGCATCGTGCATCGCGACCTCAAGCCCGGCAACATCATGGTAACGGAACGCGGCCTGGTCAAGATCCTCGATTTCGGGATCGCCAAGGTCGCCGCCGCCGGCGATACCGAATCCAACGCCACGCAGACCCTTACCCTGTCCGGCCAGATTCTTGGCACGGTGGCTTACATGTCGCCGGAGCAGGCCGCGGGCAGGGATGTCGATTGGCGCTCCGATATCTTTTCCTTCGGCTGCGTGCTCTACGAGATGCTGGCGGCCCGCCGCGCCTTCCACGAGGATACCGATCTGGCCACGCTGGCGGCGGTGATTTCCAAGGAGCCGCCGCCGGCGCGCCAGTTTTCCCCGGCATTGCCCCCGGCGCTGGAGCGCATCGTCGATACCTGCCTGTGCAAAAAGCGCAGCGACCGCTGGCAATCCATGGGCGACGTCAAACTGCTGCTGGCTTCCGCCCTGGCCGATCTGGATCGCGTAGCGCCCCCGCCGCGCCGCCTGCGCAGCCGGTGGGCCGCGGCGATGGGGGCAGCAGCGGCGCTGCTTGCATCCGGCGCCACCTGGTGGTGGTTCCGTCCCGCCGATACCGTCGCCTCCGTGGCGGTGCTGCGGCAAGTCACCAATAGCGGCGGCCTCAGCGACTATCCGTCGCTCTCGCGGGATGGCAACCTTTTGGCCTTTGCCAGCGACCGCAACGACGCCGGCAACCTCGACATCTGGGTGCAGCAGATCGGCGGCCGCGACCCCATCCGTCTGACCACCGACGAGGCCGACGACAGCGAGCCGGCGATCTCCGCCGATGGCACGCGCGTGGCCTTCCGCAGCGAACGCTCCGGCGGCGGCATCTACGTGGCGCTGTCTCTGGGCGGCGACGCCGTGCTGCTCGCCCCGCGCGGCCGCGGCCCGCGCTTCTCTCCCGACGGCCGCTGGATCGCCTACTGGGAGGGCCGCGAAAGTGCCGACCTGCTGCCCGGTACGGCGCGTGTCTTCGTGATCGAAAGCGGCGGCGGGCAGGCGCGGCAGGTCGGCGCCGATCTCGACGCCGCGCTCTACCCCGTCTGGTCGCCGGCCGGCGATGAGGTGCTCGTGCTGGGCCGCCGCGCCGGCAGCGGTGCCGACTGGTGGACCATTCCGCTGGGGCAGGGGACCGCGCACAATACCGGAGCCTTGGCCGCACTGGCCGCGCAGCGCTTGACTTACACCGCATGGCTGACCAATATCCCGCCGCTCGAATGGCGTGCCTCCGGCCGCGTGGTCTTTGCCGCCGGCCCGGGAGATGCCGGCAATCTATGGGAAGTTCCTCTCGCCGGCGGACACGTGCAAGGCCACGCCACGCGACTCACGCAAGCTCCCGGGTATCAATTGCACGCATCCACCGCGGCGTCCGGCGCCCGTGGGCGCATGGCGTATTCCAGCCTCGAATGGGCGCCCATGGTGTGGAGTCAGGCGCTCGACGCCGACCGCGGAATCGCCAAGGGCGAACTGGAGCGCGTCACCATCGATGAACTCTCGTCGCTGGCGCCGTCGCTCTCCGCCGACGGCCGCTTCCTCGTCTACCTCAGCATCCGGCTCGGGTCCAGGTCGGTGCGCGCCCGCGATTGGACCTCGGCCAAAACCACCACTCTGGTATCTTCCCAGTCCGGTTTCTTCAATCCCCGAATCTCCGGCGATGGCGCCACCGTGGCCTATAGCGATTCGAGCGGGAACATCTTTTCCGTGCCCCGCGCCGGCGGCGCTGTGGAAACCATTTGCACGGCTTGCGGCACCACCATGGCGTTCTCCGCCGATGGCAGGCGCATCTCCTACGAACCCGCGCAGTCCGAAGACCTGACCTATTACGACCTGGACCGCAAGGCGCGCGTCACCGTCGCCCAACGTCCCGAAGGCAGCATTCTCACCGACGGCCGATTCTCGCCCGACGGCAAATGGATGGCCTTCCATGCGCGCACCAAGACGACCACCGCGCAGGTCTTCGTAGTGCCAATCGATGGCGTTCTTCCGGTGCCCCGTGAGAACTGGATCGCCATCACCGATGGAGCCAGCGAGGACATGGAGCCGGCCTGGAGCCCCAACGGAGAGCTGCTCTATTTCCTCTCCGACCGCGACGGTTTCCGCTGCATCTGGGCGCGGCGTCTCAATCCCGCCAACAAGCAACCCGCCGGCGACGCCTTCGCCGTGCGGCATTTTCACCGCGCGCGCCGTTCCCTAAAGCGTCTGACCGGCACCACCGGGCTGATCGGCCTTTCGGTGGCCCCGGGCCGAATGGTTTTCTCCTTCGGCGAACTCACGGGAAACATCTGGCTGGAAGAGAAAATGCCGTGAAGATCAGTGTAATCGTGGTGACGCGCAACGAAGGCGCGGAGCTGCGCCGCACGGTGGAAAACCTGCGCGACACGTTGCCCGCGCGCTCCGAAATTGTCATTGTGGACGACGCTTCCACCGATGGGTCCACGGCACGCTTCCGCCGTGTGATCAAGGCTCCCGGAATCGGTGTGGCGCGCGCCCGCAACCTCGGCGCCGCCCAAAGCAAGGGTGACCTTCTGGTCTTCGCCGACGGCCACATCCGTCTGGATAAACTCTGGTGGCAGCCGTTGGCGGACATTGTGGAAGACCGGCAGGTGGCGGCTGTGGCTCCCGGAGTGACTCATCTGCCGCCCACGGGCGGCCGCGGTTTTGGCCTGCAACTCACCGGGCCGGATCTGGATGCCTACTGGCTGCCCCGCAAATCCAGTGCGCCCTTCGCCGCGCCCATTCTTCCGGGGTGCTGCCTCATGATGCGCAAGGTCACCTTCCAGGCCACCGGCGGCTGGGACGGCGGCTTGTTGCACCGCGGCGGCGTGGACAACGAAATGTCGGTGCGCCTGTGGCTGCTCGGCTACGATCTGCTGATTGCTCCGCAGGTTCTGGTGCGGCACCGCTTCCGCGAAGCCTCGCCCTATCCGGTGGGCTGGCCGCAGTATCTGCACAACCGCCTGCGCCTGGCCTTCGCCCACCTCTCCGCTCCGCGCCTCGCCAAGACGGTCCGGGCGCTGCACAAGCACGAGGCCTTCGGCGAAGCCATGGCGCTCCTGGTGGAGGGCGATATTTCGCTTCGCCGCCGCGAAATGCTGGCGCGCCGCCTGCGCTCCGACGACTGGTACTTCGAGAGGTTCGGCATGAAATGGTGAGTGTGGCATAAGGCTCCGCCTTGTGCCTTGGTGGGGCAGGCTTCAGCCTGCCAATCCGAGCGCAGCTCGGACATCCATGCCACCAGGGATATGCAATGGTGAACGACGAATTCTCCACATTTAAGCGGCACAGCGCCTGGTTCTCGCAGCGCGCCAGCCAGACGCTTCACGACGCTCACGCCGGTCACCTGGAAGATTTCTGGAAACGGCGCGCCTCGTGGGATCCCAAACTGCCCCGCTGGAAGTGCGCCGGTCCGTTCAATATCGCGGGACGCGTCACCACGCTGATTGCCCATCCCCACGATCCCAAGCGCCTGTGGGCCGGCGCCGCGGCCGGCGGAGTCTGGCGCACCGCCGATGGCGGCGCCAGCTGGCACAGTTGCTGGCCAAACTGGGCCTGCCCGAACATCGGCGCGCTGGCCGGCGACCCCGCCGATCCGGACCGGATTTACTGCGCCACCGGCGAAGCCAACCTCTCGCCGGATTGCTACCCCGGCACCGGCCTCTACCTCAGTCGCGATGGCGGCGCCAACTGGGAGCTGTTGGCCGCCGCCGATACCCACAACCTGCCGCGCCGTATCGGCGTATTACTGCACTCGAGCCTTACGCCATCCATGTTGTACGTGGGAGGCCTGACGCTCTCCGAACAGCATCCCGCCGGCCTCTACGTTTCACCCGACGGCGGCAGGACATGGCTGCGCGAGAACGCTCCATCGGGCAGTAATTACTCGTGTCATTCGCTGGCGGTGCATCCCGCGGGCTTTCTGCTGGCCGGGTTGGATCTCGGCGGCGCCCAGACCGGCATCTGGCGCGGCGGCGCCGGCGGCACATGGAAACAACTTCATGGCGGGCTGCCGGACGGCGATAACGCCGGCCGCATCAGCCTGGCCATGGCTCCCTCGCGCCCCGATACGGTTTACGCGCTCGTGGCCAACCGGCTGGGCAGCGAGGTGTTGGGCGTGTATCGCAGTTCCAACGGCGGCGAGCGCTGGCAGGAGGTGGGCGGCGCGCATTTCTCCGCCGAAGGCCAAAGCTGTTACAACAACACCATCGCGGTGCATCCGGACGATCCCGATACGGTGGCTTGCGGGCTCTACGATATCCACATCACCCGCGACGGCGGCGCCGCGTGGCAGCGCGCCAGCCACTGGGATGCCGACGAGGACAGCCCCCAATACGCGCACTCCGATCAGCACGCCATCCTGCTCCCCGGCGGCAATCTGATTTACGCCGCCAACGATGGCGGCGTCGCCGCCAGTCACGATCTCGGCGCCACCTGGTCGATGCGCCCACGCGGCATGGCCACCACCATGTTTTACGACATCGACGTGGCGCCTGCCAACGGCAAGATCTTCGGCGGCGGCTCGCAGGACAACGGCGTCATGATGGCCGGCGCGACCGCCACGGAGGGAGACTTCCTGCGCGTCCTCGGGGGCGATGGCGCCTGGACGGTGTTCGACCCCGAAGACGAACACCACGTCATCGGTTCGCGATCCGACATCCACATCTTTCGCCACACAGCGCCCCAGCATTGGGGCGAGGACTTCTGGGAAGAGATCAGCCCGAAAGGCATGAAGCAGGACGAGCACCACCAGAATGCCATCGCCGTGCTGGCCATCGATCCGGCGCATCCCAGAACCCTGTGGGTGGGCTCGCGCCGCATGTGGCGCACCACCAGGGAAGGGCTCGAATGGCAGCCCCTCTCGCCGGAGTTCGATGGCTCGGCCATCACCGCCATCGAAATTCCTCCGCACTCTCCCGGGCAGGTTTGGGCCGGCACGCGCAACGGCGGCATCTTCCGCAGCCTGGACGATGGCGAGACCTGGAGCGGCGATCTTTCCGGACCCGAGATTCCCGCGCGTGTCATCACGCGCATCGAAAGCCATCCGCGGAAGACCTCGCGATTCGTGGTGACCATTGGCGGCACGGGCATCGTCTCGCGCGCCATGCCGCGCGCGCGGCGGCACGGCGCCGTGCCAATCACCAGCGGGGAGGAGGACATCGCCCACGTGTTCCTCTCGGAAGACTGCGGCCTCTCCTGGCGTCCTATCGACACGCCCGAGATGCCCGATGTGGCGTATCACGCGGCCGTGTTTGAAACTCACGAACCCTATCGCCTGTTCGTCGCCAACGATTGCGGCGTCTGGATGACGCCGGATTTCACTGCGTGGACCGACGTCTCCACCTCCCTGCCCAATGTCATCATTTCCGATCTCGTGTACCACCATCGCGACCGGACTTTGACCGCCGCGACGCACGGCAGAGGCATCTGGCGCGTTATTCTCTAGCCGTTCGCAATCTTTGGGTATAAGATGAATTATCCCTTTTTGGGAATTCAGTAAACGATGAGGAGAATTTGATGGCAAAGAAAATCGCAAAGAAGCCCGTAAAGAAAGCGGCAAAAAAGGCTCCGGCAAAGAAGGCTCCGGCAAAGAAGGCCCCGGCAAAGAAAGCGGCAAAGAAAGCACCGGTGAAAAAGGCCGTGAAGAAGGCCCCCGCCAAGAAGGCCGCCGTGAAGGCTCCCGCCAAGAAAGCCCCCGCCAAGAAGAAGGCCGTGAAGAAGCCCCGGCCCACTACCCCCAGGCTGCCGATGGCCGAGCCGCCTTCGGAAACCACTTTATAGAGCGTCGGGACGTTGGTATTTCAGGCGCGGGCCGGCCCTAAGCGGGTTGGCTCGCGCCCGTTTTGTTTTTGGGGGGAACGCTAAGCGGCCGGCGGCATGTTGAGCCGCTTTTCGACTTCAGTAATCCGGGATTCGAGCGTCGCGAGTCGGGAAATTACCGCCGTCGTATTGCCTTCCACTTGGGTTAGTCGCTGCTGGTTCGATTCGGCAAAAGTGTAAAACGCTTCAGAAGCCGCGTCTCGCTATCGTGAATCGCTTCGGCGAGGTGGTCGCAGCCGCGCTGGAATTCCGAGCGAAGCTGTTCTTCAAACCGGTTTAAATCCGCGCCCAGCTTCTCTTCCACCCGGTTCAAATCCGCTTTAGTCGCCGGTTCGTTGCCGTTCGCCATACCTTCTCCGATTCTGCTGCCATCATACAGCATCCATCGTCGCTTTCCCGCACGCGTGACGGTCCCTATGCCGCGCCGTTCTTCATTTTGCGCGCGATCAGGAAGGCCAGTTCCATCGACTGATCGTAGTTTAGGCGGGGGTCGACTTCACTCTCGTAGGCCCGGGCCAGTTCCCTCTCGCTGGGGCCACTGGAGCCGCCGATACACTCGGTCACATTCTCTCCCGTCAGTTCCACGTGCACGCCGCCCAGATGCTGGTTCATTTTCGCGTGAATGTCGAAGGACTGCTCCACCTCGGAGTAGATCTCCTCGAAGATACGCGTCTTGATACCGCTGGCCAGGGTGTGCGTGTTGCCGTGCATGGGGTCGCAGATCCATACCGGCTTGCCGCCTTCGGCACGGACGTACTCGATCAGCGAGGGCAGGCAATCGGCAATCTTGCCGGCGCCGAAGCGGTGGATCAAGGTGAGGCGCCCGGGGCGGCGATCGGGGTCCAGCATTTCGAACCAGCGCGCCACCTGCTCGCGGGTGCAGCCGGCGCCCACCTTAATGCCCACCGGATTCTCGATGCCGCGCAGGTACTCCAGGTGAGCGCTGTCCGGATGGTTGGTGCGCAGGCCCACCCAGGGAAAATGGGTCAGCAGATTAAAATAGCCCGGGCGTCGCGGGACGCGGCGGGTCTGCGTCGATTCGTAACCCAGGTGCAGGGCTTCGTGGGAAGTGAAGAAATCGATCTTGTCGGTATCGCCGGCGCGCACGCCGAGGACGTTCTCCACGAACTGCAGCGAATCCTTGATGGTCTGCACCATGCGGTGGTATTCGTGGGCGAGGGGCGATTCCTTGGCCCAGTCGAGATCGAAATACTCGGGATGGTGGAGATCGGCGAAGCCGCCCTTGACCAGAGCGCGCACGAAGTTGAGCGTCATCGAGGCGCGCTCGAAGCCGCGCAGCAGCAGTTGGGGATCGGCGCGGCGCGCTTCGGCGGTGAACTCGGGGCGGTTGATATTGTCGCCGCGATAGGACGGGAGCGTGACGCCGTCGCGGGTTTCGAGGTTGGCCGAGCGGGGTTTGGCGTACTGGCCGGCGAATCGTCCGATGCGGATCACCGGGCGGCGCGCGCCGATCACCAGCACCAGCGACATCTGGAGCAGGACTTTGAGGGTGTTGGTGATGCGTGCCGGGGTGCAATCCACGAAGCGCTCGGCGCAGTCACCGGCCTGGAGGACGAACTGGCGCCCCTCGGCGGCTTCGGCGAGTTGGTCGCTGAGGCGGAGAATTTCCCAACTGGTCACCAGGGGAGGGAGAACGCGCAGATCGGCAAGTACCTTCTCCAACTCGACCGGGTCGGCGTAGTCGGGTTGTTGCAGGGCAGACTTCTGCCGCCAGGAATCGGGTGACCACATGAGGAACCTTCAGGGTATCACCCTTCCAACAAAGCCTACGTTCCCGGCCACCTGGCGCGTTCCCGAGTGGGGCGGAGCGCAGAGGCCCACCCCACTCTCCATAGCGCGCCTGCCGCTGGAAACCTCCGAACTTCCGACAGCGGTCGCACCTAAAAATCTTATCGGCGCCCCGGCGGATATGTTGAGGCGCCCAAATCATCCAACCGTCCAACCCCTCATGCCCGGCGGCTTACCACACCAGGCGCAGCTTCAGATCGAGCGCACGGCTCCCCAACCCTTCGGGGGCCGAAGTCGCCAGCGAAGCAGCCGAGAACATGCCGGGATTCGGAACCGAAATGTTGTTGTTGGGAATAGTGAAGTGCGGCGTGTTGGTGACGTTGGCAATCTGCGCGGTGAATACCAGTTTGACCGACTCGGTGATGGAGAACTGCTTGACCACGCTGGCGTGCGCGATGTGGATGGGGTAGCCTTCCAGCGTGTTCATGCCGCAGGTGCCGTAACGGCCGGCGCTGGCCGGCGGGATGGCGAAGGCCGACGGATTGAACCATTGGGAGCGGGTCCGCGCGCCGGCGTTGGGGTCGCCCACGCAATCCGGCAACTGGGTGACGAAGCCCTGGCTGGCGTTGGCCGGGTCTGCGCCGGTGAACAGAGGCGAGTAGTACTGGCCGGAAGCGAAGGTGGTGATCGCCTGCACCGTCCAATCGCTCACCACAAGTTTCGCGATGCCTCCGGTGTCGGAGAGAAATCTGTGGCCCTTGCCGAACGGCAGCGGCATCGTGGCTCCGGCCGTGAAGTAGCGCTCCCTGTCGCTCGCGTCCTTCGTCCACACGTTGGTCACGTTATAGGGGTCGGTTGTGTTGGCGTAGTTGCTGCTGTTCTTGCCCCAGGTGAAGCTCGAATGGAAGCCCACGGGACCGATCCAGCGCTGCGCCGAAACCACGGCGGAATCGTACTTCCACCGGCCGTCGGTCCGGTACTCGTAGGCGCTGGCCCATATCGGGTAGGGTTTGCGGGCAGTGGTGAACGGAGTGGTGCTGGCGCGTGGTTTGTTGATGTCCACGGTGTAGTTCATGTTTGAGCCTCGCGACCCGATGTAGGCAAAGCGCAGGCCGATACCGCGCACCGCGGCATCCAGCGTCGCGTTGAACTGCCGGATGTGGCCTTCGACCGTCTTGGCGGGCAGCGCGGTGATGTTCTGTCCCGGCAGCAGCGAGGAGGAAGGCGTGGCTGGAAATGGTTTGGGGAAAGTCAGCGCGGGCACTCCGTTGGTGATCGAGTTGGTGTAGGATTCGGTCAACCAGTAAGGGTTGTTGGAACTCAGCCGGCCGGCGATTCCGTAGCCCTCGTTTTCGGTGAACTCGCCATAGCCGCCGCGCAGCACCAGGTTGTTGCTCAAACGGTAGGCGCCGCCGGCGCGCGGCCGGAAGTTGGTGGTCTTCGCCTTGGGCACGGGATCCCCCAGCACCACGGTGGCGCCCTTCGGGAAGAAGGTGCTCACGTCGGTGAGCGTTCCCGGCGCGACGATCACATGGTTGGTTGTCGGATCCCAGTTGGACATATAGCCGTCTTCGTAGACCGGGGTGGTGTAGTAATCCCATCGCACTCCTAAGTCCAGGGTGAGGCGCGAGGTGGCGCGAAAGGTCTCGCTCAGGAAGAGGGCGGACTGGTCCTGGTGAAGCGTGCGGTCCACTTTACCCGACTGCCGGGTGCTGGTGGAAGGCAGGCCCAGCACAAAATCCGCGAACCCCAGCCCTGTAAACGCGCCGGTAAACGTGAAGTCGCCGTAAACGTTTTGCGGCACGGCTCCTTGCAGCCAGCGGTACCCTTGATACTGGCCGCCCGCCTTCAAAGAGTGGCGGCCGTGCGACCAGATGAGCGCATCCTGGACGGTCGTGATGGTGTCGTTCCCCGATACCTCGTTGGTGTGGCCGCCGCCATAAGGCATGGAAAGGCCGGTGACGCCGCTGATGGACACAGCCGGGAACCCCATCACGGCGAAGGCGTTCGGATTGACGCCTATGATGCCGAGGGTGTTGACCACCGAATCGCCGTGCAGCGGATTGAACTTGCTTTCGCTCTCGCCCTGCTTGAGTTGCACCGTGGTGTGGCCTCCCGAGATGTGATTCGTGATGCTCGAAGAGACCGCGGTGACGCCGGAGACGATCCACCCGCGATAACGCACGGTCTGCGTGGAGTTCAGTTGCTCGCCCACGCTGCCAGGCGCGATTGTCGCCGTCTGATTCTGCATCCAGCGAAAGTACACCTGGGTGTTGGCCGTCACGCGCTGGTCGATCCGTCCGAACGGCCAGTTGCCCTCGTAGGAATCGGAGCCGTAGGGGTGAGTCCAGGTGTAATTCTGCGTGAAGGTGTTGGCATCGCCGGCATTGGCGACCGGGTAATAGTTCGTAATGTAGTGCGAAGGCACCAGGGACAGGCGGTTGGACGGGATCACATTGTTGGGGAACGGCGCTCCATTTCGAGGATCCCGGATGATCACTACCTTGCCGTTGGGGGCGGTCTGCGCGTTCAGGAACTGGCTGAAATCGAGCGTGCGCATTTGCGCCGTCGGTACGTCGGCGAAAAGGGTCTCGTTGTACGGGGTCTTCTGGTACATGGCGCCGCCGTAGAAATAAGTCCACTTGGGGACGATTGCGCCGCCCAGTTCGCCCTGCGCTTCGCTGAGTTTATACGTGGTCTTCGCCGTATCGAAGTAAGACTTCGCGTTGAACTCCGAGGAGCCGCGCTTGTAGTACACCTGCCCATGGATGCCGTCGCTGCCATGCCTGGAGATCAGTTCGACCTGCACCGGCTTGGCCGCGTCCACTCCCGAGTTGGCGATGGTCACCTCGGCCGTCTCCACGAAGGCGGGGTTCCCGGTTTGGGTGGTGGTGTCCTGCGCCAGGCCGTCGAGCGCCCAGCTTTGCTGGTTGCGCGACGCGACGCCGGAAATCGTCAGGCTGCTCTGGCCACCCAGGGTGTTCCCCTGGGTGGCAGGGGCGTGCGTCAGCAGGGGAAACACGGAAGGGTGCAGATCGACAAACGGAGTGTCTTGCCACGTGCCCTTGTAGTCCACGATGCCGGCAACCGTGCCGTTCTGCGATTGGATTGGTGCGGCTGCTTCGTCCCGCCTGACGGTTTCGTCGCGCGCTTCCGGCTTGAGCTGGGCATCGAAGTGCCTCGCCTGCCCCGCCTGCAGCAGTATGCCGTCGGCCTGGAAGGTCTGGTAGCGGTTGGCGTCGATCTTGACGGTGTAGGTTCCCGGCCGGAGGAACGGGGCGGCGTAGTTGCCGCCCACACCGGTGGAAATCTCGCGCACGCTCAGTTCCTTGCCGGATTCGAACAGAACCAGTTGGATTCCTGGAAGCGGAGTCCCGGAAGTATCGGTGATCGTCCCGCTGAGGGTAGCCGTCTCCGATTGCGCGAACAGCAAAGCAGACGAAATAGATAAGAGCAACAACCGATTAAACCGGCGAACCATGCATGCCTCACTGTTGGTTCCGGTGCGGGCGCAAGAGGGTCGTGCGGCGAGGCTGACTGCTCCCCGCCCCGGCGCCACTCCAGTTACCGCGCGGACCTGTATGTTATTTCTGAATGACGGACTGCCTGAATTACGTGGACCACCGGTGCGGCAAAATGCCGCCCCTAGACCTCCGGCCAGAAGCCTCGGGCCGAAATAGTGCGACGCAACGCGTGCAATCCGCGTTACCGTATTCTAAGAGTACAGAGTTGAAACCCTGGAAGACAAGTGCGCGTCTGCTTTCTTTCAGCGGTACGCCCGGAGCAATTCCGCGGGCACTCACTCTGTGAACTTCGTGCGTCACCAGGTGTGCTTCACCGGCACGGGTGTAACGGACGGCGCAGTCAGTTCCTGTAGTGATCACATCAACCGAGGTAATCGCATGACAGTACCGAATCGCGGACGACGGGCAGTTGCGTTAATGTACGGGCTTCTTGCATTGACCGTGCCTGTGGTTCACGGGCAGACTTCCGGGACTTCCGCCGCCGGCCAGAAGAGTCCACCGCCTGCCGCCGACGAGAAAGCCAGCGAGGCACCCTCGAAGAGGCTGGCCATCGGGTTCTATGTGCGGGCCATGCCGATGCGGTCGCTCAGCGTAATGGACAACGGGCAAGTCCTGGCCACCACCACGTCGAACAAGGTGAACTACGACTGGAATTACAACACGACCTCCAGATCGTTCCCGATCGGAGGTGGGCTGGCCCTCGACGCCCCGCTCTCGCCGCGAATGCTGCTCACCGTCGAAGTGCTCTTTAACCGCCTGCGGTACACGAAAGTGACGGATACCTTTTGGGGCACCGACGACCCCACGACAGCCGCCGACGAACGCTCCCACACGCAAACCACGGAGGATACCAAAGCCCGGATCTTCGATCTTCCGGTGCTGCTGCATCGCAATCTGCGTCCGTCAGGCTTCCTTTCGCATTTTTATGTCTCCGGCGGGCCCTCGGTGCGCCTGGCCACTACCGTGCGCACCACCAACAACATCCTCAACGCGGACGCCACCACGGCTAACAATCAGAATCCCGCTCAGGTATCCAAACGAGTTCTGATCGGCGCCACCGCCGGCGTGGGACTCCGGTTCATCGATGAATTCAATATCAGGGTGACGCCGGAGGTCCGCTACACGCGTTGGAACGGCATGACTTTTGCTCAGGACTCCACGCGCTCGCCGCGCAACCAGTTGGAAATCGGAATCGCGTTTAGCCGGTAGCGTGAGGGTTGGGCGTATATCGTTACGTTCCGGGGGTGGGCTCCTGGCATTCGCCCGCGGTCTCCATCAGTCCGTACCGGTTCTGCCAGTGCACCCAGGCCGAATGGATGCTTCGCATCACGCTGGATTGGTCAAACGGCTTGCACAGCAGATCGAAGGCGCCCTCCTGGAGGAGTTCCGCCCACCGCCGGTCGTCGGCCAGCCGGGACGTTACGATCACGCAGGGCGGCGCGGGCATTTCCCGGGTCGCCTGGAGGATTTCCCGCCAGGCCTCCGGTTGCCCGTCCCCGTCGCAAAGCACGATGGGAATCCGGTACTCGCGCAAGGCGGCCAGTGCCAGCGCGAGCGTTCGGCTTGGCTGTAGCGCCAACCGGCAATTCGGGTATAGGGTCAGGCTCGAATCACGGAAGGTTCGCTCCAGTGCCGCGTGGTCGTTTTCCACCGGGCTCAGCGACAGTACCGTGATCGTGCCAGGCATCTGGCGGGCTGTCGGCTCAGCCATAGGCCCGTATCTCCTTCCTGCACGAAAGACCACACCGAGGCTCGCCCGTCGCGCCACACCGGCCTGCGAAGGCGGGAAGCCGATCATGATCCGGGCTGAGGCATGCGCGCCGTTGGCGGTTTGAATAAAGTGAAACACGTCCCTCACCTTCAACTGTTGAAGACTAGACGTGATTGGCACAGGCCAGCGTCACTAGCTCTTTCGAGCCATGGGGAATCCGCCAACGCGAAATCCCGAAAACGCGAAGCACTCGGGTAGACATGGCATCGCCACATCTGGTACACTACGTGCTGTCCCTTTCGATAACGCTCAGTGGGAGGTTCGTATGCCTGTATGGAACGGACCGCTTGCACCAATGAGGATACATGGCACGCAAATCGGGTAAACAGTATCAAGCCGCGCAGAAGCAGGTCGAAGCCAAGGATTACCTCCTGGAACAGGCCATTCCGCTTATCAAGAAAATCAAGTACGCAAAATTCGACGAGACCGTGGAAGTACATATGCGTCTCGGTGTCGATCCCAAGCACGCCGACCAGATGGTCCGCGGCACCGTCCTCATGCCGAACGGCCTCGGCAAGTCGAAAAAGGTGCTGGTGATCACCAGCGGCGATAAACTGCGCGAGGCCCAGGAAGCGGGCGCGGATTACGTGGGCGGCGAAGACATGGTCACCAAAATCCAGTCCGAAGGGTGGACGGATTTCGACGCCGTAATCGCCACGCCCGACATGATGCGCTCCGTCGGCAAACTCGGTAAAGTTCTGGGGCCAAGAGGCCTCATGCCCAACCCGAAAACGGGCACGGTGACCGTGGACGTGGTCAAGGCGATCAACGAAATCAAGGCCGGCAAGGTGGAGTTCCGCGTCGATAAGACCGGAATCATCCACGCCCCGGTGGGCAAGATCAGCTTTTCGGCCGAAAAGCTGGTGGAAAACGCCGCGAGCCTGATCAACGCGGTGATCAAGGCGAAACCGGCCGTGGCCAAAGGCAAGTACGTGAAAAGCGCCACGGTCTGCTCTACCATGGGCCCCGGCGTTTCCCTCGATACCGCGCCGTTCAGTGTGAAGGCGGCCGTTTAAAGCCGTAACAGGTGCTCCCATGAAAAAGAAGGAAGACAAGAATAAAGACCTCGCGTCCCTGCGACAGGATCTGGGCAACCTCAAGAACCTGTTCGTCACCGGCTACGAGAAACTGAAGGTCAGCCAGGATTTCGAACTCCGCAAGGTGGTTCGGAAGGCCGGCGGCAAGTACCGTGTGATTAAGAACAACCTGGCGGAGCTTGCCGGCGAAGGCACGCCGAGCCAACAGGTTCTCAAGGATCTGCGCGGCATGACGTCCCTGGCCTATACCACGGACGATCCGGTGGCGCTGGCCAAGGCGCTGACGGCGTACGCGAAAACCAACCCCTCATTCACCTTCAAGGCCGGCTTGGTGGAAGGCCGGGTGATCGACGTCAAGGCTATCAACGAGCTGGCGGCGATGCCTTCGAAGGAAGTCATATTTGCCAAACTGCTCTACGTGATCAACGCGCCGGCGCAGCAACTGGTGACGG
>OBLU010002194.1_pt1 | contig 18080 bp, 17 predicted proteins | sample 1518681 | NCBI WGS metagenome assembly OBLU01 (sample SAMEA3539304, study PRJEB22396) | soil metagenome | biome: tundra; feature: field; material: soil | place: USA | collected 2010-05 | depth 0.15 m | reverse complement strand
GTCGATGATCTCGTCGGTCTGGTCGGTCCAGTCGAGGTCGTCGGCCGGGGGGCCGGCGGAGAGGTGGAAGAGCCGCAGAGCGTCGGCACCGACTCGCGCGTAGTAAGAGGACGGGGCGATGAGGTTGCCCTTGGACTTGGACATCTTGGACCCGTCCATCCGGACCATGCCCTGGGCGAAGTAGTGGCGGAACGGTTCGGGGTCGATATAGGGGACCAGACCGACGTCGATCAGGGCCCGCTGGAAGAACCGTGCGTAGAGAAGGTGCAAGATCGCGTGTTCGATCCCGCCGATGTACCGGTCGACCGGCATCCAATGGCTGGCCGCGTCGGGGTCGACCGGTCCGTCTGCGTACCAGGGATTGCAGAACCGGAGGAAGTACCAGCTCGAGTCGACGAACGTGTCCATCGTGTCGCTCTCCCGGCGGGCCGGGCCACCACACTTCGGACAGGTGGTGTGGGTGAAGCCGTCGTGCAACGCGAGCGGTGACTGCCCGCTCGGGAGGAACTCCACGTCGTCGGGCGCGAGCACCGGAAGCTGGTCCTCGGGAACGGCGACGATGCCGTCGTCGGGGCAGTAGACGATCGGGATCGGGCAGCCCCAGAACCGCTGGCGGGACACCAACCAGTCCCGGAGCCGGTAGTTGACCTTGCGGGTGCCAATCCCTTGCTTCTCGAGCCACGCGATCGATCGCTCGATGGCCGTCACGACGTCGAGCCCGTCGAGGAACCCGCTGTTGATCTTCTCCCCCTCACCCGTATAGGCACCGTCCTCGAACCCGTCGGGGGGGCGGACCGTGCGGACGATCGGTAGCCCGTAGGTCTTCGCGAACGCGAAGTCGCGCTCGTCTTCCGCCGGCACCGCCATGATCGCTCCGGTGCCGTACCCCATGAGCACGTAATCGGCGACGTAGACGGGCACCGCCTCTTCGTTGAACGGGTTGATGACGTAGCTGCCGGTGAACGCGCCCCGTTTGGAGAGATCTTCGCCGGCCTCGGCCGCCTTGGTGCGCTCGATCTCGGTCGAGGCCGTGGCGCGGTGGCGCAGGGCGTCGACCTCGCCGCGCTGCTCGTCGGTCGTCAGCCGATCGACCAGCGGGTGCTCGGGGGCGATGACCGCGTATGTCATGCCGAAGCTGGTGTCCGGCCTGGTCGTGAAGACGCGAAGCGCCAACTCCGATTTCCCGCCGCCGGCGGCCTGGACCACCAGATCGAACTCGGCCCCCTCGGAACGACCGATCCAGTTCCGCTGCATGACCTTGACTCGTTCGGGCCATTCGAGCGAGCCGACCGCCGCCAGGAGCTCGTCTGCGTAGGCGGTGATGCGGAAGAACCACTGCTCGAGGTCGCGCTTTTCCACCAGGTCGCCCGACCGCTCGCACCGGCCGTCGGCCAGTACCTGCTCATTGGCCAGAACGGTCTGACAGCCCGGGCACCAATTGACCGGCGCGTTGGCGCGATAGGCGAGCCCTGCCTCCAAGAACCGGAGGAAGATGACTTGGTTCCAGCGCATGTACTCCGGGTCGTGGCTGTGGATCTCCCGGCGCCAGTCATAGACGGCGCCCAAGCGGCTGAGGGAGTCCTTGAGCTCGGCGATCCGTTCTTCGGTGAAGATCCGGGGATGGGTGCCGGTCTCGATCGCGGCGTTCTCTGCCGGCAAACCGAAGGAGTCAAACCCGATCGGCGAAAGCACCGCGAACCCCTGCATGGTCCGGTGTCGCACGACCAGATCGCCGAACGTGTAGATCCGCACGTGGCCCTGGTGGGCCGGTCCCGACGGGTACGGGTACATGCACAGGCAGTAATAGGGAGGCCGACGATCGTCGTTCTCGACCTGGTAGGAGCCTTCTTCGAGCCAGCGGCCCTGCCACTTTCGCTCGACGGCCACCGCGTCATAGGCCTGTGCCATCGCCCGATGCTAAATCAGCCTTCAGTGCCCCCCGGCAATCGCATCCCTGGCTTCGGGCCTTGGGCCGCCTGGTATTCTGACGGTTCTGTTCGGGGGCGTAGCTCAGCTGGTAGAGCGCTTGACTGGCAGTCAAGAGGTTCGAGGGTTCAAGTCCCTTCGCCTCCACTCCGGAAATACCTCATCGACATGACGCCCGGCAGGACGCAGAGCTTTCAACCGATTGCCGACGACACGCCGGTCTGCGGGGTTTGCGTCCCAGGACCAGCTCTCCTTGGAGGCGTGGCGAGGGGGACCGATTGGCCCGTCTGATTGAGCGGACCTACCGTTCATCTGTGCTCCGAGAGATGAGACTCAACGGGCGCATCATCCGTCGGATCAGCGCTTCTGCCTTGTTTCGCCAGCGTGGCAAGTGCAACGGTGCTCACATTCCCAGGGGCGGCGGCTTCGGCGGGGCAAACGACTTTCACTTCTTCTCGAAAGGGTGGTCGTTGCCTTTGCTCCAGGAGCGTGCCACTGTTCACGTCGCGCGCCACACAAGATCCATCTATTCCGTGGGCAGGGCAAGAGGGGATGAGCATCTGAAGGCAAAGGTGCTGTCAGTGGCCCTGATAGTTGGCGTGCTGTCCGTGAGCCTTGCACCCAAGGCCGGGGCACTTCAGGCGACAACGGCAGTGCCCCAGCAGACCTCAGGCGGCACCTTCAACCTCTATATTTACCCTTCAAGCCCTCTCGGTGCGTCTACAACCCCTGCCGCAGACACACCAGTCTTCGGCATATCCGCAAGCACTGGGATTACCGCGATAGCGCCCGAGACAATACCCGGCTACGAATTCCTATGGTGGGCCGCTGATCCAAACTCAGCAAGCCAGTCTGCATGCGACTACGAGTACGACTCTGGGGCAACACTCAATCCGACATGGCACTTCAACTGTGCTAACCCTGGCAACAACACAGTGGCGAACATACAGCCTGTGTACCAGGTATGCGGGACGTCATGCCCTTCGATTGCCTCGTCTGGCTCATCCTCAGGCACCTACAGCATATATCTATACCCATCCTCATTCCCTTCGACCTCAGGATACCCAAATCCAGCGGAATACACCGGCTATAGCCTGACTACGGCCCCGATACAGGAGGGCCAGGCGCTAATAGGCATCCCTATTGGGCAGATAATGACCATCTCGACTCCAAACCCATATGGCACATTCGATTACTGGACGGCGGCAGCTGGCTCCACCTGCGATCTGCAGATAATTACCCCTACGACAGGCTCAACATGGAGTTTTGCGTGCGCGAATCCAAACTCTGTTCTTAACATAGAAGCCGTGTACTCCCAACCGCATCCGACGACGTGCGCGGCAAACGCTGTATGTGCCAACGCGTATAGCCAGCTTGGCGTGCCTTATGTCTACGGAGGCAAGACGCCATATGTCGGCTTCGACTGCTCCGGCCTGGTCCTGTGGGCTGCGCTTGCAGCAGGCCTGACCTTACCCGGAGACAACTCCGTCACGCAGTGGGATGGTCTCTCCGCTGCAGGGGCCATAATCCCGCAGTCATCGACACTGCCAGGGGACCTCGTTTACTTCAACGAGCCTGGTCAGAGCAACCCTGCCCACGTAGGCGTATGCGACAATGTCGGGTGCAGCCTGATGATCGATGCGCCGCACACCGGCGGGGTCGTGAGAATCGAGTCGGTCGCCTGGTTTGCTCCTGTCGAAGGCTATGCGCGCATCCCCGGGAACAACTAAGTCAGGTTTATCTTGTGACGATCTGTCTGCTCCCTGCCCTCCCTGCCGGATCGCGGCCGGGGCACCGGATCGTCTCAGCTGGTTGGACCTCCGGATGGGGGTCGGCGCGTTATTGGCGACCCTGCTCGTGACCTATAGCGTTCCGTTGCAGGACGCCTCGGCCTCTGGGAGATCGGTGGCCGAGGCCCGCAGTGGCGGTCGGTTTGACCCGGTCCTGGTGCAACAAACCCTGAGCGCGATAAACGGACCGCATGGCCAGGGGATAACGGGGCCCAGAGAGCTGACTGTTCAGCTCCCCCACCCGACGACCGCCGGCGACCTCCTCGTAGCCGGCATCGACGACGGGGTCATGACGAGCGGGATGCCCCATCCCCGCTATGGCTTCTCGGACTGGTCCCTCGGCGCGACCACGATTGGCGGGGAAACGGCCGGCAACGGATCGGGCGGTTACGCCACCGGAGGGCTACAGGGTGCAATCTATTTCTATCCGGACAACCCGGGCGGCATCCGCAAGGTGCGCGTGGCATCGATCCCTTCCCGTACGGTGACGTGGGTAACCGTCACCATCGCTGAATTCGCCGACGTTTCCGGCAACCTGTCCGTTGATGTGGGAGGAGTAGAGACCAGTGGGAGGAGCGATCACACCTACGACCAAGTCAGCTCGGTTTCCACCTCATCACCCACTTCGCACGCACCCGATCTTGCGATCGCGCTGTTCAACAATGGCGGTGCCGCGCCACATGGTGAACAGTTCGTCACCACACATGGTTGGACCACCATTGGTGCGGACCCGTCGCTGAACGGCATCGACCAACCCTTACTTATGAACTATCGGGTAGTCACCAAACCGGTCAGGGTGAAGGAGACCGAGCGCTATCTGGGTGGCTACCCGATCGACAATTGTGCCGTAATCGTTGCATTGAGGTGACGGTCTTGGCCGAGCCAGCATTTAAACGGCTTCCTCGATGGATGCATCCTGAGCATTAGGTTCGGCGTCTTCCTTCCCATGAAGCGTCACTGCCTTCGAAGCGAGCCGCGTGCGGGCTGACCGAGCTCTTCGCCATAGCGCCGCCACGAACGGAAAAAGACCGATGAACGCCCTAGAGGACAAGCCACCAACCGCGATGATCGAGGATGCCATCGGTGATCGGTCAGGAAGGAAGTGGGCGTGGAACGTGTTGGTCGGAGCACAGCAAGGGTCAATGATGGTCGCCCTGGTTGACCGGTGGAAGAACTCAACGGTGGCCACTTCAAGCTGACCGCCCGGACTGAACTTGCCGTAATTGTCGTCGTGACAAATCCGCAGCAAGAACAGTCCATTACCCGACTCGACACACCAGCTCATCGCGATCGGACGACTACCCGCCTCGAGCGTCAACAAGTGATGCCGTGACGCCACGGACAACCGACTGCACGAATCGTGAAAGAAGGCGCTCAAACGAGGGTCGAGCGCCATGGCGGTCCCTCCCTCACCCTTCCAGCCCGATGCCTCGATACGTAGGAAGTCTTCGACGGCCAGGGGATCCTGGTCCCGGTCGCTAACTGTGACGGGCGAGCCCGTAATCCGAGCCAAGCGTCGCTCCTTCTTCGCCAGATCCCGCATCCGCTCACGGTGCAAGGTTTCGGCTCGGTAATCCTGCCCATCGCGGCGGGAAAAGACGGGCTTCTCCCAATGCGCGTAGGAATAACTCGGGCGTTTGTGCATTGCGCACGTTCTGCCAATCAGCTCAGCGGTTGGACCGTCGCTGTTCAAGCGCTCCAGGACCAAGAAGCCCGCCCGCCGGCGACGTGCCAACTCCCCTGCTGCAACTAGCAACGCTGACATGGCATCCGCTGCGCATTCGGGGCGCAGCAGCGGGGTGCCGAGGATCGGGAGGACCGGAACGACCTCGTCATCGAGCCTCGATGTGAGCACTTTGATCGGAATACCCTGCCATTTGTCGACCGTGCGCAAGGGCAGTAGCCCGTTGAACCGCTCGCCGTCACCGACGATCACGAGCGTCAACTCGTGGTCACCTAACACGTGTCGGTCCGCCGGAATGAGCAGATCGGGTTCGAAGGACACGTTCGGCTCGAGGGAAGCGTCGGCTAGGTTTCTCCAACGCTCGTATTCGTCATCGGTGAGGTCCGAGACCTCCACGAACCTGGCGGGCATGATCAGACCATCAGAGCCGGTTGTGGGCATCTTGAAAACTCTTCTGGCTTTGGTGTCGTACTAGAGCGGTGTCGGCCAGATCGAGGTGTCGCCCCCACCAAGAGGAAGCCTGCTTGTGACTCACACGCAGGGTCGGTAGATCAGGGGTCACCGTCAGCCTGAGTCTTCTTCACGATCGGGGATCCTTGACCCAGTCAGCCGATAAACCCGGATCCGGCCAAGTTGTCGAATCTCGGTAAATCCGGCGTCGATGACCATTTGGCGCATCTGTGGGTTCGCATAGATCAACCTGAGGTCTCGCGGGCAATCAGTCAGACTCTGGCGAAGAGCTCCCATAAACCGTTCAAACACAGACCCTGAAAAGGGGTTGTATATGAAGACGACTGTCACGTCGTTTGGGACCTTCCAATCCAAGACGTCCTGATTCACCAGCTCGATCGGCGCGAGATGGCCCCGATATCGGCGAATGTTTTCGCCAGCCGCGCGGTCGAGTTGCTCGGACAGCTCGATACCGATCACCCGCCGAAATGGATAGCGGCTCGCCGCGAAGAGGACAACGCGACCCTTTCCTGACCCAACATCGAGGAAGACGTCCGATGGTCTTACACTCGACGGTGCTATGACCCGCTTCATGAACCACGGTACAAAGGCGTCGTTCAGCTCGCCGCAAGGACCTGGGATCCGACTTGTCGTCTCGACGCCGTAGCGAAGATCGAAGCAGACTCCCCACACTTGCCAGGCGACCATCGCGACGCGCAGCATTCGCCGAGCCAGTCGAGCCTCTGTTCTGGCGAGCCCTTCAACCAGCTCATCCCTGAACGCCACTCCAAAATGGTACAGGCCGTCGCGATTCGCAAATGTGACAAACGTCGCTGTACTGCCGCCGATTCACGGGTGCACCCTGACCTTTCGGACAGAATGAACCGGAAGTGCGGCCGAAGGCTAATCGTGTCGAAAACGTCAATCTTTGAGGCGTCTGGAGTGTCTCCAGCACAGGGGTCAGGGAGCGGTTTGAACAGCACGCGATCAGCTCCACCCAATCGCCGAGTTCCGGGTCGACTATTTCGGTCGGCACGCGGCGAAACAGAGGAGCTCCCCGCCAACTCCCCTTAGGGGCCGGCCAGGTGCAATACGCGGACCTTGGAAAGCGGGCCGTCGACGCCCGTCGGGTTCGCTTCGGCTTCGCCCTGCACCGAACTATCCGGTGCTACTCGGGCCATTCGGGCATGTCCTGGCTGACACGGCCGACCCAGACCGGCGGGCGCTTTTCCAAGAAGGCCATCGTCCCCTCTTTGGAGTCGGGTGTTGACGTGCTGAAGGAGAAGAGCTTGCTCTCCTTGCGGCGGAATTCGTTCAAGTCGATACCGACCCCCTCCCACAGGAGCCGCTTGCTGATGGCAACTGGCAGGGGCGCCGCGTTGGTCGCTATGTCCCGAGCTAACGCCATGGCCTCGGGCAGCACCCGATCGGCCGGAAATGCCTTCGTTGCAACCCCATACTCCACGGCCTCGATACCCGAGAAGATCCGTCCCGACATGAGAAGCTCCGCGGCGCGGGACAAGCCGGCCACCTGGGAGAGGATGACGTGCGAAGCCAGCTCTGGCAGGACACCCCTGCGGGCGAAGGCGAAGGCGAGCTTGGCGTCCTCGGCCACGTACCGGATGTCGGCTTGGAGAGGCCACGTCAGACCGACTCCGACGGCTGGACCGTTGATGGCGGCTATGACGGGTTTGCGCACCTCCATGGGGAGCATGCGCCGCAACTTCGGATCCGCCTTGCCCCACCCGGACCCGAAGCGGCCGCCGGAGCCGAGATCCGCGCCGGCGCAGAAACCCCGTCCCGCCCCGGTCACCACCACCGCTCGGACCGCGTCATCGGCGTCTACCTCGGCCATGGCGTCGTCCATCTCGGCGACCATCTGCGCGGTCATGGCATTGAGGCGGTCAGGGCGATTCAGGGTCACGATGGCCACGCCTTCGTCGACCCGGTAGATGATCTGCTCGTAGTCCACAGCTGCCCTCCCCCGGTGCCTGGCCCTGTTGACGGTACCGTAACCCGGCAGGTTACCGGTGGGCGAAGGTCTGGAGGAACGGCTCACAACCGGAGCGTGACCGGACCGGGTCGGCGTGGCTGGGGCCGTGCTGGCCGGTATCCCGGAGCACCCGAGACCAGATTCAGACTCCGAAGACTGTCCGCAGGCTCGTGGCCGAGGATGCCTGTCCGAGGAGCGGTAAACCCAACATCTCTTCGGCAGTCCGCAGCAACGAATAGTGGTTGACGGGTACTGCAGACACCGTCGCGGGCTGCACGCTCGGCGCGACGACCACATTCGCAACGGGTGTGGGCTCATCCCAGATGATGAAAAGGATGGTCGTCCCATCGAGGTACGCGGGGCTAGCGAGGATACGGGGCACCCAGGTCGACAACCACTGGTCGCCGGTTGCGACAGAGCAGTCGTGCATGTCGTCGCAGATGTTGGGGATGATTGAGGTGTACGTCGGCAGGTCTCCACCGCTTAGGACCGCCGCGAGCTGGCCGAAGGGCTGGTCATCGGCCTGACAGGCGGCCCGGTCCCCCTTTCCCACGTAGTACACCGCCGGATTGTGTTTGGCAGCGTACGAATCCTCCGAGACGAGCCCGCAGTTAGACGGCATCGACTCGACGAAACTGCGCTCGGTTCCACCGGCCACTCGAACCTGGCGAAACAGGTTGGCGACGGCGAAACTGTGAGCTGCCGGGTCGCCATCATCACTGACCCCTTGGGTCGACCCCGAGGTTGCTCCCAGGTAGTTGGGTAGCGACGGGGATCCCACCGCGGCGTAGTCCATGTCGGTGCCGCACTCATGGGCCAAGGCGCTGGCGTAGGGTGCGGCCGAGCTGCCGATGACGCTGGACCAGGTGTGGTTCTCCATCCAGATCCACACAACATGCCGATAGTGGGCCGGTGGGCGCGCAGCGATCCCGCAAGGTCGACCGGGTCCTGGTGCTGGAGCGGCTGAAGTCGACGGTCCGGAGGTCGTGGACACCCGAGTGCCTGAGGAAGCGCCGGGGGCTGTGCCGCTTTTGCCCGGTGGCGCGGTGGTACGTGGCTCAGGGGGGGCGCCGAGTTGCTGGCTCGGAGCACAGGCGGAGGCGAGCGCTCCGACACATAGGGACGTGCACACCAGTCTCAACGCTCGACGGTGCGCGGACGGCGCCACACCTCGAAGGATTCGGCGCCGCCTCGGCAAGCGAGTGAGGGCAGGGCGTTTGAACGGGGGCACGCACCACATCTTCACAGTGCAGACGACTTCGATCATGCGACAAGGGTCAGCCGATTGACAGGACCGCGATGAAGTCGCGCGTCCAGCCCGACTCGCACTGGTCGGCCGGACGGTTCTGTCCGGGCACTTGGGCGACCAAGGAGGCACCTGGGGTCGGCGCGGTGGCAAGTTGGACCCAATTTGGGTTGATGTCGAGTTCCATGGCGGTGACGGCGCCCGCACTGACCAGGGCGTTGGCCAGGTCGGCGGGGACCGTCGACATGCTGGCCGCGTAGAGCAGGTCACCGGCGGCGTCTTGCCCAAGTGCGCTCCTCGCAACGGTCGTACCACCGCCGAGGGTGGCACCCCACGCCGACACGTCGCCGACCTGCGGGCTCGGCTGCCCGCCCACGACGAGGGGAGGAAGGTTCTGGCGGACACTGGTGACCTGGTCACCGGGAGCCGGGCCGTTCTGGCCCCACACGCCCACCTGCCCCAGGCCGGCCGTGTCGATCACAAAGCTCCCCAGTCCCACAGAGAGCGGAACCAGCACCTGGCCATCGACCTCGAAGCCTCCGGCGTCGGCATTCGCCTTGAACCCCCCGTTGAAGCAGGCAAGCAGGAGGGGCTGCTCGGCGCCACTGACCATGGGGCCCGAGTCCGGTCCAATGACGGCGTTACCGGTCGGTGGGTCCTGGCTCCCAACGTGGAGGCTGTAGTCCACGTGGTTGAACAGGAACCGGGCCACGGTGATCTGGCTCCCGTCGGGTTGTGGGAAGGTCCGCTCGTCGATGGCGATGCCGCGCGGGCCGGTGCTCAGGGTCGTCCAACCGGGCTCCTCGGGTGCGGTCGTGGTGGTGGTGGTCGGTGGAATCGTGGTGGTGCTCGATGGAGCCCGCGCGCTCACTGATTGCCCCGACGAGCGGCCCTCCACAATTGGAACGCCCGAAGAGCAGGATGCGAGCAACAGCACCGCCGCGACGCTCATCGGCAGCACGTAGAAGCGCCGGTGAACGCGACGCTGATGGATACGGCGCTTCTGGTCCCTGAACGGTTCCGCCGCATAGGGTTCGGTCATCGATTTGTTCCTGGCAGCTGTGACGGTGACGTTTGACGGCGTCCGGGCGGAGTACGGCGGGAGGGCAACGGTTCCCGTTGCCACGATCCCCGCAAGGCCGAGGCCACTGATGCCGATGCCACACTGCTTCGACTTACGGGCCGGAGCGGCGGAGATTCTTTGCGCACTTCGAGTGCCTCAGACGCACTGAGGGTCGCAGCGGTGATGGCGCGAGTCACCGGGTGATCGGCATGGTCCGCGCCGTCGTGCATGAGGGTGCTGAGACCGATCACCCGGTGAGCGAGAAGGCTTCCTCGGTGGGAATGCTGTCCATCTCTAGAGTCTCGCTATACGACCTGAAGGAAACGTGAAGAAACTGCCGAGATCTGACCGAGACGCCGATTCCGGCGCAAGCTGCGCAATGGTGGCTTCGGATCGAACCCGACCGCGATGCGACCACGACACGATGACTTGAGCGCCGACGGCTGGCCCGATCCGGATCCCCTTGTCCGGTATTGTCCTGCTGAAAGACGGTGGAACGCCAACACCACTACGAGCAATGCTGCATGACGAGAACAACGGTGTCCGTCAGAACCGGGTCACTCCGAATCGGTCATCTTCTGGCGCCTTTGCTCGGGCGCCCAAAGGTGCCGAGTGTGTCGTGTCGGAGAGTCCGATGAACCCCCTCTCTGCGGATGCGTTACCAGGAATCGTCGGCCGGCCAAGCGGAGGTGGGGCATCAGTGGTGTCAAGGGGCCGCTCAGCCGCAGGCCGTTCGCTCAGAGCGGTCTGCATCGTCGGTGCCATTGTCACCGCCGCTGGTTCAGCGCCTGCAAGTGCGGCTCGAACCCCGACGCCCGGGTCGCTGGCCCCCGACTCGACGGTGACGGCCGCCGCGCCTCCGATGTGGCAGACGGCATGGACGTCTGCAATGGACTTCTACGAGGGCACCGCCGTGAATGCCAGCGCACGGGACATCGCACCAATGGCTGTTGGGGGAACGTCAGTTGAGTTCCGACTCTCCAATGCTTGGAGTGGCACCCCAACCACATTCGGAGCGGTCACCGTCGGAGTCCAGCAGAGTGGAGCCTCGGTCGTCCCTGGTTCGACAGTGCCGATCACGTTCAATGACGGCAGCCGGGAGATCACAATCCCGGCTGGCAAGTACGCCACGAGCGACCCCATCTCATTTCCGGTTCACGCGGGCGAGTCGCTGGCAGTGAGCGTGTGGGTGGAGGGAACGGGGACGGTCAGCGTTCACTACTGCTGTAGCGGGCGTACCGACTCGTATGCGACGCTGAACGGCGCCGGCAATCAGACCCTTGACGAGGCGGGCACGAGTTTGACGCTCGCCAGCACCCACATGCGCTGGCTATCGGCCATCGAGGTATCCAGGACACCCGCTCAGGGGACCGTCGTGGCTTTCGGAGATTCCATCACGGATGGATTCAACGATGATGGCCAAGGGTGGCCAACGCCCCTACAGCAGCGAATCGCCCTTCTCCCACCCTCTCAACAGGTCTCTGTCGTCAACCAAGGGATCACTGGGAACACCCTGACCGTATTCCCCTCCGCCCCACCGAATTTGACCTACGCCCTCACATCGGGCGGGCTACCCGGAGTCACCCGGCTGTCTTCGGACGTGCTTTCGCTCCCAGGCACTCGAGACGTGGTGCTCTTCTTGGGGACCAACGACATTTGGTTCGGCGGACGGCTTTCTCCTGGGCTCCCTTACGGCACGTCTGCATCGATCATCAGCGCGATGCAGTCGGTCATCACGCAAGTCCACGCAGATGGGATGAGGATCTTCGGGGTAACACTCTTGCCGCGCACGACCTCACCGCCAGGTCCAGGGGAGGAAGTTTGGACAACGGCAGACCAGTCCAATCTGGAACAGGTCAATGCATGGATTCGCAGCAGTTCGAGCGGGTTCGACGGGGTGATCGACCTGGCGTCGGTGGTCGCCGACGTCTACAACGGACAATGCGACCCCACTGCTCTCTTCGGACCGTATAACTCTGGTGACAACCTGCACCCGAGCGAAGCCGGGGAGTTGGCGATGGCCGACGCCATCCCGACCCCGTTGTTCCAGGTTCCCGAAGCGCCCCAACTCCCACAGGCGATCACCGCCACCCCGACTCCCGGATGTGCGGGAGCAGTGAAAGCGGAGCAGGCGCTGACGCTGGCCCAGACACCCTCGACTTCGACGACGACGCCGACCACGAGCGCCTCGGCCCGACCCAAGCCGCCCACCCATCGGGTCGTGCCTCATAAGGACCGAGGTAGCACCGTGGTCGACGCCGTGATTGGTGTCGCCATCGTGGTCTTACTCGGCGTTGCCGTCCTTATCGTCTTGTGGCGCCGGACCACTCGAAAGCGGCGGACCCGAGGCCGCGGAGTCGGAGGCACCCCTGTCAACGGCGGTCGCCCCGCCCACCTTCGCCGTTCGGCTCGACGGTAGGGCGCCATCGACCGATGTCACGGTGACCGGGAGTACCGCATTGTCCATGGCTACCTCAGATGGGCGAAGCACAAACCGGTAGCGCACAAAGGGTTCCCCGCTCTTGCTCGTCATCTCTCCATCGGCGATCCAGCCCAGGCGCTCATAGAAGCCTCGGGCAGCCAGGTCGGGGGGCGTCACCAACACCATGTCGTCGCGGCCCCCAGCTCTGGCCATCGACACTGCAGCCCCTACCAGTTCTCGCCCAATGCCCGAACCCTGCCATTCGGGCCGCACCATCAGGTGGGTGAGCACGGCTACCGAGAGATCGGTCTTGTTGTCCGATGGCGATGCGATGGGGGCCCTGAAGCGCCCCGTGACTACCCTCCCCAGCCCTCGGGTGTAGCGGATGCCCCGAGTGGCGACCATGTCTCTCGCGACAGTCGGATGAAGCAAGGCATTCGCGGCAATCCGGGCACCCAGTCGCACCCCATGTCGTAGCACCATCGCGCGGACATGCACCGCGGGATCTACCGCGCCGAGGAGCGCTCCAACCACATCACCATGCTTGTCGACGGCGACGAGTGCGATCGCTTCTGGTGCTTCGAGCCACGCTCGGTAGTAGGTGCGCAGGAATGCTGGCCCATAGCGAGACAGGAACTCCATGTCCAGGAGCTGACCGTGGAGCGCTGCGACCCGTTTGACGTCGCCAACATCAAGCGGCCGGATTTGCGCGGTGCCGGTCATCGTAGACGGAGGAGAGAACCTGACACCGCAGTAGGAAACGTTATCGGAACGGCCACATCGTTTTGTGTCGCTACCTCTACGACGCCAACTGTCGCGACCTCGCCAGTACGATTTGTGGGTGGACCGCCGGAGGTACCGACATCGGGGGCGAGCCTACAGACTGTGGACGGTGCTCGGCGTCGCCGCGGCGTTGGCTGCGGCGGTGACGGTGGTGACCTTGATCAGTCGTGGAGGGAGGACGCCACCTTCGGTCACAGGTCGGACCACGTCGACTGCGGCCACGACAAGCACCGTACCGCAGGGCCCTCCCTACGCCGTGGGGACCATCTCTCTTGACATCACTGAATCCACCACAACTGGTGGAAGCGTTCGATCCCTTCCCACCGAGGTGCGCTACCCGGCAACCGGACCGGCCGGTACACCTGAGCAAGCCGGGGCTAAGGCCGATCACATTTCGGGCCCATACCCGCTCGTGGTGTTCTCCGAGGGATACGACATCAGTCCGGAGGCGTATGCCAACCTTCTGGATGCCTGGTCTGCGGCCGGCTACGTCGTCGCCGATCCAACCTATCCGTTCACATCACCCACGTCGCCGGGAGGACCTGAGGAGGACGATATCGTCAACCATCCCGCTGACTTACGCTTCGTGATCACCTCGCTACTCCAGGACGGCGCGACAAAGGGGGGCACCCTTTCCGGGCTCATCAATCCGAGCGAGGTTGCCGTGATCGGCCATTCAGACGGCGGCGACGTGGCTCTCGCCACTGCCAGCAATTCATGCTGTCTTGACAGTCGCATCAAGGCGGCGGTCATCCTTTCCGGCGCCGAACTGGCGTCCTTTGGCGGCACGTACTACACGACGCCGGCCGTTCCAATGCTCGTCGTGCAGGGAACCGCCGACGACATCAATCCGCAGGTCTGCAGCGTCCAGCTCTACGATGCGGCACCTCAGCCGAAGTACTACCTGTCCCTGGCCGGGCAGAGCCACGAGAGCCCTTACCTTCAGGCGGGTCAGCCGCTCGGCACCGTGGAGAAGGTGACGATCGACTTCCTCGACGGGTACCTGCGGCATTCGACGGCGCAGCTGGATGCGATGACCGCAGATGGGTCGGTACCCGGCTTGGCCACGCTCACCAACTCCCCCTCTGTCGGGCCGCCAGTCGGAAGCTGTCCTGGGGCACCCCCGGGCTGACTCGGGCACGCCGACCGTCAGTCGGCCGGTTTGATTCCCGTCACGACAGCAGCCTCGGCCACCACGCGGGTGATCTCCACCTTGCAAAAGCCTGCTTCTTCGAACAACCGACTCCACGCTTCAGGAGTAATCGGTCGCTCGTGGACGCGCAACAAGAAACGGCCGGCGTTCTTCATGATCCGCCAGTACCCCGGGATACCCCTCTTTGCCATGATGCGGACCTTGCTCACGATGATCTCGCGATCGCGAGCAGTCGCACCGCGTCCGAACATCATGTCGGCTACCACAAGTTGGCCACTAGGTCGGAGCCACCCGAACGCAGCCCTGACGACCCTTTCTTTTTCGTCGTCGAGCAAATGGTGGAGCGCGTAGTTCGTGATGACCAGATCCAAACTCCCAGACGGCAATGTGAGGTGCTCGATCGGCACGGCTATCCCCCTGACCGCCTCGATGCCGTCACGCCGTGCCTGTGCTTCCATCCGTTCGATCATTGATTCGCTCACGTCCACGCCAATGACACTGGCACCGCGCTCCGCCAGCAACAGGGTCAGCCGCCCACCGCCGCAGCCAAGGTCAACACAGTGCATGCCTGGACGAACATCCGCCACCTCCACCGCCTTTGCCGCGACGTTGGCCATACCGAGTTCGTTGTCGTCATCCCAGGTTTCGGCCCGCCCTTCCCACGTTCGGCGCTGAGTGCTGATCGAGACATTCGTGGCCAGCCGCTTGAGCCAAGACGACTGCGCTGAAGAGGCCTCCTCGCAAACGCTCTCCATCCGCAAACTCTGCGCCGATGAACCTGAAGGAAACGTGAAGGAAACGTGAAGGGAATACGCTGCCTCGGCAGTCGGAGAGCAACTGCCCGCCACCGGTCATGGATGGAGATCCAGTGCCGGCTTCCGGCTCATTCGCTTGACCGGCTCGTCATGGAGTCGTCAGCTTCAATGTCTAGGTTGACGTCCATGGCCGACGCTCATGTCCCTAGCTCGGAGTTGGGGGGTTCGCCCATGACCGGGGCCGGCTCAATATATGGGTCCTGCCCTAACTACTCGAAGGGCTGCGGTTCATCGTGAGGCTGCTGATAGCTGAAGATGACGCCGCCCTACGAGCGGTATTGGATCGCGGCCTGCGGGAGAACGGCTACGTGGTCGATGCCGTTGCCGACGGCGATGCCGCTGTGAACCACCTCCTGACCTACGAGTACGCGGTTGCCATTCTCGATTGGCGGATGCCCAAGAGAAGTGGGATCGAAGTACTCGAGGACGCACGACGGATAGGCGTACGCACACCCGTTCTCATGTTGACTGCAAGAGACGCGCCAGCCGACCGTGTCAGCGGCCTGAACAGCGGTGCGGACGACTACCTTGTCAAGCCGTTCGACTTCTCCGAACTGCTCGCTCGGCTCCAGGCACTACAGCGTCGTCCGGCACTCAGATTCAGCCCCCTTCTCCAATCAGGTGATCTGCGATTTGATCCAACCACCCGAGAGCTGACGCGAGACGACGAATTGATCACGCTGACCGCCACCGAATGTGCGCTCGTCGAACTCCTCCTTCAGCGCTCACCCGCGGTCATCTCTCGCCGAACGATCGCCGTTCAGGTGTGGGACCAGGAGGCCGATGCAGTTGGCTCGAACACGATCGATGTGCATGTCGCCCGACTTAGAGCAAAGCTCGAAGGGGGTCGTGCCCGCATCGAGACGGTGCGCGGTACCGGATATCGCTTGGTGGCGTCGTGATGGCCAACAGGGCGAACCGATCTCATGCCGCCAAGGTCGCGGCGGTGGCGACGATGCTCGTCATGGCGTGCTACGCCATGGGGGTTGTCGTCCTCAACATCGTCGTGGTTCATCGGCTCACGACCGAAGTCGATGCTCGGCTTTCCGGACGGCTCGCCGAGGTGAACCGGCTCTCCTTGCCGATCCACACGACTGGTTCGGTGCCGTCCGCCAATCGAGGTGGGGATATCGACGATGCGCCGTCGTTCGTCTGGGCGGTTACGCCATCGGGCGCGGTGACAGCATTGACAAATGGAGCTCCGGTCCTGGCCCGGCGGAGCTGGAACACCGTTCCAGCAACGATTCCCATCGGAAACACGCAGTTTCGATTTCAGGCAGTCAAGCTCGGTGCCGACTGGATAGTCGCCGGTCAAAGCGTTGCCGATATCCAGCGAGTCCAGGCCGTACTTCGGCTACCTGAGCTCATCTTTGGAATCGCGCTGCTCCTCGCCGTGTACGGGGGGGCGCTGGCGATCGGGCTACGGGCGTCCGCTCCCCTTGAGCTGGTTCGACGCAAGCAAGCGGAGTTCACCGCTGACGCCTCGCACGAATTGCGAACGCCACTGAGCGTTATCGAAGCGGAGGTGGACTTGGCCTTGAGCCGCCGTCGCAGCGCCGAGGCGTACGAGGCAGTTCTTATCCGTGTGGGTGCGGAGGGGCGGCGGCTCCGGCGGATCGTGGACGACCTGTTGTGGTTGGCACGCGCCGATAGCCAGGATGCTGTGGTTCCGCTCAATCACACCTCGGACGTCGCGGCAGTGGCTGCCGCGTGCACCAACCGATTTCAGGCGATAGCTAAGACCCGCGAAATCTCGCTCAGCTTCACCAGAATCGGTGAGGGACCTTTTGTGGTGCAAACCCCGCCGGAATGGATCGATCGGCTCACCGGCGTCCTGGTCGACAACGCCTGCAAATACGCGGGCACGAGCGGGCGGGTGGAAGTGGAAGTTCGGGTAGCAGCTGGGAACCGCGTCGGGCTGCAGGTCGACGACACTGGACCTGGTATCTCAGATGACGAACGCCTGGTCATCTTTGACCGGTTCCATCGGGCAACCGATTCGCCGGGTGGAACAGGACTCGGCCTGGCCATCGCCGACTCGGTCGTTCGGACGACGCAGGGCGCCTGGTCGGTCGGGCAATCCCCTTTGGGTGGGTCTCGCATTCAGGTGTGGTGGAGAAGAGTTCCGCAGCGTCGCAGCTCATTGGTCGCCCCAGAGCGGCAAGAAGCTGAGGGTGAACGGCCGCCGGTGGAGCGCTCAAGAGGAAGCTCTTACGATGAACACGACCGGGGTGCGGTGACCCGGACCTGAGCACCCGGCCACCGATATTCGATCCGAACGCGTCATGTGGAGGCCTGACCGCAAGGTTGGTCCTCCGTGGAGCTCTCTTATCAACGTTTTATCGGCAAGGTCGGCTCGCGTCATCTCGTTGTCAGGATCGCTCCGTAGGGTGGGGAAAACGACTTCGCCGACTGGTGTGGAGGCGATTCTCGACTCCGACAGGGCCAAGGCCCGCCACGCACGTCCGTCGTCACGGCACAAGGCTTGCGTAGCGCAATGGTCGTCCCGGGATGGCGCAAATGATGGGAACGAGGAAGCGGCGTGGGAAAAAATCGGACAGCCAACATCGACGCTGACCGCGCCGGCGTCAATCCCCAGGGGCTGACCCCCGCTGTGGCCCGCTGGCTTAGAGGCCAGCGCATCGGCACGGTCGGCCTGGCTGTGCTCGCGGCGGCGGCGCTGCTCGCCGTCGCACTTGGCATACATGGCTACGGCAACCGTGGCCTCGCCCTGCCGGCGGTCGCGGCATCGACG
>OBLU010002193.1_pt1 | contig 18082 bp, 17 predicted proteins | sample 1518681 | NCBI WGS metagenome assembly OBLU01 (sample SAMEA3539304, study PRJEB22396) | soil metagenome | biome: tundra; feature: field; material: soil | place: USA | collected 2010-05 | depth 0.15 m | reverse complement strand
GGTACGGTCTGCATCTTCGGACGCACCTGCGGCGAGGGCACGGCCATGGAGCACAATGGCGATCTCTACTCCTGCGACCATTTCGTCGAGCCGAAATACTACCTGGGCAACATCCTACAGACGCCGATGATCGACCTCGTCGGCAGCGATCAACAGCACAAATTCGGGCAGGACAAGTGGGATGGCCTGCCGCAGTATTGCCTGAAGTGCGATTTTCTCTTTACCTGCAATGGCGAGTGTCCCAAGAACCGCTTCATCGAAGCACCCGATGGAGAGGCGGGGCTCAACTACCTCTGCGCCGGCTACAAAGCCTTCTTCACCCACGCCCGGAAACCGATGGAAGTCATGGCGGAACTGCTCCGCAAAGGCAAGCCGGCGGATGAAGTCATGCAGACGATGACGGGGGAAGCGGAACCGCGCCAAGCCGTCTCAACCAAAACCGTAGCAACCAAACCCGGCCGAAACGAACCATGTTTCTGCGGCAGCGGGCTCAAGTTCAAGAAGTGTCACGGCTAAAGAGCGTGACAGCGGACAAGCACCAGTGTTATCTGGTCCGGGACTTATTGAAAGGCATCGACAATCATGGCAGACAAGAAACCAAATATCCTCATTCTATGGGGCGATGATATCGGCTGGTGGAACATCAGCTACAACAGCCACGGACAGATGGGCTACATGACGCCGAACATCGACCGTGTTGGCAAAGAAGGCGTCTGTTTCACCGATTACTACGGCCAGCAGAGCTGCACGGCGGGCCGTGCAGCCTTCATCACCGGCCAGAACCCCCTCCGCACCGGGCTGACGAAGGTAGGGATGCCCGGAGCGGATGTCGGGCTGCAAGCCGAAGACGTGACGATCGCCGAGTTGCTCAAGCCGTTGGGCTACGCCACCGGCCAGTTCGGCAAGAACCACCTGGGGGACAAGGACAAATTCCTCCCCACCATGCACGGGTTCGACGAATTCTTCGGCAACCTCTATCACCTGAACGCCGAAGAAGAACCGGAACTGCCCGACTATCCCAAGGATCCTGCATTCAAGAAGGCCTTCGGGCCCCGCGGCGTGCTCCACTGCAAGGCTGACGGCAAGGGCGGCCAGACCATCGAGGACACCGGCCCCCTCACCAAGAAGCGCATGGAAACCATCGATGAGGAAATCACCGCCGGCGCTCTGGCCTGGATGGAGCAGCAGGCCAAAGCGGACAAGCCATTCTTCCTGTGGTACAACTCGACCGCCATGCACTTCCGCACCCACCTCGCCGACAAGAACCGCGGCAAGAGCGGGCAGGACGATTACAGCGACCGCATGGTCACCCACGACGAGCAAATCGGCGAGATGCTCAACAAGCTCGATGAGCTGGGCATCGCCGACAACACCATCGTCATGTATTCCACCGACAACGGCCCCGAGAACGACACCTGGCCCGATGGCGGCAATACTCCGTTCCGCGCCCAGAAGGACACCAACTGGGAAGGCGCCTGGCGTGTTCCGTCTTTCATGCGGTGGCCGGGCAAGATCAAGGCAGGCTCGTACCTGACCGGCATCGTCAGCCACCAGGACATGCTGCCAACTTTGCTGGCAGCGGCAGGCGACCCGGACGTCAGCAAGAAGCTCCTCAACGGCTACAAGATTGGGGACAAGACCTACAAGGTGCACATCGACGGCATCAATATGGTGCCTTATCTGACAGGCCAGGTGAAGGAAAGCCCCAGGCAAGCCTTCTTCTACATCAGCGATGACGGCGATATCATGGCCGTTCGGGCCGGCGACTGGAAGCTTGTGTTCGCCGAGCAGAATTCAACGACCATGCGGGCTTGGCAGCAGCCTTTCGTGAAGCTGCGGATGCCGGACATATTCAATCTGCGACGCGACCCGTTCGAGCGCGCAATCTTCAATTCGAATACCTACTTGGACTGGATGGTGGATCACGTCCCACAGCTATATCTGGTGCAAGCCCTGGTGGCGGCGCAAATCGAGAACTTCGTCAAATACCCGCCGCGCCAGAAGGCGGCCTCGTTCAACCTGGACGAAGTGATGCGGCAATTGGAGACTAAGAAATAGCGCTGGCTTCGGCAGTTTCCTGCGAGGTTTACTGTGAACTTGGCGAGCGGGAGGTCCGGGAGGCCTCCCGTTCGCAAACACAACGAATCGCACCGTAATGAGAGTAAGGAGGGAGCTTGACTACGGCTCTAACCATCGGATCATTCCTGATCCTGTTCACCCTGCCCCTCGGGGCACAAGATAGGCCCATTGGCTCGCCGGGAACTCAGGTTGCCACGGAGGCGACGCCGGCGGCAGCGGAAAACGCCGATGCATTGAGAAAGGCGGCGCAGAATCCGATTGCCAGCCTCATCAGCGTTCCCGTGCAGAATAATAACAACTTCGGCATTGGTCCGGATCAACGCACTCAGGACGTACTGAACATCCAGCCCGTCATTCCGGTTCCCGTGAGTAAGGACTGGAATCTCATCACCCGGATTATTATTCCGATTGTGTATCAGCCAACCGTGAGCCAACCTGTCAACCAGGGCGCGTACGGGTTCGGCGACCTCAACCCATCGTTCTTCCTGTCTCCGGCAAAGGCGCACAAAGTAATTTGGGGCGTCGGTGCCACCGTGGCATTACCGACGGCCACTAATAAGTACTTGGGCCAGGGAAAGTGGAGCATGGGGCCAACGGTTGTCGTGCTGATGCAACCCGGTAAATGGACTCTGGGCGCGCTCGTGAATAACGCCACTTCATTCGCCGGGCCATCCGGGCGCGCGGATGTGAACCAGATGGTATTCCAGTATTTTATCAACTACAACATGAAGAAAGGCTGGTTTCTTACCTGGCAGCCTACCCTGACAGCGAACTGGGAAGCTAGCAATGGCGGCCGATGGGTAGTGCCGTTTGGCGGCGGCGTGGGAAGAATCATGAAGGTCGGATTCCAGCCGGTAAGCCTTACCGCACAGTTCTATGGTTACGCCGTCCATCCGGCCGGGGGTTCGCCTTGGGGCATGCGGCTGCAAATCGCGTTCCTGTTTCCCAAGCTGACCAAGACGCAGGAGAAAATGATGATGCAACAAAGGCTGAAACAACTGGAACAGGAGCCAGCAGAGAAGAAGTGAATGCCGCGCTCCCCAGGGAAGGTGGAGCTTGAGCAGAAGGAGAAATGATGGTTTCGAAATCGATTAAGGCAAGCCCTGGTGGCGGCGCAAATCGAGAACTTCGTCAAATACCCGCCGCGCCAGAAGGCGGCCTCGTTCAACCTGGGCGAGGTGATGCGACAATTGGAGGCTAAGAAATAGCACCGGCCCTTGTCGAACGGGAGGTCGGAGGCCTCCCGTTCGACAATACAAGCTATGAGCGAAAAGGAAGTCCAGGACTTCTACGAGCGTTATCCTTACCCCCGTCCGGTAGAAAGCCTGGAAAAATATCGCGAGCGCTGGCGCGACCCGCAAAGGCGCCGCGCGGACTATCATCTCTTCTGGCCTGCCCGTTCTTACAGGGAAGACCATTCCATCCTCGTGGCCGGCTGCGGGACATCGCAGGCGGCCAGGCACGCCCTACGCTGGCCCGCGGCGCAGGTCATCGGTATCGACTTCAGCGCCACCAGCGTGCGCTGTACCGAAGACCTCAAGCGAAAGTACAGCCTGGACAATCTCCATCTCCATCAGCTCCCGATCGAGCGTGTCCATGAACTGGGCCTGAGCTTCGACCAGATCGTATGCACCGGAGTCCTACATCATCTGCCGGACCCCGATGCCGGCCTCCGGGCTTTGCGGGGCGTGCTCAAGCCTGACGGAGTGATGGAAGTCATGCTGTATGCGCAGTACGGCAGGACCGGTATTTACATGCTTCAGGAGTTCGCCCGACGGCTCGGCATCCGCGCCACCGATGAGGAGATTCGCGATTTCGTGGTGGCGCTCCGCGCGCTGCCGCCCGGGCACCCACTGGAGAACCTGCTCCGCGAGGCCCCGGACTTCCGTCACGAGGCGTCCCTTGCCGATGCGCTTCTCCATCCGCAGGACCGCGCGTATTCCGTCCCGCAGATCTTCGATTTTCTACAAAAAGGCGGCCTCACCTTCGGCCGCTGGGTCAGGCAAGCTCCTTACTCCCCGCGCTGCGGCGTGCTGGCCAATATCCCGCAAGCCCCCCGGATGGACCAGCTTCCCCTGGCGGAGCAATACGCCGCCGCCGAGCTTTTCCGCGGCACCATGGTGCGCCACAGTATGGTGGCTTACCGGAGCGATGGCCCTGGCGCCCAACCGGTCAGCTTTACCGGCGACGCCTGGCTGCGTTACGTGCCCATTCGGATGCCGGACACCATCGCGGTCCAGGAGCGCCTGCCTGCCGGCGCGGCCGCCGTTCTGATCAACCGGACCCACACCTACCGGGACCTTATCCTGCCCATAGACGCCACCGAAAAACGTCTGTTCGATGCCATTGACGGAAAGCGCAGTATCGGCGAAATTGCGGGGGCCGAGCTACGCTCGGATTGGCAGGCTGAAGCCTGCCCCACCAAAGCGCGCGCCTTCTTTGAGCGTCTCTGGTGGTACGACCAGGTGGTCTTCGACACCTCGCGGCCCGCATAGCCCCAAATAATCCGAGTCTCCCACCAGCCGATCTTCATCGTGCCGCCTGGATGAAGGGAGCAATGATGGCAACGAAAACCTTTAAAGCCAGCCTGGTCTTCGCCGGCCTGCTGGGACTTACTACCGCCGCCTATGCCGCGGAAGTGATCGTGAGAATCGCGCCGCCGAAGCCGCAATCGGTGGTGGTGATCGGCCGCGCGCCGAGTCCAAGGCACGTGTGGATCGGCGGATACCAGACCTGGAATGGAACCCGCTACGTCTGGGTAGCCGGCCGCTGGGTGGTCCCGCCGCGCGTCGGCGTGGTATGGATTGCGCCGCGCTGGATTCCGCGCAACGGCGGTTACGTCTTCATCGCGGGACGCTGGAAGTAGGACCGGAGCAAACGGCGCGAGAACCGTATGAAACGCTTTTTCGCTCTCACCTTCCGGCCGTTCTTCGTTCTCACCGGGGCCGTTACGGCGTTGGGCAGTCTCAACGCCTTCTGGCCCCGGTGGACCGCCGACTCAGTCGAGAAAATCGCCTTCGTCCAGGACTACACCATCATCTTGCAGCACTGGGGCTTCATGTTGGGCGTCACGGGCGCCTTCATGATCGTCGCGGCCTTTCGCGAGGAGTGGCGAAAACCGGTGCTCATCTTCAGCGCTCTGGAGAAAGCCTTCGTCGTCTATCTGGTAGTGGCCAACGGAAGCCATCCCTATGCGGACGGCTTCAAGGCCGGCGCCTGGATGGATGCCACCGTCGTGCTCTACACCCTGGCTTACTTCAAGTCGCTCACTTAGGCGCGAAGGAGAAAGCTCCGACAATCGCCGCGCCCAGAATCAGCAGGGCCGGGTTGATCTTGTACTGCAACAGAATCATGAACACGCCGACGGCGATGGCGGCGGTTTCCAGGCCGAAAATCGCGCCGCGCGCCATGGTGAAGCAGCCAGCCAGCAGCAGCCCGATGGACACCGGCGCGAGCCCCCGCTGAATCGAAGTCCGCCAGCGCCAGTGTTCCAGCCGGTTCCACAGGCGGCCGATCAGAAAGGCGAGCAGCGCCGTGGGCCCGAAGAAGGCGATCAGCACGACCACCGCGCCGGGCACTCCGGCCACCCATTCGCCGATGGCCACGATCATCATCATGTTCGGGCCCGGAGCCATCTGCCCGACGCTGTAGAGGTGGATGAGCTGCGGGAACGTCAGCCACTTGTGGACATCCACCGTGAGGTGCTGCATTTCGGGGAACGCCGCCATGCCGCCGCCCACGGTGAGCAGCGAAAGGTACAGAAACACGCGGGCCAGTGCCGGCAGGTCTTTCATTGGACAGGGCTCCCTTTTTCGGCCTTGCGCGGCCGGTGCCACAGAATCGCCAGCAGGCCGACGACGATCAGCACGCGCGGCACGGATTGGTGCAGGCGGTTCACGCCGATAATCGTCAGCACGACGAAGATCAGGTCGTAGTTGTTGACGAGCGACTTCTTGATGAGTTGCCTGGTCGTCGCCAGGATGAGTCCCACGGCGGCGGCGGCCACACCCTTGAGGGCGGCGTTCACCAGCGTGCGGTCGCCCCCCGTCTGGTACATCATGCCGACGCCGAACATGATGACCGCGCCCGGCACGCATACGCCCAGGATCGCGGCCACGGCACCCTGCCAGCCGCGCAGCCTGTCGCCCACCATGATCGCCATGTTGGTGGCGTTCAGCCCGGGCAGCGACTGGCTGATGGACAGCAATTCGACGAATTGCTTGTCGTCCAGCCACTTCCGCTTGGACACCAGGCCGCTGCGCAGGTAGGCCACCACGCCGCCGCCGAAGCTGGTGGCGCCAATAATCAAGAACTCCACGAAGATGTCGAGGATGCGGACTTTGGCCGGAGTTTCACTCATCGCTTTCCGGTTTGTAGCCTTTCATGCGGTAGACCGTTCCCGTCTTGGTGGTGCCGAGCGCCATCCAGTGCTGCACGTCGTGCTGCAGCGCGATGAAAAACTGTCGCGCCAGGTTCCTGGATTTCATCCCCACTTCTTCCGCGTCCTCGAACCGCACCTGGAAGCCGAACTCGCCGATCAACGGCATGTGATCGCCGCGGCTGCGCCACAGCGACACGTCGCACTTGGCGATGATGCCCCTCTTGAAGTCGAGCTGCCCCAGCGGCAGCAGCACTTCCTCGACGATGCCTCCATTCACCAGCGAGACTTTCTCGTTGGGGACCGTCTTCAGCGCGGCGAGAGCCGGGAAGACGTGCAGCAGGGTTGACATGGAGGTCTTGTCGGCATCGTGCGCCTGGCTGATGCCAAACTGGCAATTGTGGGAGAAGAGAATGCGCATGCCGCCCACTTGGTCCTTCAGCGGCATCGCCTGCGCCTTGAGCTTGATCCGGTACTTCCCGGCGATCTTCGGCCGCACGTCCAACGCAATTGCCGCGTCCCGGTCCTCACTCCGGAACTTGAAGACAATCTCGGGATCGCCCACCGGGAAGCCGTCCACGTAGCTGATACGCCGGCGCAGAATGAACGAGTTGTTGTAAAGGCGGAAGTCGGGAGTATCCACAAAAATGATCTCCCGGATTTCCGGTCTCCGGCTGGTGTTGGGGTCCGCGATGAAACCGACGCCGACCTTCTTGGCGGTGGCCTGCATCGCCTGGCCAAACTCGCGAAAGCCGTCTACCGAAGTGAAGCGGTCCGGCTTCAGGATCAGCTTGGCTTCCAGGTACTTGATTTTGTCGAACTCGGCACCGTCGCCGTAGTTGCCCTTTGGAGGTGGACCGGGCAAAGCTACGGTAGTGCCCCCGCCCTGCTCCTCTTTCTTGACTTTTTTCTTCTTTTCCGGCTTTTTCATTTTGGACCCCACATGACCGGTATGTACCCGGCAGTTTACTTCACGATTTCCACGGCCAGCGCCTCGGTGATCGCGATATCGATCGAATCGCCGGCTTTCAACTCATCCAGGTTCGTGACCTTCTTGCTCACCTTGACGGTCTTCTTCTTGCCATCCGGCTCCTGGAGAACCACCTTATGATTTTTGGCATCCACCGAAAGTACTTTTCCGCTCATGGCCACGGTTTCCACTTCGACCGCACCTGGTTTCGCGCCTTTGGGCGCAACGCTTACCACCGCGCCGCCGGCCGCGCCCGGAGTCTCGCCGGTCTTGCCGATTACCATGATGAGTTCTTCGGTGTAGGCCATCTTCAACGTGTCGCCCACTTTGACCTGATCGAGGTTCTGAATACTCTTGTCGGCCTTGACCGTCTTGGACTTCCCATCTTCCATGCGGAGCGTGACTTTCCGCTTTTCGAGGTCCACTTTTTCCACCGTAGCCTTGGCGGTGACGACATCGACGACGTCAATTCCTTCCGCGGGAGCCTGCGCGCGCACCAGGGCGGCGGGGCTGATGGCGCATAACAGCGCCATGGCGAATCGAAGTGATTTCATAAGTGCTCCTTCTGGAATTCCCTCACGAAGTTTCCCTGATTCCGGAAAGATCCCGGGAGGCGCATTATTTTCCAGGGGTGCTTGCTACAGCATGATCTTGATCAAACGGCTCAGCAGTTCCTGGAGTGAGAACATGGTCAATGCCAGCGGGAGAAGAGGTGCGGCAGTTGTCGCCGCCAGCCGTCCCAAATCCACCAGCTTGAACGGCACAATGCGCATGTCGCTAACCACCGAACAGGCGATGCCGAGATCGGCGAGGGACGAAATATCTTCCGTGCCGAGAAGCTCACCCATGTCGGGCTCGCCGCGCCGAATCCACTTCTCCTCAAACCCGAAGACGTATCGATGGGCCAGCAGTCCGTACTCGCCCGAACTCTTGCGCTGCGCCCGCTCCATTTGCGGCGTGAACATGAGCAGCGGGCCGAAGATGAACAGCAGCGCGGCGCAGAGCAAGCCGCCGGCTTCCATCTCGAACGAGACGATGCTTTGTCCTTCATAGAGGATCCGGCTGGCAATCACGCCCGACAACAAGGTGCCTTGCGCAAAGAGGATGGGTCCAAAGGCGTAGGTCGTGCGGCCCAGAAAGCCAATCCCGCCCGCGCGATCCGGATGGGCGCCGGTGAGGCGGAGGTTGAGCCGCGAAATCCGCCACAGCAGCCGGACCCAGAGCGCAATCCGCATGTACCACCGGATCAAAATGAACTGAAACAGCGGGATACTGACGAAAACGTACCAGTAACCCGCCAGGGTGAGATGCAGGTTCGCCGGCTCCGGCGACGCGTACCAGGTTGCCGCTCCCAGGGCAATCTCGTTCCGCCAGGTCAAGAGCCCAATCGTATACACCACAGCCAGCAGCATCGCTTCCACGGCTACCGAGTTGCGGATGCGGAGCGCTGAGCGGACCGCCGCGTGGAATTCCGGCAAGTCTTCGTCGCGCACGATGCGCCTCACTACGAAATTCCGTATGCCGACCCGTCGATGGACCGTCAGTTCCGCGATGATCAGCGCCGGCACGGCGACCAGGAATCGGGCGTACGCCTCGACGTCCGACAAAAACGGGATCCTGACCGCCGACCCGAAGGCGCGGCCGCCGAGCATCGACAGGAACAGGAGCGGCAGCCAGGCGAAGAGCGCGATGACCACGACCCGGAGGCTCAGAAGCTCCAGCGAATCGCCGGACAGGTGCGCCCGCCGGTACAATTGAAACAGGGGTCCGCCCAGGACTAATGAGAAGTCGGGCGGCTCCAGCGGTGGCGTGGTTTTTGTTTCCGAGCTTGGTTGAGGCATGGCCGCCGCTGAAGATGCGGTGGAACCGCAGTCGATTCAGAAGATTTGCGGACGCGAGGAGTGACATGACGAATGTACGGGTGTACCGCTCGCCGGCTGGATTTTCGCTGGCAAACATAGCGGTGTTGACGGTGCTGCTGGCGGGCGGTTGCTCCCGCAAGGAACCGGCCAGGGAAAGTGCCGCGCCGCCGCAGCAGGCGCCGGCGGCCGAGTCCGCCAAGGAGGCTCCGCCCGCCAATCTGACCGACAGACTGGCGCGCGAGAAGTTCACCGGGGACCTCGATGCCATGCTCAAACGCCGCGTGATCCGCGTTCTGGTGGTCGCCGATCGCACTAGCATCATGTTCGACGGTGTCCAGATGCGCGGCGCCATGTATGATGCATTCCGCGAATTCGAGGCCGTCTTGAACAAAAAGTATAAGACCGGCAAGAACCCGGTGTCTCTGTTCTTCATGCCGGTGGATCGCGACCACGTCGTCGAGGCGTTCGCCGAAGGGCGCGGCGACATCCTGGGGAAGCCGGTCGCCATGGAAGAGGAGTGGAAGAAATACGGCGACTTCACCGACCCGGTCCGCGAGAACATCAGCTATGTGGTGGTCACCGGGCCCAAGTCCCCGGCGGTCTCCAAACTCGAGGATTTATCCGGCAAGGAAGTCTACATCCACAAACTGAGCTCCTTCTACCTTGCCGTTCAGAAGCTGAACGAGCGGTTCAAAAAGGAGGGGCGGCCGCCGGTGCTGGTCAAAGAGGCGGACACCAACCTCGGCGAGGACGACATTCTCGAGATGGTCAACTCGGGCCTGATCGGCATGACGGTCGCCCGCGATGTGTATGCGGACTTCTGGTCGAAGATCTACACCGACCTTCACCCTCACCCCGAGATCGTCGTCGCCTCCGGGGAATCCACTGCCATCGGCGTTCGCAAGAACTGCCCGCAACTGGTGGCCGCCCTGAACGAGTTTCTGAAGGACCACCGGGTGGGCACCTCGTACGGCAACGCCGTCCTGAATAAGTATTTGAAGGATACCAAATGGGTTAAGAATTCCCTGGAAGAAGGCGAACTCAAGAAATTCAGCGCGATGGTGAACCTGTTTAAACGCTACGGAGATCAGTACGATTTTCCCTATCTCCTGGTGGCGGCCCAGGCCTACCAGGAATCGGGGTTGAACCAGACGCTGCGCAACCCGTCGGGCGCGCTTGGCGTCATGCAGATCAAACCGGAGACGGCGGCCGGCGAGCCGATCAAAATCCCTAACGTTCATCTGGTCGACAAGAACATCGAGGCGGGAGTGAAGTATATGCGGTACATGACGGATCGCTATTACAAGGACGAGCCGATGGACCAGATCCACAAGGGGCTCTTCGCGCTGGCGTCTTACAACGCCGGTCCCGCCAAAATCGCCAGCCTGCGTAGAATGGCCAAGGACGAAGGGCTCGATCCCAACAAATGGTTCAACAACGTGGAACTGATTGCTTCGCGGGAAATCGGCCGGGAAACGACGCAATACGTGAGCAATGTCTACAAATACTACCTGGCCTACAGCATGGTCACGGAGCAGCGCGCCAAGGCGCGGCAGGCTAAGGAGCGGATCAGGAAAGAAGCCGCGGGCAAGCAGTAGACGCCCCGGGGGCCGGCCAAAAGAAAAATTGAGCCACACGGCGGTCGCGCGCCATCTGGAGTGATCGAAGGGAACGATCATTGCCGCGACAGAGCCGAAATACGATCACATCCGGTGGGCCGCGCCCGTGAAGACGCCGCTGTCCGGATATCAAAAGAGCTGGTTCCGTTCCGACCTTCTCGCGGGCATTTCGGTAGCTGCGGTGGCCTTGCCGATCGCCATTGCCTACGCGCACCTGGCCGGCGTCCCCCCGGTTTACGGCTTGTACGCCAGCCTCCTCCCGCTGGTGGCTTACGCGCTGCTCGGTTCGTCCCGGCAGTTGATCATTGCCCCCGACGCCGCCACCTGCGCCATCGTCGCCTCCGTAGTGACGCCGCTGGCCGGTCACGGCATGGTGCGCTACATCTCGCTTTCCGCTGCGCTGTCCATCATCGGCGGCATTTATTGCATCGCGGCCGGCCTGGCGGGCCTGGGATTTCTCACCAATTTTCTGGCCCGGCCCATTCTAACCGGCTACCTCAACGGGATCGCCATCTGGATCATCACCGGCCAGCTCGGCGGGTTGTTCGGATTCCAGATGGAGCCCACCGGATTCTTCCGGCTGGTCTGGCAGTTTTTTTTGAAGCTGGGCGAGACCCACTGGCCGACGATGGCGGTCGGTTTGTCCACTCTGGCCCTGCTGGTGTTGCTTCGGCAATTCGCACCCAAGGTGCCTGGACCGCTGGTCGCCATGGTGCTCGGCATCGTCTGCTCGGAGGTCTTCGCCTTTGCCAGGTACGGCATCAAGGTGCTGGGCATGATTCCCGCCGGACTTCCAGCCTTGACCGTTCCGGCCATCAGCGCCAGCGATTGGGGGCATGTCGCGGTGGGCGCGGCCGGGTTGGCGCTCATCAGCTATACCAGCGCCATGGTCACCGCCCGCGGCTTTGCCGCCAAGAACCACTACGAAATCGATTCCAACCGGGAGTTCATCGCGCTGGGCGTCGCCGATATCGGGTCCGGAATCTTGCAGGGCTTTGCCGTTAGTGGCGCAGATTCGCGCACGGCGATGAACGATTCGGCCGGCGGCAAAACCCAGGTGACCGGACTGGTGACCTCGGCTGTGCTGGCGCTTACCCTGCTCTTTCTCACTGGTGCGCTCCGGTCGCTGCCAATGGCCGTGCTGGCCGCGGTTCTGGTGATGGCGGCCGTAGGCCTGTTCGACCTGCGGGGTCTGGCAACCCTGCTCCGGGTCAGCCCCCCGGAATTCCTGCTCTGCATCATCACTCTGCTCGGCGTCATCACGGTCGGTGTGCTGCAAGGGGTGGTAGTCGCGATTGCGGTGGCCGGCGTGCTGATGGTGGCCAGAAACTCCCGGCCGAACACCGCGGTGCTCGGGCGCATTCCGGGGACGAATGCCTTTCTCGACATCGCGACCCATCCCGAGGTCGAGACGTTCCCAGGTCTGTTTATCTTCCGCTTTGACGCCACCCTGGTCTTCTTCAATGCCGACCATTTCAGAGAATGCGCCCGGACCGCCGTCAGCAAGGCGCCGGGGCCGACACGGTATTTCCTGCTCGATGCCGAGACCATTCCCTATCTGGACACAACCGGAGCGGCCAGCCTGAATGAGTTGTGCGACAACCTCGAGGATGAAGGTATCGCGATCGCCATTGCGGCAGCCAAGGCCCCTGTCCGCGACATGCTCGATAAGACTGGCCTTGCCGCGCGGATCGGCCCCGACCGGATGTTTCACACTGTCGAATTGGCGGTAGAAGCGCTGTTGAAGGCTCCGGTGGAAGCTGCCACGATCAGTGCGAAGGAGCAGAGCTAACACCATGGAAACGTCTCGCTTTTGGATCGAACTCGCCGCCCGGATCATCGAGTGCCTGGCCGTGGCGATCATGCTTGTCTTCATTCTCATCGGGACCGCGAAGTTTCTCTTTCACTCCCTCAACCAGATCGAAGGCGCCTACGAAAGGTACCGCATAGTCCTGGGCAAAACCCTGCTGATCGGTCTCGAACTCCTGGTGGCCGCCGACATCATCGATACCGTGGCCTTCGCTCTAACGCCTCAGAACCTCGCGCTCCTGGGAGGTCTCGTGCTGGTGCGGACGGCACTGGGTTGGACCCTGACAGTGGAGGTCGAGGGCCACTGGCCGTGGCAGCAGACGAAGGAATCAAGTATTGGGTCGCGAAGCGATGCGCCCGAGGTCGCTGCCCCTGTTTCCGGAGAAGGCAGGCGGGTGTGAATCGGCAACCGCCGGAAAGGAGATAACGAGTATGGAAGAAGTGCTTACAAGGATGTTTGAGCACCTGATCGGCCGGGTGCACGGCCCCATGCATTTTCGCGTGATTGTGCAGCCGCTGATGGCTTGCCTCTTCGCCGTCCTGGACGGTATTAAGGATGCCCGCGAGGGGCGGACGGCCTATTTCTGGGCATTATTCACCGAGCCCGCACACCGCATGGAGCTGTTACGGAGGGGTTGGAAGTCGGTAGGTAAGATCTTCATCCTCGCCCTCGTTCTCGATGCGATCTACCAGGTCTGGCAGCTTGGCACGTTCTACCCCGGCGAGGCAGTCTTGACGGCAATCGTCCTGGCGTTTGTCCCCTACGTGCTGCTCCGGGGTCCCGTCAACCGGTTCATGCCCCGCAAGTGGATTGGAGGAAAATCATGAACGAAGAAACCACCCCCGCTCCGGCCGCGCCCACGTCCGGCGAGATCGCCACGCAGTTGGCGCACGATCGCACCAACCTCGCCATGGAGCGGAACTTCCTGGCTGACGAGCGCACCCTCATGGCCTGGATCCGCACGGCACTCTCCATGATCAGCTTCGGGTTCACGCTCTCTAAGCTCGGGCAGATGCTGCATGACGTTGAGGTGAAGAGGTTGTTGGGCGGCGTTCGTATCGTGGGTGTCCGCCAGCTTGGCGACTATCTCGTGATCCTCGGAACCGTGGCGCTATTTACCGCGGCCTTGCAGCACTGGCGCCGCCTGCGCAAGCTCCACGCCATGGGCTTTCCCCGCCAGATCAGCATCACTTTCATCGTGGCCATGCTTCTGGTCTTGATCGGTGGTTTCGCCCTCAGTTCCATGGTGACATCGTTGTTAGGCAAAACGATTGAGCTGGATTCTCCGCTATCGATGCAGGATGTTCCTGCGGTCCTCGCTGTGGCTCGCGCCGGTCGCGAGTATCGCGGCGGCGCTGGTCGCCGCGCCCCTGATCCGCCTGCTCGACGACCGTACGCGTTGGACGCTGCTGGCTTTCGGGCTGGAGGGGTCCAGGGCGGTAGCCGGAGCGCTCGCCTCATCGCTTCTGACCTTCATCGTCTTCGCCTTCAGCATCATCCTGCTCGCGGTCCAGGTGGCCGGAGCCCAGCTCTCGCCGCGGGTCATCGCCCGCATCTTCGAGGGACATCTCATCAAGGTCGTCCTCAGCGCCTTCGTCTTTTCGTTCGCTTATACGGTGGCGGATCTTGGCCGCATCGAGGACCGCGTCCCTCAGCTTCCGATGCTGGTCGCCGTCCTGTCCAGCCTGTTCAGCCTCGCACTGTTCCTCTATCTGATCCAGATGGCCAGCCAGGGGCTCCGGCAGGGTGTCGTTCTGACGCGCGTCGCCGCCGATACCCGCACGGTAATCGCTGCGCTTTACGCCAATCCGCTGTCCCTCCGCGAGGGAGCGCAGGCAGGTCCGGACTTCAATTTGCCGGCACTCGTGAGGACCATCGCGCATAACGGACGTTCGGGGGCGGTCCTCGCGATTGACACCGGCGGTTTGCTGGAGATCGCCACCCGCGCTGGCTGCGTGATCGAAGTCGTTCCGCAGGTGGGCGATTTTCTCCCCGTCGGAGAAGACGCTTTCCGTCTGTACGGCCCCCGCGCAGGAGCGGTAGACGATGCCGCACTGCGCCGTTCGATCGCGCTGGGTTCGGAACGGATCCTCGACGAGGACCCTGCCTTCGGTTTCCGCATCATTGTCGACATCGCCATCAAGGCCCTCTCGCCGGCCATCAACGATCCCACCACGGGCGTGTTGGCCGTCGATCAAATCCAGCACCTCCTCCACCTGCTCGGCGGGAGGCAGCTCGATTCGGGCGTGGCGCGCGATTCTTCCGGAGAGGTTCGGCTCCTCTACCGGACGCCTTCCTGGGAAGACTTCGTCACCCTCGCGGTGACCGAGACCCGGCTCTGTGGAGCCGGCAGTCCCCAGGTTACGCGACGCCTTCAGGCGATGCTCGAACAGCTTGTGCAAGTCTTGCCCGCGGAGCGTTCCACGGCGTTGCGCGCGGAGATGGCGCTTCTCAAGCGAACCATCGAGAGGACATTCCCCGACCCGGAAGACCGCATCCTCGCCGAAACCGGCGATTTGCAGGGCTTCGGCAGCCGGCAGCAGTTGAATAACCAGAAGATCAAGGAGATAAGATTATGACCGCATTTACACGATCACTTTTATGCGCGATGTTCGCGTTCCTGTTCGCGCTGCAGGGCTACGCCGCTGAATCCGACTGGAAGAAAGACCCCAAGGACTGGAACGTGGAGTTTTACCCGGTGTACGCCTGGGCGCCGTTCATGGGCGCCACGGTAAAGCTGCCGCAGTTCCCGAATCTGCCCAACCTGCCCGACCTGCCGGGTGGCCCTGCCGGCCCGTCCGGTAACGCCACCAGCGGAATCAGCGGCGCGGCCTTCGTGGGGCTTCGCGTGTCGCATAACAAGTGGATGGTCGATAGCAGCGTGCTATGGGCGGGCATGAATGCGACCACTGTAGCACCGAAAGTCGGCATAGGGCTGGATTTGATTTTTGCCCAGGGGATGGTGGGGCGTGAGATCCTACCCGATCTGACGTTCGAAGCCGGTGTCCGGCGCATGGCAGTGAATATCACCGTGGACCTGGGAGACTTCGCTCAAATCAACCGGAAACCGGGTGTGTGGGATCCCCTCGTGGGCCTGACCTACAGAAGGCCCCTTGGCAGGAAATGGCGGGTCAGCGTGCATGGCGATGGCGGCGGCTTCGGAGTCGGCTCGGATGTGACTTACGCATTTCAAGGCAAGGTGGACTACCGGTTCTCCAGGCACTTTGGCATGACCCTGGGGTATGGCCTGCTGCACTTCAAGATCACCAACACGGTGCTGAGTCGAAGCCTCACCATCGATCAGACCCTCAATGGTCCGATCCTTGGGTTCGGCATTTTCTTTTAAGCGGTGAAACCTGAAATGCCTGGCAACGCCCGAATATTCCGATTGGTGCTGGTGAGCCTTCTTGCGGCGCCGCTTTTGGCGCAGAGTCCGCCAGGCTCGGTGGCGCTGGAGGGAAAGACCGTCCAGCAGATCGTCGTCCAGGGCTTGAGCAAGGTTCATGAGTCCACGGTATTGCACGAGATGATGTCGCAGGTGGGCGCGCCCTATTCGGCCGCCAACGTGGCCAAAGATCGCGAACGGCTGGACCGCATGGCCCTCTTCAGCAAGATCGCCATCCAGGCGGAGGCGGGTACCAACGGCGTCATCCTGCGGGTGGAACTCAAGGAGACCATGCCCTATCTCCCGTACCCTTCGATAGGGATCACCGGCGAGCAGGGTGTCACCGCGGGCGTGGGCCTGAAGTCGACCAACTTCCTCGGCACCGGCGCCAACCTCGCGACCGCGGTTCGTTTCGGCGGGGAAAAAGAATTCGAGGTGATCGCTTCCTCGCCATGGCGTCCGCGGAACTCCTGGTGGTGGAAGACCGAGTACTTCCTGATCGACCGGCAGAATGCCGCGGACAACGACCGCGAGCGTTCCAACGAGGTTACCTTCCAGGCCGGACGCCAGGTGACCGAGAGGCTGAGAATCGGCGGCCGGTTCCACTATATCGGCCTGAAGGCCGACGTTTCCGGAATCACCTTGTCGCCAACCAACAAGGACATGATTCCGGGGTTCGGCCTGGTGGCGGAATACGACAGCCGGGATTCCTGGACCAACCCGAAACGCGGCTGGTGGAACAGTGTGGATGGCACCAAGAACGGGTTGTGGGCGGACGGCAATTACTGGACCTTTAACTTCGACATGAGGCGTTATCAGCCCATTTCGGGACGCCACGGCCTCGCCGTGTTTTCCCTGCTCACCTTGCAGACCGGCACCGTGGGGGTAGATATTCCTGTCCATGAGATCTTCCAGATTGGCGGCACCAATACCATTCGCGGCTTTGCCGTCAACTCGAGACAGGGCAAGGACCAATGGCTCAGCACGCTGGAGTACCGCTATGATCTGGTCAAACCGCGCGACATCAGCGTCAAAGGCGTCAATTTCTACGCGGGAGTGCAGCTCGCCGCCTTCACCGACGCGGGCTCGGCCTGGGACACCGGAGACCAGTTCACAAAAAACTTCATTGGCGGAGGGGGCGTCGGGATTCGTCTGATCGTCCCTTATGTGAATCTGATCCGCTTCGACCTCGGGTTTGGTCAATCGGGGCGCGGCGCCTTCGTCAATATTGGATCGCCGGACAAACCGGTCTCCGAGCGCAGGCGGGTCCGGTAAATTTTCTGAGTCAGCCGCCTCACATCATCATCGGTATCCCAGCTAAGAACGGGATCCTAGCTCGACCAACGAAAGACAGGAGACAGCATCAAAATGGCTCAAACGAAAAAACCGAATATCCTCATCCTTTGGGGCGACGACATTGGTTGGTTCAACATCAGCGCGTACAATCACGGCATTATGGGGTATAAAACCCCGAACATCGACCGCCTGGCCAAAGAGGGGGCGATGTTTACCGATTGGTACGGCCAGCAGAGTTGCACCGCCGGCCGCGCAGCGTTCATTACCGGACAATCGCCTATCCGCACCGGCCTCACCAAGGTCGGCTTGCCCGGAGCGAATCTCGGGCTGCAACCGGAAGATCCGACCATCGCCGAATTGCTCAAACCGCAGGGCTACATGTGCGGCCAGTTCGGCAAGAACCACCTCGGCGACCGCGACGAGTTCCTGCCCACTGTGCACGGCTTCGACGAGTTCTTCGGCAACCTCTATCACCTCAACGCGGAAGAAGAACCGGAGTGCGAGGACTATCCGAAGAACCCCGAATTCGCCAAGAAGTTCGGGCCCCGCGGCGTGCTGAAGTGCTTGGCGAAGCCGGACGGCACGCAGACCATCGAAGATACCGGCCATTTGACCAAGAAGCGCATGGAGACCATGGACGAGGAGATCACGGCGGGCGCCATGGACTTCATGGAGCGGCAGGT
>OBLU010002191.1_pt1 | contig 18083 bp, 14 predicted proteins | sample 1518681 | NCBI WGS metagenome assembly OBLU01 (sample SAMEA3539304, study PRJEB22396) | soil metagenome | biome: tundra; feature: field; material: soil | place: USA | collected 2010-05 | depth 0.15 m | reverse complement strand
GCAGGTTCATCCCCAAGCTATTCAGGCATTGCAACCATAAGCTTGGCACCGAAGGTTGACAAACGGCGCCCGCAAGCCTAACATAGAAATGGAGTTATTTTATCTCTTCTTAAATTCCTTCAGACCCTGGAAGTTCGTTCGCCCTCTTAAGTAGTTCTTTCTTGCACTTAGCGCGGTCTCTGAGGGAACTGCGCTCTGTCGCTGTCAACGGGATGTGTATCTCATCCATATGGATTGTTCCTGCACCTGTCAATCTGAGCCAAAAAGGGAGCCCATGAAAAATACCAAGTTTCTCGTAAAAGTGAACCGCGGCGGTGCGCGTGCCGCCGAATACGTGTTGCGAATTGACCGAATCCCTATCCAGACCACAACCAATAAGAAGCTGGCGCTGGCCATGGGAAGATTCACGGCTGAAGACGCAGTCAAATCGATGCAGAATTCCCGTTGCACCCCGGAGCTGATCTCAGTATTCTGCTGAGGCTTGCTCTCGCCTCGCACCGATAAGCTATCTTTGAGTTGCCCCCCGGACTAGCCCATCTAGCTCCGGGCGTGGCGTTCGCTGTTGGGCTTGGAACCGCTCAACGCGAAGAACAGGATGTAGAGATAGCAAATAACCGGCAGGAAAAAGGCGTGATGAATCCCGATCCGGTCGGCAATCGCACCCTGAGCTAGCGGTATAAGGGCTCCGCCAACAATCGCCATGATCATGATTCCGGAACCGTCCCCGGTCAGGGGGCCAAGTTCCGCCACTCCCAGCGTGAAGATACTCGGGAACATGATCGAGTTGAAGAACCCGACCAGGATGATGCTCCACATGGCAAAGTGCCCCGTGCTGATCATGGAAATCGTCACCAGGGCGGCAGCGCACACTGAGCAAATGCCAAGCAGCTGCCCCGTCTTCATCTTCTGCAACAACCCGGATCCGATGAAACGCCCGACCATGGCCCCGCCCCAGTAAAAGGCCACGAAACTGGCCGCAGCCTTTTCGGTCAGGCCGCCGATCTCTGGCTGGCTGAAGTAGTTCACCAGGAAACTCCCGATCGAAACCTCGGCGCCGACATAGACAAAGATGCCGATCGCGCCAAAGATCAGATTCCAATGCTTCCAGATAGAGTCGTTTACTTTTTCACCGACTTTGTGCTGAGCTTGGGGGATCTTCGGCAACTTGAAACTGCCGATTGCCGCTGCCAAAACAATGAGAGCAATACCTAGGCCGACATAGGGCGTTTTGACCGTGGCCGCCTCGTGCAAACGATAAGCCTGCAGAGCATCCGGCGCCATCGCCCGGATTTCCTCCATGGCTTTCGGAGCTGCGCTCAGAATCAGGAGACCGCCGAAGAAAGGCGCCAGAAAAGTTCCCAGGGAATTGAACGCCTGTGTAAGGTTTAATCGGCTCGACGCCGTCTCAGGTCTACCGAGCACTGTCACGTAGGGATTCGCCGCCACCTGCAGGCAGGTGATGCCGGCAGCCAGGACTATCAGTGCGACCAGGAACAGCGGGAACGACGGAACGCTGGCCGCGGGCACAAACAGGAAGGCGCCCACACCCATGGTAAGTAAACCCACTACCATCGAGCGCTGATAGCCAATCCAGTCAACCACCTTAGCCGAAGGTATGGAGAAAAGAAAATATGCTCCAAAGAAGGCAAACTGAATGAGCATGACCTCCTTGTAATTCAGGTCGAAAATCGGCTTCAGGTGCGGTACAAGAATGTCATTGAGACACGTCAGAAAACCCCACATGAAAAATAACGTGGTCACCACGGCCAGCGGGCCTGTATAGGATGATGACGACGATGAATCGGGAGAAACTGCGGCAGAACGGCTCGGTGGCGCAATTGACATGGTTATGGTTTCCGCTCGGAATCATAGCATTGGCAGCCGTGTCTGGGGATTTCTAATGTCCGAAATCTGATCGATATTTTCTAGGCCTTCAGCTCCAAACTCCCGCAATTTGCCAGGATTGATGCACAGTACCCGCCGAGGTGCCGGTCAAACCTGCAACTTCACCAGCCAGTTCGCCGGCTCGGGAAGGATGGCAAATGTAGGGAGTTTGCCCCGCACCATGGCCACTTCATCGCAGCAGTGAAACCTGGGACAGACGTGGCAGTCTTTGTAAATCTTGTCAGGAAGATCTTCCCGGCGCGCCATCTCGAATCCCTGCCGCGCAAAGAATTCCGGAGCCCGCGTGAACAGGCAGATGCAATCCACCCGATGCCGTTTGGCTTCGGCGAACAAAGCCTGCATTAGCCGGCTGCCCCCACCTTGACCCTGCGCTCGCGGTCCTACTGTGATCGAACGAATCTCGGCGAGATGCGTCCCATATAGATGCAGCGCCCCGCATCCAATGATGCGCCCTTCATTTTCCAGAACCACAAAGTCTCGTACGTTCTCGCAAATCTCCGCCAGCGTTCGCGGCAGCAAAGTGCCGTCGCCCGAATAGGCGGAGATCAGTTCGTGGATGTGCTCGGCATCCGGCAAAATAGCTTTACGCGTGCGCATGAACCTCCTCGCGCAGGGATTCGATCTTCTTTCTCGCGGCCGCAATCCCCTGCCGCACCCGCGGTTGCGCCGTACCGCCAACAACATCGTGGATCGCCAGCACTGAAGCCAGCTTCAGGCAGTCATAAAATCTCTCATCGAATGCAGGATGCAAAGCCTGCAACTCATCGAGCCGAAGATCTTGAAGTTCACAATTCTTTTCCAAACACACCTTCACCGCCTTGCCGACCTGCTCGTGCGCCAGCCGCGAAGGAACGCCGCGGTTGACGAGGTAAGTCGCGGCCGCCCACGCGTTCATGAAACCCGATTGCGCCGCCGCGTTCATGCGCGGATGGTCGAATTCCACCGCCTTCATAAACCCGGCAACAAGTGGCAACAACCCGAGCGCTGTATCCGCCGCATCGAAGAGCGGCTCCTGCGTTTCCTGCAAGTCTTTGTTGTAGGGCAAGGGCAAGCCTTTCAACGCAACCATCAGCGCCGTTGCACTTCCACTAACGCGGCCCGTCTTGCCCCGCACCAGTTCCAGAAGATCGGGATTCTTTTTCTGAGGCATAGCGCTGCTACCCGTAGAATAAGCCTCCGGCAATTGCACAAAGCCGAATTCCTGCGATGAGAAGATGATCATCTCCTCCGCCCACCGGCTTAAATGCAGACTCAACAGCGAAAGCGCATTGACAAATTCAAGAACGAAATCGCGGTCGCTGGTGGCGTCGATGCTGTTTGCCGTCGGAGCGGTAAAGTCGAGTTCATCTGCCATGAAAGCGCGATCGAGCGGCAGAGTCGCACCGGCCACGGCCCCCGATCCCAGCGGACATACATTCAGGCGCTTGCGGCAATCGGCAAGCCGGTCCGCATCCCGCAGAAACATTTCGACATAAGCCAGCAGCCAGTGCGCCACCAACACCGGCTCGGCGTGCTGCAAATGCGTGTAGGCAGGCATGGCCGCGCTGCCGGCTTGCTCGGCCCGCTCGGTGAAAGCCCCGCAAAGATCGGCCAACACCTTCCGCAATTCATCAATTGCCGTGCGCACAAAGAGGCGCAGATCGGTAGCGATTTGTTCGTTACGGCTGCGGCCGCTATGCAGTTTGTATCCCACCTCGCCGATTCGCGCTACCAGCTGCTTTTCGACGAAGTGATGCACATCCTCGGCTTCGTCGTCCTCGACAAAACCCTTGGATGCAGCCGCCATCTCTCCAATCTGCTGCAGCCCTTCCAGGATGCTAATGAGTTCGTCCGCGGATAGAACCCCGGCATTTTTCAAAGCCCGAGCATGAGCTCCGCTCGCCGCCAGTTCGTAACGCAGCAGCCGGCGGTCGAAGTCAAACGACCGCTGCCAGCGTTCGAATTGCGGATCCAGCGGCTGCCGGAATCGCCCCGACCACATCTTCATCGTGCGACCTCCACGCGAGCCCGCGCACGTGTACGCGAGGGCAATCCGAGTATCCGAATAAATCCCGCCGCGTCCTTCTGATCGTAACTGTCGCCCATCGTGAACGACGAGAGATCGGTGCGATAGAGCGAGTACTCCGACTGTCGGCTCACTATAGAAACATTTCCCTTGTACAGCAACAGCGTCACACTGCCAGTCATTTCTGTCTGCGTGCTGGCGACGAAAGCATCCAACGCCTCGCGCAGCGGCGTGAACCACAATCCAAAGTAGACAAGTTCCGCGTACTTCAGCGCCACGTTTTGCTTGAAGTGTGCCACCTCCCGCTCCAGGCACAGCGCTTCCAGTTCGCGATGCGCCGCAATCAACAAGGTTCCGCCGGGCGTTTCATAACACCCACGCGACTTCATTCCGACGAAGCGGTTCTCCACCAGATCGACCCGGCCGATGGCATTCCGCGAACCAATCTCGTTCAGCAGTTCGACCAGCGATACGGGATCAAGCTTCATCCCATCTACGCTGACGGGGTTCCCTTTCTCGAAGCCAATGGTTACTTGCTCATCCTTGTCCGGCGCCTCTTGTGGCGAGCGGGTCATCTGCCAGGTGGTCGCCAGCGGAGCATTCGCGGCATCTTCGAGCTCTCCGCCTTCGTGACTGAGGTGCCACAAATTGCGGTCGCGGCTATGAATCTTCTCGCGGCTGGCCGCCACCGGGATGCCGTGCTGCTCGGCATAATCCAGGCAGTCCTCGCGCGACTTCAACGACCACTCCCGCCAGGGCGCGACTACCTTAAGCTCGGGCGCGAGCGCCTGATAGGTCAACTCAAAGCGCACCTGGTCATTTCCTTTTCCCGTGCAGCCGTGCGCCACGGCCGTCGCTCCTTCACGCAGAGCAACTTCCACCTGATGTTTCGCAATCACGGGACGAGCCAACGACGTGCCTAGCAGATACTTATGCTCGTACACCGCGCCCGCTCGCAGCGCGGGAAAAACATATCCGGTCAAGAACTCTTCGCGGAGGTCTTCCACGATTACCTTGCTGGCGCCCGTGGCATAGGCTTTCTCGACCACGGCTTCGATGTCGTCGCCCTGACCCACGTCGCCGACCATCGCGATGACGTTGTAGGCGTAATTTTCCTTGAGCCACGGAATGATGATGGAGGTATCGAGTCCTCCAGAGTAGGCAAGAACAATTTTTTCAGGCATGAGCACTCCTCGCGGGCAGACGATCGCCGCCGCCCAGCAGTAGATAAAGAATCGCTTTTTGTACGTGCAGACGGTTCTCCGCCTGCTCGAAAATTACAGACTGTTCCGAATCCATAACGTCGTCAGTCACTTCCAAACCGCGGTGTGCGGGAAGGCAGTGCATGAACACCGCATGGGGCGCGGCTTCCGCCATGAGTTCCGCATTCACTTGGTACGGCGGGAAAATCAGCGTGCGCTCGGCTTCTTCTTTTTCCTGACCCATGCTGACCCATGCGTCCGTGTAAATTGCATCGGCTCCCGCAACCGCCTCATGCGGATCGGTCAGTAAATGAATTTCAGCGCCGGTTTCCTCTGCGATTTCACGCGCATCCGCGACAATCTGCGGATCAGGCGCATAGCCGGGCGGCGTTGCGACACGGATCGACGACCCAAGGCACGCGCACGTGAGCAGCAACGAGTGCGCCACATTGTTGCCATCGCCTACATATGCCAGGCAACGGTTCTTTATATCGCCGAATCGCTCCAGCAAAGTTAGATAGTCCGCCAGCGCCTGGCAGGGATGCTCCAGATCGCTGAGCGCGTTAATCACGGGCACACAGGCGTGCTTCGCCATACCCTCGATGGTCTGTTGCGAGAAAGTGCGCAGCACAATCAGATCCACCCAGCGCTCCAGGTTGTGCGCCACGTCGCTCAACTTTTCGCGGGCGTCGAGCCGTTCGTGAGTCTGGTCGACGAACATCGCGGTACCACCCAGGCCCACCATCCCCGCCTCGAACGTCAATCGGGTGCGCAAAGATGGCTTCTCGAAGAACATCACCATCTGCCTGCCGGTGAGCGCCTTCCGAAAATCGGCGGGGCGCGCCTTCATGATTCCGGCCAGATTCAAAACCGCATCGACCCCAGCGGGGCCTAAATCGCGAGTCGAAACCACGTCCGGACACCAGAACACTCGCGGCGATCTCGCGGGCGCGGCCGCCGTTCTGCCTTGCACATGGCTATTCAACTTTGACTCCTTTTTCTGTACCTGCGTATCCGCCCGTTGCGCTTTGTAACGAGTGACAACTGACGGACTCATGAATATGTGACCTCAGTACCGCACGACAACTTGGTCAGATAGAACTGCGGCAACATCTCCACCTCGGCAGCCGGCAAAATCCTCACTCGTCCCACGCCTTGTTTCAGCGCCAGGCCGCAAGCGTACAGCTTCGGCAACATCCCGCCGCTGATGATCGAATTGGCTGCCAGCTCGGCCGCCTGCTTTGTGCTCAGCCACGGCATCACGCTGCCCGTCGCATCCTTTACTCCGGACACGTCGGTGAGAAAGATCAACGTGTCCGCATGGCAAGCCGCCGCACAGGATGCCGCCATTTCATCGGCGTTCACGTTGTAGTATTCGCCGTCGGCTCCCAATGCCAGCGAAGCCATCACCGGAATTGCTCCCTGCCGCCACAGCGCTTCGATCCAGCACGGCTCTGCGAAACAGATCTCGCCCACAAATCCCAGGTCCCGGCCGTGAACATATTTCTTCCGTGCGCGGAACGTCATGCCGTCGCCGCCGCAGAATCCGATTGCCGGCATGCCTGCGGCCTGAATGGCCGCCACTAGATTCTTGTTGACGATTCCACCCAATACCATGAGCGCCGCATCCCGAGTCTCCGCATCGGTGACGCGCAGCCCATCCACAAACTCGCTTTTCTTTCCCAATCGTTCCAGCATGCGAGTGAGCGCTCCACCACCGCCATGAACCACGGCGACTCGGTGGCCATCCTGCGCCAACTCCGCGATCGACTGCGCACACTTGCGCAGAGTCGCAGCATCGTCGATCGCCGCTCCGCCAATCTTCACCACAATCGTCACTGCAAGCCCTCGCGTTCTCCCCAGCCATACATCAGATTCATGTTCTGTACCGCCTGTCCGGCCGCACCTTTCAGAAGATTGTCCACGCAGGAAACCAGCACCAGCCGCCGGCCATCCTCCGCCAGGCAAAACCCCAGGTCGCAGTAATTTGTGTGCAGCGAAAACTGCAGCTGCGGCAGCTGCGGCGTGGCAAAGATTCGCACCCAATGTCTGCCCGAATAAAAATCACGCAGGCAAGTCTCCACGTCCATCGCCTTCATCGCCCGCTTCAGCTGTACGTAGATGGTCGACAAAATCCCGCGCGGAATCGGCAGCAGATGCGGCGTAAAGGTCAGCCCCGCGTCGTCCAGCCCCAACTGCTCCACCATCTCTCCCACGTGCCGATGATTGAACACCGAATACGCGGAGAAATTATCTGCAACCGAAACAAAATGAGTCCGCGAGCTGGGCACCTTGCCCGCTCCCGACACTCCCGATTTTGAGTCCGAAATAATTCCGCGCTCCCGATCGATGAGTTCCGCCTTGAGCAGTGGCGCCAACGCCAGAATTACCGACGTCGCATAGCAACCTGGATTCGCCACCAACTGCGCCGCGGCAATGCAATCGCCGTTCAACTCCGGCAGGCCATACACCGCTTTCGCCGTCAACTCCGCCGCCGTCACTGCGTCCGCATCCTGAAACGAGTAGATGGCGCGATGCTGCTCCTGTTTCAGCCTCCACGCACCACTCAGGTCGACCACCCGCAATCCCTGCGCGATGGCCTCGGGCACGAGAGACCGCGATGCTTCATGCGGCGTAGCCAGAAAAAGCAACTGCACGCCCTGACGTTTCAGTTCCGGCCACGATAGCGCCCGTAGCGGATAGCCTCCGTTACCCGACAACTCGGGAAAAACCTCCGCCAGATCTTCCGGACCTTCAGTGCCGCCTTCGCGCCGCACCAACACGGGCTTCTCCAGCCTCGGATGGCGCTCAAGAATGCGCGTCAACTCCAGCCCTGAATAGCCGCTGGCTCCGAGCACCGCGCTTTTGATCTTCGCCGCCATCAGCCGAGCATCTCCTCAATCCGTACTGCAACCTTCTTGGCAGTGTCCTTGTCGGGACAAATAATCAGGATGGTGTCGTCACCGGCAATCGTCCCCACCATTTCCTCCCATTCCTGTTCATCCAGCGCCGCCGCCACGGGCTGCGCGCTGCCTACAATCGTTTTCAACACCAGCAAGTTCTGCGCCGGACGCACATCCAGCACGAACTCGCGAACCAAGCGCTGTACCGGGGGTAGAGCCAAGCCGGAAGCGCCGTCCCCTTGCGGCAAGGTGTAACCCGCGGCCGTCTTGCTCAAGTTCAGATCCCGAATATCCCGCGACAGCGTCGCCTGCCCCACCTTGAACCCCCGCTTGCGCAACGCCCGCTGCAGATCTTCCTGGCTGGCTACCGGCCCCTGCCGCAACGCTTCCAAAACCGCTCTCTGACGCAGCACTTTATTCATTATGAATATTTATTCATCTATATGAATAAATATTCTCCTATCTTACAGGCCTCGTCCTCCCTGTCAAGGGAAAATACTTCGGCTCTTGCACTTTCAGTTACCCGGCAGATGGTCAGTCCTGCGGGGGAAGCCGTCTCCTCAGATTGAAAGGCTCAGCGCCTCCTCAAATCCTTGCTAGACTACTCGCGGTTCGAAAGCCGCTGCGAGAGTAGGAGTCAGTCCGGAATGAGTAAGCCGCCAACCTTGGTTGCCGAGTTGATTGCCGAGTTCCTTGGAACGTTCGTCCTGATCCTCTTTGGCACGGGGGTGGTTGCCATGGTCGTTCTGTTCCCCGCGAACACTCCGGCAGGGACCGTTCACGGCGGCTACACCAACATCACTCTGGGTTGGGGACTGGCGGTAACCATGGGCATCTACGTTGCGGGAAAAGTTTCTGGCGGCCATCTCAACCCGGCAGTCACCCTTACGTTTGCTGTCTTCCGTGGTTTTCCCTGGCGCAAGGTCGTACCTTATTCCATCGCGCAGACGGCGGGGGCATTCCTTGCCGCCGCCCTCGTATACCGGAACTACCTGCCCGCTTTCCACCAGGCCGATCCTCAACTGGAAAGAACCGCGGGCATATTTACAACTTTCCCGGCCTTTCCGGCATGGCCTCAAGCAGGATTTCTCGATCAGGTCATCGGAACCGCTCTCCTGTTGCTGCTGGTGTTGGCCATCACTGACGAGCTCAACGTCCCTCCCGGAGCCAATCTCGCGCCTGCGATGATCGGGTTAGTGGTCGTAGCCATTGGCATGAGCTTCGGCGGCATGCACGGATATGCGATCAATCCCGCTCGCGATTTTGGCCCACGCCTTTTCACCGTGGTGGCTGGATTCAGAAACAATGGCCTCACCGACGGCTCTCGGGTGTGGTGGATACCAGTGGTTGCGCCGCTGCTGGGTGGACTTATCGGCGCTGCGGTCTACGATTTCGGCATTCGACGATTTCTGCGCGCGTCCCAGTCTTCGTCCTGATTCGACAGTCCGCGGAAAACAGGAGGCCTCTTGCGCTACATTCTCTCTCTCGATCAGGGCACAACCAGTTCCCGAGCCCTCTTATTCGATCACGAAGGCCGCGTCCGCTCCGTGGCCCAGCGCGAGTTCAAACAGATCTTTCCCCAGCCCGGATGGGTCGAACACGATCCCGAAGAAATTGCCGCATCTCAAATCGCCGTCGCTCTGGAAGCGTTATCCCAGGCCCAGTTGCAGCCCCGTGATGTGGCCGCCATCGGCATCACCAACCAGCGGGAAACTACCATCGTTTGGGACCGCACAACCGGCAAGCCGGTTTATAACGCCATCGTCTGGCAGGATCGCCGTACCGCCGCATTCTGTGCAGAACTCAAAGCACAAGGCCATGAAAAGTTGATACAGCAACGCACCGGCTTGCTTATCGATGCTTACTTCTCCGGAAGCAAAATTTCCTGGATTCTGGATCACGTGCCAAATGCTCGCCAACTGGCCGATGCGAACCGTCTAGCTTTCGGCACCGTAGACACGTGGCTGCTGTGGAAGTTGACCGGCGGCCGCCTGCACATCACCGACGCCAGCAACGCCTCCCGCACCATGCTTTTCAATCTTCGTTCCGGAAGCTGGGATAGCGATCTGCTTGCGCTCTTCCGAATTCCGGCCTCGATGTTGCCTACGGTCCTGCCCTCCAGCGAAGTTTATGGAGAAGTAAGTGCCGTCCCCGGCATGAATAGCATACCCATTGCAGGCATCGCCGGCGATCAGCAGGCCGCACTCTTTGGTCAAAGATGCACCACCCCAGGCATCACGAAGAATACCTACGGCACAGGCTGTTTCCTGTTGCAGAGCACGGGAACTCGCGCCGTTGCATCGACAAATCGCCTGCTCACCACCGTGGCCTGGAAAATCGGCGACACGACAAACTATGCGCTCGAGGGTAGCGTGTTTGTGGGCGGCGCGGTGGTCCAGTGGCTGCGCGATGGCCTGGGGATCATTCGTACCTCCTCGGAAGTGGAGGCTCTGGCCAATTCCGTCTCCGATAATGGCGGAGTTTATTTTGTCCCTGCATTCGTGGGCTTGGGCGCTCCGCACTGGGATTCAGACGCTCGCGGGTCAATTTTCGGCCTCACTCGCGGAAGCACCGCAGGTCACATTGCAAGAGCGGCCCTGGAAAGTATTGCGTATCAGGTCGCCGATCTTATGGACGCGGTCCAAACCGACACCGGCACTCCCCTCCAGGAGTTGCGCGTGGATGGTGGTGCATCCGCCAACGACGCTCTCATGCAGTTTCAAGCAGACATTCTTGGCGTGCCTGTCGTGCGCCCTTCGATAACGGAGGCAACCGCTCTGGGCGCCGCGTTTCTGGCTGGTCTGGGCGTGGGCTTCTGGAAAGGGCTGCAGGCAATTTCTGACTTGCCGCAGGAGGAACGCCGATTCGTACCACGCATGCCACAGTCTCAAGTGGACCAATTGCGACGCCGCTGGAATGAGGCCGTCTCGCGCACTCGAGATTGGGAGCACTCATCCGCGCCAGATTCGAGAGCTCGAAAATAGCTCAGAAAACTTACAACGGCTTCCTTAAGATCAGCACTATGTAAGAGTGAGACTTCACGCGGTCCCAAGCGACTCTGCCTTCGCTCTGGGAGCTTGCCTTGAAAGGGCGCGGCTTTCGGCCCCGTTTGGCCCGCTAGGGAAGCACCGGCGCTTCCACCACGCCGACATTCGTATCCGCGCCTCCATAGTAAAACAGGTACCGTTCGCCTTTCCGCACCATGCCTTCCACGAACACCACATTCGGAACTTGCCCCACCTTCTCCCATTCTTTCTCGGGAGCGAAGATGGGAACATCGGTTCGCGAAATCAACAGGCGCGGATCGTTCCGGTCGAACATAGCAACGCCCGTGCGATAAATAAGTTTGTCGTCCGCACCGTTGTAAACAAGAAAAACCCCCTTCGGCGTAACAATGGGCGCAGGCCCCGGTTCGGCCACGCGAGAATCAAACTTTCCCGCTCGCACCGGCAACACTGGCGCGTCGGTTGCTTCGCTCCAGTGCAAGAGATCTATCGACGAGGCTAGTCCCATCTGATCGTTGTTATCGCGACTTGTCCCCAAGAAATACATCCAATATTTGCCGCCAATTTTCTCGGGCACGATCGCTCCAGATTTCGTCCAGCGAACATTCCACTTTCCCTTATACGCAGGAAGAATCACTCCTCTTCGTTCCCAGTGGATGAGATCTTTCGAAGTCGCCAGACATAGTTGCGCATCCTTCTTGTTGTATCCGGTGTAGGTCAGATAGTAGGTATCGCCGAACTGCACCAGCCGCGGGTCTTCCACGCCTCCATCTTTTTCGTAATCTTTTTCAGGTGAAAATACAGGCTCACTCCGCCGCGTAAAGTGGATCCCGTCCGCACTCTCGGCATAGCCAAGCCGCGATGTGCCGCCCTTGTCCTGCGCCCGGTAGAGCATCACAATTTTTCCGTCGCGAAAAATCACGGAAGGGTTGAATGTGCCCGCCGACTCCCACCCATCCCCTTGCGGCGCGATGATAGGGGTCTCGGACATGCGGTGCCACGCCCCAAACGGCCAACTTGCGCTATCCTGTGAAGCCAGCGCCAGCAGCAGCGCCAACACCTTTACCCAGCTTTTGCCTTGAATGGTATAAATCATAGCGTTTGTCGCCTTTGACCTCGTCTGATTTTGCCGCGAGATTTTGCCCTATGCCTCGAACTCGACGCGTGCGTTCCGATTCTCCGCCAGTCTTCTCGTTCCTGCAACCGCCGGAGAAACTTCCATGCTGACCAACAAGCACATTGTCGTCGGTGTGGGCGAATTGCTCTGGGACTTATTGCCAGCCGGAAAACAGCTAGGCGGAGGGCCCGCCAACTTCGCCTACATCACGTCTCTCCTCGGGGATGAAGGAATTCCAGCCAGCCGTCTCGGTCTGGATTCTAGAGGTGCGGAAGCTATCCATCGCCTCGGAGAACTCGGCCTCTCGACCGAATTCATTCAGAAAGACGCGCAATATCCTACCGGAACGGTGGTGGTCGAAGTGGACCGTGCCGGCCAACCGCGGTTTGAAATCTCCGAGTCTGTCGCCTGGGATTTTCTCGCTTGGACGCCGCAGTGGCAGACGCTGGCAGAGCGCGCCGATGCCGTATGCTTCGGATCGCTGGCGCAGCGATCGGAAACCAGCCGAGCCACCATTCTTAAATTTCTGCATGGTACGCGCCCAAACGCGTTGCGCGTTTTCGACGTTAATCTTCGGCAAGACTTCTATACCGCGCAAGTCCTCGCAGAATCGATGGAGTTCGCATCCGTGATCAAGCTGAACCATGAAGAACTCCCCAGGATCATGCGATTGTTTGAATGGGAACATCGCGGCGAAGAAGATTCGGCGCGCCGTTTGCTGTCTGCGCAGAATCTGAATCTGGTTTGCGTTACCCGCGGTACAAGCGGGAGCCTCTTAGTGTCAGCCGGCGAATGCAGCGAACATCCCGGATACAGAGTGAAGGTCGCCGATACCGTGGGCGCTGGCGACGCTTTCACCGCCGCCCTGGTGCACGGATACCTCCGGAGAGCGCCGCTTGCGCAGATCAACGAAACCGCAAACCGCGTCGGCGCGTGGGTCGCCAGTCAGTCAGGCGCAACGCCCACACCAAAGCCCGGCGGTCTGAAACAAAACTTGGACGAAATCGGCTGACCCGCCGCACACCACTGCGGCTTTTGGTTTATTCTGTCAGGTTTGGCTTTTGGTGTCTGAGGGGGCCCAAGTGACCATTTCGCAGCTAGTGCTTCGTCTGCTCGTTTGCATCTCGGTTTTCCTGCCCATTGCATCGAGTTCCGCGCAGCAGATTCCCGAGAATACTTATCAGGACCTGCACTGGCGGATGATCGGCCCGTTTCGCGGAGGCCGCACCCGCGCCGCAACTGGCGTTCCCAGCCAACCCAATGTTTTCTACATGGGCCAGGTCAACGGCGGAGTTTGGAAGTCGGACGACTACGGTCGCACCTGGTCTCCGATCTTCGACCACGAGTCGACGCAGTCGATCGGCGCCATCGCCGTCGCCCCATCCAATCCCAACATTATTTATGTCGCCAGCGGCGAGGGCCTGCATCGCCCCGACCTCTCAGTCGGCAACGGAATATACAAATCAACGGATGCCGGCAAGACCTGGAGTCATCTCGGCCTGCGCGACGGCCTGCAAATCCCCGCGCTCGCCATCGACCCGCGCGATCCCAATCGAGTCTTCGCAGCCGTGCTCGGCCATCCCTACGGCCCCAATGAACAGCGCGGCCTTTTCCAAACTCTCAATGGCGGCCAGACCTGGCAAAAAGTCCTCTACAAAGACGAGAACACCGGCGCCTCCGATGTAGAGATCGATCCCTCTAATCCCGACGTAATTTACGCTTCGATGTGGGAAGTGCGCGAAGGCCCGTGGGAGGACGGCAACGAAGTCAACGGAACCGGCGGCGGATTGTTCAAGTCTACCGACGGCGGAGGCACCTGGCATCCTCTAACCAATGGCCTGCCGAAGGATCTCTCGCAAATTTACGTCGCGATTGCTCCTAGTGATCCGCATCGCCTTTATGCCACGCTCGGCACCGCCTCGGGCGGACTTGCCGTCTACCGTTCCGACGACGCCGGAGAAAATTGGTCCAAAGTAACCGATGATCCTCGCCCCTCCGGACGCATCGGCGGCGGCGACCTGCCCATTCCTAGAGTTGACTCCAAGAATGCAGACATCGTCTACAGCGCCAGCACCGTAACCATGAGGTCCACCGATGGCGGCAAAACTTGGTCCGGCTTCCGCGGCGCGCCCGGCGGCGACGACTATCAGAATCTCTGGATCAACCCCAACGATCCAAACATCATTCTCCTCGTCAGCGACCAGGGCGCCATAGTGACCGTCAACGGCGGAGCCACCTGGAGCTCCTGGTACAACCAGCCCACCGCGCAGCTCTATCACGTCTCGGTAACTTCCGATTTTCCCTATCGCGTCTGCGCCGGCCAGCAGGAGAGCGGTTCCGTCTGCATCTCCAGCCGCGGCAACGATGGCGCCATCACTTTCCGCGATTGGCATCCCGTCGGCGTAATCGAGTACGGCTACGTCGCACCCGATCCACTCGATCCTGACATCATTTACGGCGGCGGCAGAAGCGAGGTCTCGAAGTTTCACTGGTCCACCGGGCAGGTGCAGAACATCACGCCCATCCCGCTTCGCAACCCGAAATACCGCACCGACCGCACCGAGCCCGCAATGTTCTCACCGCTCGATCCGCACACTCTTTACTTCGCCAGCAACGTGCTTTTCAAAACTACCGACGGCGGAAGTTCCTGGCAGCCCATCAGCAACGATCTCACGCGCGAAACTCCCGGCGTTCCAGCCAGCGTCGGCAATCTCATCCCCAAAGGCGCCGACAAACAGCGCGGAGTCATCTACGCTCTCGCCCCTTCATTCAAGAACATCAACACGCTATGGGCTGGTACCGACGACGGCCTGATCTGGCAAACTCGCGACGGCGGCAAAAAGTGGAATGACATTACTCCCAAAGACCTGACGCCCTGGAGCAAGGTCACGCAGATTAGCGCCTCGCATTTCGACGACGACTCCGCCTACGCTTCCGTGAGCTGCTTCCGCATCAACGACGAACAACCTTATATCTACCGCACTCACGACGCCGGCAAAACCTGGGAGTTGATCACGGCCGGCCTTCCCGACTTCGGCCCCGTCGATACCGTTCGCGAGGATCCTGTTCGCAAAGGCCTGCTATTTGCCGGCACGGAGAATTCAGTGTGGGTCTCGTTCGACGATGGCGACCACTGGCAATCTCTGCAACTGAATCTGCCGCACACCTCCATGCGCGATCTCTGGATTCACGACAACGACCTCATCGTCGCCACGCACGGCCGCTCCTTCTGGATTCTGGATGACATCGCCCCGCTGCGCGAGGCAGCAAACCTCGCCAGTACAACCGATGCTCATCTTTTCACTCCAGCCCCCGCGTTCCGCATGCAGCGCGATACCAACACCGACACGCCACTTCCTCCCGACGAACCCGCTGCCGCCAATCCGCCCGATGGTGTGGTGATCGATTATTATTTAGCGCGTGCTTCTTCTGCTCCCGTCACTCTTGAAATTCTCAACGCGCGCGGCCAACTCGTTCGCAAGTTTTCCAGCACCGATAAGCCGGAAGCCACGAAAGAGGAATTGAAAAAACAACTCATCCCACTGTACTGGCTGCGTCCGCTCCTTTCTCTGAACGCCGATGCTGGCATGCACCGCTGGGTTTGGGATCTGCACTATCGTGCCCCCGATTCCACCCGCCACGAATATCCCATCGCCGCGATTCCCGGCGACACTTCACGTCTTCCGCTCGGCCCCACGGCCTTGCCGGGGATTTATACCGTCAAGCTCACCGCAGACGGCAAAAGCTATACCGCGCCTTTCGCCGTGAAGATGGATCCACGCGTCAAGACTTCGGCAACCGGCCTCGAGAAAAAGTTCCGGCTCGAAACGCACCTGGCGTCCCTTCTCAGCCAGACTTCACAAGCGGTATTGCAGGCGGGATCGATTCGCGATCCGCTGCAAAAGCTGAGCCAACAAGCCACCGGGCCCGTTCGCGATTCTATTCAGGCCTTCCAAAACAAACTTGCGGGAATTCTCGGAGCGCCAGCAGATTTCGCGGCGCCGCCCGCCAACGAAATCACTCTCGCGCGAGTGAATGGACAAGTCGCCGTTTTGTATGGCCAGATCTGGCAAGTGGATGCCGAGCCAACGGCCTCGCAATCAGAAGCCGTCGCCGCAACCGAACACGACGCATCGGACGTGATGAAGCGTTGGGATGCGCTCCGCACCGCGGATCTCCCGACTCTAAATCGTGCTCTCAATGGTGCGAACCTGCCCGAAGTAAAGATTGAAGCAGACCCCCACAAAGAGGAAGGTGGCATGGATGAAGAATAAGGCTCGCCGCTCTATCAATTTTGGGAAGGGCACGACTTTTAGTCGGGCCGTAAATCGTGGCTGATCCGTTCGCGCGTTCAGCGCCTGAGGTCGCCTCTTTACGCTGCTATAAAGCTTCCACTGCGTTTTGCACTTCCCGCGCGATTTGCGCGGGATCGCTGCCGGCCGCGAACCGCATGGGCCGGCCAATACGGACGCCGATCTTCCACGGTGGCGCAAATTTCTTGCCCGCTCGCTTCACTTCAAACAACCCCACAATTCGCATCGGCAGCACCGGAATATTGAGATTACTTGCCAGCAGCCCAATCCCCGCGCGAAATGGATTTATCTTGCCATCCACCGTATGCCGGCCCTCGGGAAAAACGAGAACGCTGTATCCCATGTCCACCGCCTGACCCGCGTACGCGAAGCTCTGCCGGAACCCAGCCTCGCGCGGCAGCGGAAACAGATTCAGCAAAGAAACTCCGAGCACCCACTGCATCCGATCGTAGATTCTTCCGAAGAAACCTCTGCCCACAGCAGGCGAGTGCAGCGCCTCGAGCGCCTCGCCGCCCGTCGCCGTTGCGATGCGATGCCGCAAGCGCGCCGGTAAAGCCGTCTGCACAAAGCCCACATCCACATCCGCAATATGATTGCAGACCACCAGCAGCGGCCCACTGCAGCCTCGCAGATTCTCTCGTCCTTCGATTCGCGGCCATCCCAGCAGCATGACGGCTGGCATCATTAGCAAGTACTGCGCCAGCCATCGCACCCACGTCACCGGCCACCGCAATACCCACGTCGGATAGTGATATTCCGCACGCGGCCGCGCCTCACCGCGCAACATCCTTTCCACATCGCCCACCGTCCGCGCCGCGCTAAAACCCGTCTCGCTCAAATCCACTTGATATCGATCTTCCAGCGCGCTGATCAATTCCACGCGATCCAGCGAACTAAGCCCTAAATCGGAGTCGAGCTTCGCCGCAGCATTCATCCGCGTCGCGGTTCGTCCCGTGATGCGCTCAATCAACTCCATCACAGGACTCTCGCCCGCGACATCTATCTCCCCTGCTTGCAGAATTTGACTCGCTGCGAATTCCGCAATCACATTCCGGCGCGGCTTCTGCGTGCTCGTGCGCGGAAAATCTTCCTGCGGCCATTGCACCCACATCCGTATCCGCTGGAATTCCGCCAGCGACTGGTTCGCACGCTCCACCACTTCTTCCACGCGAGCATCGTCGCGCACAATCACCACCGCGCACGGCTCTGCGTTTCCCCCACGTTCAATCCCCACCACCACACAATCTTTCACTTCCGGCTGCCGCCGCAACGCCGCCTCCAAATCGTCTGGATAAATATTCAGCCCGGCCGGCGTAACGATTACTTCTTTCTTACGCCCTTTGAAATAAAGGTTCCCGGCGGCATCCATCGCACCCACGTCTCCGGTGCGATACCACCCGTCTTTCTCAGCAACTCGGTCAGTGACTCCGCCGGCAACTCCCTCCGGGTGACCCGCTCCCCAATATCCCGCCGCTACTCCGCCTCCGCGGATCAATATTTCCCCATCTTCCGCCAGTTTTATTTCCCGCCCCGGCAGCACCTTCCCGATCGATCCTTTCCCCAACTTAAACGGATGGTTCACGCTGATCAGTGACGTCGTCTCCGTCAACCCATATCCCTGGATCGCGGCATA
>OBLU010002190.1_pt1 | contig 18083 bp, 13 predicted proteins | sample 1518681 | NCBI WGS metagenome assembly OBLU01 (sample SAMEA3539304, study PRJEB22396) | soil metagenome | biome: tundra; feature: field; material: soil | place: USA | collected 2010-05 | depth 0.15 m | reverse complement strand
CCGCTTTCACGTATTTGTCTGCGACCAGCAGAAGCCCGAAGGCGTGCCGTGCTGCTCGGCGCACGGCTCGGGCCAGGTCCTGGAGGCGCTGCGCCGCGAAGTCAACGCGCGCGGCCTCGAAGACGAAGTCCAGGTGACCACCTGCGGCTCGCTCGGTTTGTGCGAGCACGGGCCCAACCTCGTCGTCTATCCCGAAGGCATCTGGTATTCCTGTGTGGCCCCGGCCGACGTGCCGGAGATCGTCCGCTCCCATTTCCAGGAGAATACGCCAGTCGAGCGCCTCGTGCGCACCGACCCTGCCGCCCTGCGCGCCGAGATCCTGCAAAACCGCGATAAGATGTTCGCCGCCCGCCGCGCCCGCGAAGCCGCCGGCGTCCTCCCCGACGACCTGAACGACCGTGTCCGTGCCTTCCAGGAGAGCCGCGTCACCCTGACCGCGCTCGAACTCGACCTCTTCACCGCCGTGGGCGACGGCGCCGCCGCCGTGGACGTGGCAGCCAGAATCCACGGCGACCCGCGCTCCACCGAAATGCTCCTCAATGCGCTCGCCTCCCTGCGGCTCCTCGTCAAGCGCGAAGGCGTCTTTCACAACTCGCCGCCCGCCGCACGCTACTTCACCACCGGGTCGCCCGATAACGCCCGCCCCGCCTTGCTGCACACCGCCCACCTGTGGCACCGCTGGTCCACCCTCACCGAATGCGTGCGCGCCGGCACCGCCGTGGCCCACGACGAAATCGCCGGCCGCGGCCCGCATTGGACCGAGGCCTTTATCGCCGCCATGCACCGCAATGCCGCCGAACGCGCGCCCCTCGTGGTCCGATCCGTGGGCGTGGAGAACGTCCGCCGCATGTTGGACGTCGGCGGCGGATCGGGCGCTTATTCCATTGCGTTCGCCCAGGCCAACCTCGCGTTGCGCTCCGACATCCTGGACCTGTCCACCGTCGAACCCATCGCCCGCCGCCACATCCAGGAAGCCGGAGTCGCGGACCGCGTCCACGTCCGCCCCGGCGACCTGCGTTCCGGCCCCCTCGGCGAAGGCTACGACATGGTCTTCGTCTCCGCCATCTGCCACATGCTCAGTCCCGACGAAAACCTCGATCTGCTGCGCCGCTGCCGCCAAGCCCTGGCGCCCGGCGGCCGCGTCGTCATTCAGGACTTCATCCTGGAGCCCGACAAGACCGCTCCCCGCTTCGCCGCGCTCTTCGCCCTCAACATGCTGGTGGGCACCCGCGCCGGCGCCAGTTACAGCGAGCCCGAATATTCCGCCTGGCTCGCCGAGGCCGGCTTCCAGGACATCCGCCATGCCCGCCTCCCCGGAATCACCGCCCTCATGATCGCAGTAGGATAGGCCTCCGGCCTGTCCAAGGTGGGGCAGGCGGGGTACCCCCCGGGTCTGCCCGCCGTGTTCTACAATCGACCCATGCCGCGCCTCACCCGCCGTCAGATCCTGGCTGCCGCGCCGTTTCTCGCCGCCGCCGCTCCCGCCCGCCTGCCCATTCGCCGGGCCGTTGAGTTCAGCATGCTACCCGCAACAATTCCTGTCCTCGAACGCTTCCAGATGGCCCGCGACGCGGGCTTCGAGGCCATCGAGTGCCCCACCACGCCGGACGCCGCCGCGGCCGAAGAGATTCTCGCCGTCTCCCGCAAAACCGACCTCCCCATCCACTCCGTGATGAATGCCGAACACTGGCGCAGCCCGCTCTCCTCCTCCGACCCCGCCGTCGTCGAGAAGAGCCTCGACGGCATGCGCATCAGCCTGCGTAACGCCAAACTCTGGGGCGCTGACACCGTCCTGCTCGTCCCCGCCGTGGTCACCCCCGAAACCACTTATGCCCAGGCTTGGGAGCGCAGCCAGCGCCAGATCCGCAAACTCATCCCGCTCGCCGAAGAGCTCAATGTCGTCATTGGCATCGAAGAGGTGTGGAACAAGTTCCTGCTCAGCCCGCTCGAATTCGCCCGCTACGTCGATGACTTCGCCTCGCCGTGGATTCGCGCCTACTTCGACATCGGCAACGTCGCCATCCAGGCCTATCCGCAGGATTGGATCCGCACCCTCGGCAAGCGCATCGTCAAGCTCCACTTCAAGGATTTCTCCTTCAAGAAGCGCGTGGCCGAGTTCACCCCCCTGCTCGAAGGCGAGATCGATTGGCGCGCCGTTCACGCCGCCCTTGCCGACATCGGCTATCGTGGAACTGCCACCGTCGAACTCTCCGGCGGCGACGCCCCCTACCTGAAAGAGGTGAACGCCCGCTTCGAAAAAATCCTCGCCGGGTAGGACAGGCCTCCTGGCCGGTCCGCTTCAGACGAACTTATACTCCCCCGGTACCGGCAGCGGAGTCGGCGTCATCGTATTCTGGTAGCCGAACTCCCGCGGCATCAGGTCCTGTTTCGAGTTCACGATCTGCTCCCACGTGATCGCTTGGCCCGAGTACGCCGATTCGCGCGCCATGATGCACGTCAGCGTGCTCTCGACGATCGCCGCCGCTTGGTTCACGTACGGCCCGCGCCCCAGGATGCTGTCCACCATGTCGATGTGCTCCTGCACGTACGCGCTGATGCCTTTGCTTCCCAGGTCCACGCCCGTGCTGCGCCCCTTGGCGCCGACAATCATGTCACTCACATTGCGGAACGTGCCGTCGGGATACTGCCGGCAATAGCTGCTCAGGTGTACCCCGTTGGCGTATTCGAAGTCCGAGCTCATGTGGTCGTAGATGTTGCCGTACAGCGCGGCGCGCGGACGCCAGGCGGCGCCGCCGCTCGCCACCACGCGCACCGGATGCGCGCCCATCACCCAGTTCATGAAATCGATGTTGTGGAAGTGCTGCTCCACAATCTGGTCGCCGCACAGCCACAGGAAGGAATACCAGTTGCGGTGCTCCCATTCCATGTCGCCCCATTTGGCGTCGCGCGACTGCGCGTGCATCACCGGACCGCTCAGGTAGTTGGCCTGTAGGGCGACAATCTCGCCGATGGCCCCGTCGTGAATCTTGCTCACCGTCTCCACGTAGGGGCGGTCTTCGTGCCGTTGCGCGCCGCTCATCACGGTGAGCTTCTTCTCGGCCGCTTTGCGCCCCGCCGCCAGGAATCGCCTCGCCCCCGTGGCGTCGGTGGCGATCGGTTTCTCGGTGAACACGTGCTTGCCGGCTTCCACCGCCGCCTCGAAGTGCATCGGGCGGTAGCCCGGCGGCGTGGCCAGCATAACGATATCGAGATCGCTCTTGGCCAGCTTCTGATAAGCGTCGAAGCCCACGAAGTGGCGGTCGGGCGCTACCGCGATTCGCGGCCCGATAGAGTCTGCCAGGTCCCGCGCGCTCATCTCCTTCGGTTTGCCGTCGCGCTCCACCGTGATGCCGGCGTGGCGCGCCAGATACTTCGGGTCGCGCAGGTTCTTCAGCGCGCCTTCCAGGTGGTCCTCGAAGATGTCCGCCATGGCCACCAGTTCCACGTTCTCGTTGCCCGTCAGCAGGTCCATGGTGGCCTGCGTGCCGCGCCCCCCGCAGCCCACCAGTCCGGCGCGCAGTTTCTCCTTTCCGGCGCCGCGCACCATGTGCGGTTGGATAATCGTGAATGCCGCCGCGCCCGCCGTCAGCATGGAGCGCCGGGAAATCGGATTCTGCTTCGCTGCATCTGTCATGATGCCGGAATCATACCCCCTCCCCGCCCCGGTTTCAATGCCCCAGTGGGACAGACCCCAGTGGGACAGACCATCGCCTTGCGTGGTCTGTCAATCTCCTTCGAATCGGCTATGATGTGAGGCGCTATCCCCGAGCCAGCCAACGCTCTTTCTTCCGCAACGCCCGTCGCGCGGGCGCTATACCAGGAACTCCTGAATGCCATCGCGCCCCTTTGGCCCGTTTCAGGTCGAGCTGAAGAAGACCTCGATTTACCTGGTGGGTTCTTCGGCTTTCGCTGGAGTCCACCCGCGCAAGGCGCATCTGCGCTGCGATTCAGGTCGTTGCGGGCGGCTCCATCGGCCAGGAGCCGTCGCGGTTCAGGCCTAGCACCTGTACAGCCGGAGCCGCGACCTCCTCGAATTGCACCTCCGCATCCACCTCGCTGGCGTGGGCCGCGGTTCGCCAACGGAGACAGCCCCACACAACGGCGAAGCCGATCAGCGCCGGCACGAACAGTTTCGGGTCGGCCAGTGCCTGCCGCTCATACACGACACTCAGGATGATGAACCAAACGAGAGCTATACTGCCCAGTATCGCCAGATGAACTTGTGACTTGCCGGGCAGGTAGGAGCACGTGAAGGGGATCTTGTGGAACCCGTGCAAACACAACTCGGCGAGAATCAGCGCCATGAGCGTGAGTATCGCCAGGTGACCCGCGGCCGCCCGCCACGGCCATAGCCGGAAGCAACATGCGGCCGACAGAATCCACATCGGAGCGGCCGAGAGCAGCAGCAGCGAGCGGCGGGCGCCCCCCAGGCACTCCGGTACGCTGCGCGCGCCGGTCACCCGGAAGATCCAGTTTCCGCGCAGATCGAGCGGTATGGAGAAGGCGACGCGTGTTCCGATGATTGCGAAACCCATCATGGTGATGGTGGCGGCCAGCAACGGCTCGTTCACCTGGCTCCATGGGTCGGCGGCCGGCGCATCCGCCAGTTGGTTCGGGGGCGCCATTCTTCACCATGGCGATCACCAACGCGAATCCTACGCCTAAGTAGAAGGCGAGGATGATGCGATGCAGCCGGCTGCGCAGCAAGGTTCGTACACTGAACTGTACAAGCGCGGTTTCGACTGCGTTGCCCATGCGCGGCAGCCACGTGCCGCCACCGGCGCCGCCCACGATATCCGGTTCCTCCACAATCTTGCGCAGCGTGCGGAAGTAAGAGAGCGCATATGCGGCTGTTGTGGCGGATAGCGAGATCCCCAGGCCCATCCATGCGCGCCGCGCCAGCAGCGCGAGCGCCGGCGATCCGTTCCACTGCTGAAACAGGCCCAGAAACCAATAGGACGGCGACCAGGCGAGCAGCCCGTGACCGCTGGCTTGAACCAGGTCCGGCGGCATCATCGGCTGCAGGCAGTAGACGCAGACGATCACGCAGAAGGCCGCCATTTGCAGCCACGAAGACACGCGCAAAAACAGTCGCCGTGGCAACAGCTGCGCGGCGAATCCTTGCAGACCCAGCACGCAGCAGTAGACGAATGCTCCGGCGAGGAACATGATGCCCCAGTAGACCGCGAACTTTCGCGGCACGCCGATCAGGCCGCCGCTGGGGGGAACCCTCACCAATGCAAGCGAGATCGCCGGCTCGCCCGCGAGCCGCTGCCGGAGGTGCAGGGGCAATAAGGCCGCGAAGAACGACGACGCCTGGTTCACCAGGACAACGCCTGCGTAGTCGCCCCTGGGATTGAAGAACGCGGTGCTGGTATATCCGGAGATGGCTCCGTTGTGTCCGTAGGTTCCGGTCTTCCCGGTATAGAACCAGGCGAGAGCAATGCGCCCGTCGCTGCCGTCGCCGGCGCGCGGTTCCTGGGACAGCCGGAGAGCGGGCGAATCGGCGCGTAGCTGCGCTTCCAGATAGGTCAGTATGTCGCCGGCCGTGGAGTTGATGGCGCCGGCCGGGGCGAACGCATCCAGTTCCCACGGCTCCAGCGGCTCTTGTCGGTCGCCGTATGCCTGAATCAGGCGCTCCCGCCGTTCCGGCGAGATCACGACGGACGTGTCGCGCATCCCGAGCGGACCCGTGATCCGTTGCGCGATCAAGTCCGCATACGGGATGCCGGTCTGCGCGCGGAGTGCCTCCCCCAGCAGCGAGAATCCCAGGTTGCTATAGACGAACGGAGGGCTGGCTTCGCGCGCGACGCCGCGCCTGGCGACATAAGCGTAGAGATCGCCGGCATGATAGCCTGCATAACCGGCAGCCAGTGTGGAAAAGCGGTTGGCGTTGAAGTCGTCAGGCATCGGAGGCAACCCGGAGCGGTGCGTCGCAAGATCGCGCAGCGTGATTTCGCGCCCGGCAGGTTTGCGGACCATGCCGGCGGGCAGCAGTTCGCGCACCGGCTCGTCCAGGCGCACCTTCCCTTCGACCACCATTTGCGCCAGGAGGAGGCCTGTGAAGGTCTTGGTGATCGACCCGATCTGGTAGATGGAATCCGGATGCGCGGTCCCGTATGCCAAGACGCGCCGCTCACCGTGTTTCACCACTCCGGCCACGATGCCCATACCGCGTGGAAGTTCGGGCGGCAGATCGCGTTTCAACAGAGGTTCGATGCCGGATGCCTCGACCGGAGGCAGGGCCGGGAGATACCCAAATGCCGGCATGGTCACCTGCCCGGCGGATTGCGAACCCAGCGCGAACGGACCGGCTAATCCGGCGGCCGAATGCAGGAAGACCACCGTCAGGCCGAGCGCCGTGCCTGCCGCTGCCACCTTGGCCAGGAACATCGTGCGCGCACGCACCGGCAGCGGCGCCAGCACCAGAACGTCGCGGCGGTCCGGGAACGTGGAATCCCAACTGAGTACGGCGAACAGCCCGACAACCAGCATGGTGGTGGCGATCAGAAAATGCTCCGCTCCCCAGGCCGCGAGTTGCTGCACCTGAGACTGCATGTGGCTGGTGCCAATGATCATTGCCGGACCGGCTAGAAAGAAGATGCTCACAAAGATAAGCAGCGCGGCGAACTGGCCCAGCAGCTTGTTCGAATCCCCGAGCGCATCGGCGGAGAGCAACTCCAGATCCACCATGCGGAAGAGGAACTGACGATAGAGCACGCGGAATTGCAGCTTCTCCATATTGGGCCTCATGCCTGAATCAGGTCGGCCACCTGGCGCGAGATCGCGGCCGTATCCTGCTCCACGGCCAGCTGAGAGAAGATGGCTTCCAGCGTCGGCGCGGCCATCAGCGTGCGCAGACGTTCGATGGAGTCGTCGGCCACCACCTTGCCGCGATGCAGGATCACGACGTGGCAGCAGACGCGCTCCACGGTTTCGAGCTCGTGCGAGCTGAACAGCACTACTTTGCCGCGGGCCGCCAACTCCTGGATCAGGCTGCGCAGAACCAGGCCCGTGGCGACGTCGAGGCCGGAGAAGGGTTCGTCGAGCAGGATGAGGTCCGGATTGTGCAGCAGGGCGGCGGTGAGCAGCACCTTCTGCCGCATACCTTTCGAGTAAGCCGAGATGGGGACGTGGCGGTCGCCATATAGCGAGAGCAGGCGCAGGAGTCCGTCGATACGGTCGGCCGTGGGCTTGGCGGGCAGGCCGCGCAACTGGCCCACCATCGCCAGGTACTCCAGGCCGCTCAGGTGGGCGTAGAGATGCGGTTCTTCGGGCACGTAGCCCATGCGCTGCTTGTAGGCGATCAGGTCGCGCTGAATCCGCTCGCCCTGGAACAGGATCTCGCCGGAAGTCGCCTCCATCAGGCCGGTGATCATCTTCATCGTGGTGGACTTGCCGGAGCCGTTGGGGCCCAGGTAGCCGGTTATCTCGCCGCCCCGGGCGGTAAAGCTCACGCCATCGACGGCGGCGATGCCCAGAAAACGTTTGGTAACGTGGCGCAGTTCGAGCATGTCTGCTACCCTATGTAGCAAACTACAATCGAACTGTCAAGTATTATCCTACATAGGGTATGATGTTCATAATGGCTGCCGAGCTCAAGCTTTCGCACACCGCCGCGCTCATCCTGCAGGCTGTCCATACGGGCGATGGTTACGGCTTCAGCGTGATGGAACTGACCGGTCTTCCCAGTGGCACGGTGTACCCGGCGATGCGGCGGCTGGAGCGGGACGGGCTGGTGCGGTCGCAATGGGAGCGGCAATCGATCGCCGACGCGGGGCAGCGGCCGCCGCGGAAGTACTACAAGCTGACACAGGCGGGCCAGGCGACGCTCCGGGCCTCGCAGTTGCGGTATCCGCTGCTGGCCAAACTGGCGGCCGTGGAGGCGGGTCCGTCATGAGGATTCACCTCGCGATGCTGCGGACCGCCGCCTGGCTGGTTCCCGGCGAGCAGCGCACGGAATGGCTTGCCGAGTGGAGCGCGGAACTTTGGTATGTCCGCCGGAGTTGCCGGCGCCAGGCGACCGTTTTTTGTCTGGGCGCGTTCCGGGATGCGCTCTGGCTGTGGCGCAACCGGGTGCCGGATGCGCCGCCCGGGCCGTGGTTCGAATCGCCGGCGCGGTGTCTGGGGTTCCTCGCCCTGGTGGCGTCAGCCTGCGTGCTGCTGGCGCTTCGCCACCACCCACCCGATAAATGGCTGCCGGTCCGCGGGCCGATTCTGGCGATGCTGTATATGGCCATGCTGGCACTCCCCGCGTTGCCGGCACTCACGTCCCTGCGGTTAGGGGAGTCTCCGGCGAATCGTTGCGCCCGGAACTGGGCGTTCTTCGCCGCCAAGATCGCGCTCCTGCTGCCCATCGTCTTTCTCGGCGTTCTGGACCTCGCGTCGATGACCGGACTGAAAATCGTTGCCGGGCCGCTCCATTTCATCATGATCGGTTATGTCGCCGCGTTCCGTTGGGCGCTCATCGATCAGCGGCGGCGCTGCCCGGAATGCCTGCGACTGTTGGCGCATCCAGCGCCGATCGGGCAGCCCTCGCAAACGTTTCTCGAGTGGTACGGGACTGAGTTCGTGTGCGTGAAAGGCCATGGTTTGCTGCATGTCCCGGAAATCCCGACGGTTTCGTTCCGCACGCAGAGCTGGACGCATCTGGACCGGTCGTGGAGCGGGCTGTTTTTGTAAGCGGGAACCGCGCGCGGGGCCTCGGAAACGGCCCCCCACATTTCCCTGAGAACCTCCCCCCCACCGCCGCACTACTATCTATCTCTAAGGCAATATGCGTATCCCCGTCCTCATCGCCGTTGCGGTGGCGCTGGCCTCCGCCCAACCGCGCGACGCCGCCTTTCAGGCCTCGGACCGCGCCTACACCGCCCTCCGCGCCAGCGATTACGATGCCGCCGTGCCCTCCTTTCTCGCCGCCATCCAGGCCGCTCCCGCCCGCGCCGATATCCGCAAGGACCTCGCCTACACCTACCTCAAGATCGGCGAGCCCGCCCTGGCCCGCGACCAGTTTCACGCTGCCATGCGCCTCGACCCGGCCGACGCCACTGCCGCCCTCGAGTACGCCTTCCTCTGCTTCGAGACCCAACAACAGGCCGAAGCCCGGCGCGTCTTCGACCGCCTGCGGCGCGCCGGCAACGCCACCGCCGAGCAGGCCTTCCACAATATCGACGACCCGCTTGCCGCCGGCATCGCCCGCTGGCAGAGAGCCATCCTGCTCGGCGGCGATAACTTCAGCGGGCACTTCGAGTTAGCCACCCTCGCCGAACAGCGCGACGAGCTCGCGCTGGCCGCTACCCACTTCGAACGCGCCTGGCGCCTGCTCCCCGACCGGCGCACCGTACTGGTCGATTTGGGCCGCGTCTGGCTGGCCATGGGCCGCTCGGCCGACGCCACGTCCGCCCTGCTCGCCGCCGCCTACGGGGGCGAGCCGCGTGCCGCCGAAATGGCCCGCGAACTACTGCCGCCACGCTATCCCTTCGTCAGCGAATTCCGTCAGGCGCTATCCCTGGACGCGGCCAATCACGATCTGCGCCGCGAACTGGGCTACCTCCTCCTGCGCATGGGCCGCGAGAGCGAGGCCGAAACCGAGTTCCGTGTCCTCACCCAGAACGCCCCCGGCGATCTCCTTTCCGCCACCCAACTCGGCTTCCTGCTCTACGCCCGCGGTGAGAAAATCGCCGCCATGCCCCTGTTCGACCGCGTCCTCGCCGGCAACGACGACGAGCTCGCCAACCGCGTCCGCGCCGTCCTACGCCTCCCGCAGGTGCTGCGCCCGCGCGCCGCCGGCGCCCCCCCGTCCATCGACGCCAGAGTCATGGCCGAACGCAGCATCAAGGCCGGATTTATGAAGGATGCGCTCAAGTACCTGGAAGCCGCTCACGAAAGCGATCCCGGCGATTTCGAGGTCATGCGCAAGCTCGCCTGGACCAACAACATTCTGCACCGCGACGCTATGGCTTTTCGCTGGTTCGACCTGGCGCGGCGCAGTCCCGACCCCACCATCGCCGCCGACGCCGAGTTGGCCTTCCACAATCTCCAGACCGCCGTGCAGCGCTTCCGCACCACGGTCTGGCTCTATCCCATCTTCTCCACCCGCTGGCACGACTTGTTCGGCTATGGTCAGGTCAAGGAAGAAGTCAACCTGGGATTTGCCGTGCGCCCCTACATCAGCATGCGCTTCGTGGGCGATACCCGCGGCGCCGTCGGCGGCGTCAACCCGCAGTATTTTTCCGAGAGTTCCTTCATCCTTGCCGTCGGCATGGCCTCCCAGCCCTGGCACGGCATCACCGCCTGGGGCGAAGCCGGCAGCGCCATCAACTACCTCAAGGGCCACATGACGCCCGATTACCGCGGCGGCGTATCGGTCGCGCGCGCCCTGCACCGCGAGGGCAGCGCCTGGTTGGCCGAAGCCACTCTGGATGCGTTGTATATGAGCCGCTTCAATCAGGATTTTCTGCTCTACGCGCAATCCCGCGCCGGATACAAGTTCGGCCCGGTGCAGCTCCATTGGAACGGCAACCTCACCCTCGACGCCCGGCGCCAGGATTGGGCCAATTTCGTGGAGACGGGGCCCGGCTTGCGCGTTCCCGTGGCGCAATCCATGTACCTGACCTTCAACCTGCTGCGCGGCGCCTATCTCATCGACAACCCCTCGCGCCGCGCCACTTTCAACGACCTCCGCGCCGGATTCTGGTATGCCTTCACCAAATAGCATCCCCACCCGCCCACTTTTCTTCATCTGTGTTCATCTGTGTTCATCTGTGGCCATTTGTCTTTTCCTCTTCGCCTCCGTAGCCCCCGCCGCCGAACTTCCCTACTTCAGTGTGCTCTCCGATGACGCCGGCGCGTGGCCCCAGATTCTCTCCTCCATCGGCCTCCAGCGTCAGCCCGCCGGCGTGTCGCGGATTTTCGTCGCCCGCACCGGTGCCGCCGCCAGCGTCGAATGGTACGGCCGCGTGGAGCGCGGCGCCATTCTGATCCTCGAAGGCGAGTCCTCCCTCGCCGACCTCTTCGGCTTCCGCCGCTCCCGCAAGGACCCGGTGCGCGTACAGAGCCTTACCGATGTGCACCGCCCCACCCTGTCCATTGTCTGGGAGAAGGGGCTTGAGTTACCCGTGTTCGACATTCCGCCAGGCGCCCAGGTCTTCGCCCGCGAACGCTGGACCGGCGCGCCCATGACCGCCGGCGTGAAGCGCGGTTCGGGCGCAGTCCTGTGGGTGGCCGCCCCGCCCGGCGAGCGCGGCAGCGAGCGCTTTCCCTATCTGCTCAACGCCCTGGCCGATCTCGGCCTAGACCCACCCTTCCGCTCCAACCGCCTTTGGGCTTTCTTCGATTCCGCCTACCGCACACGCGTGGATGTGGATTACTTCGCGGCGCGCTGGCGCAAAGCCGGAATCGCCGCCCTGCACGTCGCCGCCTGGCACAACTTCGAGCCGGACCTGGAAGCCGATGCCTGGCTGAAGCGCCTGATCGAGGCCTGTCACCGCGAGGGCATCCTCGTCTATGCCTGGTTCGAGCTTCCCCACGTCAGCGAGAGGTTCTGGGCCGATCGTCCCGCCTGGCGCGAGCAGACCGCCCTCCAGCAGGACGCCCAACTGGATTGGCGCAAGCTCATGAACCTGACCAACCGCGAGTGCTTCCGCGCGGTCGGCGACGGCGTGCGCGCGGAGGTGGCCCGCTTCGATTGGGATGGCGTTAACCTCGCCGAGCTCTACTTCGAATCGCTGGAGGGCATCGCCAACCCCAGCCGCTTCACGCCCATGAATACCGACGTGCGCGCGCGCTTCCAGCAGCAGGCGGGCTTCGACCCGCTGGAGTTATTCACCACCCGCGCCGACGACGTGTCGCGGCGGGCATTTCTCGATTTTCGCGCCGCTCTCGCCCGACGCATGCAGGAGGAATGGCTCGCCGAGTTGGATCAATCGCGCCGCGCCAAGCCCGATCTGGATCTGGTGCTGACCCACGTGGACGACCGTCTGGACACCGGTATGCGCGATTCCATCGGCGCCGACGCCGCGCGCGTGATGCCCCTCCTGGACACCCGCAGCTTCACCTTCCTGATTGAGGACCCGGCGACCGTGTGGAACCTCGGTCCCGAACGCTATCCCGCCATCGCTGAGCGCTACCGTTCCCTGACGGCGCACCACGACAAGCTCGCTATCGATGTCAATATCGTGGAGCGCTACCAGAACGTGTACCCAACGAAACAGCAGACCGGCACCGAACTGTTCCAGTTGGTGCACCGCGCCGCCGGCAGCTTCTCGCGGGTGGCGTTGTATTTTGAGTATTCGTTGCTGCCGCCCGATCTCAAGCTGCTGCCCGCGGCCGCCTCCGCGGTTTCGCGCTTCGAGAAGATGGGGCCGAAAACCGTGATCGATTCCGCCAGTGGCGCCGGCATCCCCTGGAAAGGCGGCGCCAGGGTGGACGGGGAACTCTGGCCCGCACAGGACGACGATACCCTCTGGTTGCCCGCCGGTCCGCACGCCGTGGAGCTGGCTACGCCGTCCGCCGGACCACGCCTGGTGCACTTGAACGGCGATTTGAAAGCCGCCCGGGCCATCGACGCCCATACCGTTGAATTTACTTATCAATCGGCCTCGCATGGCATCGCGATCTTCAGCCGCCCCCCCCGAAAACTCCAGATCGACGGGGCGGACGAGCCGCCCAGGTTCGCCGGTCCCGCGACCCTCCTGCTTCCCCGCGGTCAACATGTCGTGACATTGACCACCGACTGAGCTAGGATTACGAATGATAAATGACAGATGTCGCGTTACAGCCGACACCGGAGATTCCGGATAAGCTGTACTTCAAAATCGGCGAAGTAAGCGAACTCCTGGGAGTGGAGGCTTACGTATTGCGGTACTGGGAAAGCGAGTTCCCCGTGCTCTCGCCGAAGAAGTCCGGCACCGGCCACCGCCTCTACCGCCGCAAGGACGTGGAGTTGCTGCTGCGCATCAAGCACCTGCTCTACGATAAGCGCTTCACCATCGAAGGCGCCCGCCAGAGCCTGCACAGCGAAGCCCGCGCTCCCAAAGCGGCACGCCCGCCCAAGCGGGTTCAGGCCGAACTCTTTTCGGTGGACCCGTTACCCGATATTCGCCGGGAGCTTCAGGAAATCCTAAAACTACTTAAGTAGTAGTTAGGTCCCCCATAATCGCATCGTAAATGCGATTCAGGTCTTCCGAGGAGTAGAATTCGATCTCCAGCTTCCCCCGGCCTCGCGCGCCTTCCTTGACGTGGATCCGCGTGCCCAGTTTCCGCTCCATCTCCTGTATGGCCGCTTTGAGGTTCGGATCGACTTTGACCTCCTCCACATGCCGGGGCGGTCTCCCGGAGGCGAGCCTGGCGCACATCTGTTCCACTTGCCGGACCGACCAGCGGGCGTCGATGGCGCGCTCGGCCACCTGTCGCTGCAAGTCGGCGTTGGGCAGGGTGAGCAGGCAGCGTCCGTGACCGGCGGTGAGTTGCCCCTTGGAGATGTGCTGCTGGATGTCTGCCGGGAGTTGCAGCAGGCGCATCAGGTTGATGACCGTGGTGCGGTCTTTGCCGGTGCGCAGTCCAATCTGCTCGGCAGTCAGGTTCAGTTCGGCCGACATGCGGGCGAAGGCGGCGCCGGTCTCGATCGGGTTGAGGTCTTCGCGCTGGATGTTCTCGATCAGCGTGATTTCGAGCAGGCGGTTGTCCGGGATCTCGCGGACCACCACGGGAACCGTGGCGACCTGGGCGAGTTTGGCGGCGCGCAGCCTTCGTTCGCCCGCCACCAGTTGGTAGTGGCCATTGACCAGGCGGACTACCAGCGGTTGGATAATTCCGTTGGCGCGAATGGATTGGGCCAGTTCCTCGAGCCGGTCGTCCGGGAAGAGGCGCCGCGGTTGCATCGGATTCGGCTGAATGGCGTCTGTCGGAACGCTCAGGGACGATTCGTGAGGCTCCGCCGGCGTGGGGGAAGTGGGCGCGGGCGGCTGGCTGCGGGTGGGCAGCAGCGCCCCCATTCCCTTACCGAGCGCGCGGCGCGGTTGTTCGGGTTTGCTCATGGTCGAGGATCTCTTTGGCGAGTTTGATATAGCTTTCCGCCCCCTTGGATCGGGGGTCATATGCCAGGATGGGTTTGCCGAAGCTGGGCGCTTCGGCCAGACGGATGCTGCGCGGGATGATGGTCCGGAACACCTCATCCTTAAAGAAGTCGCGAAGGTCGGCGGCCACCTGGCGCGTGAGGTTGGTCCGGTCGTCGTACATGGTGAGGAGAATGCCTTCGATACCCAGGGGGTGTTGGAAGGAGTCGCGAATCCGGTCGATGGTGTCCATCAGTTCGGAGACACCTTCCAGGGCGAAAAACTCACACTGGATGGGGACGAGAACGGAATCGGCGGCAATTAGGGCGTTGAGGGTGAGCAGATCGAGGGCAGGGGGGCAATCGATCAGGATGAACTGGTAGGTATCGCGGATTTCGGCCAGCCGGTCGCGCAGGCGGTACTCGCGATTGGGGATGTCGATGAGTTCAAGGTTGCTTCCGATCAGGTTTTTGTCGGCGGTGATGATGTCGAGGCCTTCGAAGCCGGTGGGGCGGATGGCGTCCCTGGCGTGCGTGTCACCGAGCAGGACGTGGTAAAGGCTGGGTTTATCGGGGTCTTTGGAGACGCCGAGGCCGCTGGTGGCGTTGCCTTGAGGGTCGGAATCGACCACCAGGACGCGGATGTCATTGGCGGCGAGGGCGGCGGCGAGGTTGATGGCGGTCGTGGTTTTCCCAACGCCGCCCTTTTGGTTGGCAATAGCGAAGACTCTGCTCAAGCGTTCAGACTACCATGCTGTTTCACGTGAAACAAAATCGCTGTTTCACGTGAAACAACTCTTTTTCTGTTTCACGGAGGACTTTTCCACAGTGTTTCACGTGAAACAGTTCGATTCGCGTTGTTTCACGTGAAACAGAAGACAGGCCGGGAGGCCTGTCCTACTGCCGCGTCAGGCTCAAATAACAGTCCAAAACGGCGATTGCGGCCGGCGTCACCCCCGGAATTCGCCCCGCCTGACCCAGCGTGGCGGGCCTCACCCGCTCCAGTTTGTCCTGCACCTCCCGGGAAAGTCCCGGAATGCCCTGGAACCCGAAGCCGGCCGGAATGGGACGCCGCTCGGCGCCCTTCATGCGCTCCATCTGCCGCTCCTGCTGCTGGATATAGCCGCCGTACTTGATCTCGGTCTCGATGGTCGTCAACAACCCCCTCACCGGGGGTTCGCCCAGAACTTCCTCAATCCATGGGGCAATCTCCGTAATCGTCGCCTCCGTGCGCTTCAACCACTGCCCGTTGCGATGGGTCACCAGCGCCGCGCTCAGCCGCTCGCGCTGCCGCTGCTTCCGGGTGAACACCTCCCACCGGGCATCGCTCACCAAACCCGCTTTTCTCCCCAGCGGCGTCAGGCGGGTATCGGCGTTGTCGATCCGCAGGTGCAGGCGGAACTCCGCCCGCGAGGTGAACATGCGGTACGGCTCGTCGGCCCCCTTGGTGATCAGGTCATCGATCAGAATCCCGGTGTACCCCTCCATCCTTCCGACAATCACCGCATCCCGCCCCCCCAGACGCGCCGCGGCGTTCAACCCGGCGACCAATCCCTGGCAAGCCGCCTCTTCGTACCCGGAGGTGCCGTTGATCTGCCCCGCCAGATACAGCCCGGGAATTGACTTCACTTCCAAGGTGTGATGAAGTTCCCGCGGGTCGATCGCATCATATTCTATAGCGTACCCGGGCCGGATCATCTCGGCGCCCTCCAAACCAGGGACCGAGGCGAGCATGGCCGCCTGCACATCGATCGGCATACTGGTCGACATGCCGTTGACGTACACCTCGTTGGTATCGAGGCCTTCCGGTTCGAGAAAAATCTGGTGACGGGGCTTGTCCGGGAACTTCACCATCTTGTCCTCGATGGACGGGCAATACCGCGGACCGACGCCCTCGATCTGACCGCTATATAAAGGAGAGCGCGGAATGGCCTCCAGCAGGATGCGGCGCGTCTCTTCGGTGGTGTAGCCGATATGGCACTGGATCTGCGGGCGGTCGATGCGCTCCGTCATGAAGGAAAACGGAGTGGGCACCGCGTCGCCGGGCTGCGGTTCAAAGCGGGACCAATCGATGGTGCGTCCGTCGAGCCGCGGCGGGGTGCCGGTCTTCAAGCGGGTCCAATGCAAGCCCAGCGAGCGCAACTGGTCGCCCAGCAACTGGGAGGGCGCCTCGCCATTGCGGCCGCAGCTATACGTCATCTCGCCGACGTGGGCCAACCCGTTGAGGAAGGTCCCGGTGGTGACGATCACAGCGCCCGCTTCCACGGTTCGCCCGTCACGCAGCAGAACTCCGGTGACCCGACGGTCCGGAGCGAAGGTGAGGGACGCCACTTCGGCTTGCTTGATGCGCAGATTCGGCTCCACCTCCAGCACTTCGCGCATGCGGAAGCGGTAGAGTTTCTTATCCATCTGGGCGCGCGGCGACCACACCGCCGGACCCCGCGAAGTATTCAGCAGGCGGAACTGGATGCCGACGGAATCGGCGACCTCGCCCATGACGCCGCCCAAGGCGTCGATCTCGCGCACCAGGTGACCCTTGGCGATGCCGCCGATGGCCGGGTTGCAGCTCATCTGCGCGATCAGGTCCAGGTTCATGGTGACCATGGCGGTGCGCAGGCCAATGCGCGCGCAGGCGCGCGCGGCTTCACAGCCGGCGTGGCCGGCGCCGATGACAACGACGTCGTACCGGTCGGGCATTGCTACCATTGTACGAGGTATGAAGATACTCGTAATCGGAAGCGGCGGCAGAGAGCATGCGCTGTGCTGGAAGCTGGCGCAATCGCCAGGCGTCGAGGTGTATGCCTGCCCGGGGAATCCGGGCATGGCGCGGGAGGGCACGTGCGTCCCGGGGGAGCCGCTGGATGCGGCGCTTCGGGTGGGCGCGGACTTGACGGTGGTCGGACCGGAAGTGCCGCTGGTGGCGGGGGTGGTTGACGCCTTCCGCGCGCGGGGACTGCGGATTGTGGGTCCGACGGCGGAAGCGGCGCGGCTGGAGGGCAGCAAGATTTTCGCAAAGAACTTTTTTACGCAAAGTGGAATCCCGACTGCCGCTTACACCGTGGTGGAGGACGCTTCGAACGCGCGCATGGCACTGGGACGGTTCGGCTTTCCGGTGGTGTTGAAAGCCGATGGCCTGGCGGCGGGCAAAGGCGTGGTGGTGGCACACAATGCGGCGGAGGCGGAAGCCGCCCTCGGCACGCTGAAAGGCAGGCTGGTGATCGAGGAATTTCTCACCGGGGAAGAGGTCAGCTTCATCGCGCTGTGCGACGGGCGAGACGCCCTGCCGCTGGCCGCCACGCAGGACCACAAGACGGTATTCGATGGCGACCGGGGGCCTAACACAGGAGGCATGGGCGCCTACTGCGACGCGGGCATCCTGAGCGAGAGCGACACGCGGATGGTGATGGACCGGGTGATCTACCCGACGGTGGAAGCCATGAAGTTCAGCGGTTTTCTTTACGCGGGCCTGATGATGACCGCGGACGGCCCCAAGGTGCTGGAGTTCAACGTGCGGTTGGGCGACCCGGAAACGCAGCCATTGATGCACCGCATGGAATCGGACTTCGTGCCGGCACTGGTGGCGGCAAGCGAGGGCACACTTGCGGGGCAGAAACTGGCGTGGCGCGCGGGGCCGAGCGTTTGCGTGGTGATGGCGTCGGCGGGGTACCCAGGGGCTTACGAGACGGGCAAGGAAATCCGCGGGGTGCAGATGGCGGAAGCCAAAGGGGCGACGGTGTTTCACGCGGGGACGCGCGCGCTGCACGGGCGGTTGGAGACTTCCGGAGGGCGCGTGTTGGGTGTCACGGCTTCCGGGGCGGACCTGCCGGCGGCCCTCGCCGCGGCGTACGAAGGGGTGAGGCACATCGAGTTTGAGGGGATGCATTACCGGCGGGATATCGGGGGTCGGGGGCTGCGGAGATAGGACGTCCGAGCTTCGCTCGGATGCACAAGGCAGAGCCTTATGCCACAATCATGATGAGTGGGGACGTAGCTCAGATGGATAGAGCGGCCGCCTCCTAAGCGACAGGTC
>OBLU010002189.1_pt1 | contig 18087 bp, 16 predicted proteins | sample 1518681 | NCBI WGS metagenome assembly OBLU01 (sample SAMEA3539304, study PRJEB22396) | soil metagenome | biome: tundra; feature: field; material: soil | place: USA | collected 2010-05 | depth 0.15 m | reverse complement strand
CGATCGCGTCCCTGAGCGCGCGGGCCTTCGGCCTCAGCTCGTCCGCCAGCTCATGGGAATGTTCCATTGAAGCCCCCCTCGTGTTCCTCGACCGACGGCACATTGGCCGGGCCCGTGTCACCCACAGGAAAGGATCCGGGGCGTCCGACCAGGAGCGCCGGTCTCCATTCTTACCTTCCGCAAGCCCGGTCGTATGATCCGGGTCATGATCGACCATGTATCTATTCAGTGCGCCGACGTGAGCTCGAGCGCCTCGTTCTACGACAGCGTCCTTGCCCCGCTCGGCGCCAGCCGAGTGATGGACTTCGGCGAGGTCATAGGCTACGGCATCGAGGGAAAGCCGGATTTCTGGCTAGGCCCGCTGGTTTCCGGTGAGCCGAATCGTGAGAACCACCTTGCATTCCGGGCGAAGGACCGGGCAAGCGTGAGGGCCTTCTTCGATGCGGCAGTTGCCCTTCGCGCCCCCGTGCTCCACCAGCCGCGTGCGTGGCCCGAGTACCACGAGCACTACTACGGAGCATTCGTGCGCGATCCCGACGGGAACAACGTAGAGGCCGTCTGCCACGACGCCGAGTAGTCCCGCCCAACCGTGACACTCGATATCACCAGGATCAGGTCGTCGTACCCCGCGCTCGACGACGGGTACGCCTACCTCGACGGGGCGGCAGGCACGCAGATGCCGTCGGGCGTTGTCGAGGCGATCTCAGGCGCGTATCTTGCGGGCCTCGGCAACCTGGGAGGAGCCTTCCCGGCCAGCCACCGCTCGGGGGAGATCGTCCGCGCCTGCCGGCAAGCCGTGGCCGATCTCGTCGGAGGCGAGCCTTTGGGAGTGATCCTGGGGCCGAACATGACCACGCTCACCTACCGGCTCGCGGAGACCCTTTCCAGGTGCTGGGCTCACGGGGACGAAGTGGTCGTGTCACAGTTGGACCACGACGCGAACGTACGGCCATGGGTCCAGGCAGCCGCACGTGCCGGCGCGATCGTCCGCTGGGCCGAGGTCGATGCCGGGAGCGGTGAGCTTGCAACGGGACAGTACGACGAGCTGTTGTCGGAGCGCACCAAGCTCGTCGCGGTCACAGCGGCGAGCAACCTCATCGGAACGCGGCCCGATGTAGCGGCGATCGCCCGGAAGGCCCACGATGCCGGAGCGCTCACCTACATCGACGGCGTGCACACGACACCACACGGGCCGGTCGACGTCGCCGCGCTCGGAGCGGACTTCTACGCCACCAGCGCCTACAAGTGGTCCGGCCCTCACATCGGCGCGGTCATCGCGAGCCCAGGGCTGCTCGAGACCTTGCATCCTGACAAGCTCGAGCCTGCGCCCGGCTCGGTCCCTGGTCGGTTCGAACGAGGGACCCTGCCGTTTGCCGACCTGGCCGGGGTTGTCGCGGCAGTCGCGCATCTGGCCTCGCTCGATCCTGCGGCGACAGGTTCGCGACGCGAACGGATCGTCACCTCGATGACAGCCGTCGAGGCATATGAGGGATCCCTGTTCGAGTCGCTCGTGAGCGGCTTGGAAGCGATCGGGCGCGTCACCACTTACGGGAAGGCCCCTCACCGTGCGCCGACCACCTGCTTCAACATCGCCGGCCTGAGGCCATACGACGTTGCCGAGCACCTTGCCCGACGCCGTGTCAACGTGTGGAGCGGCGACAACTACGCCTGGGAGCTGGCCGGGGTGCTGCATATCCGCGACAGCGGGGGAGCGGTGCGCGCCGGCGTCGTGCACTACAACGACGAGTCCGACGTGAACCGGTTGCTCGAGGCGGTTGCCGAGCTCGCCGGCGCCGTCCAGGTCTCGCCGGCTTCTTAGCCTGCGCCGCCTCAGTACAGCTCGAAGGCTGCGGGCAGCAACTCGTCCACGGTCATCGACCGGAACTGGCCGCCTTCGAGAAACGTGACGACCGCGTCGCGCCCGAACTCTGCGAGCACCTGACGGCAGGCGCCACAAGGTGACGCGGTCTTCACCTTCTTGCCGGAGAAGCGCGCGTACACGGCCACAGCTTCGATCTTCACCTTCCCGCCTTCGGTACCGATCGCGGCAAACACGGCGTTGCGCTCCGCGCACGAGGTCAGCCCGTAGCTGCCGTTCTCGACGTTGCAGCCCACGTAGGTTCCCTTTGTCGTACGCACGGCAGCGCCGACGTGGAACTTGGAGCTCGGCGCGTAGGCCTTGAAGGAAACCTCGAACGCACGCGAGACGAGCTCGCGCTTCCTCGGATCGGTGATTGCTGCGAGAACCTCCGGCTGTCGGGCCACGCAGTCACACTATGACGGGCTCCGCGGTCGGGGGCGGATCCACCGAGTCGTACGTATGTTCGATAAACTGCTGCAGTGGAGGAGCAGGGGGGTCCGGGCCAGCTTCGGTGGCGTCTCGTCGAGCACGAGGAGTCAGGGATGCTGTTTCCTCAGGCCGCGCTCGGCGAAGTCCATGTGGGCACCGGCGAATACCGTGGAATGGAGTTCTTCCACGTCAATGCGCGGACCATCGTGAACAAGGTGCCGGCGGCCTCGAGGATGCCGTTCGGCTTCACGATCAACGCTTACCGGGGCTGCAGCCACGCGTGCACGTACTGTTTTGCGAGGCCGACGCACGCATACCTCGGGCTGGGGACGGGCGAAGACTTCGAGAGCAAGATCGTCGTCAAGGTCAATGCCGTCGAGCGGCTCCGCGCGGAGCTCCGATCACCTCGATGGAAGGGCGACCCCATCGCGATGGGGACGAACACCGATCCCTACCAGAAGGCCGAGGGCAAGTACCACCTCACCCAAGGCATCGTGACGGTCCTCGCCGAAGCCGGCAATTCCTTCAGCATCCTGACGAAGTCGACACTGGTCCTGCGCGATCTCGAATTGCTCGCAGATGCCGCGACGCGCACCTACGTCAGGCTCGCCATCTCGATCGGCTCGCTCGACCGCGAAGTCTGGCAGCTGACCGAGCCCGGGACGCCGCCTCCGGACAAGCGCTTGGACGCGGTGAGGCGGCTCAGCGAGGCCGGTGTGCGCTGCGGGGTGCTGATCGCCCCGGTCCTGCCAGGGATGTCGGATTCCGACGACCAGTTGCGAGCGGTAGCGCAAGCGTGCCTCGAGGCAGGCGCGGTCTCGGTCACACCCGTCGCCCTCCACCTGCGCCCGGGCGTCCGGGAGCACTACCTCGCGTGGCTCGCCCGAACCCGGCCCGAGCTGGTGGACCTGTATTCCCAACGTTTCCGCAAAGGTTCCTACCAGGCGCGAGCCGAGCAACATCGCATCACCGCGGTTGTGCGCGAGGTAGAGGAGTCGGCCGGGCGCCGCTACCGGAAGCACCGCCACACAGGGCTCCGCTTGCCTGTTCGCCTGCCGCCCCAAGCGCCGGCTGTGCACGTGCGTCGGCCGGCCGAGCAGCTCCGTCTGCTCTGAGCGCGCCGGTGAGAGGTCTGCTACAACTCGGCGATGCCAAGCGTGGAACCTGAAGGCGCGATCTCCCCGGACCCGGCGCGCTGCCGGTGGGCGGCCGGCGCGTTCCTGCAGCCCTACCACGACCAGGAGTGGGGCGTGCCGGTGCACGACGATCGCCGGCACTTCGAGTTCCTGATCCTCGAATCGGCGCAGGCCGGCTTGAGCTGGGTCACGATCCTGAAGCGCCGGGAGGGCTATCGGAAGGCCTTCTGCAACTTCGACCCGAACGCTGTCGCCGACCTCGGGCCGGCCGACGTCGAGCGTCTTCTTGGCGACGCCGGCATCATCCGCAACCGCCGCAAGGTTGAGAGCGCGATCTCCAACGCCCGGGCGTTCCTGGACATCCGGCGCGAGTTCGGCACCTTCGACAACTACATCTGGGGCTTTGTCAACGGAGTGCCGACAGTCAACAGCTGGGGCGCGGATTCGCAGATCCCGGCCGAGACTCTCCTGTCGAAACAGGTGAGCGCGGACTTCAAGCGTCGGGGATTCACGTTTCTGGGGCCGGTTGTCTGCTACGCCCACCTCCAGGCGACCGGCTTGGTCATGGACCACGTGACGAGCTGCTTTCGTTGGCGCGAGCTCAAGGGCATCGACTCCTGAGGGGCTTGGGCTGAACCGCGCTTGCGCGAGCTGGAGGGCCAGCCGATGTTTCAGCGATCTCAGAGCGTGCGATCGCTCCGGCTCACGCGTCTCGCCGGACGAGCAGCACTCCGCCGATGACGAGAAGCGCCACCGCGTAGCCGCAGAGCACGACAAGGCCGGTCCAGGGCGCTAGGGAGTACTGCCCCATGTGGAGAGAGACGACGGCCGCTCCGATGTGATCGGGCATGAATCTCTCGATCTCGTTCGCGAGCGAGGTGGGAAGCGCGCGGACGATGATCGGGACCACTAGGAGGATCCCGAGGAAAGCGCTGATCGCTCCCGCCGTGTGCCGGATGATCGTTGCGAGCCCGAGCGCGCAGAGCCCGATCAGGCAGAGATAGATGCCGCTTCCTGCGACAGCCCGAAGCGCCCCCGGACTGCCGAGTGTCGTGTGAGTTGCCGGTGCGCTCAGGAGCGCCTGTCCGAGAAAGTACGAGAGGAACGACACGATCTCCGCGGCTACAAGGGCGACCAAGCCGAACACCGCGGCCTTCGCCACTAGCACGAGCGGTCGCCGCGGCGCAGCAGAGAACGTCGCCCGGATCGTGCCTGAGCCGTACTCCCCGCTCATCACGAGCACACCGAGCACGCCGATGGTCAGCTGCCCGACGAACACGCCGATCAGGCTCGTGCTGGTCGGGTCGAAGCTCAGTCGGTCGCCGATCGACATCGACGACCAATGTGCCCGGGTCTCCGCAGTGGCCAGCGCACTTATGCCGATGCCGAGCACGACGGTGATGCCGAGCGTCCACATCGTCGACCGGAGGGATCGAAGCTTCGTCCACTCCGATCGCAACAGTCCCGATATCCCGTAGCGTCCGGGCGGCAGGTCCTTGGTTGTCCCGACCGTTCCGCTCATCGTGGAGATGCTCACTTGACCCCTTCCGATGACAGGACCGAACCTGTGGTCGATGCTCCGTGGTACTCAATGCTGTCCTCGGTCAGCTCCATGAACGCCTCTTCGAGCGAGGCGGACTGCGGGGCTAGCTCGTGCAGGACGACCGGGATGGATGCGGCGAGCTCGCCGATCGCGATCTCGTCCGGGCCGCGCACCGAGAGCGAGCCGTCTTCTTCGAGGACCGTCGCGGCTCCTCCGCGCTCGAGGGCCGCCTTGAGTGCCGCGATCCCGGGCGAGCGGACGCGAACGTAGCGCTGGGAGCTCTGTGCCAAGAGCTCGTCGATCGGGATCTGTGCGATCAAGCGGCCCCTGCCGATGATGACGACCTCGTCCGCGGTGAGCGCCATCTCGCTCATGAGGTGGCTCGAGACGAACACCGTTCGGCCCTCGCGGGCGAGCCCCTTCAAGAGGTTGCGCACCCAGCGGATCCCGTCGGGGTCGAGCCCGTTGACCGGCTCGTCGAACAACGTCACCTCCGGGTCGCCGAGCAGTGTCGCGGCGATGCCGAGCCGTTGGCTCATGCCGAGGGAGAACTTTCCCGCGCGCTGGCCCGCGACCGAGGAGAGCCCGACTATCGCGAGCACCTCGTCGACTCGCCTGAGCGCAATGTGGTTCGCTTCAGCGAGCATCCGCAGGTGCGCGCGGGCGCTGCGACCTGGGTGGATCGCCTTTGCCTCCAATAACGCGCCCACCTCATGGAGAGGCCAGGCAAGATCGTGGTAATGCCGCCCGTTGACCGTGACGTCACCGGCGTTCGGCGCGTCGAGACCCATGATCATCCGCATCGTCGTCGACTTGCCTGAGCCGTTCGGGCCGAGGAAGCCCGTTACGACGCCGGGGCGTACGCTGAAGCTGAGTTGGTCCACGGCAAGCTTGGGACCGTAATGCTTGGTCAGGCCCTTGGCCTCGATCATGGGCGAGCCTTCATCGTTGCTGGTGGCATGATCTCTCCTTCAGGGGTTCACTTGGCAGAGCGCCGCCCCGCCCTGGCTGCAGTCGCTCCGTTGCAATCTTCTGCTGGTTGCTTGCGATTGTGAATCGGGGATGTCCCTTAGGGACCCTGACGGGCCCGGGTGAGATCAGTACCCAACGACGTAGCTCACCCCCGCGAGCGAGTAGAAGTCGCTCGTGCCCGGTCCTTGAACCAGCGCCTGGCCATTCGCGTAGATGTGCAGTACCCCTAACACTTGGGCACTCTCCTCCGAGTAGACCGAGAAACAGTCGTAGTAGCCCGGACGGGCTCCTTTCGGCATCACGAATGCGGGAAGCGACTGGTTCGCAGGGCCCATGAGCGAGCCCGCGAGGTACACGACGCCCTCCGCGGACACCGCGTACTGGGGCGCTCCGGTGCCGTAGCCCTGCGCCGACTTCGCGCCGTTCAGGAGCGTCAGCGCGTGGAACACCAGCTTGGAAGCCACAGGAACCGTCGTGGTGGTCGATGACTTTGCCGAGGCCCAGCTCGACCCGGCGGTCGCTGTGGCCTTGGCGGCTGTCGGTGCCGACCTTGAGCTGGCGGCGTAGCCGACGCCCGAGAACGTGCCTATCAGCACCGCCGTCGCGACGATGAGCAGAGGGATGGCCGCCCGAGCACGCGGGCACGAGATTTTGGCATCGCAGGTCTCCGTTTCTTGTCAGGTCCGACTGGTGAGCCCTGTGACATTGATGCGGGTCCCCCCGGCGCGCCGACGCAGCTTGCTGTCAGGCGTCGGGGGAGATGGCGGGCCCCCCCGGTGGCCATTGTCGCGCGGCCGGCCCCCGCCGGTCCCGCGAGCCGGGCGAATCAGGCCAGAGGTTCGAAACGGGCCGTGAAGTGGCGAAGCTGAGGAGCCTCCTCGACGATCCGGTAGCCACGAAGGCCGGAGGCCTCCTCGGCAACCGCCTGGCACACCTCGATGACGTAGTCGATGTGGCTCTGGGTGTAGGTGCGTCTCGGGATGGCCAGCCGGACGAGGTCCGTCGCCGCCGCCTGCTCGGTTCCGTCGCTCTGGCGGCCGAACATCACGGTCCCGATCTCACAGCCGCGGATGCCGCCCGCCTTGTACAGCGCGACTGAGAGCGACTGGCCGGGGTACTCGAGCGGGGGGATATGGGGGAGAAGCCCGCGCGCGTCGAGGTAGACGGCGTGGCCGCCGATCGGCATGAAGACCGGGACACCGCTGCGGTGCAGGGCCTCGCCCAGGTATGCAGTCGATTGGATCCTGTAACGCAGGTAGTCGTGTGAGACGGCCTCGCGGATCCCCTGAGCTATGGCCTCCAGGTCCCGGCCGGCGAGCCCGCCGTAGGTGGGGAAGCCTTCGGTCAGGATCAGCATGTTCCGGAACGATTCCGCGAGCGCGTCGTCGTTGCACGCGAGCCAGCCGCCGATGTTCGCAAGCGGGTCCTTCTTAGCGCTCATCGTCATCCCGTCGGCGAGGCAAGCCATCTCTCGCACGATGTCGGCGACTTCGCGCCCTTCCTGGCCCTCCTCGCGCTCGCGGATGAACCACGCGTTCTCGGCGAATCGGCAGGCATCCAGGAAAAGCGGGACTTGGTGCTTGTCGCAGACAGCTCTCACCGCGTGGAGGTTCGCCAAGCTGACTGGTTGACCACCGGCCGAGTTGTTCGTGATGGTGACCATTACCACGGGCACGTGCTCGCGCCCGCGAGCTGTGATGAGATCGTCGAGCGCGGCGGTGTCGAGGTTCCCCTTGAACGGATGCAAGTTCGCCGGGTCGCGTCCCTCGGCGATGACGAGGTCGACCCCCTCGGCACCGGTGAACTCGACGTTGGCCCGCGTCGTGTCGAAATGGGTGTTGCTCGGCACGACCTGTCCGGGGCCGCCGATCACCGAGAAGAGGATCCGCTCCGCGGCGCGGCCTTGATGGGTGGGTATCACATGGCGAAACGGGAACAACTCGGTGACGGCGTCCCGGAAGAGGAACCACGAGGGCGAGCCGGCATAGGACTCGTCGCCGTGCTGGATCGCCGCCCACTGGTCACGGCTCATCGCGCCGGTGCCCGAGTCGGTCAACAGGTCGATCAGCACGTCGCGCGCCGAGAGGTTGAAGACGTTGTAGCCGGCGTCGCGTATGGCGGCGTCGCGCTCTTCGGGAGTTGTCATCCGGAGCGGCTCCACTGCGTGGATGCGGAACGGCTCGATGATCGTGCGGAAGCTTGGTGGCGTGGCCGTCACCCTAGCTTGTGCCGCGGCCAGGTTGGCTCAGATCAGGCGCCGCTCCGTCGCCCATTTGGTCAGCTGGTGGCGCGTCGAGAGCTGGAGTTTGCGCAACACGGCCGACACATGGCTCTCGACGGTCTTGATCGAGATGGTGAGCTCCCGGGCGATCTCCTTGTAGGTGTAGCCCCGGGCGATGAGACGCAGCACCTCACGCTCGCGCGGCGAGAGGTGATCGAGCTCGGGATCGAGCGGGCCCCGAAGCTCGAAGTCTGGTGGCATCGACGCGAACGCGTCCAGCACGAAGCCGGCCAGCCGTGGCGAGAAGACCGCGTCGCCGCCGGCGACACGCAAGACGGCGTCGATGAGCTCAGGTCCCGAGATCGTCTTTGTGACATAGCCGCGGGCTCCGGCCCGGATGACGGCGATCACGTCCTCGGGGGCGTCGGAGACTGACAGGGCGAGGAACTTGACGCTCGGATGGATTGGTTTGATCGCCTCGATGACCGCCTTGCCGCCGCCGCCGGGCATGTGCACGTCGAGCAGCACGACATCTGGCAGCCGTTCCGCGATCAGCTCGATGGCCGCAGGGACCTCGTCCGCCTCCCCGACGACCTCGACCGCATCGCCGAGCTCGCTGCGGACCCCGGCGCGGAACAGGTGATGGTCGTCTACTAGGAAGACCCTGGGGGTGCCGGCCGCGTTCATGCGCGGCCTGGGTGCCTGGGCAAGCTGAGCTCGACCTCGGTCCCCTCTCCGGGCACGGAACGGATGACGGCGGTCCCGCCGTGGCGCTGCATCCTGCCGCGGATCGACTCCGCGATGCCTTTTCGGTCGTCGGCTACCGCCTCGGAGTCGAAGCCGGCACCACGGTCTCGTACGAACATGGACACGCGTTTCGGCTCGACCTCGACGTAGATGGACACCGAGCTCGCGCGGGACCACTTTGCCGCGTTGACGGTCGCCTCCTTGCCGGCGGCCAGAAGTGCCCTCAGCTCTTCGTCGAGCGGGGCGTCGCCGACCGTGACGGCGTCGACGGCGACGCCGTGGGCGGCTTCGACCTCGCGCTCGATCTGCTCGACTCCTGCCGACAGCGTTGCGGCCCCCTCCGCCCCGAACGACCCCGGCGCCCGGCCCTCGAACAGCCATGAGCGGAGCTCTCGCTCCTGGGCGCGGGCCAGCTTTGCCACCTCTTGGGGCTGGTCGGCGGAGCGCTGGATCATGGCCAAGGTCTGAAGGACCGAGTCGTGGACCCGGGCGGCCATGTCCGCCCGCTCTTCGGCACGAATGCGCGCCTGACGCTCGTGAAGCAGGTCCAGGGCCAGCCTGAGCCACCAGGGGCCCAAGAGGACCACTGTCCCTGCGATCATGAGCAGCGTCCCCCCGAAAGGCCGGAGCCAGGACCGGCTCAGAGCTCCGTCCGAGATCACGAACACGCCGAGCACGAAGAGCAGCAGGCCGGCGCCGAGACGGGTGATGAATGAGCGACGCGACTGGCGCGGCTCAGAACCCAGCTGGAGCAGGGCCTTCACCGAATCGTCCAGCCGGGCCCGTTCGTCGTTCTCGGCGTTGCGGTAGACAAGGACGAGCCCCGCCGCACTGATCAGAAGCGGCAGTCCCCACGACGACGCGAAGTTCGCATGCAGCGCCGAACCGACGAGAAGGACGACCACCAGCCCCGGCACGAGGGCGAGGACGATGGTCATCCCTTGGCGGTCCGAGAGGGCTCTGGAGCCGATGGTCTCTGTCGAGCCCTCGACTGGGACGAGCAGCCACGCGAACATGTAGGCGGCGACGCCGAACCCGCTCACCAGGCCGAAGAGCACGAGGACGATGCGGACGACCGTCACGTCCCTGCCGAGGCGGGCGGCGATGCCTCCGGCAATGCCGCCGATGATCCGGTCTTCCCGGCTCCTGTAGAAACGCCCTCGTCCGAGATGGTGCCGGTCTCGCCCCCGGGTGCCCGGGTGTTCGCCATGTGGGCCCCAACGAGGGCCTCGTGCTTCCCACCGCGGTGGCCGTGACTTGAGCTGATCGGAGATACATCGATGATCGCGCCGTTGAGACACGGCAACCATCAGGGGGCTCCCTGATGGCCCCCTCGAGGTGTTAGGGACAGATCCGGGGCATCCCCGATTCCCAAGCAACTCTTGCGGGCGCACGATGGTCGCATGGATATCACGACGAATCAGAACAACCAGGAGGAGTCCCACCTCCTCCGCAGATCGCACGACGGATCGATGCTGGCCGGCGTCGCGGCCGGGTTTGCCGACTACTTCGAGGTGGATGCGACGCTCGTGCGGATCGGCCTCGTGGCACTGACGCTGCTCGGCGGTGCCGGCGTGCCCCTCTACGTGGCGGCATGGCTGTTGATCCCAGAGGAAGGTTCCGAGGTCGCCATCGCCGGCGAGATCTTGAGCCATTCCTGGCACCGGTGACCGCGGCCGTGTCGATCGAGCCCACTCGTTCTCTAGGAAGGAAGGAAATGCAATCACGATGGGATATCCCTTGGGGATCGTCCTCAAGGCCCGATAACAACCCCAACCTGCGGATCGGCGACGCCGAACGCAACGAGATCAGCGAGCAGCTCTCCAAGCACTACAGCGATGGGCGCTTGGACGCCGCCGAGTTCCAGGAGCGCCTGGACCGGGCGATGAGCGCGAAGACGCGGGCCGACCTGTCCGGGCTGCTCGTCGACCTGCCCAGCTTGCAAACCCCCGAGCAGGCCGCGGCCGTCCAACAGCCGCCTCGCCGTCGACCGCGGGTTCTGAGGGTCGTGGTCTTCGCCGTTCTGGCCTTTTGGGCCCTCTCTATCGCCGCCAGCGCCGCCAGGGGACTCTTCTGGTTCGGGTGGTTCGGGTGGATACACGGGCCGTGGCTCTTGATCGGCCTGATCGTCCTGTTTCTCTGGGCTCGGGACCGCAGGCACCGGCGCTGGCGCTACCGGCGCGAGTTCCTCGACGAACGTCCCCAGTAAAGCGGCCCGCGACCTGGACGGCTGTGCAGGCGCCGCCCGGTTGGCATCTGTGGCGCATCGATCTCGAGGGTGGGAGCCATGGTCTGGCCGCCGGCAGCCGACCCTGTCATGGGCTGCTTGGCGTCCGGCGTCGCGATCAGGGCTTGCCCACCCTCGGCCAACGCCGCGGCTCGTTCTGAGGCTGCGAGACTGCGGGTGAGCGGACCTGCGAGGGCGATCGCGACGACGCACTGAGCCAGGCCTGCGATTACCAGCGGCAGGCGCAGTCCGTGAACCGCGAGAACACCCCCGATGAGCGACCCGATCGGGAAGGCGCCCCACACGACGCCGCGCCACGCGGAGCCGACCCGTCCCATCAAGTCCCGTGGGGAGAGGCGCTGGCGAAGGGAGTTTGCTATGACGCTTCCGGCGTAGACGGCGAAGCTGACCACGCCAAAGGCCACGCCGGCGAGCAGCCATCCCTTCGCGGATGCCATGACCAGATAGGCGAGCCCGGAGACGAGGGCGCTGGCGATAAGAGTCGGGATGTTCCCGATCCGGTTCGCGATGCGGCCTGCGAGCAAAGCGCCGGGGACATTGCCGGCGGCCCCGGCCGCCAGGAACACTCCGTACAGACTCTTGGACACCCCCCAGTCGACCGTCGCGATGATGACGAGCACACCCATCACGAGCCCCTGCAAGCCGGCCAACGCCGCGAGCAGACTTACGAGCAGCCGCAGCGAGCGGTCCTTTATGAGCTGCCTGACGCCGTCGAGGATCGAACCATGCGCCGGCTCGGTGTCGGGAGGCTGAGTGCGAAAGCCGAGCAGCGACAGGCCCGCGACTCCGACCGCTATCGCGTCGGCGACAAAGGGGAGGGCCTTGGTCACGGCGAACGCGAGGGTCCCGAGTATCGGGCCGCCGAGGTGCTCGGTGGCGGCCTCGGTGCCGCTCAGGATCCCGTTCGCATGGGGGAACGAGCGGGGCTCGACCAACTCCGGCACGGTCGCCTGCGAGGCGGAGTAGTAGATAGCTCGTGCCCCCCCGTTGACGAACACGAGAGCGATCAGCAACGGGAGATTGATGTGGCGGCTCGCCACCAGCAGTGCCAGTGTCACCAGAACGATGGCGCGCCCCATGTTGGTCACGGCCATGACCCGGCCTCGCTCGTAGCGGTCGGCGAGCGCGCCGGCAGGCAGCGCGAGCACGAGCCACGGGAACGTGTCGGCCGCCGCGACCGCGGCCACCGGGATCGGGTGCGGATCGACGAAGAGAGCAAGGAGTGGGACGGCTCCGTAGCCGAAGCCGTCGCCGAGGCTCGACACGACGAAGGTCGCCCAAAGATAGCCGAATCGTCGCCCTAGCGATCGAGCAGTCCCAGGCGCGGACCTGGGGCTGTCTTCACTCTTGTCGCGGCCCCGGTCGAAGGTCACAGTGCATCATTGCTCGCATTTGGCACCCGCGCTGCTGTTATCGAGGCCGCAGCCGATCCGACGGTCGTCCGCCACGCGACAACGACAAAGGTGCCCTCTCTCTGGGTACCGACGCGGAAAACGGCAGGCGGGAACCTCATACTGCTAAAGGACACCGCCTACCGTTCCGATAACAAATGGGAAGAGCCGCCGCAACGTCAAATTAACAGCGGCTCCAGCTCCGAGTTCAAGCGGTCAAAGCCGCAAGACTCAGGCCCAGATAGGCCAAGAGCCCGCCAAATCGACCACCTCCCTTCACAAGCAGGGGACCACGGTCGGGGGATACGAGGGCGATACACCGAGCTACCGGTGCCCTCAAGTCCCCCGCGTTCACAATCATCCCAGTTCGGGGGGCAACTGCACAATAGCCACAGTGAGCACGCTGTCAACGACAGGTCAAGAGGCTCTGCTGCCGCGATCTTCTGGCCGTCAACGCCGTGTCTGGCCAGGAGCGATTGTGCAGGGGCGAGCTCAAACTGAGATGAGGCCTCTTACAACTGCCTTTAGTGACCGCGATCGGTTGAGCGATAGTGAGCTCAGCCTCTGAACTGGGAGTTCTCTTTCCTGTCGTCTTGGTGAGGGTCTTCCAGCCGCCCGGGAATGATGCGAAGCGGCCGCGACGAAGCCAGCTCACGAGAGAACCTGAGGCGGGGGTGCGTGGCAAGCCAACGCAACAGGTCGTCGCGTCCCAACGGAGGCGAGAAGTAGTAGCCCTGGACGGCGTCGCAGCCTGCGTCGGCGAGGATTGCACAGGTGATCTCATCTTCGGCCCCCTCGGCGACAACCGAGAGGCCTAGCGAGTGCGCCATAGCGATGGAGGAACGGACGATGATCGAGTTGCTCTGGTCGGCGGCCACATTGGCGACGAACGATCGATCGAGTTTCAACTCGTTGGCCGGCAAGCGGTGTAGGTAGGCGAGCGACGAATAGCCGGTCCCATAGTCGTCGACGGCGATCTGCACGCCGAGGTCGGCGAGTTGGCCGAGCACGTCGCTCGCTTCGGCGATATCGGCCATGACCTCGGTTTCGGTGATCTCGAGCGTCAGCGAGCTCGCCGGAAGCCCGTTCGCTCCCAGGTGGGCGGTGATGTTGCGAACGAGAGAACGGTCCGAGAGGTCACGCCCGGAGATATTGATCGCGAGGCCGATGTCGAGGCCTTCGCGCCGCCATCGGGCTGCCTGGTCACAGGCCTCGGTGAGCACGAAATCCGTGATCTGTCCGATGAAGCCCATCTGTTCTGCGATCTGGATGAACTCGTCGGCCGGCACTTGGCCGTGCACGGGATGGAACCAGCGCGCCAGCGCCTCGACACGGACGACCTCTCCGGAGACCATGCCGGCGATCGGCTGGTACATCACGCTCAGCTGTTGGCCGCTGGACAGGGCCTCCGCGAGATGGCCTCCGAGGAGGAGCTTGCGTTGCATGCTCTGGTCGTGCTCGGGCAGGTACAACTCGATGCCCGAGCGCTTGTCCTTCGCGTGGTACATCGCAATGTCCGCCCTCTGAAGCAGAGTTGCGACGTTGTCTCCGTGCTCGGGTGCGAGCGCGATTCCCGTCGTAGCGGTGACCGCGAGCGTGATCCCATCGATGTTCATCGGCTTGGAGATCGCCGCGAGCAGGTCACGCACGATCCCCAGAGCCTCTTCGGGCCCGGTGATGTCCGGCACGACGAGCGCGAACTCATCGCCTCCGAGCCGGGCAACAGTCGCTCGGCCGCTGCTCGCACGGACGAGGCATTCGGCGACCTCGCACAGCAGCCGATCGCCCGTGTCGTGGCCAAGGGTGTCATTGACTTCCTTGAAACGGTCGAGGTCGAGCAAAGCGATCGCTGCCCTGCCCGTGTCTACAAGAGCGCTTGCCGCGCGATCAAGGAACAGGGTCCGGTTCGGGAGCCCGGTCAGCAGGTCATGAGTCGCCTGGTGCCACTTGCTCTCGGCCTCGAGACGAAGCTCCTCGACGAGCTGCGCCCGCTCCATGGTCGTGCTTGCATGCGCGGCCAACGCCTCGAAGAGCCTCAGGTCATCGTCGTCGAAGGGGTCGAAGCCCTCATCACGGTCGAGCGCGACAAGCGCTCCGAGGGTTCGTTCTCCGCTGGCGAGCGGGACGACGATGGCGCCCCGGAATTCGCCGAGGAGAGAGTCAGCGTCCGATTCCCGCTTGTGGTTCCCTGTCGTGCCCAACCGCAAGCTCGTTTGCTGGTTGTTGATGGCTCTGGCAATCACCGACGAGCTGTCGACGATCGTCCTTTCGACCGTCGAGCGGACGTCGCCATTCAACGCGATGTGCCTGACCGCAGGCCATTCGTCGACGATGATCAGCTCCGCCCGGTTCGACCGCATCACAGACTGCACCTGCTCCAGCACGGCCCAGGCGGTTCCCGTGGTCTCGAGGTAGGGGCCACTGACGGACCTGCTGAAGTCGTAAAGCTGCTGAAGCGCGCCGAAACGATTCGTGAGGCGCAGGTACGCCCGGTAAGCGAACACGATGAGGGCGCCGACAGTCACGAGCGGGAGAATTGCCCAGGTGTCCCACCAGGCCGCGTCGAGGACGACCAGGGCCAGGGCAATGCTCGAGATGAGCACCAGCGCGACGGTGGTGAACTCGAAACCGTACTTGCGCTGTTGGACGCGTCCGGTAAGGCGTACGACGATGGTGACCGCCAAGTGCCCGTACACGAATGCCGCGCCGAGCGCCAGGGCTCCCGCCGCCCAACCGATGGGAAGGACTGCGTCGCGCGATCCACCGGTGGCGATGAACTGACCGAGGAGCTCCCGGTACACGATGATCGCGACCACACATGACATCGCACCGGACGCAAGGTTGAAGGCAAGCTTCAGCGGCGATTGCCGCCGGATCGCGCCGAGAGCGAATGCCTCCCCGAGCACGCGGCAGATGACGAGGACTGCAGGTGCCGCGATCACCAGCCCGAGGAGCAGCGGCACTTCGCTCAATACGAACTGGTATGTCTGTCCTCGGTAGTGGACTGAGACCGGGCCGAAGAGCACGGCCGCGAAGGTGATGGTCAGCAGGGCGGCGACCAGAGGCTGGTCAATCAGGCTCCGGACGGGCCCGAGGCCGGCGATCGGCCCCCAGATGAGAAGGACGGCCGTGCCGGCGGCAAGAAGGCCCGCGAACACCGGTACTCCCACCTTTGCAGTGAGCTTCGGCGACCGCGCCGCGAGAGCGGGGACCGTGTCCGCGGGGGTGCCACCGGGTATCGAAGGATCGATGAAGTCGTGTGAACCGACCTGTTCGGAGGCGGCCTTCACCGACCGCGCAGACACGCGATCCTCGTAGCGGTCCTTTGAGGCCACAAAAAAAATTATCGGCACCTGGCCGTCATCCTTGAGACATCTCCTCCACCACACGACCGTACTGGCCCGGATGGCTCCAGAGGGGTTTCCCGCCCGTGGGGGCCGAGAGCTAAGATCGAACATATGTACGCTGAGGCGGGATGGGACGCCAACCTTGACGAGGCGCAGCTGGCCGCGGTGGTCCATGGTGACGACCCCCTTGTGATCGTGGCTGGCGCCGGCACCGGCAAGACTCGAACGCTGACGGCGCGGGTGGCCCGACTGCTCGAGCGCGGGGTGGCACCAGAGAGAATCCTGCTGTTGACGTTCACACGACGTGCGGCAGACGACATGCTGGCTCGAGCCGCCGCCCTGAGTGGTCACCGAGAGTGGGGGCGCCGGCTTCGTGGGGGCACTTTTCACGCCGTCGCGCACCAGCTCATCAGCAGCTGTGCAGAGCCGCTGGGGCTGCAACCGGGATTCTCGCTTCTCGATCCGGCGGACGCCGCCGACGTGATGGATCTGCTACGAGACGAGCATGGCCTCGACGCCGGAGATGTGCGCGTGCCGCGGTCTGCCACCCTCGTCGAGGTCTACTCGAGGTGCGTCAACACCCGCCATCGCCTCAGTGAGGTGCTGGCGACGGACTTTCCCTGGTGCGAGCGTCACGCCGAAGCTATTGCCAGCCTGTTCAAAGCGTATGTCTCCCGTAAGCGGGCGAAGGGCCAGGTCGATTTCGACGACCTGCTGCTCTTGTGGCGAGCGGCACTCGCCGACGATCGACTTGGGCCGCACATGATCGAGATGTTCGATCATGTTCTCGTCGACGAGTACCAAGACGTCAACGCCCTGCAGGTCGAGATCGTGTGCGCGCTTCGACCTGACGGGCGTGGGCTCACCGTTGTGGGCGATGACGCGCAGGCGATCTATGGCTTCCGCGGCGCCGACGCGCGGTACCTGCATCATCTGGCGATCTCGTTACCGGGGGCGACGGTCATTGCGCTCGAACACAACTTCCGGTCCGTTCAGCCCATCTTGAACCTGGCGAACCTCGTCCGGCCCTCCGAGGCGGGAGTCCGCCTGACACTTCAGGGAGAGCGGCCGGGTGGTCGCCGGCCGGTTCTCGTTCGGTGCCACGACGCGCCGAGCGAAGCTCGTGCCGTCGTCGACCGGATCCTCGATGCCCATGACCAGGGGATGCGGCTACGTGACCAGGCCGTGCTAGTTCGCGCCGCTCATCACAGCGACCTGATCGAGCTCGAGCTCACGGCTCGCCGGGTCCCTTACCGGAAGTACGGAGGTCTCCGATTCGTGGAGGCCGCGCATGTGAAGGACTTCGCCGCAGCGGTTCGGCTGCTCGACAACCCGGCGGACGAGCTGGCGTGGTTCCGGCTGTTGCGCATGCACGATGGCATCGGCCCCGCGCGAGGACGCATGCTGCTCGGGCTCCTCGCTCCTCAGGCCGGCGCGAGCGCGTACGAGTGGGCCGAGGCGGTGGCCGCAGCGCCGGCGAGATCGCGTGTGGCGCTCACCCAAACCCTGCAGGGCCTGGATGCTGCCCGCGAGCAGGTCGGCACCTCTGCCCGGGTGGCAGCGATCTTCCGGGTTCTCCGCCCGCTCGTCCTCAGCCGTTACAGCGAGGGCCTGGCGAGGGTCGAGGATCTCGACCGCTTGTCCGGCGCGGCCTCTGCCATGGACGATCTGTCCGCATGGATCGCCGAGATCACACTCGACCCCCCGGTGGCGACAGGGGATCTGGCCGGGCCGCCCCATCTCGACGAGGACTATGTGGTCATCTCCACAGTGCATTCCGCGAAGGGCCTCGAGTGGTTGGCCGTGCACCTTCCGCACCTCGTGGACGGCGCGTTTCCTTCAGACATGGCCCTTACGTCCGGGGATGGCCTGGCTGAGGAACACCGGCTCTTCTACGTCGCGACGACCCGGGCTCGTGACCTGCTCACGCTGTACACACCCCTTCGGATGCCGATCCACCGGCGGTCGCACAACGATCGGCACTGCCTTGCTCCGGCGAGCCGCTTCCTCTCCGACGCGGTCCTTTCGGCCCTGGACATCCAAGAGCTGGCGCCTCCTCGTCCGCGCGCGGCGAGCATCGAAACCTCGCACGCCACGATCACGGTCGATCTGGACCATCTGTGGCGTTGAGCTGTCACCCGTGTCGCCGAGCTGTCGCCCGTGTCGCCGAGCTGTCGCCCGTGTCGCCGAGC